>Ga0134085_10000870_pt1 | contig 10800 bp, 9 predicted proteins | sample 15_taG_10_FD_123125 | JGI IMG/M metagenome (GOLD analysis project Ga0134085, IMG submission 123125) | Grasslands soil microbial communities from the Angelo Coastal Reserve, California, USA - 15_D_Rain_20cm_2_09182015 | ecosystem: Environmental > Terrestrial > Soil > Grasslands ...
AAACTGACTGCCGCCTGGCGGGCTTCCCGCGATCACACCTGATGGCATCACCCCAAACAGTTTTCAACGTGAATCCGGCAGAGAGCCCTGGGCGGATCTGCTGCCGAACTCCTCGTGGCTGTCCAGACCATCGCCCAGCTCGTCCGCGAGGCCACGGACCTGACAGATGGGCTATACCGACCGCGCTACACACCTGCCGAAGTGACATTGCTTACGATTGCGTGCGTCCACAGAACTTGTGAATAACCCTGTGGAAATAGCGGCGCCGGCGCCGGTAACCTCATGCAAAATCAACATTGGGAACAGTTTGCTCCGTTTCCGGCCATCTTCGTAACTTGTTGAAAACCAGAGGACACTTTGAATGCGTAAATCATCGTCGATGCGTCAGATGGCCGCGTCAGCCTTTAGAGGTGCCAGTTCCTGCGTCGGGTTAGAGCGCGGAGTCCTAAGACTTGTTTCAAGCGCGCACCCCGCCCGAGAGCATTCCGAATCGTTCGCAGACTGTGGTAATGAGGGGCAGCTATCTAGTCCATCAACTCCTTAAGAATATCGCTCCTCCATGTGCGCTCGGGCCCAAGCTCCGGACTGACGTAAGTGATTCCCCCGGCAATATAGGCGCCCGGTTCCAGAACAGGATCCGCCTCGTCGACCAGAACCTGTTCTACAACGACGTTCAGCATGCAATTTCGCGGGGTCGAAAGCATCTGCCGCCGGATTTCTTGGGCTCTGCCCTTGATTGCATACGCGACCCGTAAGTCGAAAATGGATAGCGTCACAATGCCGTTGCGCCGCATGTTTTCAGTGGTGTTGCTGGTGTTGTACGTGGCCAGACGCAAATTTTTCCGGTCTTTTGCTCCGACCTCAAAATAGCTGAGAAGCGACGGATGCGGCCAACCGCTGCCGTCTACGGTGTACAACAGTACCGCGTGATTCAAATATTTTTCGATTTCGCGCCCGTTCAATCGGCTGTAAAGGTCGTCCGGTAACTCGTGGCTAATCAGTCTTGGCATGTTGAAGCCGGCTACTCCATGTTATACCGCAGCTCGAAGGAGCACAGATAATACAGGATATCCTGGACACTATTGATCACATTCAAAGATACGCTGCTCGCGGACGCGAAGCATTCGAAGCCGACCAGCTTCTTCAAAATTGGTTCGTACGGCCTATGTGGTATAACTGTTATATCGTGCTCCTTTGCGATTTAAGTTCGATCTCAAGAAAAGCAATAGGCTGCGGAAAAATCCGAAACGCGCCATTGGTTTCGAAGAGGTCCAAGAGATATGGACGCATCCTTACTATTTGGGTTGCCGTTCAGACGTTCCCGAACAATTCAGGACGATTGGATGGGTCAAAGGCGAGCTGTACTCCGTGATTTTCGAGGTCAGAGAAGACGCTGAAGGCGAGTATCACCATTTGATAACGCTCTGGAAAGCAACCAAGGAGGAACAAAAACTTTATGACGAAAACTCTTAAGCGCAAGAAGCCAGTCTCCGCCGACTCGATTGGAAAACGGGCTGAGCGTGGCGAGGACGTCTCTCGTTATTTTACCAACGCAGGCCGAATGATGCCGCCAGTCCAGCGGGTTAATGTGGACTTCGCCCAGGATATGTTGAATGAACTGGATGTCGCGGCCCGTGAGCTCAACGTCAGCAGGCAAGCGGTTATCAAAATTTTCGTGCGGCAGGCACTCAATCAACATTACATGGCTCAAAAGGCGAAAGAAGATAAAGCCGCAATGAAGCGGGCTTAATTGATATGACAGGCAGGAGTGATCCGGCAGGCAGGGAGGCCATTCTCGCGAAGGCGTGATGTCGACGACGTCACCCTATTGCTTGATCAGCTTTCGAAGAACTTCAATCCCAATCGATCATCTCTCCATCCGGTCCCTTTAGGCGCTTGTGTTCAAAGTCTGAGAATGTTCGTCTCACATCGTTGGTGTCAACAACTGTAGGGGTCTATGACCGCTCGCTTTTCGAACCGAAAGACGTGTGGTCATAGACCGCTCCTACAGTTGCACCGTTATCGATCGCCGCTATTCCGGCACCTTGATTTCGACGGTCTTGCCGACGAGAACTTGCACGGTCTCCCTGATAATGGTCAGACCTGACACATCACGGAGTTCAATCTGGTGATTGCCTGGAGTCAGGTCGAATTTCTTGAACTTGTCGATCGGGCCTACATACCCGCCGTCCACGTAAAGGGACGCATTCTTCAGATGCGTGTCGATCTTAACTTCGCCGGTCGCGGCCTGCCGCGACGGGTAGTACCAGCCCGGTCCCCAGTTATAGCCGTACCAACCGGGTCCATATCCATAATAGAAGTACGGATACGGCCTGACGATCACCGGGGCATATGGCCGGACGTATGGTCTCACAAACCTTGGTTGTGTCCTGACGACAACCGGCCTACCGGCCGCTGTGAGGCGATGCGCAGCCATAGCTGGAACCGGCACCAGCAACATGGCTACTATCGGTATACCAGCTGCTATTCTTGAAAGCCTTCGCATTTGATTTCGCCTCCTTCTCAATGCTCCATTCGGGGCATTACGGAATATTTAGACGACCGGATGTGCGAATTGCCGTGGTTTATGTCAACGGTAACAAACGTCAAAGCCAACGGCTGGCGCGAGTTCCTTAAGAACCGCCTTTGTGTGGCTTACCTGTCTACAAAAAGTGAACAGACGCAATTACGACAGACGGGGTCACGCGAGATATCAAGATTCCTGCGGAAGTTCAGGGCGTCGTCGCTATTCACGACGTCCGCCAAAGGATGCTCGTGAATGTTGCCGATCGGACGGTGGAAGAAACAGGGGCGAACTGTTCCATCGGACTCCACAACCGCAGATACCCATGGCGCGTTGCATCTGGGCGCCATTGCTGGAATTTGTCCCAGACGGGAACGGAACCGAAGCGGGATGCGGCGAAGTTTTTCAGCGTTTTCAACAACGAAGCCTGATTCAATCTCGTTCTCGTATTCAGAAATCAGCGCTTCGATTTCGCTTTCGAGCACGGCAACTTCGGCTGTGTTCAATGCGACGGTGGCCTGATGTTCCGGTGACCAGCCGCCCGGGCGATTGAAGGCGTTTGAAGTTGTATCCACAGCCAGAAAGGAAATCGAATTCAAATTCAGCGCCCGCGCCGCGTGTACGGTATTCCGAAGCTCGCCAAAGTTACCTTTCTGGATCGTACAGCGCCCGTGGATTGGCATTTCGGCCCGGAGTTGACGCAGAGCTTCGATCCCGCGTTGCAGCCGTCGGTAAGCGCCTGGGACACCGCGAATTTTGTCGTGGATATCGGGCGGCCCGTCGATCGAGACGATCAAGTCATCTATCGATGCAGCGACGATGTCGGCACGTTTTTCAAGCGTCAAACCCGCAGTAAGAAGAGTAACGCGCACGCCTTCGGCGCGGCACACGCGCGACAGGGAAGATATGTCGGAATGCATCAGCGGCTCGCCGCCGGAGAATACGATCCATTTCACGTTGAGCTCGCGAAGGCTGGTCAGGTGCGGCTCGAGATCGCGCGGGGTGATCTCTCTAACCTGCCGGATGCGCCAGATATCGCACATCACACAGCGGCAGTTGCAGCGGTTGTGCGGGAAGATTACCAGGATCGGAAGGCTTGTGATCCGGTGATTCATGCCGATAATTCTTTTCCGGCGAGCCGAATGTTGCCGGATAAACTGTTGCGCGCCGTCTGCAGCAAACGGCGCACAGGGGCTCGGACCAGGCGATCGGTTCCACCGATGCGGATCCACTCCATACCTTTTCGCGCGATCTTAGACCAACGCTGAGCCATCTCAGCAGAGAGCAGATGCGGTCTCCCGGAAACCATGACGAGTTCGATGCTTCCGACATCGGCCTCCACCAGCGTTTCTGCGGGAGTCGAACCATTCGAAGGAAGCGCGATCAGGTTTGCAACGGCGCCGGTTCGAACGGTACCCTGGCCGCCGCGCAGGCGCAGAATGGCGGATGCGGATTTTGTCACCATGCCGTAAATCGCGTCGGCACCGACTTGCTCTTCCTGATGCGCCGATCGGACTTCATCGAGCAAATCTCCTTTTGCGGTTAGCGCCGAATCGCTACCTAACGCGATGTCCTCATGACTGGACATCGCGTGTGCCTTGAGCGTCGCACCCAACATGAATCGATTCGACGTGGGACACCACACGAGCGCTGCTCCACGCCGGCGACGAAGCGCATGTCCGTCGCCGTTCAGCCCGACACCGTGAACAAGGACAGTCCTTCCATCGAGTGCTCCGAGCCGATCGAGAACGAAAATCTCATCTCTGCTGCGAGTATCGGTTCCCTCGCCCAGATGAATGATGAACGGAGCGCCGGCGGGAGTCGAGGCTAACGCCCGGCGCGGATCGTCCTCAAAGTCCAGCGAGTGCGCCCAACCATAACGTTTGACAACCTGTACGGGGAAGTCTTCTCCGAACGTCTCGTCGTCGTACGGATTGTGGTGGCAAACCGTCGTCACACCGGATAGCAGATTCTTGAGGCCACCCCACCATAGCCGCACCGGCCTCGGTACGGAGCGATGCTCGCGTAACGGTGAACGTTCAGGCTGATAAATATCATCGGCCCACTCTCGGCTGTTCTTGTAGGGACCATCGCCGAGACGTGGAAATAAATTGAACTCAAGATGATCGTGAGCATTGATCAGACCGGGCAGAACCAGGTAACCGTCCAGATCGATGTTTGAAGAGGACGGCGAATCCACCGCCGGCGCAATTCGCGCAATGTGGCCATCCTTAATTTCGACATCCGCGCGAATTGCCGTTTTTGAATCGACGGCTATTCGTGCGTTAACGAGCTTGACCTGTGGAAACATGTCTTGTTGCGCGCCTTATGTGGTTCTTGTGCTTTCTCCCCTCCTGAAATGACAGACAAAGATTGCGGGGAGTCGCATCATTGCCTCGAACTCCTGTCCCTTTCCCGCCGCTTTAAAAATGTGGCGCTCCTCTTCCCCGAAACATGCCTCGACTTGGTTCAGAAGCTCGAAGTCTTCAGCCTCGAACGCACAACAAATCTCGGGAATCGAGTACCGGAAGCTGGATATTTCGAGAACCGTCTCACGGTGCCGAAATGTCCGCTTCCAGCCGCGCAGATGGCCCAAAGGATGGAAATCGCTGACAAACAAGTGGCCGCCGCCTCGGACTATTCTCGATAACTCGGCCGCAAAGCGCGAAAGATCCGGGATGTAACCGACAGCGAACGAGCACACCGCAAGATCGCTGCAGTGGCTCGCGACAGGCATCGCCGCACAATCCGCCAAAATCAACTTATCCTCGATGCCCGCTTTGCCTTGGGCTTGTGCCAGCATCTTCGATGAGAAATCCAGTCCCGCGCCGAACCGCGCCCCCCGATGCAGGAGATTCAGCAACCATCTTCCGGTTCCGCACGCGACGTCAAGCGCCAACATTCCGTTTGCTTCGAAGGGCGGAAGCAATGGTCCGATGATCCTTTCTTCCAGTGCCAGCAGCGGATTCGGATCGCGGTCGTACGTTTCTGCCCAAAGCGAATGGGCGGTTGCGGCCGAGATCACAGGCTCTCCGCCTCCGGCTTGCGCAGATGCACGAGCCATTGCATTAACTGCAATTCATACGGAAAGTTGTAGAAGCCCACCCGGTAGCGCCATGCGCTGATGGTTTGCAGAGTGCGGCGTCCCCATCGCGGAAGCCGCGGGTCCTGCACTGTGGGCCAACGCGAACTCAGAACGAGTCTGAAGTTGTCGATTCGTCTTTTGGTGGAGGGCTTAAGCCACGGTGTCAGCGGATCCTTCCGAGTTGAAAAATCCTGCCAGGGCCGTGTCATCCACTCTTCGAGCGTCTTGGGAAATTCGAACTGTCCTTCCACCTCTCCGTACATTTGCTCGCGCTGAGGAACAGGAGTGTAGTGATAGAGGATGATCTCAGATGCCGGATTAAGCTGCTTGATGGTGCGAATGAACTGAAGACATTCGCGCGTGTCGCGCTCCGGGGCCTTCGGATTGCCGACGACAAACGAAAACTCCGGAATGATATCGAACTGGCGAATGCGACGGGCAAGTTCCAGAGTCTGTTCGGCCTTGAGGTGCTTGTTCATCTCCTTGAGCACCCAGTCCGACCCGGATTCCGCCCCAAAGAAGATCATTGTGCAGCCCGCGCGTCGAATAGCTTCAAAAGTAGCGTCCGAGAAACGAAGCATCAGGTCGATACGGGCTTCGCACCACCAGCGCAATCCCAACGGCGCAATACGGTCCATCAGTTCCCGCGCGTGGTCCTCGCGCAAAAAGAAATTATTGTCATAGAACTGGATGGAATCCGCGCCGAAGTTTCGCGCCAGATGGCGCAGGATGCTTTCGGTCCTGGCCGGCGACTCCATTTTCTGCTGCGCTCCATATGCGGTAACAACGCCGCAGAAACTGCATTGATATGGACATCCTATACTGGCTTGGTGCACGGCAGTGCGTCGGCCGAAAAACGACGGTCGGAGGTAGTCCTCGACGGGAAGCCGATGATAGGGATACCAGGAAAACGCATCGGGGCCTTTCATCGGCCGTTCGGGATTGTGATAATGCCTGCCTGAGCCATCCTTAAAAGACAGACCACGAACGCTTTCGAAGCTCCGCTTTTTCCTCAATGCTTCGACCAGTTCCAGCAAAGTCTCTTCCCCCTGGCCTCGAACCGCAAAGTCGACATAATTCGCGTTGAGCACTGCAGCAGTGTAAATAGTTGGAAAGTAACCGCCCCACACGATCGGAATATGAGGAAACGCAGCGCGAATGCGGCGGCAGGTCTCAACTGCGCAGGCCATCTGCGGCCCTGGCATCACCGTCACAGCGAGCAATTCGACCGATTTCTCCCGCATTAGTGCCAGCAACGTCTCCGTCGGATTACCATCCAGGTTTCCATCGACGATCGAATAATCTTCACGTCCTTCAAGCACTGCGGCGAGAGCCAGAATGGATAGAGGAAATCTTCGGTTCCGCGGCTTGGTTGCTCTCGGACTGTAAAGAATGATCATGAATCACCCTTCCGTCTCTCAAAGGTCAACACGACATGGTCTGCCAAAGCCCGAAAGCCTCGGCATCCGCCAAGCCACGGATCAATCCGGGCAGCGAATTCGAACGAGCGGGGGAACCGAACCGCGAGGTGTTCGAGATAAGACGGGGGAACCGCGACGCCAATCCCCTTCCAACTTTCGAGACGAAAATATCGTGAGAACATCTCTTGCAACTGCCGGATTGTCGGGTAATGCACCAAGACGCTGGAATCATCCGACAACGCCGCCACAACACCATTGCGGGTAAAGCGACGGAATGCCTTCTTAAGATTGGCACCAGACAGATAGAAGATCGTTTCCCACAGACATAGACGACTGAATACGCAGAAGATGGCTTTCCCGCCGGGCTTCACGAAACGGGCAAGGTCGCAGGCCGTACGGCGTAAATCCGACACGCAGTTCAACCCGGCGAAGTTCGAAAATACGCCGTCGTAGCGCGCCTCAATTTCAATCGAGGCTATCCGCTCAGTAGGAATGCACCGAAAATCGACGGGCGCGCAAGCGGAAGACCGTGCAAGCCGGCCACGCGCTACGGCAATCATTCGAGGCGATGCATCGCACGCGAGCACTGCGACTCCCCGGTGCGCGAGGTGCAATGCATCGATGCCTGTGCCGCAATTGATCTCGAGGATCCGCTGTCCCGCGCGGAAAGTCCGATCGGTCTCCATCCAGACCACGCGTCGTTGAGCGCGGCCTATTGAAGAATCCGAGAAGCTTTCATCATAGGTATCGGCGATCGCGTCGAATGGCGCTGCCGTCATTCGCATCGTCATGCTTCAGATTCCGCAAAAGTGTTTCTCAGGCCTTCGCGCGCTTGGGCGATCCTCCCGCGAATTTGAAGCACGGCCGAGTCGGTGTCGGGAACATTCGAACTCAAGATCTTCTCAAGTTCCACCTCGGCACGAAGCAACTGGTCCGCATTCTGGTAGAACTTGCGCGAGTGCCGGCCTCGAATTCGAAAATCGCGGTCGGAACCGTCCGCCCAACTTGTAACTCTGGTGACGCGGTCGGCCACTTCATCGAAATACGGGGTTCCGCGGATCGGATAGGCAACGGTTGTAAAAAAAATATCGGGAGCCGTACGTTTCACGTGGTGGATCGTTTCCTCGATATCTTCCATCTCCTCGCCTTCGTATCCCCACATCAAAAACATTCCTGTTTGAATTCCGCGGGATCTGCAGACAGCCACCGCGTCACGAACCTGTTTAACGGTGACGCCACGTTCCATTGCGTCCAATACGCGCTGGGAGCCGCTTTCGGAACCGATCCAGATCCGAAAACAAGCGAGCTCCGCAAGAAGGTCCGCCACATGAGCATTCAATCGATCGGCGCGGGAAATGCACTCGAACGGAATCTTGAGACGCCGCTTCTTCATTTCTGCAGCAAATTCAGCGAGCCAACCGTGATGGATGGTGAAAACGTCATCCGCAATCCAAAGCATGTCCGGACTATAGCGGTCCAGTATCCATTCGATCTCATCGACTACCGACGCCGCCTTTCGGCGGCGGTGCGTTTTTCCGTAAACGGCATGGCTGCACCACCTGCAATCGTATGGACAGCCACGCGCGGTGATCAGCGACACAGAACCGGTACCGTGATGGGTTCGCCAGGTCTCCAGATACCGGCCGATGGACACAGACTCGCGGCTCGGCCAGGGTTGCCGGTCGATATCGGGTATGAGCGGTCGAGGCACCGTGCGCTGAACTCTTCCGCCATCGTCGATGAAAGCAATTCCTCGGACACGCTGCAGTTCTCCAGGAGAGCGGCCCCGAAGAATCGGCAGCAACTCTTCCATTGTGATCTCTCCTTCACCGATAACGACCACATCGGCTCCCGCCAGGAGATACTCTTCAACATTGGCCCCGGATTCAGGACCACCGACGACCGTTTTCCAGCCGGCGTCCTTTGCTGCTTGAAGAATGCGTACAACGCTCGGCCGGGTCATGAGGTTGGCATAAACGCCAAGAACTTCCGGTTCGGTATTGTGGAGGACATTCAGTAAGTCCGTACGCGAGGAAAAAGTGGTGTCGAAGACTTCGACGTCGAAATTTCGAGCGCGCAAATGAGAGGCGAGATAGAGAATGCCCAAAGGAACGTAGGGCTTCATGATTTGAAGCTCCTTCGCATCCTCGTGCAGGAAATAGCCGTGAGTCAGAAGCAGATCCATGCATTCCACCCGCTAACTGCAGGCCAGCGCCGGAAGCCGCGTCGGATCGGAGTTTCGACATGTTTTTTCCAAACGCTCGACCTGCTCCCACAGTTCGTCCAACCGGGCCCTGCTCGAAGCGCCATCCACAGCAGACGCTTCACGCAGTCTGAATCTCGCCGGTCCACGCCAACTCCACGATTCGACTTCCGCATGCAGCGCATCGTGAAGCGCGCGATAAAAGTCACTGGTGTAGGCACCCCGGAACATCATCGACAAATCTTCGCTGTCCACCCAGTTGGTTTTTTCCCCCAGCCCTTCACGAACACGTTCGTAAAATTTCGTTCCGGGCAGAGGGTAAGACACGGACACACCGACATCGTCAGGCTGGGTTTCGCGGACCAATTGAACGGTCTTCTGGACTTCGCTCCAGGTTTCACCTGGATATCCGAACTGAACGAAGAAGCACGCGCGGATTCCGTTCTCTCTCAGAGTGGCCACCGCCCTGGGAATCTGGCTGACGCGCGTACCTTTCTCCATGGCATCCAGAATCCTTTGAGATCCGGATTCCACACCCATCCAGACTTCGATGCAACCGGCCCGGCGCAATGACGTGACGGTCTCCTCCTTCATCAGGTCCACACGCGACTGCATCTTGAAAGGGACTGCCGCGTTGCGCTGCTCGACGTGCTCCGCGAGATCCTGAACCCAACGGTCCTGAATTCCAAAGAGATCGTCTGCGAACCAAAGGTGATCCGCACCATAGGTCTCACGAAGCTGCTGCATCTCTGCTGCGACGCTTTCGGGCGCACGTGCATGGAAAGAATCGCCGTAGATCGGCTTGGCGCACCAGTTGCATCGGTACGGACAACCACGGCTGGCCACAAGGTTCATGGAAAAGAAGCCGTGCGCTTTACGCCAGGTCTCGCGGTACCGATCGATATCAGCGAGATCTCTCGAGGGGAAAGGAAGCTGATCGAGATCGCGCATGAGAGTTCTCGGAGTTGTTCGAACAAGCGAACCGTTCCGTGGGTGGGCGTATACGAGTCCGCAAATGTCCTGCGGGTTTCGTCCGGTGCCCCCAATCAGAGATTGGATGATGTCAAGGAGCGTCCATTCGGCCTCACCGAGGAGCACATAGTCAGCGCCTTTCGTGAGGTATTCGCAATAGTGGTCGGACGCATCGGAACCATTGACCACGACCTTCGATCCTCCAGCGCGCGCGGTATCGATCATGGCAAATGCCACTTGCCGCATACGGCTGAGGCACATCTTCGAAAGGAAATTGAAATTATCTTCGTAGATTGCAACCACTCGGGGCCGCGTACGACGGAAGACCTCGGGAAATCCTTGCTCCGGATTTTCCAGCATGCTGTCGAAGACGGCGACGGAGAACCCCTTCTGGCGGAGAAGCGCCGCCGCATACAGCGTGCCGAGCGGCGGATAGGGCTGCATCTTACGAACCTGTTTGCGATCGTAGTAGAGGTGGTAAGAATGGGTCAGCAGAACGTCAACTTTGCCCAATTTGAAATCCTTCAGCAGACCTCTTGAAGTCCGCGATTCAGCTCTTGTCCTGTTAACAATGAACGGCGGGTGTCGAGCATGA
>Ga0134085_10000888_pt1 | contig 10690 bp, 8 predicted proteins | sample 15_taG_10_FD_123125 | JGI IMG/M metagenome (GOLD analysis project Ga0134085, IMG submission 123125) | Grasslands soil microbial communities from the Angelo Coastal Reserve, California, USA - 15_D_Rain_20cm_2_09182015 | ecosystem: Environmental > Terrestrial > Soil > Grasslands ...
GTCGGCATCCCCAACGAGACGCTCGGGGAGCTGATCTGCGCCTGCGTCGTGCCCACGGAGGGCTCCATCGTGACGGGCGACGAGCTCAAGGACTTCTGCCGCGACGCCGTCGCCGACTACAAAGTGCCCGACCTGGTGCGCTTCTTCGACACGTTCCCGCTGACCGGAAGCGGAAAGGTGAAGCGACGGGAGCTCGCGCAGGTCGTCGGCCTGGAACTGAGCGCAACCACATGACGCAACCGCCTCAAGCCCACTTGCCACGACCGGTTCACCACGAGCCCCCCGCCCACGCGCCCAACGCGGCGCTGATGATCGACTTCGACAACGTGACGATGGGGATCCGCTCGGACCTCCAATCGGAGCTGCGGCGCCTGCTGCAATCGGACATCATCAAGGGCAAGGTGGCGGTGCAGCGCGCCTACGCCGACTGGCGCCGCTATCCCCAGTACATCGTGCCGCTCGCGGAATCGTCGATCGACATGATCTGGGCGCCGGCGTACGGGTCGAACAAGAAGAACGCGACCGACATCCGCCTGGCGGTCGACGCCCTGGAGCTGGTCTTCACGCGCCCCGAGATCGGCACGTTCATCCTGCTCTCCGGAGACTCGGACTTTTCGTCGCTGGTGCTGAAGCTCAAGGAGTACGGCAAGTACGTGATCGGCGTGGGAATCCGCGAGTCATCGAGCGACCTGCTGATCCAGAACTGCGACGAGTACTACTCCTACAACGAGCTCGCCGGACTCACCAAAGAGAGCGACGTCACGCACGTGCGCCACGATCCCTGGGAGCTGGTGGTCGAGGCGGTGAAACAGATGACGGCGCACAACGACGTGATGCGCTCCGACCGCTTGAAGCAGGTGATGCAGGAGATCGACCCGACGTTCAACGAGAAGGACGTCGGGTTCTCGCGCTTCTCGAAGTTCGTGGTCGAAGCGGCCCACAAGGGCCTGATCCATCTCACCAAGCTCGACAACGGCCAGTACGAGATCTCGCTGGGTCCCGGCGTGCCCGGGGCCGCCGCCCAACCGGGGCGGGCGGCGCGGGCCGAGTCGCGCGAGGAGCAGCCGCGCGAGGCGGCGCGGGGAGGAGGAGGGGGGGGGGGACGGCGCGACGAAGGCAGGGGCCGCCGGGCTGCCGCAGGGGGTGGAGGCGGTGGCTTCTCGTTGGGTGAGGCGTTCGGTCTGCTCAAACAGGCGCTGTCGCGCCTGGGTGGCGGTGACAAGGCCGTGAGCGCCGACGAGCTGCGAGAGACGATGATCGAGCTCAAGGGCGGTGAAGCAGAGCCGCTCGAGGTCGAGCGGTTCCCCAAGCTGCTGCGCCAGGCGCACGACGCCGAGATCATCGACTTGTCGAAGGAGCGCGACGGGGCGTACGAGGTGAAGCTCCGCGAGGAGTCTCCCCCCTCGATGGCCGCTGCCGCACCCGAGCCCGCGGCCGTGACCGACGCCGACGAGGCGCTGGATCCCCCCATGCCCGAGTCGTCCGCCCCGCCCCCCCTCGTGGGCCGCGCCCCCTCCACCCCGCCGCCCGGCGGCATCCCGTCGCGCAGCGCGCGGTTCCGGCGCGGCTCTCGCGGGCCGCGTGTCGGACCTCCTCCCGGGGTCCAGAAGATCGGCGTCGTGGAGGTCGATCCGAACTTCAAACCACGGATCGAGCTGCTGCCGCCCACGAGGCCGGCGGAGCCGGTGGGGACCGAGAGTGCTCCCGCGACCCCGGTTCCGTACGAGGAGGACCGGACGGACCGAGGCGGGCGGGGTCGGAGAGGTGGTCGGGGGGGTGGGGGTGGGGGTGGGGGTGGGGCTGGGGGGGGGAGTCGCACTCGCGAGGAGCGGGGCGAGCACGAGCCGTCCGAGCGCGGGGAGCGCGGTGGGCGGAGTGGCCGCGGTCGCCGTGGTGGCCGCGGGAGGGGTGGGCGAGGGCGGGGTGGGGAGAATCACGGCGAGCGGTTCGAGCTGGAGCAGCGCACGCCGCCGCCACCGCCCGCTCCCGAACCGCCGCAGCCTGAGCCGGACGACGACGGGGGCGGGGGCGAGTCCTTCTGGTCGAAGGTGAAGCGCGGGCTCACCGGCGGTACGTGAGCGGCGCCGCACTGCCTGCGTCGTTCTACGCGCGACCTACTCCTGAGGTCGCGCGTAGGCTATTAGGCCAGATCCTGATCAGCGAGGTCGGCGGGCGGCGCACGGCGGGCCGCATCGTCGAAACGGAGGCGTACGTTGGCCCCGACGACCCGGCGTGTCACGGCTATCGGGCCCGGCGCACGCGTCGCAACGCCAGCCTGTTCGAGGCCCCGGGCACGGCCTACGTGTACTTCACCTACGGCATGCACTGGTGCCTCAACGCCGTCACCGAAGCGGTCGGCTTCCCGGCGGCAGTGCTGATTCGCGCGCTCGAGCCGCTGCATGGGCTGGACACCATGCGCCGGCGGCGAGGCAGGCGGGGCGGGGGGGGCGGGGGGGGCGGGGGGGGCGGGGTACCCGACCGCGAGCTGTGCTCCGGCCCGGCGAAGCTGTGTGAGGCCCTCGGTGTGACGAGCCGGGAGGACGGCATCCCGTTGACCCGCGCACGCGGCCGGCTGCGCATCACGCGCGGCCCGATCCGGCAGCGTTTCGCCATCGTCGTGACACCACGCGTCGGCATCACGCGGGCGGTCGATTGGCCGCTGCGGTTCCTGATCCAGGGCTCGCCATGGGCCTCCCGCTAGGCCTGCTCCTCGTGCTGCGGCTGCTTACTGCCGGTCGCTGACCCCTTCCTTGGCGCCACCCAGGCTGTAGCGGATGCCGCCCTGGAACGTGTGGGTCGTGCCCTGGATCAGGAAGTTCGCGGCCGACGACGTCAGGATGTAGTGGCCGTACAGCGCCAGCCGACCCTGCTTGATGTCGACGCCCCCCATCCACCAGAAGAACGCCTTGCTCGCGGCGTTGTCGGCCTCGTCCTGCAGCTGACCGAGTTCCGACAGGGTGCAGCCCGTGCATTTCTCCACGGTAGGATTCAGGAGCTCGACAATCATGAAGCCGCCACCGCCGTACGGCTCGACCCGCAGCTGGGCGGGAAACGCGAGCACGCCGACCATGATGCGACGCGCGTTGTTGAAGGAGATGTTCCCCAGTTCCACGTTCTGGTTGGGCTCCACAATCGTGGCGTGCCGCGCCGACAGGAAGAACGACTGCTCGAACGCGACGTACAGCGCGGTTTTCTTCCCCGTGATCAACCAGTGGCCGCCGAACGTCGGCTCGAAGGAGTAGCTGTCGAAGTTCGTCCTGAACACGAACAGACCACCCTGCGCGCCCCAGTACCATTTGTGCGCCCAGTCGCTCGTCCGCGTCTCGTAGGTGGGTCCGCCTCGGGGGGCCGCGGGGGCCGCTTCCGGCAGCTTGCCCCCCGCCGCCACGATCGAGTCGCGCTTGGCCTTGGGGATCTCAGGGGGCGCGGGGGCTTTGTAGCCGCCGCCGCCGCCCAGGAAGAACGAGAGGCCGGCGGACCCGGTCACGTGGCCCACCCAGAACCCAGTCGGGCTGCTCGAGCCGGGACGGTAATAGGCGCGCGCCTCGAGCCGCAGCGCGATGTGGTTGCCGAAGAAGATCCGGTCGCCGATCCCCCCCTGGAACGCGTTCAAGTCCGAGGTCATCGGTCCCGTCGGCCCGAGGTGCAGCCGGGCGTAGCCGCCCAGGAGGTACAGCACGTTGCCCCCGGTCCCCGAGTTGATGATGAGGCTGGCGCTCCCAAGCACGGCCGTCGTCGTGTCCCCGGTCGCCTTGTAGGTCGGCGTGGCGACGTTGGCGTCGACCTCGAGCCCGACGTAGTCGCTCAGGAAGTACCCGATCCGACCGCCGAACCCGAGGCTCTTCCACGAGTCGAACGTGTTATTGAGCCCGAACGCGCGGTCGTACCGGGTCCAGCTCGTGAACCCGCCGAACTCGAGCTGGTGGGCGTGCTGGGCGGTCAGGGTCGCGGCCCCACCAGCCAGCAAGACCCCGATGACCGTGACTACCCGCATGGGACGACTCCTGGGTAAAAAAGCGACCCCCAAAATAGGGGTTTCCGCCGGAAAACGCGATACCCCTTCGCTTTAAGCCTCTGAACCTTGAAAGTACTTGAAGGATGTCCCGAACAAACGCCGAAGCTGGAGGGCTAAATCAGTCCCAGCTGGGCACCTACCCGTCGGAAGGCACTCAAGGCGAAGTCCAAGTCGTCCCGGGAGTGGCCGGCCGAGAGTTGGCAGCGCACCCGGGCCTGCCCCTGCGGGACCACCGGGTAGCCGAATCCGGTGACGAACACCCCCTCCTCGAGGAGCAGCTCGCTCATGCGGATCGCCTGCGCCGTTTCGCCCAGGATCACCGGGACGATCGGGGTAGTGCCCGGAACCGGCTTGAAGCCGAGGGCCGTGAGCCGCTCCCGGAAATAGCGGGTGTTGTCATGCAGCCGGGTGACGCGCTCGGGGTGCGCCTCCAGGTAGCGCACGGCGGCAAGGGCACTGCCTGCGACGGTGGGGGGGAGGGCGTTGCTGAAGAGCTGGGGGCGGGACCGCTGGGTGAGGTAGTCGGTGAGGACCGCGGGCCCGGCGGTGAACCCCCCGGCCGCGCCGCCCAGCGCCTTGCCCAGGGTCGAGGTAATGATGTCCACCTCCCCCAGCATGCCGTAGTGCTCCGCGCTGCCGCGCCCGGTCTTGCCGAGCGCGCCCGTCGCGTGCGAGTCGTCCACGGCGACCACCGCGTCGTACTTCCGCGCCAGGGTCACGATGTCCGGCAGCCTGGCGATGTCGCCCTCCATCGAGAACACGCCGTCGGTGAACACCAGCCGGAGGCGCGCGTCGCGCGCCGCCTTGAGCTTCTCGTCGAGGTCCGTCATGTCCGAGTGTCGGTACACGGCGGTCTGGCAGCGGGTGATCGTCTTCGCGAGCCGGATCGAGTCGATGATCGAGGCATGGTTCAGCTGGTCGGAGATCACGACGTCGCGCTCGCCCAGCAGGGTCGGGCAGAGGCCCTCGTTCGCGTTCCAGCAGCTCACATAGCTCAGCGCGGCCTCGCAGCCGACCAGGCGGGCCAACGCCGACTCGAGCTCGCGGTGGATGGTGAAGGTACCGCAGATGAACCGGACGGAGCCGGTGCCGGCCCCGAACTCCTCCAGCGCGCGCTTGCCCGCGGCGACGACCTCGGGCTGGTTGCAGAGCCCCAGATAGTTGTTGGACGAGAGAATCACCACCTCGCCGCGTCCTTGCATGTTGGTTCTGGCGGCTTGCGGCGCCTCCAGGTAGTTGAGGCGCTTGTAGACCCCCTCCTGCTTGAACTGCTCGAGTTCGGCCTGCAACCGGGCGGCGAAGCTCATGCGATCTCCAGGATGATCTTGCCCGCGTCGCCTGCGCGGATGGCGGCGAGGGCCTCGTCGATCTGGGCGAGCCGAAACTGGTGCGTGATCACCGGTCGGGGGTCGAGCAGGCCGGCCGTGAGATAGCGGCGCATCTGGTGCCACGTCTCGTACATCTTGCGGCCGGTCACGCCGTACACGGTGATCCCCTTGAAGATGATCTCCCGGGCGAAGTCGATCGGAATCTCGCCCTTGGGAATGCCGAGCAGCTGAACGCGCCCCCCCAGCCGCACCGCGGCCAGCGCTTGGTGCAGCGCCGACGGCACGCCGGACATCTCGCACACGACGTCCGCGCCCTCGCCCCCGGTGGCCGCGAGGACGCTCTGCACCACGTCGTCCCGCCCGGCGTCAATGGTGACGTGGGCGCCCATCCGCTGCGCGAGGGCCAGGCGCCTGGCGTTCACGTCGGAGGCGATCACCTTCGCCGCCCCCGCCGCGCGCGCGACTCCGACCGCGAAGCATCCGATCGGCCCGCACCCGACGACGAAAACGGTGCTGCCGGGAACCTCCGCGGTCAGCACCGCATGGAACGCGTTGCCCATCGGGTCCATGACGGCGCCGAGCGTGGTCGGGATGCCGTCGAGCGGCAGCACGTTGGTGGCGGGCATGGCGATATACTCGGCGAACGCCCCGTCGCGGTCCACGCCGATGATGCGCGTGTTCTTGCAGATGTGGCTGTTGCCGGTGCGACACTGCAGGCAGTGCCCGCACACGATGTGCCCTTCGGCGGTCACGAGCTGACCGGTCTTCAGCTCGGCGACGCCGTCGCCCACGCCCACGATCTCGCCGGCGAACTCGTGGCCCACGACCACCGGCGGATGGAGCCGTCCCTGGGCCCACGCATCCCAGTCTGCGATGTGCAGGTCGGTGCCGCACACCCCGGCGTGGCGAACGGCGATGAGCACCTCGCCCGGGCCCGCGGACGGCTTCGGGACCGTCGCGACCTTCAGGCCGGGAGCGCGGGTCGCTTTGAGAATCGCTTGCATTCGGACTAGGGAAGAGGGAAGGGGGAAGGGGGAAGCGTCAGAAGATCGAGCGCGTGAAGCCCCCGTCCACCTGCAGCACGGCGCCCGTAATATAACTGGCCCGGTCCGAGGCGAGGAACGCGACGGCCGCCGCCAGCTCGTCGGTGCGGCCCATCCGGCCGAGCGGGATTCCCGCCACCATGTCGCGCATCACGTCCTGCGACGAGCGATGCTCCCGCTTGGCGCGCGTCTCGGTCAACTCGCCGATCCGCTCGGTCGCGATGAACCCCGGACACACGACGTTCACCGTGATGCCCTCGGCGGCGACTTCGTCGGCGAGGGCCTTGGCGAAGCCGAGGAGCCCCGCGCGCGCGGTGGTGGAGAGGATGAGCCCCGGGAGCGGCTGTTTCGCAGCCACCGAGGCGAGGCAGATGATGCGCCCCCACTGGAGCTTGCGCATGATCGGCACGGAGGCCCGGGCTAGATGGATGGCGGAGAGGAGGTTCAGCTCGACCGCCCGGTGAAACGCCTCGGCCGTCTGATGGCTGAACGGCGCGGCGGGCGGCCCGCTGGCGTTGCAGAACAGCACGTCGAGCCGACCCATCTCGTGGTGCACGCGTTCGACGAGCGCTTCGGCCTGCGCCTCCACCCCGACGTCCGCCACGAACGGGAGGACCGTCTGGCGCGTCTCGGACGCGAGCTGCTGCGCCACGTGCTCCACGGCGTCGTCGTGGCGCCCGTTCACGGCGACGCGCGCGCCTTCCTGCGCGAGCGCCTTCGCGACGGCGCGGCCCAGGCCCTTGGTGCTGCCGCACACCAGGGCGACGCGACCCGCCAAGCCCAGGTCCATGGGAGCGGGAATCTACGGTGGGACGGGAAGTTCGGTCAGTCCGCCAGGACGGGAATCGCGGCGGGCGCGATCCGCACGGCGCAGCACTTCAGCTCGGCCATCTTCGCGTAGGGGTCGAGCACCGGGTTGGTGAGCAGGTTCGCCGCCGCCTCGCGGAAGTGGAACGGCACGAACACCTGGCCGCGTGCGACGCGCTCGGAGACGCGGCACGAGCTCACCATGGAGTTGCGGCGCGACGTGAGGCGCACCGGGTCGCCGTCGGCCACGCCGAGCGCGCGGGCGTCGTCGGGGTGGATCTCGACGACCGGCGTGGGCTCGCGCTGGTCGAGTCCCGACGCCCGCCGCGTCATCGTGCCGGTATGCCAGTGGTACAGCTGCCGGCCGGTGTTCATCACGAAGGGGTACTGCTCGTCCGGCAGCTCGACGGGCGGGGCGTACTCGACGGGGACGAACGTCGCCCGGCCGTCCGCCGTCGGGAAGTGATCGTCGAACAGGAACGAGGTGCCGGGCGAGTCGGCGGTCGGGACCGGGTACTGGAGGCCCGCGCCCTCGAGCCGCTCGTAGGTCGCGCCGCTCCAGGACGGGGTGACCTTGACGATCTCCCGCATGACGTCTTCCGCCGCCTCGAAGGGCGTGGCGAGCCCCAGCCGGCGCGACAGCTCGACCAGGACCGCGAGGTCGCCCCGCGCGTCGCCGGGCGGCCGGACGGCCTGGCGGGCCAGCTGGATGCGGCGCTCCGTGTTGACGAACGTGCCCGTCTTTTCGGCGAAGCTCGATCCGGGGAGCACGACGTCGGCGTAGCGCGCGGTCTCCGTGAGGAACAGGTCGTGCACCGCGAGGAACTCGAGCTCCCGGAACCAATGCTCGGCGTGCGCGATGTCCGGGTCGGAGATGATGGGGTTCTCGCCCATGATGTACATGCCCCGCACCCCGCTCTCTTCCTTCACGATCTCGGTCACCATGAGCCCCTGCTTCAACGAGAGCGACTCGGGTGCCACCCCCCAGGCGCGCGCGTACTCGGCGCGGATCGTGGGATCCTTGACCGAGCGGTAGTCGGTGTAGACGAACGGGATGGCGCCGACATCGGACGCGCCCTGCACGTTGTTCTGCCCGCGGACCGGCATCATCGCGGCGCCCCACCGGCCGATCATGCCGCACGCCAGCATGAGGTTGAGGAGCGACGTCACGAGGTCCGTGCCGTTGGCATGCTGCGTCAGACCCATCGCCCACAGCGTGCTCGTCTTCGGCCCCCGGGCGTAGATCTCCGCCGCGCGTCGGATCTTGTCCGCTGGAACGCCGGTGATCTTGGCCGCGACGTCCGGCGTCATGGCCCGCACCGACTCCCGCACGGTGGCGAAGTCGTGGGTGCGGCGCGCAATGAAGTCCTTGTCCTCGAGGCCCCGGGCCAGGATGTGGTTCAGCATCGCGTTGAACAGCGCCACGTCCGTGCCGGGCAGCATCTGGAGGTGGATGTCCGCGCGCCCGGCCAGCTCGGTGCGGCGCGGGTCGGCTACGACGAGCTTGACGCCGCGCTCGTGCGCGCGCTTGATCGCCGCGCCGAAGACGGGGTGCGACTCGGTGGTGTTCGCGCCCGCGATGAAGATGACGTCCGCCGCGTGCTCCACCTCGCGCATCGAGCCCGACGCCGCCGATGTGTTCAGCGCCCGCTGCATCGCCGCCACCGAGGTCGAGTGGCAGAGGCGCGTGCAGTGGTCGATGTTGTTCGTGCCCAGCGCCGCCCGGAACATCCGCATCAGCACGTAGTTCTCCTCGTTGGAGCACTTGGCCGAGGAGAAGCAGGCGAGGGCGTCGCCGCCATGTTGCCCCTTGATGCGCGACAGCTCCTGGCTGACGAGCTCCAGCGCCTCCTCCCAGGTCGCCTCGCGGAACGGCTCGTACCACGACGGCGGGGTGGCGACGCGGTCCCGGATGTCCATGTCCAGCCGCTCGAGCAGCGGCAGCTCGCGCAGCGACTTGCCGACGGAGCGTGGCGGGCCGGCCGGCTTGGCGCTTTGGCCCTCGCGCTCGATCGTCTGCCACGGGCCGCCCCGGCGCTCCTCGCCGGTGGATCCGCGCCACACCCAGCGGCCGGCCGCCTTCACCCAACCTTTGCGGATGAGGGGCCGCGTGAGGCGGTCGCGATGCTGCGGGAAGTCGTAGCCGAAGCGGCCTTTGACGCACGTCGAGCCCTGGTTGGGGGTGTCGAGCTCGATGTCGGGGGACGTCACGCGGATCACTTTCTCGTCCGCGACGTGCAGGTCGACCTGGCAGCCGACGCCGCAGTACGGGCACACCGACCGGACGACGCGCTCCGGATGCCGCACTTGCTCGGGCGCGAAGCGCTCCCGCGGCATCACCTCGAAGATCGCCCCCGTGGGGCATACCCGGACGCACTCCCCGCACCAGGTGCACCCCGCCTTGTCGGGATCGCCGTCCGCCCCGACGATGATCTCGACGTGCTCGCCGCGCTGGGCCACGTCGAGCACCCCCACCACCTGGATGTCCTCGCACGCCCGCACGCAGCGCGTGCACAGGATGCAGGTGCTCATGTCGTGGCGGATCATCGGGTCGCCCGGCCGCTCGTCCCCGTGGCGCAGCGGCAGGTCGCGCTGGGCGAGCGGGGTGGGCACGACCCCGTAGCGCACGACGTACTGCTCGAACTCGTTGCGGGGCTGGGCGCGCCCACCGTTGATCAGGTGATCGCCCGGGTAGCGCTCCAGCAGCAGGCGCAACACGCCTTTGCGGTTCTCCACCGCGGCGTGCGACTCGGTCTGCACGACCACCCCGTCCGCAACCTTGGTCGCGCAGGCCGGCAGCAGCTTGCCCTGACCCTCGACCGACACGAGGCAGATGCGGCAGTTCCCCACGATCGGCAGCTTGGCATACCAGCACAGGGTGGGGATGTCCGCGATCCCCGCGGCGCGGGCAGCATCGAGGATCGTCTGCTCGGGATCGGCGGAGACGGGACGGCCGTTGATGGTGAGGGTCGCCATGCTCCGTGAAGATTAGGCGGCAACAGGGAGCGCGGCAACCGGCGGGCGGCTAACTGCTTAGCGCGTCAGTCTATGTGCTCGGGGAGATGGCGGTGCGTGTGGTCGCCCACCTCTGCTTCGTCCGTGAACCAGCAGTACGCCCAGATCTTCGCGGGGCGCAGGATGGGCCGGCCGGTGCGGAGGATGATGCCGATGGGCTCGTCGTCGTCGAGGACTAGGGGCAGACTGGTCATCGCAAGGCTCCCTCGTGGTCCGTCATCCGTTGTCCGTCATCCGTGGACGGCCAAGCAAGCCCTCTGCCACCGGGGCTGTCAGCTCACGCCTTGACGGACAACGGATTACGGACGACGAGGGGAAGGCTAGGGCGGTGGAGTGGTCAGTCCGACACGTTCAGCGCCGTGTCCGCCTGACGCTCGGGCTTGAGCGCGGTGAAGCCCGCGCCTGTCTTGGCGCGGCGGCGGCGCGTGATCTGCCAGCCGTTGTACAGGGTCTGCAGCGCCTCGGGGGCGAGCGGGATGACA
>Ga0134085_10000890_pt1 | contig 10677 bp, 10 predicted proteins | sample 15_taG_10_FD_123125 | JGI IMG/M metagenome (GOLD analysis project Ga0134085, IMG submission 123125) | Grasslands soil microbial communities from the Angelo Coastal Reserve, California, USA - 15_D_Rain_20cm_2_09182015 | ecosystem: Environmental > Terrestrial > Soil > Grasslands ...
AAGCGGCTCCGCGCGGAGCGGATCCGTATCCCGTTGCCGACCGAGGTGCGACCGCGCGCGCCCGAACGCGCTTAGTACATGGGGGGCCCCGAAATGGCCCCCCAACCCCCCCAAACCGCTCGTCGCGCCCCGGCGAAGCCGTGGCGCCCCTCGATTCCGACAGGCTCCTAAAACCGCGCGCGCTCGCGGACGAGCGCGAGGACTCCGAGCCCCGCCAGCATCACGAGCGAGAGGCCGATCCACGGGCCGCGATAGCCGCCCGCCGCCGTCACGCACCAGCCGAAGACGGGCGGGCCGAGCGTCACGCCGAGCGAGGAGATGGCGAGCCCGAGCCCGACCGCGGTGCCGGCCGAGCGCGGCCCGGCGAGCTCGGCCATGAGGGTGTGCTGCACGCCGTTCCAGCCGATGCCGAAGAAGCCGAACACGAGCGCGAGCGGCGTGCGGCGGCGGCCGCCGAACGTGCGATCGGAGAGCACGCCGAACGCGACGCGCCCGAGCACGCCGCCCGCCTGGGCGAGCGCCAGGTACCGGCTCGCCGCGAGCAGCGCGAGCCCGACGAACTCTTGGAGATAGAGGGCGAGGAACGCCATCCAGACGGTCTGCATCGCGGCGAACACCAGCGTGGCGCTGGCGACCAGCCAGAGGTCCCGCGAGCGCAGCACCTCCGCGACCGTCCCGCGCTGGCCCGCCGCGCGGCGCAGCGGCGCCTCGCCGGTCGGGTCGCGATAGACGGTCGCGCAGAGCGCCGCGCACGCGACGATCGCCAGCGCGCCGGCGGCGATCGCCCAGCGCCAGCCCAGGCGCAGCGCGAGCGCGGGCATCAGGGCGGCGCCGAGCATGCCGCCGAAGGGCAGGCCGACCTGCTTGAGGCCGACGACCGTGGCGCGCTGGCGCGGCGGGAACCACGACATCGCCGCCGTCGTCGACGCCGGGTTGAGCGTGCCGTACCCGACGCCTGCGATGCCGAGCAGCGCCAGCAGCACGCCGTACGAGCCCGCGGTGCTGGCCGCGAGCAGGCCGCCGGCGATGAGGGCCTGGCCGAGCACGAGCGTCTTCGCGGTCCCCCAGCGATCGGCGAGCATGCCGGCGAAGAACGACATCGTCACCGGGCCGAGGTAGTAGACGGACAGGAACGAGCCGGCCTGCGTCAGCGTGAGCCCGAGGTCGTCGCGGATCAGCGAGGCGATGGCCGGAATGCCGAGGGGGCCGACGTTGGCGACCGTCTGCGCCAGCACGATGACCGCGAGGATCACCCAGCGCTGGCGCGCCGCCTCCGGGGTCCGGGTCACCGCCCCCGCGCCGCGAGCAGGGCCTGCACGGCGTGCAGATCGTCCTCCGTGTCCACGCCGACGGTCGGCTCGGTCGTCTCCACGACCGTGATCGGGATGCCGTTCTCGAGGAAGCGCAATTGCTCGAGCCGCTCGGTCTGCTCGAGCTCCGACGGCGGCAGGCGATGGAAGGCCTCGAGCGCGGCGCGCCGGTAGGCGTAGAGACCGATGTGCTTGTAGACCGGCGTGCCGATGCGGTCGCGGTCGTAGGGGATCGGGAATTTCGAGAAGTAGAGCGCGTGGCCGGCGGCGTCGACCACGACCTTGTTGACGCTCGGCAGCGGCTTCTCGGCGTCGGTCGCGCGGATCTTGAGCGTGCTCACCTGCGTGTCGGGGTGCGTGCGGAACGGCGCGACGAGCCGTGCCACGTGGCCGGGCGTGACGAGCGGCTCGTCACCCTGCACGTTGACGTAGACGTCGGCGGCGCGGCCCTGCGCCACTTCCCACACGCGATCGGTGCCCGATGGGTGCGCGGACGAGGTGAGGATGGCGGGGATGCCGTGGGCGTGGCAGACGTCCACGATCTCCTGGGCGTCGGTGGCCACGAGCACGTCGCTGAGCTCCGGCGCGCGCCGCGCCGCCTCCCACGTCCAGCAGATCAGCGGGCGCCCGGCGATCTCGCGCAGGAGCTTGCGCGGCAGGCGCGTGCTGGCCAGCCGCGCGGGAATGACGCCGAGGACCCGGAGCCTCATCCGCCGAAGGTGCGCAGCGTGCGCAGCAGCGTGGGGCGCGGGTCGCCGCCGGCGGCGGCCGCGGGGTTGAACGGCAGCACCACCGGCATCGTCAGCCCGGCCTTCGCGAAGGCCTCGATGCGCGCGCGGCAGAACGCCTCGTCGCCGACGACGCCGAGCCCGTCGAGCACGCGCGGCGAGATCGCGCCGACGGCGCCGGCGCGGTCGCCGGCCTGCCAGCGCGCGTTGACCGCGTCCACCTCTCCGGCGAACCCGGCCGTCCGGAAGAACGACGCGTAGACGTCGACGATGGCGTAGCCGGTGATGTCGCGCGCGAGCGCCGCGCGCGCCGTCTTCACATCGTCGGTCACGCAGGTGCGAATGAACGAGGCGATCTCGAAGCCCTCGAGTGTGCGGCCCGCCTTCCGCGCTCCCGCCTCGAGATGCGCGATGGAGGCCGGCACCGCCTCGGGGGGGATCCAGTTCAACACGACGCCGTCGGCGATCTCGCCCGCCAGCTCGAGCATCTCGGGACCGAGCGCGGCCAGCACGATGCGCACGGGCGCGGGCGGCGCCACGAGGCGAAAGTTCTTCACACGGTAAAAGGCCCCCTCGAAGTTCACGCGCTCGCCCGCGGTCACGAGGCGGATGATCTGCACGGCCTCGCGGATCTGCGCGAGCGCGGCCGAGAATTGCAGCCCGTGCCACTGCTCGACGATGATCCGGCTCGAGAGCCCGATGCCGAGCGCGACGCGGCCCGGGGCCAGGTGGCCGAGCGCCGCCGCGCTCATCCCGAGCAGCGTCGGCGTGCGCGTCTGGACGGGCACGACGGCGGAGCCCACGTGCAGGGTCGTGCTGTGGGCGGCCATGGCCGCCATCACCGCGATGGCGTCGTAGCCGGCGGTTTCGCCCGTCCACGCCGTGTGATACCCGCGCGCCTCCGTCTCGCGCACGACCTCCACGAACTCGGCGGCGGGCAGGGTGGCCGCCCCGGCGAGCACAAAGCCGAGCCGCATCAGACGGTGCCGGCGTCGCGCGCGTCGATGATCGCGTGGTGGGCAGTCACGGCTCGGCAGTATACTCGACGGCCGCCGATGAGACTCCTGCCCGAGGTCGTGCTCACGCCCGACGGCTGGCGGCGCGACGTCGCGATCGTGGTGGCTGACGGCCGCATCGCCCACGTCGGCGCCGCCGGTCCGCCGCGCGCGGGCGACGTGGCGCTGACGGGCCGCGCGCTGCTGCCCGGCACCGTCAACGCGCACTGCCACACGTTCCAGTCGCTGCTGCGCGGGCTCGGCGACGACCTCGACTTCGCCGGCTGGCGCGACCGCGTGCTCTATCCCTTCTCCGAGCGGCTCGACCGCGACGGCATCGGCCTCGGCGCCGCCTTCGCCTTCGCCGAGATGCTCCGTCACGGCGTCACGACGTGCGTGGACTTCTTCTATCTCAACGACGGCGGCCACGAGAACGCGGAGGCGGTGATCGCCGCCGCGCGCGCGGTGGGCATCCGGCTCGTGCTGGCGCGCACGATGTACGACTGGGAGGGCGCGCCCAAGCGCTACCGCGAGAGCTCCGCCGACGCGGCCCGCCGCGTGCGCGAGCTGATCGCCGCCCACCGCCACGACGCGACGGTGGACGTGCACGCGGCGCCGCACAGCCCGCACGGCGCCTCTCCGACCATGATTCGGGCGGGATGGGAGGTGGCGGAAACCGAGAACGTGCCGATGCACGTGCACGTGGCCGAGGGACGCTACGAGGGCGAGCGGACGCTGCGCGAGCACGGCGCCACGCCGGTGCGCCACCTCGACCGGCTCGGCGCGCTCGGCGCGCGCACGATCGCTGTGCACGCCGTCTGGCTCGACGACGAGGAGGTTGCGCTCATGGGCGCTCGCGGCGCGGCGCTGGCGTACTGTCCCTCGAGCAACATGTTCCTCGGCGACGGCGTCACCCGCCTGCCCGAGCTGCTGCGCGCGGGCGTGCGCGTCGGCCTCGGCACCGACGGCGGCTGCACCAACAACCGGCTGTCGGTCTTCGAGGAGATGCGGATGGCCTCGCTCCTGCAGCGCGTGCGCCTCCTCGACGGCGGCGCGCTGCCGGCCACGACGGTGTTCGGCCTCGGCACCGAGTCCGGCGCCGCCATCCTCGGGCTCGACGCCGGGCGGATCGAGGCGGGCCGGCTCGCCGACTTCGTGGCCGTGGACCTCGGCCACGCGTCACTGCATCCGGCCACGAACCTCCTGGCCAACGTGGTGTTCGCGATGTCGCCGCAAGCGGTGACGGACGTCTGGGTCCACGGCGAGCGCGTGGTGGAGGACGCGCGGCTCGCGCGCGTGTCCGAGGCCGAGCTGCTGGCGCGCGTCGGCGCCCTCACGCGCGACTGGAGGACTAACGCTTGAAGGGGAGGACGGCGGCGTCGCGGGCCGGCGTGACGACGGGCGGCGTCTCGCCCGGGCGCGGCTTGGTCATGCGGCAATGGCCCTCGAAGACGACGCCTTCCTCCACGATCACCACCGGCGCCTCGACGTCGCCGAAGACCCGCGCGGTGCCGCGCAGCTCCACGCGCTCGGTGCCGAGCACGTTGCCCACGACTTCGCCGTTGATGAGAATCACCCCCGCGCGGATGGAGGCGTTGACCACACCCTTCTCGCCGATGATGAGCGTGTCGTTCGAGGCGATCTCGCCCTTGAACTTGCCGTTCAGCATGACGGTGCCGCTGAACGTGTACTTGCCTTCGAAGTCGGACGCCTCGTCGATGAACGCGGTGAGGTCGTTGGTGCGGGCGGCCACGCGTTTTGGCTTCTTCCTGAAGATCATGGGCGGAGCCCTGGCCTCGGCTGCCGCTAGCGCGGCACCGGCTGGCCGGCGCTGGCGCGTTTCTCCTCGATCAGGTACACGGGCCGCTGGCCGCCGCCCGGCTCGGTGATCTTGCTCACGTTGCCGTTGAAGAAGCCGCCCTTGCTGATGACCAGCGAGTCGGTCTGGATGTTGCCGCTCACGCGCCCGGTGGCGGTGATCTCGACGTTGCCGGTGGCGACCATGTTGCCATCGTAGTGGCCCATGACGATCGCGTCCACCGTGTTGACGTTGGCGTTGACCACGCCCTTTTCGCCGATCACGAGCTTGCCGCCCACCTGGAGCTCGCCGCCCACCTCGCACTCGATCTGGACCGAGTCGTTGATCTCGAACTTGCCCTCCATCCTGGCGTGCTCGCCGACCACCGTGAGCAGCGTGATCGGGGTCGCGCCGTGGCCGTTGGTCTGCGCCTGCGGGGCGGCCGGCTTGGGGGCGTCCTTGCGTCCGAGCATCGAGGCCTCCTCCTGTCCGATCCCTGCTGCGTGAGCGGCTCCGCGGGCCCACGGAGAACAAACACTGCGCGGCGGCACACGGCCGCTCCCGATATCTCGGGAGAGCAGATTTAGCATCCCGCCGGGGTGGGGGTCAACCCCCGCGGGTGGTGGACGCGGGCGTCGTCGAAACCGAGGGACTGCGGCCGACGGACGCGGCGAGGCGGATGTATTCGAAGACGAGCCAGAGGAGCAGGAAGACGCCGAGCTGGATGGACGCCTCGTAGAAGAGCGGCAAGAGCTCCGACGAGGTCAGCTCGAAGGCGTAGCCGGCGGCGCCGACGAACGCGAGGAAGCCCATGGCGACCAGCCGCACGGGGTCGGCGGCGCCGTCGCGCCACGGCAGCAGCACGAGGAGCACGAGGAACGAGTAGTAGTAGCCGGCCGGCGAGAGCGCGCAGAAGACGAGCGGCACCGCATACATCACCGACTCGAGCGGCCGCGCCTTGAGAATCAGCGGCAGCGCCACCAGGAGGTAGAGGACCGACACCATCGGGAGCACCCAGGGCGCCGGCCGCGCGGCGAGCGCCGCCTCGTGCGGGACGAAGACGCTGCCGTCGGGCCGCTCGACCCAGGGCGCGGTGTGGAACGCGATCAGCGAGCCGAGGCCGACGTGGTTCGTGTACGTGCCCTGGTTGTGCAGGCGGATCTTGGCCGTGAACTCCCCGGTCAGCTCGCGCGTCCGGGGCACGGCCACCAGCGTCAGCGACACCGTGAGCCCCAGCGCTGCCGCGGCGACGAGACAGCGCGCGAGCGCCGGATCGCGCGCGCCGGTGAGCCGCGCCTGCATCCACTTGAGGCCGAGGGGGACCAGGAAGAGCACGGGGAAGACCCGCGCGAGGACGGCGTAGCCGAAGCCGAGGCCGGCGGCGGCGCCCGCGCCGCGCGCGAGCGCGGCGGCGCCGAGGAGCAGCGCGGCGATCCAGTCCCAGCGCAGCGGCGAGCCGCCGATGAAGTCGAAGCGCGCGAAGAAGCTCAGCGCGAGGTAGGCGAAGGCGAGCGCGGCCGCCAGGCCCCCGAAGGCGCGCCACACCGCCCAGAAGGCGGCCAGCACGATCGCGTAGTCGAGCGAGGTCAGCAGCGTCAGCGTGAGTGGAGTCGCGGGCAGCCAGCGGACGAGGAGGTGCAGCGCGAGCGCGCGCGGCGGGGGATCGTTGTAGCCGTGGTCGAAGAAGACGCGCTCCCAGTCTTCGATGTGCGGGCCGAAGACGAGGAGATCGCGCTTGAACGCCTGCCAGCGCGCGGGCGCGAAGCGCGCACGCACGGCCGCCGCGTCGATGCTCGCGACGTCACGGAGCGCGTAGGTGGCGAGGTCGCGCACCCGGCGGATCGGCGCGAAGGCGCCGAGCTCGCGCCCGGCCACCCAGGTGGCCTCGTAGATCCGCGTGTAGCCGAGCTCGGGGAGGTACTTGGCGCCCATGAAGTAGTGGAAGGTCTCGTGCCAGTGGATCGGGCTCTTGTAGTGCACGTGGAAGAAGCCGAGATTCGGGTAGGCGAGGGCGGCGGCCACGGCGAGCGTCACCGCGACGACGCGCAGCCGCCGCGACGGCGCGCGGCCGGTGGCCAGCCAGAGGAAGACCCCGCCGAGGGCGAGAAGGAGGAGGAGCCGGAGCGCGCGGAATTTCTGGTAGGGATCCAGAACGTTCAGAAGGAGCGGATGAGACGCTCGACCCGTTCGTCGTGGGACTGGAACGGGTCCTTGCAGAGGATCGTCTCGCGCTCCGGGTCGTTGAGTTTCAGGTAGACCCAGTCCACACGATAGTCCTTGCCCTTGAGGTTGGCCTGCCGGATGAACTCGCCGCGCAGCCGCGCCCGCGTCGTCTGCGGCGGTTCGTGCTTGGCGCGCTCGATCGTCTCGTCGTCGGTGATGCGGTCGACCATGTCCCTGCCGACGAGCTTGTAGTAGAGTCCGCGGTCGGGGCGGATGTCGTGGTATTGCAGGTCCATCAGCGAGATCTTCGGGTCGCGCCACGACAGCCGGTTGCGCGTCATGTAGCTCTCGATCCACTGACGCTTGATGACCCAGTCGAGCTCGCGGTCGAGCTGCATCGGATCGGACTCGAGCTTTTCCATCACGTCCGTCCAGCGCGCGAGCACGTCCTTGGACGCGGCGTCGGCGTCGATGGAGTTGACGTAGCGGGTCGTGTACTCGAGGTACTCGATCTGCATCTGCAGCGCCGAGATCGAGCGACCGTCCTTGAGCTTGATGGTCTCCTTCAGCGTCGGGTCGTGAGAGATATCGCGGATGGCCTGCACCGGCGACTGTAAGGAGTAATCGCGGTCGAAGAAGCCATCTTCGATCATGTCGAGGACGAGGGCGGTCGTTCCAATTTTTAGATACGTCGCCACTTCGGACATATTGGAATCGCCCACGATGACATGGAGACGCCGATATCGTTCGGCGTCGGCGTGAGGCTCGTCGCGCGTGTTGATGATCGAGCGTGACGATGTCGTGGCGCCCGAGATCTCCTGGCAGATGTGCTGCGCGCGCTGGCTCAGGCAGTAGTGGAAGCCGCGCGGCGTCTGGAGCACCTTGCCCGCGCCCGCGAATATCTGTCGCGTGACGAAGAACGGGATCAGCGCCTCGGCCAGCCGCTGGAACGACACGTCGCGGCTGACGAGATAGTTCTCGTGGCAGCCGTACGAGTTCCCGGCGGAATCCGTGTTGTTCTTGAAGAGCAGGATATTGCCCGAGATCCCGTCCTCGCGCAGCCGCTTCTCGGCCTGGTGCAGAAGGTTCTCGACGATGCGCTCGCCCGCCTTGTCGTGGATCACCAGCTCGGCGACGTCATCGCACTCCGGCGTCGCGTACTCCGGGTGGAAGCCGGTGTCGAGGTAGAGGCGCGCGCCGTTCTCGAGGAAGACGTTGGCGTTCCGGGCGCCGGGGATGACTTTCTCGAAGAGATACCGCGCGACGTTGTCGGGCGAGAGGCGCCGCTGGCCGTTGAGGGTGCAGGTCAGGCCGTACTCGTTCTCGAGGCCGAAGATGCGGCGCTTCATCTGGATCTCAGCCTAGCACGTCCTACCTCTGTGTGCCCAGGAGTTGGCTCAGCGCCTCGGGCGGGATGCGCCGGAACTTGCGCCGCTCCTTCGTGCGGTCCAGCACGGCCACCTCGAGATCGCGCTCGCTGAGCGTCTTGTTCTGCGTGACCGTCAGCGCCCGGACCCCTAGCTGCAGCGCCTCGTCCAGGGGGAGCGCATCCCGGTAGTGGTCCTTGAGGAAGCGCCGGATCTCGTCGGCCTGGCCGCCCATGGCCGCGTAGTTGTGCTCGTCCTCGATCGTGCCGTCGTAGAGGATGTGGTAGATCTCGTTGCGGCTGCCGTTGGCCTCGGCCACCTCCGCCACGAGCACCTCCACCTCGAAGGGCTTGATGTCCTGCGTGAAGATGTTGCCGAGCGCCTGCGAGTAGGCGTTGGCGAGCGCCTTGGCCGTCACGTCGCCGCGGCTGTACGAGTAGCCCTTGATATCCGCGTGGCGGATGCCGGCGATCCGGAGATTTTCGAACTCGTTGTACTTGCCGACGCCCGCGAACGCGATCCGATCATAGATTTCCGAGATCTTGTGCAACAGGGTCGAGGGATTCTCCGCCACGAGCAAAATCCCGTCGCGGATCTCGAGGGTGACGATGGACCGGCCGCGCGAGATGCCCTTGCGGGCATACTCGGCCTTGTCCTTCATCATCTGCTCGGGGCTGACGTAGTAGGGCAGCGGCACGCTCAGCCCCCGTTCCCGGTGCGCGCGCGGTCGGCGAGGATCGCCTCGCACACGCGCTTGACCTCGTCGTCGGCGACGTCGCCGAAGCCGCTCCGCGTGATGGTCTTCACGGTCGGATAAATGCCACGCACGAGGTCGGGGCCGCCGGTGCCGACGTCCTCGTCGGCGGCGTCGATGAGCGCCTCCAGCGTCACCCGCAGCGCGTCGTCGCGCCCCATGTCGCGCTTCCAGAGCTTCTTCAGCGAGTCGCGCGCGTCCTTGGAGCCGGAGCCCTGAGCGTCGTAGTCCTTCTCCTCGTAGCGGCCGCCGGTGATGTCGTACTTGAAGAGGCGGCCCACGCCGGCTTTCTCGTCGAAGCCGGCGAAGATCGGCACCACGGCCAGGCCCATCATGGCCGCCTGGAGGTTCATGCGGATCATCTGCCCGAGCTTGTTGGCCTTGCCGTCGAGCGAGAGGTTGTCGCCCTCGACCTTCTCGTAGTGCTCGAGCTCGGTCTGGAAGAGCTTGGCCATCTCCATGGCGGGGCCGGCCGCGCCCGCGATGCCGACGCCAGACAGGTCGTCGGCCTTGAAGATCTTCTCGATGCGTCGGCTCGCGACCTGGTACCCGGCGGTCGCCTGGCGGTCGCCCGCCATGATGACGCCGTCGCGATATCGCAGCGCGAGCACGGTCGTTCCGTGCGGCACCAGCTCCGGCGCCGCCGGCTGCTCGAGGGGAGGACGCGCGGCGGCCGGCGACGGGAACAGGTGTGGCGAGTCGCGGCGGAGCAGGTCGCTGAAGCTGGAGTTGCCGTACTCGCGGAACAGGTGCTGCCAGTGCTCGTCGTTCATTGCGATCCTTGTGGGTGCGGGGGCCTCACATCCCGAAGCTGGGCCGCGAGATGTTGCGCAGCAGGTCGGCGGCCGTCGGCGATTCCGTCAGGAGTTGCCGCACGTGTGCCTCGGTGCCGCGGAGCGGCTCGAGCATGAAGATCTTCTTGAGGGGGCCTTCCTTGAGGTCGAAGATGACCGAGTCCCAGGAGGCCGACACGATCTCGTCGCTGTAGCGCTGCAGGCACATCCCACGGAAGTACGCCCGCGTGTCCTTCGGTGGGTCGTAGATCGCCTTGGAGATCTCGTCATCGGTGACCATGCGATCGACCGCCTCGGACTCCTCGAGCTTGTAGTAGAGGCCCTTGCCGGGACGGATGTCGTGGTACTGGAGGTCGATCATCAGCACACGGTGATCGTTCCACTCGAGGTCGTGCTTGGCGACGTAGTTCTCGATGAGCTGCCGCTTGATGACCCAGTCGAGCTCGCGGCCGAGCTGCCTCGGGTCCTCGGCGAGGCGGTCGAGCGTCGCCTCCCACCTGCCCATCACGTCGGCCACCCAGGGCTCGGGCTGCTGGCGCTCCTTGAAGTAGCGCTTGGCGAGGGCGAGGAACTCGCGCTGGTGGTCGACCGCCGAGATCGTGCGCCCGTCCTTCAATCGGACGGTGTCGCGGCACGCGAGGTCGCGCGAGACCTTGCGGAAGGCGGCCACCGGCCCGTCGATCGAGAGGTCCTTTTCGATGAAGTCGTCCTCGACCATGCTGAGCACGATGGCCATGGTGCCGACCTTGAGGTAGGTCGAGACCTCGC
>Ga0134085_10000895_pt1 | contig 10649 bp, 10 predicted proteins | sample 15_taG_10_FD_123125 | JGI IMG/M metagenome (GOLD analysis project Ga0134085, IMG submission 123125) | Grasslands soil microbial communities from the Angelo Coastal Reserve, California, USA - 15_D_Rain_20cm_2_09182015 | ecosystem: Environmental > Terrestrial > Soil > Grasslands ...
CTGGAACGCGCTTGGCATCGCGAACGACGATTTCATCCGCACGACGGAGCCGCGCCACACGAAGGTCGTCCAGGCGATCCTCCAGACGCTCTGGGAGGCGGGCGAGATCTATCTGGGCAACTACGGCGGCCAGTACTGCTTCGGGTGCGAGCGCTTCTACACCGAGAAAGAGATCGTCGATGGTAAGTGCCCCGACCATCAGACGCCGCTCCAGTGGATCGAGGAGGAGAACTACTTCTTCAAGATGTCGAAGTACCAGGCGTGGCTCGTCGAGACCATCGAACGCCAGCCGGACCTGATCCGGCCGGAGCGCTACCGCAACGAGATCCTCGGGTTCCTGCGCGATCCGCTCCAGGACCTGTCCATCAGCCGGCCCAAGCGCCGATTGAACTGGGGAATCCCGCTGCCGTTCGACGACAAGTACGTCACGTACGTCTGGTTCGACGCGCTCATCAACTACGTCTCTGCGCTCGGCGGGCCGGGTGACCCACGCTTCGAGACGTACTGGCCCTCGGCCCAGCACGTGATCGCGAAGGACATCGTCAAGCCCCACGCGATCTACTGGCCGTGCATGCTGCAGGCGGCCGGCCTGCCTCTCTACCGGCACCTCAATGTCCACGGCTACTGGACGCTCGGCGGCCGCAAGATCTCGAAGTCCGTGGGGAACCTCGTCGAGGCGCTGGCGCTCAAGGACACCTACGGCAACGACGCCTTCCGCTACTTCATCCTGCGCGAAATGGTCTTCGGCCTCGACGCCGACTTCTCGGAGGAAGCGCTGGTCGGACGGCTCAACGCCGACCTCGCCAACGACCTCGGCAACCTCGTCTCGCGCGCGACGACGCTGATCGTGAACTTCGGCGGGATCCGGCGAGGGTGGCAGGCCGGAGACGTCGGCGAGCTGGAGACGCGTCTCGAGCGCCGCTCGGCGCAGGTGATCCGGGACGTTGCGGCCGCGCTGGACGAGTTCGCGTTTCAGCGAGCGCTCACCGCGATCTGGGCGTTCGTCGGCTCGGTGAACGGGTACGTCGACACGACGCAGCCGTGGGCGCTCGCCAAGGACGAGACACAGCGAACGCGCCTGGACGTCGTTCTCTACGCCCTCGGCGAGTCGCTTCGTTTCCTCGGCATCATCCTGACGCCGTTCCTTCCCGACGCCGCGACGAAGATCCGGGTCGGGCTGGGCCAGTCGGGCGAGCCGACGCTCGCCGACGCCGTCTGGGGGCGGCTCACCGCGGGCACGCGCGTCCAGAAAGTCTCCGGGCTCTTCCCGCGGGTCGACGACAAGAACAAATCGGACTTGGGAAACGGAGCCACGAGCACCTCAGGCAGGCCACCCTCGAGACACTCCGACCCCGCGGCACTCGCTACAATATCCGACGTCGGCAAGCTCGAGCTGCGCGTCGCGGAGGTGCTGACCGCGGAGCCCGTGCCCAAGTCGAAGAAGCTCCTCAAGCTCACCGTGTCGCTCGGCGGCGAGCCGCGGACGCTCGTCGCCGGGATCGCCGAGCACTACGCCCCGGCGGAGCTCGTGGGCAAGAAGGTCGTCGTCGTGGCGAACCTCGAGCCGGTGAAGCTCATGGGGATCGAGTCCAACGGTATGGTGCTGGCGGCCTCCACCGAGGGGAAGCTCGCCGTGCTCACGGTCGACCGGGACCTGCCGCCGGGGGCGACGATCACGTGACGCCGCGCTCCGAGCTCGGCCAGAACGAGTTCGTGGACGCGGTGCTCCAGGTTGCGGGGCGCGACGCGTCGATCGCGCGTGTGCTGCGCGAGATCTGCGGCCTCGACGGCGCGGTCCGCGCGAGCGCGCTCGACCTCGTCGGCGCCCACCTTCGCATCCACTCCGCCGCCGGCGACGTCCTCGACTGCGTCGCGGCCCTCAAGCGCGACGACGTCGCGCGGCGGATCGCCGAGCGGCTCGGCCCGGCCTAGCGCCGGACCCGCCGAACCGCGCGCGTGGAACGGGCGCTGGCCTTTCTGTCGACCTGGGGCGTCTCGTGCGCCTCGTTCGGCGGCGGGCTCCTCACGCTGTTCGTCTTCCGTCGCGGCCTGCCGAATGTCGGCTGGACCGTCGGCTACCTCCTGCTCCTCTGGCTGCTCTTCGCCGTCTTCGTCGACATCCGGGCGCTCGAGGGTTCGGAGCGCAAGTCCCTGCGGCTCCTCGTCACGGCGGTCGATTACACGATCCAGACCCTCTACCACGGCCTGCTCCTCTTCGTGCTCCCGGCGTACTACGCCGCCACCACCCTCACCTCGCGGAACGCCGGTTTTCTCGCGCTGCTCGTGGCCCTGGCGCTCCTGGCGACCTTCGACCCCTGGTACCGGGCCGTCGTCCAGCCGCGGCCGTGGCTCGGCTATGTCTTCTTCGTCGTGTCGATCTTCGCGTCGCTCAACGTGGCGCTGCCGCTGGTGGGCGTGGCGCCGTTCCCGTCGCTCATCGCGAGCGCGTTCCTGGCGTCGGTCGCGCTCACGCCCGCCGTCCGGCGCGGTCAGCGCCTGGACTGGCCCACGGCGTTCCGGACCACCGTCGCCGTGGGGGTCGTGGCGGCGACGGTCGTCGCGCTCGGCCGTGCCGTGATCCCGCCGGCGCCGCTCTTCCTCGCGCGCGCCGTGATCGCGTGGGACGTGTTGAGCACCGACGCGCTCGAGCTCGCCCCCGATCCCATCGGCGCGGACGAGCTCAGAGCGCGGGGCCTGATAGCGTACACTCCCATCTACGCGCCCGCCGGGCTGTCCCAGGCGGTCACCCATGTGTGGCGGCGCGACGGGCAGGTGGTGAACGTGGTGAACCTCTCCCCCGTCCGGGGCGGGCGGCTGGAAGGGTTCAGGACCTATTCGCGCAAGACGTCGTTTCCGGCCGATCCGACGGGCCGCTGGACGGTGGACGTCGAGACGGGCTCGGGTCAGCTCATCGGCCGGCTGCGCTTTCGTGTGACCCCGTGAGAACTCCGATTTCGCGACGAGAGGAGGCCGTCATGCCCGAGACAGTGCGCGCCGTCGACTATTTTTACGTGCTGGTGCTCGACAAGCCTGGCGAGGGGGCACGGATCCTGGGCGAGCTCAAGCGGGCGGGCGTGAACCTGGTCGCCTACTCGGGCTTCCCGAGCGGGCGCGGGGCCCAGCTCGACTTCGTCCCGACCGATCCCGACGCGTTCCGGGCCGTCGCCAAGCAGAACAAGTGGAAGGTGAAGGGCCCGAAGCGCGCGTTCGTGATCGAGGGGGACGACCGGATCGGCGCCTGCTCGGACGTTCTCCAGAAGCTGGCCGCGGCGAAGATCAACGTGACCGCCATGGACTCGGTGGCGGCCGGTTTCGGGCGCTGGGGCGCGATCCTCTGGGTCAAGCCGGGCGCCGTCAAGAAGGCGGCCGCCGTCCTGGGAGCGATGTGACGCCGGACCTCTTCGACACCCACGCGCACCTGCACTTCCCGGAGTTCGTGGACGATCTCGGCGCCGTGCTGGCACGGGCGCGGGCCGCCGGGGTGCGGCGCATGATCACGATCGGCACCGATGTCCCGAATTCGCGCGCGGCCGTGGCGCTCGCCGCGCGCGAGCCCGACGTCTGGGCCGCGGTCGGCATCCATCCCCACGAGGCGAGCCTGGCCGACGAGGCCCAGCTCGTGGAGATCGAGCGGCTCGCCGCGGCGCCGCGCGTGGTCGCCATCGGTGAGACCGGGCTCGATTTCTTTCGCAACCTCTCGCCCCACGACGCCCAGGCGCGCGCGTTCCGGGCCCAGCTCGCCCTCGCGCGGCGGGCGAGGAAGCCCGTGCTCGTCCACTGCCGCGACGCTCACGAGGAGACGCTCGCGATCCTCGCGGAGATACCTGTGAGCGAGACGGGCGGGATCATGCACTGCTTCTCGGGCGACACGGCGGTCGCCAAGCGCTGTCTCGACCTCGGCCTGTTGATCTCGCTCGCGGGGCCGGTGACCTATCCGAAAGCGCGCGCGCTGCCCGAGGTCGCGACGCTCGTCCCCGCCGACCGCCTCGTCGTCGAGACCGACTGCCCGTACCTGCCGCCCCAGCCCCACCGGGGCCAGCGCAACGAGCCCGCCTACCTCACGATCACCGCCGCGCGCGTGGCCGAGCTGCGTGGCGAGCCGCTCGCCGGGCTCGCGGCCCGCATGTCGGAGAACGCCCGCCGGCTCTTCGGTTTGTGAGCCTGCGCGACCTGCGGCTCTACGTCCGCGGGCGGATCAACAGCCAGCTGAGCCGGGTGCTCAACGCCCGCGGCGGCGGCTCGACCGTGACCCCGCCTCCCGTCGACGCGGTCATCGCCGGCGACCGCGCGCCCCTGGCGCTGGTCCGTCTCCTCGCGGGCCGGCCGAACGTCGAGCGCGAGGCCGCGGTCGCCCGCTACCTCGCCGCGCGCGGCGTGGGCTTCGCGCGTCAGCGCTTCGAGACGTTCGAGGGGCGCGGGGAGAACTTCGCCGTGGACGTGGGCGCGGGCCCGCGCGTGCTGCTCCTGATCGCCCACCACGACGCGGTGCCGGGAAGCCCGGGCGCCAACGACAACGCGGCGGCGGTCGGCATTCTCCTCCACCTGCTCGAGCGCGCGAGGGTCCCGCCGGACCTCCGCGTGCGCTTCCTCTTCACCGCGTGCGAGGAGCTCGGCTATCTCGGCGCGCGGGCCTGGGTGCGCGAGGCCGAGGTGGCGGGGATCGCCGGCGTGCTGAGCCTGGAGCTCTGCGGCATCGGCGACAGCCTCGCGGTGTGGGACGCGGGCGACGAGACGCCCTTCCTCGGTCGTGTGCGCGGCGCGCTCGAAACCCTCGGCCTCAGGCGGGACGTCGGCTACCACGTCGTCGGGCGCATTCCGCTCTTCGGGAGCGACCACCGGGCGTTCGCCGCGAGCGGCGTCCCCGCCTACGGCCTCACGGTGATCCCGTCGACCGAGGCCGAGGCGCTCCGGCGGTTCGTGTTCAGCCCGGTGCGGAGCGCGCTCCGGCACCTCCTCCGCCGGCCGGTGCCCTTCGACACCTACCACACCCCGCGCGACGCCGTCGCCACGCTGGACCCACGGGCGCTCGCTCTCGTCGGCCGCGCGCTCGACGCGGTGATCGCCGCGCTCGGGTGACGCGCGACTAGGGGAGGCCCGGCCCAGGCTTGATGCGGGTCAGGAGGCGCCGGCTCCGCGGCGCTTCGGCCTCGGGGACCAGGATGACGACCTCGCCCTGGTCGCCGACCGAGAACGGGTGCACCGAGTGGGCGAGGTGCGAGCGCAGGAGCGTCGGGATGCCCTCGCTCTCGAACAGGCTCTTCACGACGACCGCCTCCGCCCGATCGCAGCGATGCACGGCCACGAGGCTCCGCGAGTCGTGCGGCTCGGGCGGACGCGTCGGAAAGCGGATCACCTTCCCGCGGCGGGTCATCGGTCAGAGTATAGTTCGGCGGCGAGGAACGCGGGGACGGGCGCGGGCTAGGCCATCTCCCCGCGAGCCTAACGCGGAAGTGACGTACAATCTGGCCCTGGACCCCGAACCATCCGGACGCGAGGTGCCTATGGAGAAGTTCGAGTATTTCAGCGGCACGCCAGAGGTCGGGATCGTCCCCCGCGCGCCCCACGCCGGGCCCCTCGTCCGCCAGCTCTACGAGCAGGAGCACGGCCGGGGCGGCTTCGCGGGCAAGGTCACCCACAGCTATCATCTCTACCCTCCCACCAACTGGCTGCCCGCGGAGACGCGCGTGCTGGACGGCCACGTATGGGCGCCCCACTGGGACTCGCCGCTCGGGCCCATCGGCGGCACCCACCACCTCCTGAACGTCATGACGCCCGACACGCCGCGCGACGTGTACCGCGGGATGGCGCGGCTCGTCGCGAACGCGACCGTGGCGATGCACGTCACGGCCCCGCGCGCCTCCATGGACTACTTCTTCGAGCACCACTCGGCGACGCTCGTCTTCTTCGTCCACCAGGGCGGCGGCACGCTCGAGACGACCTTCGGCCCGATCGAGTTCCGGAAGGGCGACTTCCTGATCGTCCCGAAGGGGATCACTCACCGATTCGAATTAGCTGCCGGCCCGCAGTACTACTGGGTGTACGAGTCCTTCGCGGGCGACCCCGAGAAGGCCGAGTCGCCCACGACCGGGCAGTTCATCACCCACAGCCGGAGCGATTACAAGTACCCGCGCACGCTCGACACGCGGAACGAGTCGGGGCGGTTCGAGATCGTCTCGAAGGTCGCCGACGTGTATACCCGCCGCGTGCATCCGACCCACCCCTTCGACGTCGTCGGGTGGCGGGGCGACTACCTCCCGTACAGGTTCGCCGTCGAGGACGTGCGACCGCTCGTCGCCGACCGTTCGCACGTGCCGCCCTCGGGCCACACGATCTTCAAGCTCCCGGGTTGCTACATCTGCATCTTCACCGTCCGCTCGGTCGAGAAGGAAGGGATGTGGCTGCCGTTCTTCCACAAGAACCTCGACTACCTGGAGACGCTCGGCTATCACTTCGGCGACTTCTTCAGCGGCGGCGGCGTCGTCCGTGAGGGGATGGTGACGCTCCACCCCGTCGGCCTGCCGCACGGTCCGAAGCCGGCCTCGCTGAAGGCGTTCCTGGACGGGAAGAATCCGGGCGTCCACAACGAGGTGGGGATCATGGCCGATCTCGCGAACCCGACCGAGATCTCGGAGTTCGCGCTCTCGCTCTCGACGCCCGACTACATGGCGGCCTGGTCCGCCTACACGACCGATCCGCGCTTCGTGCACCGGCCCGACAGGCTCGCGGAGGTCCGCGCGCTGGCCGAGCGCCACGCCGACGCGCGCGACGAGCTCCGGCCGAGGTATCCGGAGCGCGAGTGACGGCGGTCGGCGTCCGCTCCGAAGAAGCGGAGCGCGCCGCGGCGCTCGCCTTCGACCTGCGCGCGCTGCCCGACGACTTCTACGCGGACCCGTTTCCCGCCTACCAGCGGCTGCGGCGCTGGGACCCCGTGCACCGCTGCCCCAACGGGACCTACTTCCTCACGCGCTACGACGACGTCCTCGCCGTCTACGCGGACCACGCGACGTGGAGCTCCGACAAGCGCGTGGAGTTCGCGCCGAAGTTCGGCGCGAGCCCCCTCTACGAGCACCACACCACGAGCGTCGTCTTCCGCGATCCGCCCGATCACACGCGCATCCGAAGGCTCTTCGCCCCGGCGTTCACGCCGAAGGCGCTGGCGGCGCTCGAGCCGCGCGTCGTCCGGTTCGTGGACGGGCTCCTCGACCGCGCCGCGGCCCGGGGCGGGATGGACGTGGTGGACGACTTCGCCGCCGCGCTTCCCGTCCAGCTGATCGGCGACATGCTCGGCGTGCCGCAGGCGGAGCGCGCGCCGCTGCGCGCCTGGTCGCTGGCGATCCTCGGCGCGCTCGAGCCGGAGCCCGGCCCGGAGCGCCTCGAGGCGGGCAGCCGCGCCGTGGAGGAGTTCAAGGACTACCTCCGCCGGCTGATCGCCGACCGGCGGCGCCGACCGTCCACCGACCCCGGTGAGATCCTCTCGGCGCTCCTCGCGGCCGAGGACGCCGGCGACCGGCTCACCGAGCTCGAGCTCCTGCACCAGTGCATCTTTCTCCTGAACGCCGGCCACGAGACCACGACGAACCTGATCGCCAACGCCGTCGTGAGCCTGCTCGAGCACCCCGTGGAGCTGGCGCGCCTGCGGGCGGAGCCGGGGCTCCTGGAGAGCGCCGTGGAGGAGTTCCTGCGCTTCCAGAGCCCGAACCAGCTCGGCAACCGGCGCGCCGTGGCCGACGCGGCATTCGGCTCCGTCGCGATGCCCGCGGGGACGCTCGTCACGCTCGGAATCGGGGCGGCCAACCGCGACCCCGCCCGGTTCCATGAGCCGGACCGCCTCGACCTCGGGCGCACGCCCAATCGCCACCTCGCGTTCATCACGGGCATCCACGCGTGCGCCGGGATGTGGCTCGCGCGGATGGAGGGCCGCGTCGCGATCGGCCGACTCGTCGCCCGGTTCCCGACTCTGCGCGCGGCGGGACGGCCGGTGCGCGCCCGGCGCGCGCGCTTCCGGGTGCTGAGCTCGTTCCCCGTCGCCCTATGACGCGCCTCGCGCGCCCCCGCCTCCCCGAGCCGCACCGCTGACCCCCGCCGCCGGACCCGTCGTCGCCTGCCCGTGCGGGGAGGTGTACGAGCTCAAGCCCGAGTACGCGGGCCGGCTCCTCGAGTGCCCGGCGTGCGGACGCCACCTGCGCGCCGGGTCGCCGCCCGGGAGCACCCGGTCGGGGGCGTCCCAGGGCGATCCCGAGGCGTTCGACCGCGACGTCTTCCTGCTCCGGGAGCGCGTGTTCACGATCCGGTCGAAGTACGAGGTGTGGGCCGAGGACGGCACGGCAATCCTCTACGTGGAGCGGCCGACGTACCCGCTGCGGACGCTCGTCGCGTACCTCGCCGGCCTCGTCGCGGGGTTCGTGGTGCTCGCCCGGCTGGGGTACTTTGCCGAGACCGCCGGTCCGCTCGTCGGTCCGCTGCTGATGCTGCTCGCCCTCCCGGCCACCGCGTTCGTGTTCATGGTGATCTCGATGTCGCTGCGCCCGCTCCGGCACGTCACGGTCTATCGCGACGAGTCGCGCGCGGAGATCGTGCTCCGGGTGCTGCAGGACCAGCGCGTCGCGTTCCTCACCCGCACGTACACCGTGCTCGCGAGCGGCGGTGAGCCCATCGCGAAGCTCCGAAAGACCTACATCCACAACATCGTGCGCAAGCGCTGGTACGTCGAGGCGCCCGACGGCCGGAGGCTCGCCATGGCCATCGAGGACTCGATCGTCCTGTCGCTCCTGCGCCGGGTTCTGGGCCCGCTCTTCGGCTTTCTGAGGACGAACTTCGTGCTGGTGCGCGGCGAGCATGCGGAGGTCTTCGGGGAGTTCAACCGGAAGTTCACGCTGCTCGACCGCTACGTGCTCGACCTCTCGGCCGACCCCGCGCGGGCCTTCGACCGGCGGGTCGCGCTGGCGCTCGGGGTCATGCTGGACACGGGCGAGCGGCGATGACCGAGACGCCCGAGCAGCCGCTCCCGATCACGCCGGACATGCTGCTCTCGCGCCGTGTCGACTTCGAGCGGCGGATGCGCCGGGCGCCGCCGGTCACGCTCGCGACCATCGCCGTGCTCGTCGTGGTCTTCATGGCGGAGGTGGCCGCCGGCGCCCTCGCGTCACGCCGCGGGATCGTGGCGGCGGGCGCGCTCGTCCGCGAAGGCGTGGCCGCGGGCGAGTACTGGCGTCTGCTGAGCGCCACGTTCCTGCACGGCAGCGTGGATCACCTCGTCGGCAACGCGATCGCGCTCTACATCCTGGGCATGGTCTGCGAGCACGCGTTTGACCACGGCCAGTTCGTCATTCTCTACGTCACGAGCGCGCTCGCCGGCTCGCTCGTGAGCCTCCTGACGAGCCCGGGGCCCTCGGTGGGCGCGTCGGGGGCGATCTTCGGCCTACAGGGCGCGGCGATCGTCCTCTTCCGCACCCACCGTGACCGGTTGCTGCTCCGCGACCGGCGCGTCGGGTTCGTGCTCCTGGTCTGGGCGATCTACACGATCGTCGGCGGGCTCCTGACACCGCTGATCGATAACGGCGCCCACCTGGGCGGTGCGCTCGGCGGGGCGGTCGTCGCCAGGCGGCTCGATCCCGTCGTTCTGGCGCCGCTGTCCGCCGCGCAGGCGGCGACGGTGCGCCGCCGGCTCTGGCTCATCGCCGCGTTGCTCGCCTACACGGTCTGGGGGTGGCTTCGCGCATAGTCGGGCCCGCGCGTCAGCGCGAACCCGGCGGCGTGAGCGAGATCCGGCAGACCTCTCGACCGTCTTCCGCCACGGTCTCGGGGAGGCCGCAGTCAAGGCTGAGCCTGGGCTCCCTGATCCTGAGCGGAGCGCCCGGGATGGGGCCGGCCGTGGGGAACCCGTCGCGCATCAGCCCGTCGAGCCCGAACTCCCGCCACATCGCCCGCACGAGCGTCCGGGCCGCGGCGAACAGGCCGCACTGTTCCCCCTTGGAGACCTTGTAGGCGGTGCCGACGCCGTTGACGAGCTCGCCCAGCGGGCAGGCGGTGCTGGGGCGGAGCTGCGAGAGTGTCACGTGCCAGAGGTGGCACGAGCCGGCGCGTCGCAACAGCTCGTCGACGACGTAGCGGTCGGCCGCGCCGTGTCCGGTCCGCTGCGCCAGCGCCCGGGCGAGCTCGCCCCGGAGATTCGGCAACTCGTCGTCGTCGAGGTTCGGGCCGAAGATCGGAAACGAGCCGAGCGCGTCCCGATTGGCGGAATCGAGGCCGAGCAGATGCAGCGCCTCGCTCCGCTTCACCGCCAGGAGGTCGCCCGTGGCGTCGTTGAGGTTGGGATCCACGAGGAAGCCGTACCACGGACGGAGGTCGTCGAGTCGCGCCCGTCGCCTCGCCTTGACCGAGGTATCGGTGTACGCGTCGACCGAGATCATCAGGCATCCTCGCGGGAGGCCGTATCGGCGCAGCAGGTCCGGCGGCGCTCCGGCGGGCTCGGCGGCCGGCGCGTCGTCGAGGTAGCGCTTCGCGAGGTGGTTCTGCAGCACCTTCACCAGCGTGCCGATGCCGAGGTTGTCGATCGGCCCGCCGTCGAAGAGGTGGACGTACCGGCGGTCGTCGCCCGTCCGATAGTCCCGGAGGGTGACGCTCGCAAAGGCGGCGGGGAACGCCCCGGA
>Ga0134085_10000904_pt1 | contig 10615 bp, 10 predicted proteins | sample 15_taG_10_FD_123125 | JGI IMG/M metagenome (GOLD analysis project Ga0134085, IMG submission 123125) | Grasslands soil microbial communities from the Angelo Coastal Reserve, California, USA - 15_D_Rain_20cm_2_09182015 | ecosystem: Environmental > Terrestrial > Soil > Grasslands ...
ACCAACATGCCGGGGACTCGCGATGACAAGATGACCGACTCTCCCCTCGTCTTCGATTGGGCGCCCCATCCAAATCCACATCATACCGCCGGGCTCGGTGGTTTCGAAGCGCATTACGCTGCCCTCGAGGGGCGGATCTCCGATCTTGGCCGCGATGGCGTAAGGCTCAATGATCTTGATGAGGATCTTCCGACCGAGAAGGGAGTCCCCGGATGGAGCGTCGTTTCCCACGATTCAGGATACGGTCCTCGGCTCCTAAGGCAATTTTGGTCCGTGTTTCGTGTCGTACGACGCCCCTTCTGTGCGGATTATGTCGCAGTAGCCCTCGTTCCCCGCTAAGCCGGGCCTCACGGCCTCGGCCCCTTATCAGATAGGAAGCAGACGATACCAATGCCCAAAGAACTAAGTCAAGCGACTCCAGTCGGCCGCCGTGGAGCGGAAGAAAGGTCCGAAGAAGGTCACCTTCGAGGTTCTCGGGCCGTACGAAATTCCAATGCCTGACGACTCTCGGGTAATAACTCGAGACGAAGGTCAGGCGTTCTTTCGCGCTCATCCGCACATTCGCAACCGCCGTGGGGCCTATGTGTTTGGCCTTCGGTCGGGCGGCGGCATGACGCCAATTTACGTCGGCGAGGCAACTCGAAAGTACGATCAGGAATGCTTCACCAATGACAAGCTACTCAAGTACGCAATCGGAATGGCGCGTTATGAGAAAGGGACCCCGATTCTCTTCTTAGTTGCTTCCCCTCAAGGCAAAGGCCGGGTGAACGTCAAAGTCATCGATGACCTTGAGAACTTCCTAATTCAGAATGCTAAGGCAAAGAACCCGCATCTTGTGAACAAGACCGGCACGAAGGAGGCGGACTGGGCGATCCAAGGGGTCGTTCGTCGAAAGGGCGGGAAGACATCGGCCTCAGCTCGCGCCCTCCGGAGCATGATGGGATTCGAGTAGCGACCTGGGGTTGTAGTATCCTCGCGGCGGGCCCCGGAAGAGGCGAGACTCTTCAATCTTTTGATGTCAGCAACAAACTGTTCACGGAGAGGTTAAGTGTTAATGCTCGCCTGCTCAGCTGTCGGGCAAAAGGCGAACCGCCTCCCGGTTAAGAGACCATGAACCCCGCCGAAGAGATCTTGAACAGGAACCGCCGATTTGTGAAAGCCCGCGTGCGCCGCTACTGTCCCGGCTGGGACGGCAAGCAGCACCCTGTAGACAACCCTGATGGCAAGCGCCCAGGGGAGCTCTGCAAGAACTGCATAGACCACCGCGCACGGCTCCCACAGTAGGCCATCCACGCCGGGCCCAACGGCCCGGCTCTTTCCCTATCCGTAACTCCTTTGCTCCATCGGAATATTGCCCTCGCAGCTGGTGTCGGAATGGTACGGGACATATTGGCACAACTGCGACGGGTATCGGAAACTGGGGACTACTACCTGGCCCTCTTCGGTGCACTGGCGGTTCCCTCGATCTGCGGAGCCCTTGAGTCTCCTGACGGGGAAGATACAGCAGATCGGTACGCCGGATGGTTCGACCAATACATTGGGCCAAAATATCGAGTTGGGCCGAGGCATGAGCCGAGTCTCTCGGGAAGACAGTGTTACAAGTTTAGGTGTGCCATGCTTCATCAGGGACGTATGACCCACGCCGACCTCGGATATGCCCGCATCCTGTTCATCGAACCGGGTTCCGGCTTCATAGCACACAACAATGTGATCAACGATGCCCTGAACTTGGATGTTCAGCGCTTCTGCCAAGACATGATCGACGGGACGCTGCAGTGGCTGTCGGCGGTAGAAGGAACCGAACCCTATGAGACGAATCTCAAGCAAGCGGTCCAGAGGCACCCGGATGGACTACCGCCGTACATCGTAGGTGTCCCCGTGATCTCCTGAGATGAATCGGTTCTTAGATTCGCGGCCAGCGCTTGAGGCGCGGGCACCCTCGATCAACTTGTACCAATTACGGGTGTTTCCACGGAGCTTCATCAGGTAGGCGACGGCCCGCGGGAGAATTGCTGCGTGATCATTTCGGGCCCCTGCGCCTCACCATCTTTATCTACTTCAGCTCGGCATTCGCATTGATTGTCTCCTCAAGCACAGACGCCCGCCGACAGGAGGAGGCGACGCAAGGAATGGCCTGATGAGTATGTCATCGTCCGTCTCTTGAGGGAACTCTTCGATCTGAACGTCCGGAAAGAATTCGCAACGCTTCATCAGCTGAGCACTCTGCGAGGCATGCCGATCCAGCGCGACGAACGAATAAAGCGACTTCTTGAGATTCTTTTGAACCAAGGACTCGTATCGAAAAACCTCGTCGGCGAACGAACGATCTATTTCCTAAGCGAAAAGGGTGCGAACGTCTGGCTAAGACATCGAGACGGCTTTGACATTTTCCGCCCACTACACGAGGCAGACGCTAATCCTTGATTGGCAGCTCGTAGCCTTCCGAGGTCTCTACCACAAATTCAACGGGACACCTGAACCAGCTTTCGACGGACTCATCCCTCGCCGATTCAATCGTATCCTCCGTGAACCCGATTGGGGAGAGTATGAAGACACTGTGAACGCTGCCATTCTGCCAACGTAGATCTCGCCGCAGATCGTTTGCGAGGCTTCGCAGGTCCGTCCCCAAGACGGGCTGTCCGACTGGGAACCGCTTGACCAGGAGGTACTCAGGGTCCCCAAGATGGCGGTGGACCCAGGGGATTCGGACAATCCGAGGGTATTTCAAGTCGATTACCAAGTCCCATGCGACCTTCGATCTGGATGCAATTCCGGAATGCAGTCGTACTGCCTTGGATCTTTTCTTGACCAATCGTTCTACTTCGGGGTACACCTCTCCGAGCTTGTTGAGGATGCGGTCCGTAGGATCAGACCCCTTCGCAGGGAATAGCTCAAACTTCACGATGAACGCGAAATCGAAATAATCATCAATCCAGTGCCTTAGCGGAAGAATCAGCCGGAAGCTGTTCCAGACCGCGAGAGGGAAGTAAATCGCGAGTAGAAAAGCAGAGCCAAAGATCAGCAGCTCCCAGCCACCAATAGAAGGCTGCCCCAGCAGGAGCCACAGCACAACAAACACGAGGAAGATGGACAACGCGCTGAAGTATGCGAGCGTCTTCCACAACCGATCGGAGTAACTGAAGATTTCGTCCGCGAACGCGAACGGATTTGTCTGCTCCTCGGACATGGCTGCCATTGTGCAACTTGTAAGGGTTCCGAGGATATGGAGATAGTTGGAACGACATTCCAAATTGTAGGATTCAATTTCGTCGGCGCTTCTTGAGCCTGGTCGCTAATCCGTCCCACATGACCGAACACGAACTTGGCCGAAACGCGCTGAACGTTCTCCCGACGGAACTCCTAGTGGAACGGTGCAAGGAAAGCTTGGACGATGTCTCCCCGAGTGCAGACGTTGGGAGAATCGTTAAACTAAACGGCGTGCTCGTCGTTGATTGGAACCTTCAGCGGCCGTGCAAACTGTATCTCGATATCGACGGGATTGGCCGATTTGTGATTGTTCAACAAGGCGAAAAGTTCGTCGGGGTGGCATTCCTCCCGGGAGTCTCCAGTCAGAATCCGTGGGAATTCGAGCGATCCCTCAGGGAGGAATGACACGATGGCGACGCAGCATTACGCCCTATACGGCAACGTGGTCATGCCACGAGAATATTGTCCGTCATGTCGTCAGTGGGCCTTGGTAGTTGAGGGACGGCTCGCATGTTGCCAGATGCCCACAGACTTAGGATCCCGGCAGACGAAGCGAATGTCGCAAGCACCTGACATTCGGCGTCAACCAACGGAGGAGGAGAAGCGCCAGATTCTGGAGGGGCAACAGAAGCATTGCCTCTACTGCGAACGAACATTCGGTTCGGCCGTGATCAGAAAAGGCAAGCTTACTTGGCTGAGGGTCACCTGGGATCACCTGGTGCCATTTTCCTATGGCCAGAATAACAACGCGATCAACTTCGTGGCGGCGTGTCAGATCTGCAACGGGATTAAGGGTAGCTTGATGTTCGCCACCATCGAGGAGGCACAGACGTACATTGTTTCGCTTTCGGAGGTTCTGGAGTCGACCGAAACTACTCCATCGGGAGATGTAACCGAATGAGATTCCCGGAAGAAATGAGGACCGCGAGCCCCTCACCGGAACACAACTCAGGAGTTCTGATGATCTGGTGCAACCGACCAGGTTCCGGCAGAATGCCGAGAAGGCAGACTGATGAACTGAACATCTTGGCCTCGCGTTATCACTATGTCTGTCCATCCGACCTCACTCAGTTGGAACGACGTGGGCTCTCCGATTCCAAGAATCCGCGGATCCTCCTCAAGCGATGCCCGAAGTGCCGCACGACATGGTACGGTCCAACCCTGTCCCAATTGGGGTTACGTCCGACGGGAGTTCCCGGTTTGCTAGAGACTAACCCCGAATACACTTCCCTTCCGAAGAATTAGGGGTGACAGCTTGGCAGACGAAATCGTGGTTACATCTTTGGTCGTCGCCGTCATCGCAATTGCCTTGACCGCCTTGAACTGGTTGGAATCCCGAAAGGCTCGTCGGCTGCTGGAGATAATGGTCAAGTCGCTGCCGTTCATCACGAAGCGGCGGCGAGGACCTTCCAGGAAACCGAAGGCGTCCGCGCCGACGTCGCCCGCATCGCCCGATCCAGTAAAGCTTGCGGCGGAGGAACGCCGTCGCCTCCGGCTCGAATTGGAAAAGCAGAAGCTACAATGGCGGCAGAACAAGGACATCGCGAAGGCGATCGGTTGGTTCTTGGACCGTATGAGTGATGAAGGAGAAGACGAGGATGACGACAATTGAAATTCATTAACCGGCTCGCTCGATGTTCGTTCCACTCACATCTTCGCTTCACCGAGGGCGAAACGAGCGGGCGTCAAGGACTTGGACGTCGGTGACTTCGTGGAGATCGAGCCGGGGCGGACTCGAGGACGCTCGTGATTCGGAAAGTGCAGTTCGCAAGAAAGAACTAGGCCGCCCACGACATCGCTCGTTGGCATGCAACGCTTAGATAGAGGCGGGGCGGAATACCCGTTGGCCACGGGTTGAAGGCCCAAGAGGCTCCTCAAACTCACCGTATCTTTTTTTGAAACCGATCGCAGGACGGGCGGTAATTTTGGGACTAGGCTCTTGGCTAGACATCTCCGCTATCCAGCACGAGAAATGTTCCTCACCGCCTGAAGAAAGGATTTTCAGCCATCACCCAGGCCTGACTTCCACATCGACCGCTCGTCGGTACGGTTCTCGAGGGCAACTTACGGGAGCGATTAGGAGCATCCCCCGCAGGGTGCGACTTAGCGACCGGGGTATTACTCAGGTTTCTTCGAGTCCAAGAAACCTAAGAAAGTGGGATACCGGGAAAAGACAATTTTTATGGATGGAACCTTATAAATAGAAGGACAGCACAGAGATGAGCAGAGCATGATGCCCGACGAAAGCGGATACGATCCTGGGTTGATTGAAGTCCTAGTCGAAAGCGTAGCTCGATCTGCCCTTCCATCCAGTGACGTAATTTTTTCATTAATTTCAGACTATAGCTATGGTTATTGTTCATGACCATCACACGCACTCAGCAACAAAACGCGAGAAGAAAGCTTGTTGTTGAGGAACCCCACGGATTTCGCCGCTATCCCCGCCACTGCCGGAAGTGCTACAATGCTTGGCAGCGGGAGCAATATGCGACGAAACCCAAGTCTCTCGATCGGCGCACTCGATTGGCCAAATTGGAGAAGAAATATGGGTTCCCCCCGACTGATTGTTGTTGCCCAGGGTGCGATCACCGAGCGCTGAGTAATGCTGGGACTCCCCGACGCCAAGTCCCCTCAGATTGTGTGGATTGTGAGTGCTGCGAATTTCGATATCATACCTACGTTAAGTGCCCGAGCTGCAGCCAAACCCAGAGGCCCGACGGTTCATACGGCTGCTACAAGTGCCCCAAGTGTCGCGGCTCAATTCCACCCAGCAAAATGCCGCACGCCCATTGCCCTGAATGCGAGGTCCTGTTAGATCCAGACGGCGTTTGCCCTTGGAAGAGGGAGGAGCCAGAGACCCATCCCGGCTCGCTAAAGACAATGATGGTCATGAAGACAATAAACAACTCTATCATGAAAATAATGAAATAAACATTGGCCAGCCATTGACTGGTGAGACTGCGCCGGCCTTGCACGTTCCAGATCCTCATCCGATATTCTATGAAATCGATCAGATATCTCACCGTTCGTGAGGGTTTCGGACCGGGGTTTCAGTCGTTTTTGAACCGCGATATCGCAGGGATAATTCTTCCCGTATCTACAATATTTCGATATTTTATTTTCGTGCGTGGATAAATGTTTAAGTAGCAAGCGCACACAAGTATACCCTCGTTGAGTACCGGAGCCCTCGTCATTTTGCAGAACCCTCTAGAATCGCCACCTAGGAGGCGACCCGAACTCGTCCGTCCGGGTAGTTTCGCTCGTCCTAGTGAGAGCTTTATCCTCCCGCTCGACCATACGTTTCTTGGGAGCGAAGATGGGGAAAATTCGCTTCCAGAGGACAGCAATGAACCCCTTGCGTCCGTCCATGGGACGGATGGAGACCCTCAGGGGACGGATGACGGCGAAGTACGTGCAGTCGGCCACCTCGGCGCGGACGAACCCGCGTTGAACGTCGACCAAGTCATTGCACGCTTCGTCGACGAGACCAAGAACCGATTCCGACCAGACACTCCGACAGCCGGCGACTACTCGACGGCTTTCCGACGTTTCGCGAAGACCGTAGGCCTGGACTCGTTCTCTCGGAAGCAGCTCACACCGAAGCGAGCCCACAAGATTATCACCGACTACATGGCGACGATGAGACCGGGCTCGAAGCGATGGATACTGACGGCCCTGCAACGCGTGTGGGTCTACGGCGGACTCGGACCGTGGCCGATTGACATCGGACGAGACTTCGGACGTTCGTTGCCGAAGCCGCAGCGACGAGAGGCACCTCCGGATGCGGAAGTCCTCCCGTTCGCCAAGGCTCTGGCAAAGGAACCCGACGCCTACGTTCGTGTCTTCGTTCGCATGATGTTGACCTACGGACTAAGACCCGTGGACCAGCTCGGTGCGATCCGATGGGGCAATATCCGGTACGACGAGTCCGGACGACCCTACGCATTCGTAGCGCGTGGTGTCGAAGAAGGATTCAAGACCGGGAGCCCGTGGATCGCGCACATCCCATCGGACCTAGCGACGGACCTGATGGAGTGGAACGGGAAGAGCCCGAACTCCACCCCGGAGGCGCTCATCCTTCCTCGAATGGGGAAGCATGGGAAGATCGCCGATGCAATGCGCATCCATTCCAATCGGTCGACCGAAGACCTTTGGAAAGCGTACACGGCCCGACACGGAATCCGTTCGGCGCTGACGATGGCCCACATGAGGCACTTCGTAAAGCGTCACCGACGGAAGGTGTTGGACCCGGCGATCCTCGCCTACTGGTCCGGACACGATGCGAAGTCCGAAGGCGGCGGGATGAGCCTGCACTACGGGACGAATCTCCCGGTCCAAGAAGTCTTGGAGGAACAGAGTCGAGAGTGGCCGGAAGGACCCATCGGAGACCTGATTCCGGTTCGCGTTCTGGAGACCGCTGAAATCACGCCTCAAATGATGAACGCGATACGGGAATACATGAAGGGCGGAAGCGACTCCGAACTGACCACAGTCTTCGGAGAGGCCAGAAAGAAAGCGACTCCGTTCGTGAGGCCTTGATGAAGGGCATATACTCCGGAATCACCGCTCCAAAACCCTATATCCTCCCCGCCTCTTCCGCCGAACTGCGGCCGGGATGGGCTAGCCTGGTCTTATGCTAGGGGACTGTGGATCCCTTGACGCGAGTTCAAATCTCGCTCCCGGCCCTCTTGCCCCGGTCGCGACGTACTCGGGGTGGAACGGGCTCCGCACGTTTTAATAGCGAGTGTCGAATGGGTGGGTCGCCGCTCCGAGGCGATGAAGAAGCCTCGCGGTGGTCCGAATCCCGGGGAGCGGGGCTGCGATGATCAAGCAGGCGGAGAAAGCGTATGCTCCACTCGAGGTGGAGAGGCAGGTCCAGGAGTTTTGGGACCGCGCGAAAGTCTACGCGAAGACCGCCGCGGCGCGATCGAAAGGCGAAGACTTCTATTTCGGTGACGGACCGCCGTACACGACCGGCTCGATCCATCTGGGCCAAGTGCTGAACAAAACGACGAAAGACGCGGTCCTCCGCTTCCGCCGGATGCGCGGGTTTCGCGTGCGGGACCAACCCGGCTACGACATGCACGGCCTCCCGATCGAGGTCCAGGTCGAGAAGACGCTCGGCATCACGAACAAGAAGGAGATCGAGGACCTCGGGATTGAGACGTTCATCACGACGTGCCGCACGTTCGCCCTCGACCTCCTGAACAAGATGACGGACCAGTTCCGGGCCCTCGGAGTCTGGATGGACTGGGACCGGCCCTACATGACGATCCGGAACGAGTTCATTGAAGGGGCATGGTGGACCCTGGGCAAGGCGCACGAGCGCGGGTGGATCTACGAGGCCCTTCGTTCGACCCAGTGGTGCTCCCGCGATGAAACCGCCCTCGCGGACGCCGAGATCGAGTACTCCGATGAGACGGACCCCTCGATCTACGTGAAGTTCCCGCTCGTTGACCGACCCATGGAGTCCCTGTTGATCTGGACGACGACGCCGTGGACCTTGCCCGCGAACTTGGCCATCGCCGTTCATCCGCAGTTCGTCTACGCGAAGGTCAAGGTCGTCCGCGGCGATTCGACGGAATTCATTTGGACGATGGAGTCGTCCGTCCCCGCAGTCACGGCCCTCGGCGGGGCGTCTGCCCATGAGGTCGTCGAGACGACGCCGGGCGAGAAACTGGTCGGCCTCGCCTACACGCATCCCCTCGCCTCGAAGGTTCCGTATCAGGCGACGGTGACGGGGGAATGGGTCCACCGGGTCGTCGCGTCGAACACGGTTGAGGCGGAGCACACGGGCCTCGTACACACCGCGCCAGGCCACGGTCCGGAGGACTTCGACCTCGGGCAGTCCCTCGGCTTGCCCGTCATCAGTCCCGTCGACGAACGAGGGCATTTCACCAAGGAGGCGGGCGCGTACCACGACAAGGCCGTGAAAGAGGCGGATGCGGAAATCATTGAAGACCTCCGCGCCGCGAACGCCCTCTTCGCGGCCGAGACCCTCGTCCACTCGTACGGCCATTGCTGGCGGTGCAAGACGCCGATCCTGTACCGCGCCACGGTCCAATGGTTCCTCCGCGTCGGCCCGATCAAACCGAAGATGATCGAGGAGGTGCAACGGATCGCCTGGTTCCCGGATTGGGCCGGCAAGGCCCGGCAGATGGACTGGACCCAGAACCTGCGGGACTGGTGCCTCTCCCGGCAGCGGTACTGGGGAATCCCGCTCCCGATCTGGCGGTGCACGAAGTGTACGCATTGGATCCTGGTCGCCTCGTCGGAGGCGTTGCGGAAGGGCCAAGGCTACCAGGACGGGATGGACCTGCACCGACCTGGGATCGACCAGGTCGTCCTCCCGTGTCCCGAGTGTCAAGCGGACATGCGGCGCATCCCGGACATCCTCGATGTCTGGTTCGACAGCGGCGTCTCGAGCTGGGCGAGCCTCGGATATCCCGCGCGGGACGACGAGTTCCGCCGGTGGTGGCCGGAGGACTGGATCGTCGAAGGTCCCGACCAGACCCGGGGTTGGTTCAACTCGCAGCTCGCAGCGGGCGTCGTCGCGTTCGACCGGGCGCCGTACGACAGCGTCCTCATGCATGGATGGGTGAACGGGCCTGACGGGCGGCAGATGCACAAGTCCCTCGGGAACATCATCGAACCCGAGACGATCGTCCGCAAGTTCGGCGTCGACGCGCTTCGCTTCTACATGCTTTCCGTGAATGCGATCTGGGACGACAAGACGTTCCAGGAGGACGGCGTCCGGAACGCGAACCGAACGCTGAACATCCTCTGGAACGTGCTCCGTTTCGCGACGACCTACATGGTGCTGGACCGGTTCGACCCGGCCTCGCCGGATTTCCCGTCGATCTCGGGCCACTTGCGTCCCGAGGACCGCTGGCTGCTTTCGCGGCTCGAGGGCCTGAAAGCCGCCGTGAACAAGGAATTCGCGACGTACAATCTGCACCGAGCGTACCGAGCGGTCGAGGCGTTCATTCTGGGCGACCTCTCCCGGTGGTATGTGAAGCTAGTTCGTGGCCGGACCTGGACCGAGGCGGAGGACCGCGATAAGCTCGCGGCGTACCACGTGCTCTTCGAGGCGCTCCGGACGCTCGCGCTCCTGCTCGCGCCGGCAACACCGTTCGTGGCGGAGGCGATCTACCAACGCCTCGACGGGAAGAAACTGAGCGTCCACATGGTCGATTGGCCGTCCGCACAAGAGGAACGAATCCAGCCGGATCTCGAACGGTCCATGAGCATCGTCCAGGAGCTCGTCGAGGTCGTGTCGAAGGAACGACAAAAGGGAGGGCGCAAGCTGCGCTGGCCTCTGAAGCTCGTTGCGGTGAAGAATCCCACGCCCGATGCGGCGGCCGCGCTCGAAACGATGCGCGGCATCTTCCTCGAACAGGCGAATGCG
>Ga0134085_10000926_pt1 | contig 10518 bp, 8 predicted proteins | sample 15_taG_10_FD_123125 | JGI IMG/M metagenome (GOLD analysis project Ga0134085, IMG submission 123125) | Grasslands soil microbial communities from the Angelo Coastal Reserve, California, USA - 15_D_Rain_20cm_2_09182015 | ecosystem: Environmental > Terrestrial > Soil > Grasslands ...
CGCGCGCGTCAACGGCGTGCTCTCGATCGGGCTCTGGGTGGGCGTCATCGCGTGCGGGCGTCTGATCGCCTATTTCTAACCCCCCGCCGAGTTTGAGAAACCCGTGGCCTGACAGCCCGTGGCGAAACTGGGAAATAATTTTCCGTCTTCCCGAAGCGCGGGTCCGATGGTGTAGTTCGAGTGATGGACGCTCTGAAGGAGATCGACTTCCGGCTGCTGCTCGAACAGCTGCCGGCGATCGTGTGGGCCACCGATCGGGACCTGTGCTTCCACTACGCGCGCGGCGCCGGCCTCGTCGCGCTGGGGCTGGGCGCCGACGAGGTCGTGGGTCTGTCGCTCAGCGACTATCTCGGCACGCGCGACCCCGATGATCCGACGCTGGCCGCCCACCGCGCGGCGCTGGACGGCGTGCCCGCCGTGTACGAGCTGCGCCACGAGGGCCGTGTCTATCAGGTCCACGTCGAGCCGTGGCGGGCCGGCAGCGCGGGGATCGTGGGGGTGCTGGGTGTGGCGCTCGACATCACCAGGCGCGCACACGCCGAGGCGGCGCTGCTCCGCAGCGAGCGCACGCTGGCCGAGTTCTTCGAGAACGCCGAGACCGAGCTCTTCGAGAACGCCGTCATCGGCCTGCACTGGATCGGGGCCGACGGCACCATCCTGCGCGCCAACCAGGCCGAGCTGGATCTCCTCGGCTACGCGGTGGAGGAGTACGTCGGGCATCACATCGCCGAGTTCCACGTCGACCCCGAGCTGGTCACCGAGATCCTGGCGCGGCTCGGCCGCGGCGAGACGGTGGACGCCTGGGAGGCGCGGATGCGCGCCAGGGACGGCTCGATCAAGGACGTCCTGATCTCGTCCAACGCCCTCTGGGAGGACGGCCACTTCGTGCGCACGCGCGGTTTCACGCGCGACATCACCGACCGCCGCCGGATGGAGGAGGCACGGCGCCAGGCCGAGCTGCAGCAGCACGTGGCGAGCCTCGCCCACGCCGCCGCCCACGAGATCAACAATCCGCTGGCCGTCATCTACGGCCAGCTCGACCTCATCGCCCGCACGGCGGCGCCGGAGACGAAGCCGCGCCTCGACGCGTCCCGCGAGGCGATCGCGCGTATCGCCGAGATCCTGGATCGGATGAACAGCCTCGCCCGACTCAAGCTCTCGCAGGACTGGCCGGCCGACCTGCCGCCCATGCTCGATCTCAAGGCATCCAGCGCGGCGGACGCCGGCACGTCCCGCTGAGCCGCGCGCGGCGCTTGTCGCCGCCGCGCGGCCGTGTTTCACTCATCCGGTGGCCCTCGTGACCGACCTCGACACGCCCGCGGTGACCGTGCGCCTGGACATCGTGGAGCGCAACATCCGCCGCGTGCACGACCACCTGGCCCGCCACGGCATCGCCAACCGGCCGCACGTGAAGACGCACAAGATTCCCGCCCTGGGCCGGATGCAGATGGCCGCCGGTGCTCAGGGCATCACCTGCCAGAAGCTCGGCGAGGTCGAGGTCTTCACCGAGGCCGGCGTCGCCGACGACGTGCTGCTGACCTTCAACGTCCTCGGGCGCGCCAAGAGCGAGCGGCTGCTGGCGCTGGCGCGGCGGCTCGCGCGGCTGGCCGTCGTGTTCGACAACGAGGTCGTCGCCCGCGGCCTCGGTGAGGCGGCGCGCGCGGCGGGGACCGAGATCCCGTTCCTCGTCGAGTGCGACACGGGCTTCGGGCGCAACGGCGTCCAGACGCCAGAGGCGGCGCTCGAGCTGGCTCGAACCGCCATGCGGCTGGGCGGCCTGCGCTTCGAGGGCCTCATGACCTTCCCCAACCGCGAGCCCGGCACGCGCCAGTTCCTGGAGCGCGCGCTCGAGCTGTTCAAGCGCGCGGGCGTCCCCGTGCCCGTCGTCTCGGGCGGGGGCACGCCCGCGATCTTCGCCGCGCAGAACATTCCCCAGCTCACCGAGCACCGCGCCGGCACCTACATCTACAACGACCGCATGGTGGTGGCCTCCGGCACCGCCACCTGGGACGACTGCGCGATGCGCGTGCGCTGCACGGTGGTGAGCACGCCGACGCGCGACCGCGCGATCCTCGACGCGGGCACCAAGGTCTTCACGTCCGACCTCTACACGGTGACCGGCTACGGCCACCTGCTCGAGTACCCGGAGGCCGCGGTCGTGAACCTCTCCGAGGAGCACGGCGTCGTGGACCTCTCGGCGTGCCGCGCGCGCCCGGCCATCGGCGAGGTGGTGGAGGTCGTGCCGAACCACTGCTGCGTGGTGAGCAACATGGTCGACGAGGTCTACGGCGTCCGCGACGGCAAGGTCGAGACGGTGTGGCCGGTGGCCGCGCGCGGCGAGGTGCGCTGAGCGGTGAGCGCGAAGAAGACGCTGGCCATCCTCGTCGGCGGCGGCCCCGCGCCGGGCATCAACGCCGTCCTCGCCGCCGCCACCATCGAGGCGCGCAACCACGGGCTGCGCGTGCTCGGCTGCTACGACGGCTTCAAGTGGCTCGTGCAGGGCGACACGCAGCACGTGGTGGATCTCGAGATCAACGACACCTCGCGCATCCACTTCGACGGCGGCTCCATCATCCGCACCTCGCGCACCAACCCCAGCAAGTCCGCGGAGGCCATCCGCCAGGTCGGCGATGCGCTCCAGCGGCTGGGCGTGAACCATCTCATCACCATCGGCGGCGACGACACGGCGTACTCCGCCTCGCGGCTGGCCAAGACGGTGCCCGGGCTCACGGTGGCCCACGTGCCCAAGACGATCGACAACGACCTGCCCCTGCCCGGTGACATCGTCACCTTCGGCTTTCCCACCGCTTGCAACCTCGGCAAGGAGCTCGTCCGGAACCTGATGCAGGACGCGCAGACCACCGAGCGGTGGTTCTTCATCACGGTCATGGGCCGCCACGCCGGCCACCTGGCGCTCGGCATCGGCGGCTCGGCGGCGGCCACGCTCACGCTCATCGCCGAGGAGTTCCCCGAGCCGCAGATCTCGCTGGACCGCCTCGCCGACACGCTGGAGGGCGCCATCATCAAGCGGCGCGTGCAGGGCCGCGAGCACGGCGTGGCGATCCTCTCCGAGGGGCTCGGGGAGAAGCTCGACCTCGCCACGCTCGGCAACGTCGAGCGCGACGCCTACGGCAACGTGCGGCTCGCCGAGCTGGACATCGGCCACGTGCTCAAGGACCGCGTGACGGCGAGCCTCAAGAGCCGCGGCGTGGACGTGACCATCGTGGCCAAGGACATGGGCTACGAGCTGCGCTGCGCGCCGCCGGGCGCGACCGACATCTCGTACTGCCGCAGCCTCGGCTACTGGGCGGTGCGCTTCCTGCTCGAGGGCGGCAGCAGCGCGATGGTGACGATCCAGGCCGGCCGCCTCGTGCCCATTCCCTTCGGCCTCATGGTCGATCCCAAGACCGGCAAGGTGCGCGTGCGCTACGTGGACGTCGAGTCCGAGATGTACCAGACGCTGTCCGCCTACATGATCCGCCTCAAGCCCGAGGACTTCACCAACCCCGAAGCGCTGGCCGCCCTCGCCAAGGCCGGCAACCTCTCGGAGACCGAGCTGCTCGCGCGCTTCGGCCCCCTCGTCGGGCGCGCCTGAGCGCTCGACGCCGCGGCGGTCTGGGGTAAACTCGGACGATGTCTCGCTGCACGCGGCTCGAAAAGTCTGCCTACGTTGTGCTCATCGTGCTCGCCGTCCTCTTCATGGGCGTCGTGACGCGCGACGCCTGGCGCAGGATCGGCAAGCCGTGGACGGGCTTCCCGGTGATGGAGAATCTCCTCGTCGGCGTCGGCGGCAGACAGCGCACGGCCGTGGAGCCGTTCGACCTCGTGCGCGCCGTGAACGGCCACCTCGTCAGCTCCTGTCGCGAGCTGCAGCACGAAGTCGAGCGCTATCCCGCCGGCACCAAGCTGCGCTACCTCCTCGTGCGCGGCGGGTCGCTCGTCGAGGAGGAGATCGTCAGCCGCGAGATGACGCTGCGGACGTTCAAGCACTTCGTCGTCGACAACCTGCTGTCCGGTATCCTCGTCCTCGGGCTCGGCGCCCTCGTCGCGCTCCTGCGGCCCGGGGCCCCGACCACACGGCTGTTCCTCGCCTTCTGTCTCACCGCCGTCGTCGTCAACGTCGGCTCCTGGGACCTCTCGGGCACGCACCGCTTCACCGAGCTGTTCTTGTTCGCGTGGACGTTCTGGCCCGCGCTGTTCGCCCACCTGGCGCTCGTGTTCCCCGAGCGCACCGCCGTGGCGCGGCGCTGGCCCCGAGTGGTGTGGGTGCCGTACGCCATGTCAGCGGCGCTCTGGCTCTGGCTGCAGGCGCCGATGTCGCGCGACTCCTGGACGGCCACCGCCGGCCTGATCGCGATCTACTGGACGGTCGCGCTGGTCGAGCTGCTCGTCGGTCTCGGCAGCACGGCGCGCACCGGCTCGACGCCGCTCATCCGCCAGCGGGCGCGCGTGCTGCTCGCCGGCTTCGGCATCGGCTACCTCGTGCCCGTCATCGGCACGACGCTCGAGGTCGTCCTCCACGAGCAGATCCCATTCCTGGCCGACGTGTGGCGGCTGGCGTTCGTGTTTCCGCTGGCGGTCGCGTACGCGATCGTGCGCTACCAGCTCTTCGACATCCGCGCGGTGGTGCGCGCGGGCACGGTGTACTCGGTGGTCACCGCCATGGTGGCGCTCGGCTACGCCGGCCTGCTGACCTCGCTCAACGTGCTCTTCGCGCGGCTCGACCTCGCCATGTCGGGCGTGGTGGCGCCGCTGCTCGTGGCCTTCATCGTGGTGCTCGTGGTGAACCGCGTCTACGCGCGGACGCAGGCGCTGCTCGACCGGCTCTTCTTCCGGGCCCGCTACGACTCCGGGCAGGCGCTCGCGCGGCTGGCCGACGCCATGACCACGACCCTCGAGCTCGATCGCCTGGCCGCGCTGATCGGGGGCACCGTCGACGGGATCCTGCATCCCGAGCGCGTGACGCTGTTGCTCGCCGATGACGAGCGCGGCGCGTTCCGACGCGTGGGGGGCGGCGACGGGCTCGCGGCCCAGGCCGTGCTCGCCACGTGCCTGGCCGGCCGGCGCGAGCCGCTGTCGCGCGAGACGCTGCTGGCCGACCCGGAGCTGGAGGACATCCGGCAGGCGTGTCTCGCCGACCTCGACGCGCTGGACGCCGACGTCGCGGTGCCGGTCGTCTTCCGCGAGCGGCTCACCGCGCTGCTGGTGCTCGGACCGCGCCGGCGCGACCTGCCCTACACCTCCGAGAACCTGCGCATCCTCAAGATCGTGGCCACCCAGAGCGCGGTGGCGCTCGAGCACGCGCGCGCCTACCACGCGCTGCAGGCGGCCCTGCGCCGCGTGCAGATCCTCGAGTCGATCCGCGCGGGCCTGTCGAAGTTCGTGCCGCGTACCGTGCAGCGGCTGATCGAGCAGGCGCCGGACGCGCCGGAGCTCGCCAAGCGGGAGACGGACGTCTCCGTGCTCTTCGTCGACATCGCCGGCTACACGCGGCTGGCCGGCCGCCTGGACGCGGCCACGGTGGATCGGCTCGTGGAGCGCTACTTCGGCGCCTTCCTCGACGAAATTCTGAAAAATGGCGGCGACGTCAACGAGACGGCGGGCGACGGGCTCATGGTGATCTTCCAGGACGCCGATCCCCGGCGCCACGCCCGCTCCGCGGTGACCACCGGGCTGGCCCTCCTGCGGCGCGCGCGCGAGATCAACGCGGCCGAGCCGCTGGACGAGCCGATCGCGCTGCACGTCGGCGTGAACTCCGGCCGGGCGGCGGTCGGCGCGACCAAGATCGAGGGCACGGCCGGCACGCGCTGGACCTACACGGCCTCGGGGCCGGTCACCAACGTCGCCGCGCGGCTGGCCGCCCTGGGCGACGACGCCATCCACCTCGGCGAGGCGACGACGGCGCGCCTGCTGTCGCGGATCGGCCTCGAGGACCTCGGCGAGGTGCCGCTGCGCAACGTCGAGGAGCCGGTGCGCGTCTATCGCCTGCGCGTGCCGGAGCCCGTCGCCGCGGCCGTGTGACGCGCGTGCGCGCGTCCCTGCTGGCGGCGTCGATGGTCGTGGCGGTGGTGGTCGCACCGGCGCCGCGCCTCTCGGCACAAACGGTCGGCGACGTGTTTCGAAGGGTCCAGCCGTCGGTCGTCGTCATTCGGGCCACGGGGCGTGACGCGACGACGGGAGGCGGCGCGCAGGTCGTCAAGGAAGTCGGCTCCGGCGTCCTGATCTCGTCGGACGACGCGGTGCGCGTCGGCGATCAGGTCATCGTCGTCGGCGCGCCGTATGGGCTCGTCTACTCGATGAGCGTCGGTTGGATCAGCGCCCGCTGGGGCGCCAACACCGTGTACAAGCAGATGCCGCTCGCGGACTTCTTCCAGACGACCGCGACGATCAACCAGGGCAACTCCGGTGGTCCGATGTTCGACATCGCGGGCGAGGTCATCGGCATCGTGAGCCACAACATCTCGAAGTCGGGCGGCAGCGAGGGGCTCGGCTTCATCCCCGTCGGCTATCTCGCCAGCTACGAGAAGATCCGCGACGAGCTGCGACGCCTGGGTCCCGGCGCGACGCTCACGGTCACGATTCTCCGCGCCGGACAGATCAAGGATCTATCCGGCCGGATGTCGCGCTAGGCGCTCGCGCGCGCGGCGGCGAAGCGCGCCAGGTGGTGATCGGCGTCGCCGAAGGCCTGCGCGATCGTCGTCAGCCGCCGGAACGTGTGGCTGATCTTCAGCTCCTCGGTCATGCCCATCCCGCCGTGCAGCTGCACGGCCTCCTGGCTCACGTGCCGGGCGGCGTCGGCGATCTTGACCTTCGCCGCCGAGACGACGCGCCGGCGCTCGGCGGCATCCGCGGTGTCGACCTTCACGCACGCCAGGGTCGCGATGGAGCGCGCCTGCTCGTAGGCGATGAGCACATCGACCATGCGGTGCTGCAGCGCCTGGAAGGAGCCGATGGGCACGCCGAACTGGCGCCGCGTCTTGAGATAGTCCAGCGTCGCGTCGTGCGCGTACTTGATGGCGCCCACGGCCTCCGCGCACACGAGCGCGGTGGCGTAATCGACGACCTCCTCGATCAGCGGGAGTCCCCCGCCCTCGGCGCCGAGCAGCGCGTCGCGCCCCACCCGCACCCCGGAGAGGCGCACGTCGGCCACGCGCAGGTTGTCGAGCGTGCGGGCGTCGTCGATCGCGAGCCCGGCCGTGCCGCGCTCGACGAGGAAGAGGCTGATCCCGCGCGCGTCGCCGTCGCCGCCGGCCGTGCGCGCCGAGACCACCAGGAGGTCGGCGCACCCGCCGTGCAGCACCGCGCGCTTGTCGCCCTCGAGGACCCAGCCGTCGCCCGACGGCGTCGCGCGCGTGGCCACGCGCGCGAGGTCGTAGCGCGCCTCGGGCTCCGTCTGGGCGAACGCCATCTTCGTCTTGCCGGTGATCAGCGCGGGCAGGATGCGCGCCTGCTGAGGCGCGGCGCCGCCGCGGGCGACGAACCGCCCGCCGAGACCGACGGTGGCGAGGTACGGCTCGACGACGAGCGCCTCGCCGAGCGCCTCCATCACCACCATCATGTCGACGGTGGTGCCGCCGAAGCCGCCGAACTTCTCGTCGAACGGCACGCCGAGGATGCCCATCTCGGCGAGGGCGGCCCAGACGTCCTCGCTGAAGCCCGCGGGGGTGGCCGTGATCTTGGCGCGCGCGTCGAACCCGTAGCCGGTGTTCAGGAACTTGCGCAGGGTCTCGGAGAGGAGGCGCTGCTCGTCGCTGTACTCGAAGTTCATGTTCTCCTCCGCCTAGAGGCCGAGCGTCGCCTTGGCGATGATGTTGCGCTGGATCTCGTTCGACCCGGCGTAGATCGTGGCCTTGCGCACGTTGCAGTAGCGCGGCATGAGCGAGGCGGTGAAGGCGTCGAAGCCGGCGCGCGCCTCCAGCGGCCGGAAGGCCTGCGCCAGCGGTCCCGCCGTCTGCAGCATCAGCTCGGTGAGCGCCTGCTGGATCTCGGTCCCCTTGATCTTCAGCAGCGAGACCTCGGCGCCGGGTGGCCGGCCGCCGCGCAGCTGATCGAGGAAGCGGAGGTTGGTGATCTCGAGCGCCATCAGCTCGACCTCGACCCGGGTCAGGCGGTCGGCAAAGCGCGGGTCGTCCAGCAGGCCGGCTCGCGCGGCCAGCTCCTTGACACGCGCCAGCTCGCGCTTGGACACGGCGATGTTGCCGGTGCCCATGCGCTCGTAACCCAGCAGGAATTTTGCGACGGTCCATCCTTTGTTTTCTTCGTGCACCAGGTTCTCGGCCGGCACCCTCACCTCGTCGAAGAAGACCTCGTTCACCTCGCGGCTCTGGTCCAGCAGGACGATCGGCCGCACGGTGATGCCCGGCGTCGTCATGTCGATCAGGAGGAACGAGATGCCGTCCTGCCGCTTCTCGGTCTTCGGGTCGGTGCGGACGAGGCAGAAGATCCAGTCGCCGTAGTGGCCGAGGGTGGTCCAGATCTTCTGGCCGGTGACGACGTAATGGTCGCCGTCGCGCACGGCGCGTGTCTTGAGCGACGCGAGGTCGGAGCCCGCGCCGGGCTCGGAGTAGCCCTGCACCCAGAAGTCCTCGCCGTTGTACATGCGCGGCAGGAACCGCTGCTTCTGGGCGTCGGTGCCGAAGCGCAGGAGCACGGGGGCGCACATGCGCACGCCGAACGGCACGATCGGCGGACAGCCGGCGGCGCCGCACTCCTCCTCGAAGATGTAGCGCTGCACGACGGTCCAGTCGGTGCCGCCCCACTCCTTCGGCCAGCCGGGCGCCACCCACCCCTTCTTCGCGAGCTTCTTGTGCCAGCCGAGCAGGTCGTCCTTCGACAGCTCACGGTAGTTCAGGACCTTGTCACGGACGTCGGCCGCCAGATTTGCGCCGATCCAGGCGCGGACCTCGTCGCGGAAGGCGGTTTCTTCGGGGGAGTAGTTCAGGTCCATCGGGTCGCTCCTCTCACAAGCTCCGGGCCAGCTCGAGCAGGCGCCCGAGGTTGGCGAGCCGCGCGTCGAGGGTCTCACCGGCCGGCTCCACGCGAATCGTCGTGATTCCCGCGCGGCGGTAGAGGGCCAGCCGCTCGCGCACCATCGCCTCGGTGCCGAGCAGGTTGGTCTTGAGCACCAGCTCGTCGGGCACGCGCGCCGTCGCCTCGTCGCGCCGGCCGTCGAGCCACAGCCGCTGGACCTCGGCGGCGACGTCCGCGTAGCCCGCGCGCCGGTAAGCGTCGTTGTAGAAGTTGTGCCGGCGCGAGCCCATGGCGCCGAGGCTGAACGCCAGCCCGGGCTTGCGCGGCGGGACGAGCCGCGCGACGTCGTCGGAGAACGCGACGACACCGGCCGAGACGTGCAGGTCGAGCGCGTCGAGCGAGCGCCCGGCGCGCTTGGCGCCGACAGCCAGGTGGTCCAGGAACACGCGAGCGTGCTCGGGCATGAAGGACGTGCCGAGCCAGCCGTCGGCCACCTCGCCCGTCATCTCGAGGCTGCGCGGGGACAGCGTCGCGAGATAGACGGGAATGTCCGGCCGCGGCGTGGCGCCGACGCGCAGCGCCTTGCCCTCGCCGCCGGGCAGCGGCAGCTGGTAGACCTCGCCCTTGTACTCGAGCCGCTCGCCGCGCGTGGCGCGGCGGACGATCTCGATGGTCTCGCGCAGGCGCCGCACGGGACGGTCGAACCGGATGCCGTGCCAGCCCTCGATGACCTGAGGCCCGCTGACGCCGAGCCCGAGGCGGAAGCGGCCGTGGGACATCGACGCGAGGCTCAGCGCGGTCATCGCGATCAGCGCCGGCGTGCGCGTGCCGGCCTGCATGATGGCGGTGCCGAGCAGGATGCGCGAGGTGCGCGCGGCGAGGAAGGCGAGCGGGGCGACGGCGTCGTGGCCCCACGCCTCCGGCGTCCACACCGAATGCGCGCCCAGCCGCTCGGCCTCGACGACGTAGGCGCTGCCCTGCTCCCAGTCCTCCGTGGCCAGCCGCAGCGAGATCGCGACGTTCATCGGACGGGCGGAGCCGCGCCGAACGCGGCGGCGATCTTGACGAGCTGGCCGGCGTGATCGAGGTCATGCAAGCGCGTGAACAGCAGCGTCTCGCGCCAGTTGAGCGGGCCGAAGAACGGGTGCTCGATCGTGACGTCGAGCCGCGCGGCCGGCTCCGCGGCGCGCACGCGCTCGAACAGCGTCCGCCGCTGCCGCCCGAGGATCTCCAGCCACGCGTCCGCCGTGCGCAGCGGCGCGTTCTCGATCCCGCGGCCCTCGCCGCGGGCGGGCGCCGGCCGGCTCTCGAGGATCGCCACGACGCCGCCGCCGAAGTACGTGTCGGCAGCGACGACGTGCGCCAGCACCTCGTTGGCGCTCCACTCCTCGGGCTCCGGCCGCTCGGCGAAGCGCGTGCCCGGTACGGCGCGCGCGGCCGTCGCGAGATCGGCCATCGCGGCCTCGACCTTGGCGACGATCTCGCCTGGCGTCTGCTTGGCGCCCTGCGCCTGGAGATAGCCGCGGAGGCGTGTCTGCTCGTCGGTCA
>Ga0134085_10000946_pt1 | contig 10429 bp, 9 predicted proteins | sample 15_taG_10_FD_123125 | JGI IMG/M metagenome (GOLD analysis project Ga0134085, IMG submission 123125) | Grasslands soil microbial communities from the Angelo Coastal Reserve, California, USA - 15_D_Rain_20cm_2_09182015 | ecosystem: Environmental > Terrestrial > Soil > Grasslands ...
CGACAGGGGTGAATATCGAGGTATTCGGCTTTGATACGGGAAAGGGAATGCCTAAAGCGATTGATTATCGCGACCACCCTGACTTGTATCGCGAAGGGGACTTTCCCATGGACGTTACGCAACTCCAAAAACGCGTACCGTCCAACGGACGATTGATTCTAGGCGCGCTCTCCGAAACCGTCCCCGCATTCTTGGGTGGTCACCTCGCTCCTGATCGTCCGCTTGGATACGCAGTGATTGACGTCGACTACTACAGTTCAACGGTCGATGCATTGAAGATATTCGGCGGTCCGCCAGATTTCTATCTCCCGATTACGATCGTCTATCTGGATGACATCCAGCTTGCGCATCACAACCCATTTGCAGGGGAGCTTCTTGCGGTGGCTGAATTCAATGCGCAGACTCCGTTCCGGAAGATTTGCAGGCACGACTTTTTAGAGAATACTCGGATCTTTCGTAACGCCGACTGGATCAAGCATATCTACTACCTGCACGTTATGGATCATCCCAGGCGGGCTACCGATCACAAATGGGAGCAACAGAAATTGCTCAATCCGTATTTGGCTGGCTAAAGTGAATATCCCCGACCGAACCACGATTGCCGATTTCGTCATTGAGCGGCTGCTCGCGGAACAGGATCGAATAGCTTCGAACTATGCGGAGCACGCGCCTCACTACTTTGTCGTCGACGATCTGCTTCCGACCGACATTGCGATGGCGATCTACGACGCTTTTCCCTCGCCGGCAACGATGATGCTCAGAAACACGATTCGCGAGCGGAAGTACGTGACCTCGCAGATGAATCGGTGCAGTCCCCTCTTGGAGGAAGCCGTTTTCGCGTGGCAGGATCCACGCTTGGTAAAACTCGTCTCCGAGCTGACGGGGCTTGCTGGCGTCGAAGGCGACGAACAGCTCTATGCGGGTGGCATCAGCCTAATGGGGCGCGGTCATTTCCTGCTGCCGCACCTGGACAACTCGCACGACAAAGAGGGGCGGCGCTATCGTGTGCTGAACTCCCTTCACTATGTTTCTCCCGGCTGGAAGGAAGAAAACGGAGGCAACCTCGAATTGTGGCCCGAGGGTCCGAAGGGCAAACCGCTCGCTCTCGCGAGTCTGTTCAACCGACTCATCGTGATCGCGACCAACCGCACATCTTGGCATTCGGTATGCCCGATATTGGTCGATGCTCCGCGTACCTGCGTCTCCAACTACTATTTTTCCAGGCGCTCTCCGGAAGGGGCGGACTATTTTCACATCACGTCGTTTCGCGGGCGCCCGGATCAGAAGCTCCGGGATCTGCTGCTGCGGGGAGACGCGGTACTGCGATCGACTGCCCGTAAAATCTTGGGAAGAAGCGTGACTACCCACTATTACAAAAAGGGAGACCATTAGTCGACCACTGCAGTCTGTGATTGTCAGCGCGCGCTTTCCCTTCTAAGCTGGCGCCGCGTTCTAGAAAGCAAATAACGCACCGAGCTGCGCAGGTGCCAAAGAAAATACCTTGCGTCCCGACGGCTTTGGCGCCGCGCAAAATGCACGACGGAAACTCTTGGTACAAGCCGGACGTCGTAGCCTCTGAGCCTGAGGCGGGTGCAGAGGTCGACGTCTTCGTAGTACAGACGGTAACCGACGTCAAATCCGTCAACCGCTACAAAGGTGTCCCTTCTAAGCAGCATGAACATGCCGGCTACCCAGTCTGGCGAAATACTCTGGTCACCGACTTCATAATATCGTTGCGGCGCGATTCCTAGCGCTTTGCAGAGCAAACTTAAGGGTGTCGGAAAAGGGCGGGCGCTATCTTCTATTGCTTGATCAGGACCAAGGATGAGGGGTGCGACTACACCTACGGAAGGATTTCTCAATTCCTCCACCAGCGCTGAAAAAGGGTCCGCCGTCATCCGGATATCGGGATTGAGAATACAAAAAAAACCGCCTTGGGCCAACTTGAGTGCCGTGTTGTGATTCGTCGCGAAGCCTTGCGGGCTTTCATTTCGGATCGGTTTTACACGAAACGGAAATTGATCCGGATCGAATGGCAGGGCTTCCTTGATGTTGAGCGTCAGTAGGACCTCGATTCCGGTCGGGTGATGGCGCCGCAAGTCATCGAGGAGCGATGCTATGAGTCCGGCATGGCCATGGCTTACGATCGAAATCGATATGAGGTCTGTGCTGGACGCTGTCATGAACCAACCCGCGGTATGGAGCTTGTCCCGCAGCTCAGCGTCCGAGGCGCATGCAGAAGAATAGGATCAGATTGCGCATCAGGCCCGGCATCACTATGCCGTGATGCAGGAGAAACCATCTCTGGCCGATCCAGTTTCTTCTGGGCAAGTCCACGAAGTCGTCGATCAGTGCACGGTTCTCGGCTGTCATCACCTCATGACAGCGCTCTGACAGCGCCGCGGCCTGCCGCCGCAATGCGGACAGATCCCAGTGCGCAAGGCCATCGGCGATGCGGTCGACGAAGGACCTCCAGTTGTAAGGGCGAGCCCCAATCGTATTGCGCTCGTGTTGACGATAAAGCATAAGGGGTTCCTCCACCGCGCCGACATGTCCCGCAGCGCAGGCCACCAAAGCAAGCCAGTAGTCGTGCATCAGCGCTGCGCGCGGTACGGGCAGCGCCAACCGGACGAGAGCTTTGTTTGCCAGGGACGCGCAGCCCGCAATGGTGTTTTTGAGCAGCAGCCGCGGCAGGCTCGAGCGGCTGGGGTAGACGCCTGCGAAACGCCAGTACGAGGAATGCCGCTCCCGAAGCGCCTCGTCCACCACCCTGAGGTCGCAGTGGACGAGCAAGGGCGTATCGATCCCATGGCGTTCTTCCAGGTCGTGCATCGTTTCCAGCAGAATGCGCAACTTGTGCGGCTCCCAGATGTCATCCTGGTCGCACAGAGCGACGTACGGAGCGGTTGCCTCTCCGAGCAAGTGGGCGAAATTCCCGATCACGCCAAGATTGTCCGAGCCGCCCAGGTGAACGATGCACTCGGGCCTCAAGCGCCTGTAGTGTTCGATGACGGCGGGTGTCTCGTCCACGGACCCGTCGTCTCGCACGAGAACGCGAAACGACACCTCTTTCTGATTCAGTACAGATTCGATTTGGGGCCGAAGATAGCGCGCTCCGTTGTAAGTGGCGAGCAGGACGTCGATGCTTGGAGAGTCCATTTGGCTCGGCGTTTCGGTGCGTTCTGCGATCATCTCAAGGTGACTGCGGCACCACGTCCAGCTTCGGAAGCGGAAATACAAGCGCGGCTTTCTCCGGTTTGTATTTGCGGAGAAAAAAATCCCGAAAGTGCCACGGCAGGACCAGGAAAAAATCCGGCTCGTCCGCGAGCAGCTCCCGCTCCGGCCGGATCGGGATCAGCGAGCCGGGCGTGAAGCAGCCGAATTTGTCGTCGTTCACCTCCCCGATCGCGTAGAGCTCGCGATCCGACAAGCCGCAATACTGCAGCAGAACGTTGCCCTTGGTCGAAGCCCCCAGGCCGGCGATGCGCTGGCCGCTTGCGCTCGCCCGCGAGAAAAAGGAGCGCAATTCTTCCCGGCTGGCTGCCGCACGGGCGGCGAACGCCCGGTACGGTTCCGGACCGTCAAGGCCGGCCAGTCTTTCCCCGTCGAGAAGCTTTTGCAATCGCGGGAACTCGGGGTAGTTCGAGGAAATCTTCGCGGCCGCCACGGAAAAGCTGCCCCCGTTCGTTTCATTGAATTCCACGTCCACGATCCGCAGCCCGACCCGATCGGACATCCATTTGACCTGCGCGAGCGCGTAGTACTCCAGGTGCTCGTGGCAAACGGTATCGTAGGAATTCCGTTCGAGCATCAACGGCATGTAGCTCTGCTCGAATACCCACAGGCCGTTGTCCTCGAGTATTTCGACCACCTCTCTCATGAATGCGAGCGGGTCTTCCAGGTCGTAGAACATGGAAAACGAGGTGACAATCCGCGCCTTGCGTCCCCGCGCGGCGTTCAGGTAGGTCGCTGCGGAGAAGAACTCCGGAACGACCGTGACCTTGTCGGGATAGTAGCGGCGGAATTTGTCCGCGGTCGGGTCGATGCCGACGAGGTCGCAACGCGTCGTGGAATACGCGCTCAGGGTGGTGCCATCATTGCTGCCGATGTCCAAAACGACCGGATGTCCGGACAAATCGGCGAGCCCGAGTATTTTTCTTATCTTCCCGTGGAGATGCTGGACCATGCTCTGATTGAGCCCGGACCGGTATCCGTAGTTGCTTCCGTACATCTCGTCGTGGTCGTAGGAATGGGCGAGCTGAAGCAGTCCGCAGCAACCGGCCTCACCCGTGCACTTGACGAGCTTCAACGGCCCTTCGGTCACAGCCTGCTCCCGGGTCGCTGGGAAGACCCCCGTGAGAGCTTGCACACCCAGATCGAGAACCTCGAGGAACTTGCCGTTTCCGCAGATACGGCAGCGCTTCACCGCCCTATGCACGAGTGCGCCCCTTGGGGGACGGATTTTCACCTGGAACCGGGCTGGGCGAAAGAGCCTCGTAGTCGGCGTCGACCATCATGTAGACGAGCTCCTTGAAACCGATCGTGGGCCGCCACCCCAGCTGCAGACGAGCCTTTCCGGAATCGCCGCGCAATTCGACGGCATCCGCTTCGCGCCCCTGGCGAGGATCGACCACGACGTGCTTCCGGTAATCGAGGCCCAGACGGCCAAACGCGAGCTCGCACAGTTCATTCACGGAATGCGTTTCGCCGCTCGCCAGCACGAAGTCGCCGGGCTCGGGCTGCTCGAGCATCAGCCACATCGCATGTACAACGTCTCCTGCAAAGCTCCAGTCTCTTCGCCCGTCGAGGTTTCCCAGAACCAGCGAGTCTTCCAGCCCAGCTTTGATTCGGGCCGCGGTCGAGGTGATTTTGCGCGTCACGTAATCCAGCCCTCGCCTGGGGCTTTCGTGGTTGAACAGCACCGCGGTGCACGCGAATAAGCCGTAGCGTTCGCGGTAGGCTTCGACCATGTTCTGGGCCAGCACCTTCGCTGCGCCATACGCATTGCGCGGTCGCAGGGGAGTCAGCTCGTCTTGCGGCGACCGCGCCGCCTTGGCGAACACCTCGCTGCTGGAAGCCTGGCACAAGCGCGTCCGCGCGGACTCGGTCCGTATCGCCTCGAGCATGTGAACGACAGCGAGCCCGTTGATTCGGGTTGTGGCCACGACATCGTCGAAAAGCTCGGCGCTCGATGCGCGCGCCGCGAGGTTGTAGAGATGATCGGGCCGGTATCGCTTGACCAGTGCGCGGATCGCCTCACCGTCCGCAAGATCCAGCCCCAGCACTTCGATCTCTCTTGCTGCACCTGCAAGCCGGGTCCTCTGTGCGCCGCGATGGGACGTGCCGATGACTCGATAGCCCTTCGCAGCCAGCAATTCCGCGAGATAGGAACCGTCCTGGCCGAGCACCCCGGTTATCAGGGCCGTCTTCGTATCGCGTTCACTCATGCGGCCGCCCCCAGACATAGTAGCGGCTGTGGCGGAGATCGTAGAGGCCCCCTTTGCGCGAGCGCGCAAACAAGAACGCATAGACAAGCGCCAGCAGATTCAATAACCGCCCGGGCGCGAGCGCCACCATCGCGGGGAGCCAGCGCGAACGCCAAGAGTGCAGCGCGGGGCGGATGCAAGCTTGGTACTCCTTCCACGAATACCAGCCCTTGGCGCGCAACAGGAGCAAAGTGCCCAGGCTGCGCCAAGGCTCGCGTGGGGTCACTTTCGCGCGCGCCGCTTCCGAAATGTGCGAAAACGACCACACGAGCGCCGGCCATGTGAACATCCATACCTTGAAAGAACGGGACGTCCAGCTGGCGACGCCGTACCGAAGCCTTACCAGGGGGTCGCCGGTGGCCACGACAGCACCGGGCGGGGGCGCCTGGAAGATTACTCCGAAGTGAATGAATTCCGTTCCGTAGTAGGGGCGTCTTTGTCTGGCCATCCAGGCGGCGCGGCGCACGATGGCCCCGCCGATGTATGTCAGATGCTGGGCGCACTCCACGAACAGCTTTTCAAGGTCGCGCGCCCCGTACCGTCGCTCCCCGCTGAACGGCAATCTGCGCTCGATCAGGATTTTGCCGAAATCGTCCGACCAGACCTCGACGTCGACGATCAGTACCTCCGGATTCGTCTTGAGCAATCCGAGGACGCGTTTCACTGCGTCGTCGGCTAGAAGATCGTCATCGGACATCGGCCAGCAATAATCTCCGCCGGCGAGCTCGACCGCCCTGTCGAAATCGCCGTCGATTCCGGAGTTCGAGGACTGGGGACAATATCGGATCTGGGGGAAGCGGAGCCGCTTGGCTTCGACGATTTCGGCCGTGTTGTCGGTAGACGCTCCGTCCACGACCACGACCTCGGTCTCTGCAGTCAATTGTCTGCCTACGTGCTCGAGCGCCTCGCCGATGAGCTTGGCTCGGTTTCTCGTCGCAATGCAAATCGACAGGCGCGGAGGGTTCATGGGTGGTGCGACGCAGGGGCGAGCAATTCGCCGTAAACGCGGAGATGCGCCCCGGCGATTCTCGCCCATTCACGATTTGCCTCGCCCGCGGGCTCGATCCGACGCCCTATCCCGGACTCGAGCGCGGAGCGCATGCACGCGGTATCTCCGGGCGGACAATAGTGGACATTGTGTTTTGCATCGTAGCCTCGCGCCGTCGAGGACGTCGTCACCACGAATACTCCCTGAATGGCGGCGGCCTGCAGAGAGCTGTTCCAGTCACCGCCCCCTCCGGTGAAAGGCAGGACCACCGCGTCGGATGCGGACAATACGCTCGCGATCTCCTCGGCGGGCAGGAAACCCGTGACCGAAGCTTTCCCGTCCCATGGCGCGTTTCTGCATCTGTCGAGAATTAGCCGGTGATAGGGATCGCCCTCCCGCAGGTCGCAAATCAGGACCAGCCGATCTCTCCGGGGATCGGCAACCTCGAACAGGGCCTCGATTCCCTTGTGCGGATAAGCGAAGCCGAAATACGACACGACCCGGTCCTGTCCCGCCGCCAATTCGGCGTGCAGCCGGGCCCGCTCGTTTTCGGCGAGGCCCGCGCGCGGAATCGACGGTGCGCTGGGGACGAAGACTATCCGTCGCTTTGCCAGAAATCGGCGACACCAGCCGGCCGTTGATTCGATGTAGTTGGGGCGAACGACGACTACTGCGCCCGCTGTAAAGCAAAGGGGAAGGCTACGCCGCCCCATCGGCATGATCTCGTGCCAGGTCTGTACGACGCGGACGTGCGCCAGCCGCAGGAGCAGGGGAAGGATCCAAGGCAGCCAATCGGACCGATATCCCTGGGTCGGGAACTGCAGGTGCACGACGTCCGGCTTCCATTTGACCACGGCCCGCAGCGCACCGAGGGCGTTGCGCAAGCTCCATCCTCGGATCCGAATCATCTCGATGCCGGCGTCCTCCTCCCCGTCCTCGCCTATCAAAACTGCGACGCGGGCCTTGCCCGAATCCCTCAGGGCCCGGGCGAGCCCGGCCGTGTAATCCCCCACCCCGCAGCGCATGGGCGGATAGGATCCGGTGACCAGGAGGACCTTGATCAAGGCGGAGCCGGAAGTCTTGAATGGCGGATGACCCATCATCCCGGCGGTGCTCTAGCCCGCTTTCTGCAGCGCGAGCCAGGCGAACGTGTAACTGCGTTCTAAAAAAGTGATGGGCTTCTGGTCCACGTCGAGGTCTATCGTGCCGTGCGGACTGAGCCCGTAGGACCCTGCGACACGTATCAGTTCCGCTACCTCGTCTTTCGAGAAGATTCTCCAGTCCATTCCGAACATCCGGATTCCTTCGGTGCTTATCTTTTCCGGCCAGAAATCGAAGGACGCGACAAAATATCCCGCGGGTCTGAGCAGCCGGGCGAGCTCCCGAAACAACTCCTTGGGACGAAAGCCGTGCTCGATGACGGATATGGCCGTTATCAGGGAGAAGGATTCGCTCGGGAACGGGGATTCGAGGAAGTCGCCCACGCTGTACCGAATCTTGTCGGCGTACGGCATCGTCTTGATCGCGGGGTTCAAGTCCACGCCGCTCAGGTCCGAGAAACCGAGCCGGTGCAGGATGATCGGTATTTCGGACGCAAACGCGCCGATGTCCAGCACCGCCTCGCGCTTTCCAACATGCTTCACGGCGAAATCCGCCGTGCGCAGCACGTCCCAGCTCTTCAGGACGTCGCCGATTTCTTGAGAGCGAAGCAGTCCGGCCTTCCGCAGCAATTTGCTGAAGGGGTTCATCTGCCATGCGAGGCCGCGTGAAGCGAGATTCCGGCGCGCCTCGAGAATCTGCGCGTAGGTACGAAGCACCGAAGCAGTCATGGTAAAGGGCCAAGCGTCCCGGGTGCGTGGTCTAGAGGCGAGTGTGGATGAGCTGCCGGATGCTGCCTCGCACCTGATTCGCGGACAAGGCCGCTCCGATCGTGGCCAAAACCCAGATGATACCGACCGCGACGAGCGTCAGCGCGGCAGACTGATCTGGCGGCAAAGCGATTCGCCCGAGGCCGGCGAGGACCAGGGCCGCAAAGAGGGGGGGCAGAACATCCCGTCTCAGCCAGCTTCCCGTCTGCCCCGGGAGCAGGTACTTGTGCGTGAGCGGAAGACCCACGAGGAGGTAAAGCCCGTTGATCACTCCCCACATCGCGGCTCCGCCCATGACTCCGAAATGAAAGGTCGCAAAAATCATCGCGGGCACGAGCGCTGCGACTAGGCACAGATTGATGTACAGCCCGATCCTGGTGTTTCCGTACGCCAATTGCAGGGCGAACGGAATATTCATCAAACCGTTGAGGCACGTTCCGACTACGAGCAGGCTCGCGATCGGTGCGACGCTTCGGGCGATCGATGAGTCCTGCAGCCACAGAAATGCGATCTCATGCGAAAAAATCCCCAGGGTGATCGCGAGCGGCAGGATCAGGACCGACATCACCTGCGCCGCATTGTGATAGGAGAGGCGCATCGACGCCTTGTCGATCCCGGAGGCGAGCGCCGAAAATCGCGGGAAATACGCGTTGAATACGGGTGTTATCATCACATACAGGCCCCGCGCCAGCGTTCCGGCGAGGCTGTAGTGCCCGAAAGACTCCAGGCTGAGCAGGCGGCTGAGAATCAGCTTGTCCAGGTGGGTCAGGACGTATCCGGTTATCGAGATGCCGCCCATTCCCAGAGAGAACCGCCACTTGTCCTTCAACACGTGGAGATTCGCGCGTCGGATTCCCTGAGGGACACCGAGGTCACTCCAGAAGCGATGATTCACGACCCCGAGTTGGATGAGCAGCACCAGCACTTGCCAGGAAAGGAGAGCGGTTACGGATCGCGGGCCCAGCCAGAGGAAGAACAAGCCGCCGAGATTGATCACTGCGCCGAACGGAATGGTAATCAGGTTGAGCGTGACTTGCCGCTGCATACCGACCATGCCGTTTTGGTAGAAGGAAACCGGCCACTGCAGACAGGCAATCAGGCCGAACAGCCTGGCCGAGTCGATCAGATCGCTCTGAGGAACGCTTGCCGCGTTCAACCAGCTGCCCGCGATGGAGGGAGTCGCAAAAAACATCACGATCCCGGTCCCGCAGCCGAGGATCCAGTACCAACGCTCGGCCGTTGCGGCGAATTCCCCGAGCTCGCGGGTATCGCCGGCGCTCGCTTTCGGCGAAAGACGCGCAACTTCACGGTTCACCGTGATGGCAAAGCCCAAATCAAGCAGCTGCAGGGTCGCCTGCAGCACTGCATAGAAGGCGATGAGGGCGTAGCCCTCTATCCCGAGCAGCTTGATAAAGAACGGAGTGCAGATGATTGCCAGCAGCACGGACCAAACCTGGCCGGCGAGGTTCGCGGCGACGTTGAACCTGACCCGATTCACGGGTTCCGTTTCACCCGAATTTCAGCGGCCATCGCGATCGCCGGCTTTCGCCTCGGCGCTTTTCTCCAACGCGGCATGGCAGGCTTCTAGGCAAGCCTCCCAGCGGGGCAGCGCAACGCCGAAACGCCTGAGGAGCTTTTCGTTCGACAAGCGCGAATTTCCCGGGCGACGCGCGGGCGTCGGATACTCGCTCGAAGCGATCGGCACGATGCGGGCCGGAGAATCGGACCGTTCAAGCCGGGCGATCTCCCTTGCAAACCCGTGCCAGGACGTGGAACCCGAGGTCGTAGCGTGGTAAATACCGCGCGCATCTCCGAGCGTGGCGGCACCATGACGGCGGAGAAGTTCTGCTGTCGCTTCCGCGATCCCCCGGGCGGAGGTCGGAGCTCCGATCTGATCGGATACAACGCGTATTTCTTTTTTCTCCTGAAGCAAGCGCCGAATGGTGAGAAGGAAATTCTTGCCGCGCGCCGAGTACACCCAGCTCGTGCGCAGTATCAAATGATCGCCGCCGATGTCATGAATCGCCCGCTCTCCCGCGAGCTTGCTGCGGCCGTAGGCGTTGAGAGGATTAGGGCGGTCCTCCTCG
>Ga0134085_10000966_pt1 | contig 10334 bp, 10 predicted proteins | sample 15_taG_10_FD_123125 | JGI IMG/M metagenome (GOLD analysis project Ga0134085, IMG submission 123125) | Grasslands soil microbial communities from the Angelo Coastal Reserve, California, USA - 15_D_Rain_20cm_2_09182015 | ecosystem: Environmental > Terrestrial > Soil > Grasslands ...
CGGGTTTCACCTTGATCTTCACCCGCCGGTAGCCGAGCTGCAGTGCCTCGTACACACGGCGCGTGAGGGTGTCGGTCTTCCCGTCCTCGGGGATGCCGAGGGCCACGCCGCAGGGGACGCTCGCGGCGGGCTCCGCGCCGACCCGGGCCGCGACGAGCTGCGCGAGGCTGGTGCCGCAGCGGTGGGCCTCCAGGTCCCACACCGCGGTTTCGATCCCGGCGCGCGCGAACGGATTGCCCCGGACACCGTGACGCAGCGCCTCGTCCACCGCCTCAGGGGAATCGAATTCTCCGCCCGTGATGCGGGGGATGAGCACGCGCGCGAGCAGGTCGCGCGCGCTGGCCAGCGTCTCCTCCGAATAGAACGGCAGCTCGAACGGCGGCGACTCGCCGTAGCCCGAGTGTCCCGCCTCGTCGTGCAGCACGACGATGAGCGAGCGGCGGGCGTCGATGCGGCCGCCCGAGATGATGAACGGCTCCACGAAGGGGAGGGTCAGCTCGTGCAGCTCAACTTTGGCGATGTGCACGTGCGGCCACGTCGAGGAAGTGCAGCTCGCCGCCCCGGCGCTCGAGCGCACCTCGTGCCCCGAGCTCGAGCATCCCAGCGACGAGTCCGTCCTCGGGGTGAAACACGAGCGCGTGGAGCGCGCGCTGGGTGCGCGAGCCCTGGGTCGCGGGATAGTCGGCCAGGGGAACCTGGAAGAACGTGTGGAGCTGGACGCTCTCGCAGCCGCCCCGGGCGTACTCGAGGATCATCCGGCCGGAGCAGATGTTGCCGGTGCCCGTGAGCCCCGGCCTGACGGCCGGGGCAATGTCCAGGACACGCAGATTCCGGTCACTCAGGTCCCATCCCCCGTACGCGACGCCTTGCTCGGTGTCGAACAAGCGATTGAAGCAGACGAGCGCGTCAGCACCCCGACAAGCGTCCATCATCTCGATCTGGAACGCGTCGTCGAAGCGCGCGTTCATGAGCTTCACGGCGAGCCGCACGGGGAGGGGAGACGCGGCGCGGATCCGCTCGGGCACGTCGCGCAACCAGCGCACGATCTGGGCGCGCTCCCCGGCGAGCGCGTCGCCGGCAAGCGTCGGGGAGAAGTCTTTCTCGACGAGCAGCGGTGGCTCGCGCCACGCCTCGGCGAGCCGGGCGGTCGTGTAGCGGTACTCGGGGTCGCGGAACGCTTCGGCGAGGCGCGGCAGGTGATACTTCACCGACGGCACGACGAGCAGCCGGCCGGCACGCGTCAGCTCCCGCCCCGCGCGCAGCAACGCAAGATATTCGTCGAGCGAGCGGTCCCAGCCCCGCCCTTTCCAGGTCACGGTCCAGCCGGCCCGCCCGGCGCCGGACTCCCGGCGCTCGACCTTCATCCTGGTCTCGTGGATCGCCCACGCGGCCATGGACTGCGCGCCCGCCTCGTCCTCCGCGATCACGGTCTTCAGGACCACGAACGCGAGTCCGGCCGCGGCGTCGTCCTCGAGCTGCCCGCCGTTGAGCGACAACTGCCCTGACCCCTTGCCGATCGGATGGGGGACGGTCTCGCCCAGGTAGCGCGCGGTCAGGTCGACCCCGTACGCGGCGCGCACGTGGTCCGGGAAGTCGCGCGGCAGCTCCCGTTTGAACCGCTCGAAGTCCCGCTCGAGCTCCGACCGCATGTGCGGGTGGACCAACCCCGAGGCCAAGCCCCCCCCGGGTCAGCGGCCCAACCGGGCCAACCGGAAGGTGGCGTCCGGCTCCCGCCGTCCCAGGACCGCGTCGGCCACCAGCTCCCCCACCGCCGGTCCGTGCTTGAAGCCGTGTCCCGAGCCGCCGCCCACAAGCCACGTGTTCGCGGCCCGGGGATGCCGGTCGATGATGAAGTGCTCATCGGGGGAGTTCTCGTACTGACACACGCGGGTCTCGAGCAGCGGCGCGCCGCGCAGCGCCGGGAACCGGAGGGCGAGGTATTCGCGCGCCGCCGCGAGCGACTCCGGGCTCGGCAGCCGCTCGCCGCTCGTCGGGTCGAACGCCGGCCCGCGCGTGTCGTCGGCGATCTTGAAGCCACGCCATTCGTTGCCCGGGATCCCGTACATGAAGTGGGCACCGTGGTCCGCCCACACGGGCAGCGCTTCTTCGGTAAAGCGCTGGTCACCCCCCGGCGTGCCGAAGAAGTACACCTCCTGGCGCGTGGCGCGTACGCGGTCGCCGATGACGTCGGGAAAGAGCCGGCCGAGCCAGGGGCCGCAGGCGAAGACGTAGTGATCGGCGCGCAGCGTGCCGCCGTCCGAGAGGCGCACGCCGCCGAGCTCGCCGCCTTCCACGGGCCCGGCCGGCTCGGCCGCGAGCTGGCGATATTCCCCGCCTGCAGCGAGCACGGCGTCGACGACCGCGGCGCAGGCGACGCGAGCGGTCAGGTAGCCCCCGTCCCGCTCGAAGATGGCCCAGCGCACCCGCTCGCAACTGATCTGCGGGTAGCGGCGCGCCGTCTCGGTGCCGGTCAGCTCCTCGAAGACGACGCCCGCTTCCTTGAGGAGCGGGAGTGCCGCGCGCTCGTACGCATCGTCGTCCTCCACGAGCCAGAGCACGCCGATCGGGTGGTACAGCTTGCGGCGCCAGCGGCGCTCGTGCGCCTTCCACAACGCCAGGGCGCGCGCCGCCAGGTGTGTGTAGATCCCGCGGGGCCCGTACGTGGCGCGAATCACGCGCGTCTCACCGCCCGAGCTGGCGCGCGCGTTCCCGGGCCCCCAGGCGTCGAGCAGTGTGACGCGGGCGCCGCGGCGCAGCAGGTATAGCGCCGTCCAGCCGCCGAACGCCCCCGCCCCTACCACCACCACGTGCGGTCGCTTTCTGGTCACCGGAACAAGGCCCTCGAACAAAGGCAAGGCGCCGAGCGTGCTGAGGAACGCGCGGCGCTTCATCGCCGTGCCTCGCGCGCCTCCCGCACCGCTTGCTGCACGGCGTCGCGCTCCGCCGCGCCGAGTGCCGGCCGCCAGGGGTCGTCGCACGCGTCGTCGGGGACGACTCCTTCGGCCGCGAGCGCCCAGAGCATGCGCTGCACGTAGCCTTCTACGGGGGCGGCAAACGCCGTCGCGCCAAAGGCGTCGCACAGCGACGTCAAGCTGAGAAACGTCGCGAAGTCCCGCCGGGCGTAGGCGGCGAGCAGCTCCGCCTGGAGATCCGTGAGCGCCGCGCCCATGCCGATCAGCGCCGCGCGGGCACCCAGCAGCACCGAGTACCCGAGGAAGCGATCCTCGCCCGTGATGAGCAGCTTGCCCGGATGGGCGCGGGCCAGAGCGGCGATCCGCTGGAACGTCACGGCCGAGTCGAGTGTCGCGACCTTGATCCCGATTACCCGCGGCAGCTCGAGGATCGCGTGCAGCGTGGCGTCGTCGTACGGTACGCCGCCCGCGGCCTCGTACAGATAGAAGGCGATCACGGGGAGCTCGCGCCCCAGGGCCTCGTGGTAGCCCACCACATCGTCGCGCTGCGGGAACGCGAGCAACAGGTCGGCGCCGCCCGCCTTCGCCTCCTGCGCCATTGTCGGCGAGGTGGCGCCCGCCACGATCACCTTGTCCGACAGCGCTGCGCGCCACGTCGCCAGTACGCACCGCCGCTCGTCGGCCGAGAGGTGCGGCCCCCGCCCGGTGTGGGCCCACACGGCGACGCCGGCGACCGGCTGACGCGCCATCCACCGGGCATAGGCGCGTTGCGCGTCCTCGGCCAGCGCCCGGCCGCGGAACGGGACCGGGACCGCAGGGAGGAGGCCCCACTCCAAGCGGCGGACGGGGTCAGCCCGCAAGCCCACCTGTCGCGTTCTCGCATTCGATCGCCGCGCGCTGCTCCGTCGCAAGATCGAGCAGGTCCAGCTTTGCCACGCTCGTCTCCGGCAGCCGCAGCGGCTGGCCGGTCCCGAACACGAACCGGTGCACGCCGATCGTCTCCAGCAGCGTCGCCAGGTGGTCCTCGGGTGGCCCCCAGATCCAGCTGACGTCCCACCAGAGGCGCGCGGCTTCCTCCGGCGTGGACCCGAAGTGCACCTCTTCGATGAAGGCACGGTCGGCATGCGTGATCACCAGCCGCACGTCTTCGTCGCTCCGGATCAGCGCGCGCACGGCGGCGGCGGAGAGTTCCGGGGCGCGGTCGTTGGGATGGCGTTGGCGCGCATCCTCGAGCCGCACGGACAGCATCAAGGGCAACCGGGCGGCGCCGCACGCCGCGACGAGCACTCGCATCTCCGGTCCCGTCGGCTCGAGCCCGTAATGCGTGGGATCGCAGCGCACCACCGGCGCGCCGCGATCGGCGGCCTCGCCCAGCGCCAGCTCCCACCCGGCGAGCCCGGGATGGACGGCCGGCACCGGTTTGAAGCGGGACTGCCGGGCCGTCGTCTCGTACAGCCACGCGTTGCCGTCGCCCGGCGCGCGCCAGAACAGGCTGGGCAGGTGACTCACCCACGCCTCGTGGATGGCGACGCGGTCCATGGCCTGGAGCAGCGCGTCGGGTGACGTGCCGGGGACCTTGCGGAACGGGTAGGCGCCGAGCAACGCGTTGACGTCGACGCGCATCAGTCGCTCGGAAACACGCCGTGGGGAAAGAGCCGCGCGGCGTTCTTCCACCTGACGAGCTCGAGCTCCTTGGGCGCGAGCAGCCGCTCGAGGTAGCGCAGCTTGGCCCAGCCAGTGTCCATCGTCAGATCCGTGCCCCACACGAGTCGCTCGACGCCCACCGCCGCGAGACAGCTCTCGAGCATGCCGCCGTCCACGCCGCTGCCCGACAAATCCACGGCGACGTTCGGGATGCGGGCAAGGGCGGCAAGCGAGTGTTGCCAATCGCCCCCGCCGCCGATGTGCGCGAGGATGAAGCGCACGTCCGGATGGCGCGCGGCGAGCGCACACAGTTCCACGGCGTCGGATGCCTCCTGTCCCGGCCAGTCGCGCCGCCGGTGCTGCCACACGTGATGCAGCACCGGCACGCCGCGCTCGCGCGCCAACTCGCAAATCGGATCGAGCAGCGGATCGCTGGCGCGCCGGCTCGCGGCCAGCTTGATGCCGATCATCCCGGCCGCCAGCCCGCGCTGGATCTCGACGCGGGCGTGGGTGGCGTAATTCGGGTTGACCGTCACGTATCCGCGGATCCGGTCGGGATGGGTGTGCTCCAAGCCGATGAGAGCGTTATTGCCGTACTCCAGGTCGGCCGGGGACGGAAAGTAGGTCGGCGACGTCCGGCCAAAACTCCCGAGGATCGAGGCGACGTGGGTCGTGATGCCGATGCGCTCACCAGCGCGGAGCCGGCTGGCGTTGCGCTCGCGCCAATCGGCGCGGAGCGTGCGGTCGTGATAAAAATGCGCGTGGACGTCGATCAGCATGGCTGGAATCTGAGGTGGTGTTGTATCTTGTGCCATCACCGAGCGACAGGACTGCCATGCGCACCCCGCCGCAGCCGCCGACACCACCGCGCCCACCGGGCGGACCGCCGCGTCCACCGGGCGGACCGCCGCGTCCGCCGGGTGGACCACCGGGCCCGGGCGGTGGACCGCCGCGCCCGCCGGGGGGACCGCCGCGCCCACCGGGAGGACCACCGGTCGGGCCACCGCGCCCACCGGGTGGGCCACCGCGCCCACCGGGTGGGCCACCGCGCGCGCCGGGTGGACCGCGGCCGCCCGGCGCGCCGCCGCGCCCACCGGGCGGAGCGCCCCCGCCTCCCCGCCCGCCCGGAGGTGCGCCGCCCCGCGGGCCAACGCCTCCCGGCCGGGGACCCACTCCACCGGGTCGCGGGCCGACACCGCCCAGGGCCGGCCCGCCGCCGCGGCCCGGCACCAAGCCGACGGCGGCCCCCGCCCGACCGCGCCGGCCACCGCGCAAGCTGCCTGCGTGGCTGGAGCGCGCCAAGCGCCTGCTGGTGCGGCCGACCGAGGAGTGGAACACGATCGCGAGCGAGTTCACAACCGCCGCACCGATCTACGTTCGCTTCCTCCTCCCCATGGCGGCGATCGGGCCCGTGGCGGCCACGCTCGGCACGGTCGTCTCCGGGGAACGGAACGGTATCGGCGGCACCTATACGATGTCGGCGATGGACGCGGTGACGGGCGGTGTGCTCGAGTACGGCCTGAGCCTCGTCGGTGTGTACCTGTTCGCCGTGCTGATCGAGACGCTGGCTACGGCGCTCGGCGGCCAGCGGAACCGGGTGCAGGCGCTGAAGATCGCCGCGTACGGCAGCACACCGTACTGGCTCGGCGGCGTGCTGGCGGTGTTCCCAAAGCTGTCGCTGCTGGGCGCGGCGTTCGCGCTCTACAGCATACGCTTGTTCGCCGCGGGCCTGCCGCCGGTGATGAAGGCGCCGCGCGATAAGACGGCCGCGTTCACACTGCTCGTGAGCCTCGCGGGGGCCCTCGTCGTCCTCCTGATCAGCGCGATCGTGCGCATTTTCGTCTAGGCCCGCTCGCGGAACGCCGCCCGGGTGACGCCGCCCTCGCGCGCGAGGAGCGGCGTCGCCCCGGCGAGTCCCACCACCGCGAAGCCTACGAGGGCGACGACGTCGAGAGCCACGCGCAGCTCCCCTCCGTAGCCGGCGCCGGTCCACGGCGCGAGCAGCGCGTGCTTGAGCAGGTCCACCCCGTAGGCGAGCGGGTTCAGGTACGTCAACACGTGAAGCACCGGCCCGAGGTGGCCGATGGGATACAGGGCGCCCGAGAGGAACAGCATCGGGAACACCACGAAGTTCATCACGCCGGCGAAGTTCTCGATCGAGCGCATCCCCGCCGCAAGCAACACGCCGAGCGAGCCCGTCGCGAGGCTTGAGAGCACGATGCCCGCGAGGGCGAGCAGCGCGCCGTCCCAGGTGGGCCGGAGCCCCACGAGTGGCAACAGGACGGCAGCCACGGCCAGCGTTTGAACCGTGCCGAGCAGCGTCGCTGCCAGCGCTTTGCCGATCGCGATCGTGCTGCGACGGATCGGGGCGACGAGCACCATGCGCAGCACACCGGCGTCGCGGTCGGTCACGGTCGAGAGGGCCGCGAGCAGCGCGCCGAACATCACGACCATGCCGAGCAGCCCCGGCGCCATGTAGACGCGATAGTCGATCGCGTCGCGGCCGGCGAACACGGCGGCGAAGCCCGCCCCCGCGAAGATCAGCCACACGAAGGGGCGCGCGAGGCTCGAGAGCACGCGGCCCCGCTGTCGCAGGAACCGCAGCCATTCGCGGACCACGATCCCGTAGACCGCGCGCGCCCCCATCGCTACGCGGCACCCCCATCGGCAAAGGGATGGCCGGTGCGCGCCAGGAAGACCTCTTCGAGCGAGCCCACGCCCGCCTCGCCTTTGAGGTCGGCCGGGGCGCCGAGGGCGGCGAGCCGGCCCCCATCCAGGATCGCGACGCGGTCGCACGGCTCCGCTTCCTCGACGTAATGCGTCGTGAGGAACACGGTGAGGCCGGTTGACTCGCGCAGCGCGCGGATCAGCTGCCACAGCGAGCGGCGGGCCCGCGGGTCGAGCCCGGCCGTCGGCTCGTCGAGAAACAGCACGCGGGGCTCGTGCAGGATGCCGCGGGCGATGTCGAGCGCGCGGCGCAACCCGCCGGACAGGGCGCGCACGGGCTCGCGGCGCCGTCCGTCGAGCCCGAACTGGCTGAGCAGTCGGTCGATGCGCGGCTCGGCGACACGGCGCGGCAAGTCCCACAGCCGCGCCGCGAATCGGAGGTTCTCCTCCACGGTGAGGTCGCGGTCGAGGGTGGTCTCCTGGAACACCAGCCCGATGCGGCGGCGCACGGCGAGGCCGTCGCGCGCCACGTCGTAGCCCGCGACACGCGCCCCGCCGCGGGACGGGGCGAGCAGCGTGGCAAGGAGATGCACCGTGGTGGTCTTCCCGGCGCCGTTGGGACCGAGGAACCCGAAGAACTCCGCCTCGCGCACCTCGAGATCAAGACGGTCGAGCGCGCGCACCGCGCCGAAATCCTTGCCGAGGCCGCTGGCCGCGATCGCGGCGGCCGTCATCCTTTCGCGGCGAGGGTGCGCGACGCGGGCGCCGCGCGGTAGGTCCACTCGACCGGCGCGCTCCCGCCTTCACTCGCTGCCCGCTCGGCCGTGGCGACCGCCGCGTCGATCAAGGGCCGGTGGGGCGAGAGCGAGCACACAGGATCGGTCAGCCCCGCGTCGCCCGCGATCAGGAAGGCCTGACAGCGGCAGCCCCCGAAATCCACGGTCTTGCGGGGGCACGAGCGGCAGGGCTCGGGCATCCACGCGTCGCCGCGAAACCGGGTGAACGCATCCGATTCGTTCCAGATCCATTCGAGCGGATGGTCGCGCACGTTGGCAAACTGGAGCGTGGTGATGCGGCCGGCCGCGTGACACGGCCACACCTCGCCGGCGGGGGTGACCGTCATGTACGCGCGGGCCCAGCCGCCCATGCAGGGCTTGGGATACTGCTCGTGATAGTCGGGCAGCACCCACACGATCTCGAGCTTCGGCCCGAGCCGCGCGCGCTCCTCCTGCACCACGCGCCACGCGGCGTCGAGCTGCTCCCGCGTCGGCAGGAGCGCGTCGCGGTTGTGCAGCGCCCAGCCGTAGAACTGCGTGTTGGCGAGCTCGATGCGCTCCGCGCCGAGCGACTCCGCCAGGCGAATGAGCTCGCGCACCTGGTGGAGGTTCCGGCGATGCAGCACGACGTTGACCGTGAGCGGGAAGCCCAGCTCGCGAGTGTAGTGGTACGCGGCGATCTTGTCGTCGTACGAGGTGGTGCCAGCGATCTCGTCGGACAGCTCGGCGTCCGCTCCCTGAACGCTGATCTGCACGTGGTCCAGCCCGGCCCGCTTCAGCCCGGCCAGCCGTTCCCTGGTGAGCCGATAGGCGGAAGTGATGAGCGAGCTGTACAGCCCGAGGTCGTGCGCGGTGCGCACCAGCTCCTCGAGGTCGGGCCGCAGCGTCGGCTCGCCGCCCGAGAGGCCGAGCTGCAGCACGCCGAGGGCGCGCGCCTCCCGGAAGACGCGGCACCATTCCTCGGTGGTGAGCTCGCGTTTGAAGCGCGGGCCCGCGAACGCGAGCGGGTTGGAGCAATACGGGCATTGCAGCGGACACTTGTAGGTCAGCTCGGCGAGCAGCCACAGCGGTTTAGCGTCCATAGAGCACCAGTCCCTTCGCGGCGAGCCCGTCGAGGAACGCCGTGACGTCCTGCTCGATGCCCTCGGCGCCGTAGCGCTGCCGCAGGGCCGCGGCCACGTCGGCCACGGAGCGCGTGCCGTCGCACAGCTTCAGGATCTCGGCCCCCGTCGCGTTCAAGGCGACGAGCCCTTCGGGATACAGCAGCACGTCGCGCTGGCGCACCTCGTCCCGTTGCAGCCGCGCCTTCGGATGCAGCCGTGGCACCGTCGCGCTCACGGCGCCGTCCCGGGGAGCGGGCCCTGCTGCACCGCATCCAGGAGGCACCACAGCACGTCGCACTTGAACTCGAGCGCCGCCACGGCGCGGTCCTGCTCGGCGCGAGTCTCGCACCGCGCGGTCACGAGGCCCAAGGCGTACTCGGCGTCGCGCGGCGCCTGCCGCAGCCGATTCTTGAAGTACTGCAGCCCGTCCGGGTCGACCCACGTGTAATGCTCGAGCATCGCGCCCAGCCGCTCCTTGACGATGAGCGGCGCGAACATCTCGGTGAGCGACGCCGCCACGGCCTCCAGCCACGGCTTCGAGCGGCAGAAGGTGACGTACGCGTCCACGGCGAAGCGTACCCCCGGCAGGAGCCTGCGCTGGCTCAGGAGGTCCGCGCGCGGCACGTCCATCGCCTCGCCCAGACGCAGCCACGCCTCGATGCCCCCTTCCTCACCGGGACAGCCGTCGTGGTCGACGATCCGCTGAATCCACTGCTGCCGGACCTCGTGCTCGGGGCAGTTGGCGAGGATCAGCGCATCCTTGACCGGAATGTTGATCTGGTAGTAGAACCGGTTCGCCACCCAAAGCTGGAGCGCCTCGCGCGACAGCTCGCCGCGGTGCATCCGCTGGTTGAAGGGATGGAGGTGGTGATAGCGGCGCTCGAGCACGGCCCGCAGCCGGGTGGCGAGGTCGTCGCTCACAGCTCGAACTCCATCGCGTCCTCTCCCACCACGATCCCCGCCGCCTCGACCTGCGCCCGCTCGGCTGAGCTGCGGCACAGCATGGGATTCGTGTTGTTGATGTGCACGAGCACCGTGCGTTTTACGGAGAGCCGGGGCAGGAGCTCCAAACTTCCCCCCGGCCCGCCCACCGGCAGATGCCCCATCTCGCGCGCCGTCGGCGCGTCGACGCCCCCCGCGGCGCGGAGCTCGTCGTCCGACCAGAAGGTACCGTCGAACAGCAGGAGATCGGCGCCGCCCGCCACGCGCCGCACCGCGTCATCGATCGCGCC
>Ga0134085_10000968_pt1 | contig 10326 bp, 10 predicted proteins | sample 15_taG_10_FD_123125 | JGI IMG/M metagenome (GOLD analysis project Ga0134085, IMG submission 123125) | Grasslands soil microbial communities from the Angelo Coastal Reserve, California, USA - 15_D_Rain_20cm_2_09182015 | ecosystem: Environmental > Terrestrial > Soil > Grasslands ...
CGGCCACGCGGACTGCGGCAGCGCCCGAGTGCTGCGGGCGTGATGGCGATGGGGGACCTCGCGAATCGCGTCGTCGTCCTCGTCGCCGTCGCATTCATCGCCTGGCCATGCTTCCTGTTGCTGTTTCGTCGGCTGCATGGGCCTTTGGCCGGCGTCCTCGCCGCGCTCCTGAGCTGGGCCGTGGCGAGCGCGTCGACCGCGTGGGTGATCGGGGCGCTGCAGCGTCACCGGCTATGGCCGCTCGTCTGAGGGCGCTCGGCGCGACCGCGTGGCCACCACGCGCGGCCGTCACCATCGTCGTGGTGCTCACGGCGAGCGCCGCCAGCGCGCTGCTCCGGCCGCTGACCCACGCGGCCGACTCGCCGCTGTTCGTGGCAGCGGTGATGGTGAGCGCCTGGTACGGCGGCCTCGGCTGCGGGCTGCTGGCGACCGCGCTGGCGGCGGTGGCGCTCGACGCCGAAATGTCGTCGACGCGGCTGATGCTCACGATCAACGAGGAAGTCGTCGCCCGCCTGGTGGTGTTCGTGTCCGTCGCGCTCTTCGTCAGCGCGCTGGACCACGCGCGCCGACGCTCGGCGGCCCAGCGCGTCGTGCTCCTCGAGCGCGAGCAGGCGGCCCGCGCGGAGGCGGAAGCGGCCAACCGCGCGAAGGACGACTTCATCACCATGGTGGCGCACGAGCTACGGACGCCCCTGACGGCGATCGTCAGCTGGAGCGCCGCGATGAGCGACGCCCGCCTCGGTCCCGCGCTGGCCGCCCGCGCGCTCGAGGCGATCCGCCGGAACGCCATGCTGCAGGCGCGCCTGATCGCCGATCTCGTCGATCTCTCCCGGCTCGGACGGGGACGTCTGTCCCTGCACCTCGACACGATCGACCTGCGTATCGTCATCAACGCCGCCGTGGACGCGGTGGCGATGACGGCCAGCGCGCGCGGCATCGAGGTGGTCACCGAGGTGGTCTCAGCGTGTCCGCCCGTGCGCGGCGACGCCGTGCGGCTGCAGCAGGTCGTCTCGAACCTGCTCGGCAACGCGATCAAGCACAGCGACTGCGGGACGAGCGTTCACGTGAGCGTCGATGCCGTCGGCGCCGGCGCGCGCATCGTCGTGCGCGACGAGGGCCATGGCATCGGGCCCGAGCTGCTCCCATATGTCTTCGAGCCCTACCGGCAGGGCGACGGCCGGGCCGTGGGCTCCGGCCTGGGACTCGGTCTCGCGATCGTCCGTCAGCTCGTCGAGCTGCACGGCGGTCGCGTGGAGGCGAGCAGCCCCGGCGTCGGCCAGGGGGCGTGCTTCACGGTGCTGCTGCCGCCGACGCCGTAGCGCGCCTCAGAAGCGGAGCGTCAGCCGCGCCCGGAGCCCGTGGTCGATCAGCTCGAAGACGTTGTTGTCCTCGTGGCTCTTCTCGTGCTGATGAAAGTAGGTGTACTGGTATCCGGCCTCGACGCCGAGCCTCGGCGTGAGGGCGTAGGTCACCGCGAGCCCGGCGTCGGCGTGGCTCTGCCACGTAGAGACCGTCCCGCCTTCCGTGCGGAGGCTGTCCACCTTCGGGAGGAGGCCGCCGGCCACCGACGCCCGGAGGCCCAGCCGTTGCGTCACCGGGTAGTCGAACCGGAGGCCCACGATCGGCACGGGCATTTCTTGAAGATAGAAGTCTTCGGCCTTGGTCTTGCCGTGCTGTGTGAGGCCCGGGTTGAAGTGGACGTAGGTGAGACCGGCGCTGCCGATCAAGCGCCCGTGGTCGAGCACGGACGCGAGCACGCGATCGTACGCGAGGCTCGCGCGCCAGAAATCGGCGTTGGTGTCCACGTGGCCGGGGCTGTATTCGCGGCCGTCGTACAGGATTGCGCGGTCGAGGGTGGTGCTGCCGCGCAGGACGTAATAGAGGTAGGTCGCCCGCACGGCATCGCGGGGCGTGAGCCAGAACGCGACGCCCGCCTCGACGGCCTCCGACACGTCGAGGCCCAGGTCGCTGAGGCGCAGGCGCGTGCCATGCGTCACCGTCTCGCTGACCCTGATGTATCCCGTCGGAAAGCCGACGCGGCCCTCCAGCGAGACCTCCCAGCGCGGCGCCGGCGTCACGGGCGATTCCTGCGCGGTGGTCGCCGGCTGGGCGTCGCTGCGGGCCGGCAGACACGTCGTGAGCACGAGGGCGAGCATGGTGCGGATCATTCGCCGCATCGCAGACCTCCTTCTCATGCGGAACCGGACGCGCAGGGGACGAGCGCAGCCGTCCGCGCGCACGCGTGGACCGCGCGCGCGGCATCACTCCCGGTGGGGCCGCGGTTACGCTTCGGTCAGGAGGGCAGTGGGCGGCGCGCGCGGGGCGTCGGTCGTCGCGACCGGCGGCGGGATCGCGTTGACTTCGAGCGTGCCGAGCCGCGCAACGAGCGCCCGCGGCGGGCCGACGTCGGCCGGTGACCCGGGCTCGACGGCGCAGGTGTGCAAGATCGAATCGACGGCGGCGTCGAAATCGTCGTCGTCCCAGTAGCCGCCGATCCACGTCGGATCGGGGGGATCGATGTGCGCCAGGGTCGTGAGGGCGGGGGAGACGAGCGCGACGACGAGCACGATGATTCGGAGGGCCACGCGGTCTGAGTACGCCCGACCCGCGCGCGCGTCAAGGCCCTCCAGCGGCGATCTCGCCGACCACGCGGACGCGCACGCGCAGCGAGTTGCCCGGCAGGTAGGCGAGCGGGAGGTCCTCGACCTCGACCGTGCGCAGCGTGTCGCGCGCCGCGCCCGCGGTGACGGCTCGGTCCGCGGCGATCCGGCTCGCGCGCGCGATCGCCTCCTCGCGCGGCAGCGCCTGGAAGATCTGGTCCACCTCGCCGCTCACCTGGGCGATGGCGGCGCCGACGGCGTTGGCCACGGCCTGGTGCTCGACGCCGACCACCGAGGACACCCCCGCCAGCCGTTCGGGCACGAGGAACGCGCCGCCGCCCACGACGACCAGCGGCACGTCGCCGGCCTCGGTCTTCACGCGGTCCACCGCCTCCTCGACGATCGCGCCGATGCGCTGGACGGCGCGACGGACGAGCGGCCCCGGCAGGTCGGCCACGCGGTGACGGTCGCCGAGGTCCAGCAAGCCCGCCGCGACGCCGACGTCGGTGGCGGTGAGCGTGGTCCCGCCGAAGACACGGCTCTCCGTCGTCAGCCGGTAGCCGACGCTGAGGGGGCCGATCGACAGGGGATCGAGCGTCACGAGGCTGCCGCCGCCGAGCCCGAGCGACAGCAGATCCGGCATCCGGAAGAGCGTGCGGACACCGCCGACCTCGACGACGTTGTTCGCCTCGCGGGGGAAGCCGTGGCGGAGCGCGCCGACGTCGGTGGTCGTTCCGCCGACGTCCACCACGAGCGCGTCGGCGAGCCGTGAGAGAAACGCGGCGCCGCGCATGCTGTTGGTCGGCCCGGAGGCGAACGAGTAGACGGGATACTGCTCGGCGACCTCCGCCAGCATCACGGTACCGTCGTTCTGCGTGAGGTAGAGCGGCGCGACGATGCCGCTGGCGCGCAGCGCGTCGATGAAGGCGCGCGCGGTCTTCCGGGCGAGGTCCAGCAGGCACGCGTTGAGCAGGGTGACGTTCTCGCGCTCGAGGAGCCCGATGCGGCCCAGGCGGTGCGAGAGCGTGACCGCGGTGTCGGGGCACTCCTCGGCGAGGATCGCCGCCGCCTGCTCCTCGCAGGACGGGTCGAGCGGCGAGAACACCGAGGCGATGGCCACCGAGGTGACGCCGGCCTCGCGGAAGTGTCGCGCCGCCGCCCGCATGCCCGCGGCGTCGAACGGCACGATCGGCCGGCCGTCGTACTCGTGGCCGCCCTCGAGCATGACCACCTCGCCGCGGACGAGCTCGGCGAGATCGTCGGGCCAGTCGACGAAGGGCGGCAGCGATGCGCTCGCGGGCAGCCCGATCCGCACGGCGGCGATGCGCGTGAGGCCGCGGCGCTGGACGACCGCGTTGGTGAAATGCGTGGTGCCGATCATGACGGCGTCGACGCGGGCCGCCGCCGGCGCCGCCGCGAGCAGATCGGCCAGCGCGCGGGTGATCCCGCTCGTGACATCGGCGGTGGTGGGCGTCTTGACGGCGGCCACCACGCGCTCGCCGTCGAGCAGGACGGCGTCGGTGTTGGTCCCCCCGACGTCGATGCCCACGCGCTTCATCGGAACACCGACGTGAAATCCAGGTCGTAGCCGAACGCGCGCGGCCCGACGTGCTCCAGGCCCTTCGGCGTCAGCAAGATCGGCGCCGCGGGCAGGGCAGCCACCGTCACGCGCTGGCCGTAGCGCAGCGTCTCGGTGCCCACGGCGTCGCCGGAGACCGTGTCGAGCACGCAGATGAGATCCGGCGTCGTCACGCGCACCTGGCCGTCGAGCCAGCCGACGGCGAACTCGTTCTGGAACGCGAGCCGGAACGCGTGACCGCGGTCCGCATCGAGGCCCTCCAGGGTGGCGGTGCCGCGCAGGAACCCCTCGGTGGCCCGGCGCGCGACGTCCTGCACCTTGCCGGTAAACAGGCGCAGGCCGCGCTCGATGTCGATCACCGCCTGCACGGGGTCGCGGTGCGCGCGGCGCGCGGCCTGCACGGCCTGGCCCAGGCGTATCGCCTTGGTGGTCGTAGAGAGGATGCCGCACTCCTTCACTTCCTTGCCCGTCCGCGGCGCCTTGCACGTGGCCGCGATCGAGCCGACGGCGACGCACGCCGTGCGCGACAGCCGCTCCATCCACTTCCACGACTCCGCGCGCGCGACGATAACGGCGTTGTCGCGCACGTCGGCGAGCGTGAGCGGGTACATCGGCAGGTCGTGAATGGCGAACGAGGTCATCTGCGCCTCGGGAAACGCGCGCCCCATGCAGTCGCCGTCCACCACGGGCAGACCGAGCAGGGCGGCGGCCATGAACGGCTGGATGGAGTTGCCGCCGCCGATCTCGAGCGACATCACGGCGGTGAAGCGCCGGCCGAGATACTCCTCCATCATCCGCACCGCGCGCTCGATCGTGCGCGGGTCGGTGAGCCGCTCCTGGCCGACGAGCGGCGCGCCCATGTTGGAGACGATGGCCACGAGGGCGTCGTCGGCGAGGTCCATCGGGTCCATCAGCTGCACGACCGTCCCCGCGCGGTAGAGCCGGCGCATGTTCAGCAGCGCCAGGTAGGGGCTGCCGCCGCCTCCGGTGCCCAGGATCCAGGCGCCGATGGCGAGCGACTCGATCTCGGCCAGGGACACGGGACGCATCAGAAGCCGGTGAACTCCTCGAGGCCCAGGACGCGCGCGATGCCGAGCACGACCACCAGCGCCACGCCGATGGCGACCGCGGAGACGGCGGCGGCGGTGGGATCGAACGAGTACTTGAGGTAGGCGAACAGCTCGATCGGCAGCGGCGTGAGCCGGGAGGAGGTGAGGAAGAGCGAGAGCGTGAAGTTGTCGAAGGAGATGGCGAACGCGAAGATCGCCCCGGCCACCACGCCCGGCTTGATGACGCCCAGCGTGACCTCCAGGAACGCGCGGACGGGATGCGCGCCGAGGCTCTGGGCCGCCTCCTCCAGCGCCAGGTCGAAGTGGGTCAGCGTGGCCGTGACCGTGCGCACCACGTACGGGGTCGTCACCACCACGTGGCCGATCAGGAGCGCCCAGTACGTCTGGTGCAGCCGCACCAGCGTGAAGAACTGGAGGAGCGCGACGCCGGTCAGGATCTGCGGCAGCAGCAGCGGCGAGGTCACGAAGGCGTTCACCGCGTCGCGGCCGCGGAAGCGCCCGCGCACGAGCGCGATGGCCGCCAGCGTGCCCGCCAGCGTGGACAGCACGGCCGTCCACAGGGCCAGCTCGGTGGACAGCCGCAGCGCCTGCATGAACTCCCGCCGCGCGAAGAAGTTGGCGAACCAGCGCAGCGAGAAGCCCTGGGGCGGGAACGTGAAGAAGGTGCCGCTGTTGAAGGCGGCCACCACGACCACGACCATCGGGACCAGCAGGAACACGTAGACGGCGCCCACGGCCGCGCGCAGGATCACACGATGCCCCGCAGCGCGCGCTCGGTCACGCGGATGTACACGGCGATGAGGGCGATCGAGATCACGAGCAGCACGAAGGCGTTGGCGGCGCCGAACGGCCAGTCGAAGACCGACAGCACCTGCTCGTACACGATCATCGGCAGCACCTGGACCTTGAAGCCGCCCAGCAGGACCGGCACCACGAACGACGAGATCGCCAGCGAGAACACGAGCAGCGAGCCCGCCAGGATGCCCGGCAGCGAGAGCGGCAGCGTGACCTCCAGGAACGCCCGCCGCGGCGAGGCGCCGAGCGTCATGGCCGCCTCCAGCGCGTGCGGGTCGATCCGCTTGAGCACGCCGGTGAGCGACAGCACCATGAAGGGCAGGAAGACGTGGACGAGGGCCACGGCCACGCGGAAGCGGTTGTACATGAGGGGCAGCGGCTTCGCGAGCCAGCCGCGCTCGACGAGGGTGGCGTTGATCAGCCCGCGGTCGGCGAGCAGGATCATCCAGCCGTAGCAGCGGATCACGATCCCCACCAGCAGCGGCGAGAGCACGGCCACGAGCAGGAACGGTTTCCAGCGCGAGCGCGTCCGCGCGAGGTGATAGGCCAGCGGGTAGCCGAGCAGCAGCGAGGCCACCGTGACGATCGCGCCGAGCACGAGCGTGTCCCAGAGCACGCCGATGTAGTAGGCGTCCGAGAAGAACCGCGCGTAGTGGTGCAGGGTGAACGTCCACTGCAGCTCGCCGAAGGACTGGCGCGACACGCTGATGGCGACCATCAGGAGCAGGGGCGCCGCGAAGAACACGCCGAGCAGCGCGGTGAACGGCAGCAGCAGGAGCAGCCGCGCGCGGGCGCGCATTTCAACCCCGAGGCGCGCCACGGCTTCGCCGGGGCGCGTCCGAGCGTTGGCCGGGGGAGTCCGAGGGGGGCGTAGCCCCCTTCGCTTGAAGAGACTGGGGGGCCATATCGGGGCCCCCCACAATGACCGACAGGGGAGCGGGCATCACAGCGCGAGCAGCTCCGCCGCCAGCCGTGCCACGAGCAGGTTGGCCACGAGCACCGGGACGCCGAGCCGCGCCGCCAGGTCGCGCCGGGTGACGTCGCGGAAGCCGATGCAGTCCATCACGACGACGCCGGCCCCGGCCTCGCGCAGCGCGGCCGCGGCCCGGGCGACGGCGGCGGGGTCGTGCTCCTCGTACGGCGAGAGCGGCACGACGGCGGCGTCGAAGCCGTCGGCCTGCCAGCGCGCCGTCGTCTGCGGCACGTGACGCTCGGACGGCGTCAGCACGCCGAGCCGGCCGGGATGCGAGAGTCCCCGAAGCACGCAAGCAGGACTTGCTGGGGCTCGAGCAGCGGCCGCCGCGCGGGGATGCTTGGAAAGGTGCCGGTGCAGAGCAGGACGGTCAGCGCGACGCCCGCATCCTCGAGGGCGGCGATGCGCGCCTTCACGCGCGGCAGCACGTGCGACTTGCCGACGAAGACCGACGACGCGTCGGCCAGTCGCGTCACGAGGATCTCGTCGTCGCCCTCCGGCGCCAGCCGCGCGATGGCCGCGCGGTCGAGGCCGTCGAGGGCGCCCGCCTCGAGGATGTCGACGTCGGGCAGGAGCGCGGCCATGTCGGGCACGATATCGGCGCGCGGAGCCTGGCCGACCGTGACCATGCCGATCCGCGTCTTGCCGCTCATGACAACAGCACCCGGGCGTCGGCCGCCGCCCAGCCCGCGCGCACGCGGCTGCCGGCCGGGAAGCGCACGCGCCCCAGCTCGACGGCCTGGAGCTCGAGGCCGCCCTCGGCGGCGAGCAGATAGCGCACGGTCTCGCCCTGATAGACGACGTGGGCGACCGTGGCCGCGACCTCGTTGTCGAGCCGGCCGGTGTCGTCGAGCCGGATGCGCTCGGGCCGCACCGCGATGGTCACCGGCGCGCCGGCCGCGGGCGCGCTCGCGGCGGTGGCGATGGTGACGCCCGCGCACTCGACGGCGGCGCCGCCGCGGCTGCGCCCGGCGAGCAGGTTGGTGTTGCCGATGAAGCCCGCCACGAAGACGGTGCCGGGGGTCTCGTAGATCTCGCGCGGGGCGCCGACCTGCTCGATGTGCCCGGCGCGCATGACGGCCAGGCGGTCGGACATCGTGAGGGCCTCCTCCTGGTCGTGCGTCACGTAGATCGTGGTGACGCCGACGTCGCGCTGCAGGCGCTTGAGCTCGATCTTCATGTGGTCGCGCAGCTTCTTGTCGAGGGCGCCGAGCGGCTCGTCGAGCAGCAGCACAGCCGGCCGCGTGACCAGCGCGCGCGCCAGCGCCACCCGCTGCTGCTCGCCGCCCGACAGCTCGCGCGGGTAGCGCTCACCGTGCCCGGGAAGCTGGACGAGGGCGAGCGCGTCGGCCACGAGGCGCTCGATCTCGACACGCGCCGTGCGCTGCATGCGCAGGCCGAAGGCGACGTTCTGTCGGACGGTGCGGTGCGGGAACAGCGCGTACGACTGGAAGACGAGGCCGACGTGGCGCCGGTGCGGCGGCACCGCGTTCACGCGCGCGCCGCGGATGAGGACGTCGCCGGCGTCCGGCGCCACGAAGCCGGCGACGGCGCGGAGGCTCGTCGTCTTGCCGCAGCCCGACGGGCCGAGGAGGGTGAAGAACTCGCCCGGCGCGACGTCGAGCGACACGCCGGCCAGCGCGCGCGTGGCGCCGTACCGCTTCTCGAGGCCGCGCAGGCTGACGTCGGCGGCGCGCGCCTCGCTCAGCGAAGCTCCTTGTTCCAGCGCTCGGTCCACTGCGGGCGCTGCTTGGCCACCTGGTTCCAGTCGAAGAGCACGAGCTTGTCGACGTCGGCGGGGCCCGTGATGAGCTTCTTGGCGACGTCGGGCGGCAGCTTCACGGTCTTGTTCGTCGGGCTGAAGAACAGCTCGGTCGCGAACGCCGTCTGGACTTCGGGCGACAGGTACATGTCGATCAGCTTCCACGCGAGGTCCTTGTTCTTGCTGCCGCGCGTGACCTGGATGACCTGGTCGAGGATCGGCACGCCCTCTTTCGGCGCCACCCAGTCCACCGGAATGTCACGCTTCGCCAGGTCGTAGGTCGAGCCGTCGTGCAGCACGGCGATCGAGACCTCCTTCGACTGCAGATGCTTTTCAATCGTGCCCGTGAAGTCCACCATCTTGGCGTTCAGCTTCTTGATCGCCGCGATGCCGGCGTCGACGTCGAAGTAGTCCTTGCCATAGATCTTGTCGGCCATGAACAGGAAGTTGATGCCCAGCGTGTTGCCGATGACGTAGATGCCGCGCTTGGCGTCGTACGAGGGATCCCAGAAGTCCTTCCACGACGTCGGGCGCTTCAGTCCCATATCGGTCCGGTACGCGAGCCCGATGCGCGCCCAGAAGATCGCGAGGCTGGTGTCGCCGATCAGCGCCTTGTCGTAGACGTTCTTGATGTTCGGCGCCGCCGTCGGATTGCGCTTCTCGAAGAAGCCGCGCTCGCGCGGGATCGGGAACGGGGGCTCGTTGCCCATCACGACGTCGAAGGGCGGGTTGTCGGGGCCGGCCGCCATGAGCTTGGCCACCCACTCGGTCGTGATGCCGGTGACGATCTCGACGCGCGCGTCGTACTTCTTCTCGAACGGCTCGACGAGCGCCTTCTTCATGACCTCCGACCAGCGGCCGCCGTAGCCGGTGACGACGAGCGTCTTCGACTGCGCGTCGACGACGGGCTGCGGCAGCCACGTCGCGGCCGCCACGGCGAGCAGGGCGAGCGCGGCGAGCGGGAGTCGTCTCATACGTGCCTCCGGGCGGGAGTCATCGGATCAGAGGACGTGGAGCCAGGGCCGCGCGGCGAGGGCGTCCCTCTTCCAGAAGCCCGTGTCGCCGAGCCAGGCCAGCGCCTCGTCGGCGCGCGGCGTCTTCAGCACGGCCAGCGTGCGCGCGCCCTCGAAGAGGCCGCCGAAGGCGAGGCGGCCCGCGCCGCGCGCCTCGATCAGCGCGAACTGCGCCATGTCCTCGTCGGCGGCCGGCCCCTCGACGATGGTGGCGACCCGCGAGCCGTCGAGCACGAGCGGCACCTGCTCCCACGGCTCCACGAAGTGCGTGAACGAGGAGGGCGTGTAGCCCGTCCAGGCTCCGGCGAGGAAGTACGGATCCTCCTCCACCGCGGGCGTGACCTGCGCCGGCTGCTGCAGGCGATAGAAGATGTCGACGCGCCGGCCGTCGGGCGCGGGACCGCCGCCGATCAGGATGCCGGCGGCCCGCAAGCCGTGCAGCCGCTCGAGGTGGGCGCGCCGGTGGGGCTCGCGCTTGGCCACGTAGTCCTCGGCGGTGGTGATGGCCATGTGGAAGACGATCACGCGGGTGAG
>Ga0134085_10000984_pt1 | contig 10259 bp, 10 predicted proteins | sample 15_taG_10_FD_123125 | JGI IMG/M metagenome (GOLD analysis project Ga0134085, IMG submission 123125) | Grasslands soil microbial communities from the Angelo Coastal Reserve, California, USA - 15_D_Rain_20cm_2_09182015 | ecosystem: Environmental > Terrestrial > Soil > Grasslands ...
CTCGGCGAGCTCGGCCAGGTAGCGCTCGTTCAGCGGATCGGTCGACCCGATCGACAGCGACACGCCGTGCAGCACGAGCGGCGCCTGGGCGCGCACGCGTTCCAGCACCGCCAGCGGCCGGCCGCCGCGGATCATGAAGTTCTCGGAGATCGCCTCGAACCAGTCCGCGCGCGCCGTGCCGTCGAGGACACGGGGGAAATGCGGGGTGCGAAGGCCGATCCCGTGACCCAGGTATGGAAAGGAGTCGCGCACGCGACGAAGCGGGGGCGATCGCCCGCCCCCGCCTCCCGGCCGGCCTACTTCTTCACCTTCTCGGCCACCTTGCCGCCCTTCTTGGTGCAGTCGGCCGTCGACATCTCGACGACGCCCTTGCCCTTGCACCCGTTCTTGCCCGCGCACGAGTTCTCGGCGGTGGCGCAGGAGCCCTGCCCCTTGCAGGCGTTGACGCCCGCGCAGTTCACCATGTCGCCGCCCGCCTTCTTCTCGTCGGCGCGCGCCGTGAGCGCGCCTGCCATGATCAGGCTCGCCGCCGCACTCGCGATCAGCACTCCCTTGTTCACTCGCATGCGCTCCTCCTTGGGGGTTCGTGTGGTGTACCGTTCGGACTGCCCCTCAGCCGCGAACGGGCCACGTCGACCGTTCCTACGCCGCCGCACGGCCGTCCGGATCTCTCGTGAGCGGCGCCGCGCTCGAACACGGCGGCCACGGGATCGTTACCGGCGTTTCCGGGTGAGCCTCTGTGCCGGAGCGGCGTCATCGGACCGACGGGTCCCGCCGCTCATAATCCAAGGGCCGGGCCGGGCGCAACGGATGCCTCCTCCGCCAGACCGGCGCCGAGCCGCAGCGGGTAGCAAGCTCCGTCGACGGCGCAACCCCGGTCCGGCACCCCTTCAACCAGCCCCTCCGCCGGTATACCTACGAGGCGGAGGCGAAGCAGCAGGAGCTCCATCGAAGGGCAAGAACGGCGTGCCGATCAGAGCTGCGCCGGAGAACGTCCGCGGACGCGAGAGGACCGACCGATGACCGAACCTGCAAGCAAGCGTGTCGCCGTCGTGGTGGGAGTCGGCGCTGGGCTGGGCGCGGCCCTTGCCCGCCGATTCGCGCAAGGCTACAGCGTCGCACTCGTCGCCAGGAGCGCCGATGTCACCCGCACGGTCGCAGAGGAGATCAGGTCGGCAGGCGGAGTCGCGCTCCCGCTACGGAGCGACGCGACGATCCCGGAACAGGTCTCGGCCGCGCACGAAGAGATAGGCCGCGTACTCGGGGCTCCGGAGGTGCTCATCTACAATGGCGGCCGACGCCCCTTCGGAACGCTGCTCGACACCGCTCCCGAGGTGTTCGAGGCGACCTGGCGTGTGCATGTATTTGGCGCGTTCCTGTGGGCGCGCCAGGTCGTCCCCGAGATGCTGGCCCGCCGACAGGGAGCGATCCTGATCACGGGTGCGACCGCGGGCGTCAAGCCGGGGCCGTCGTCAGCCGCCTTTGCGCCCGCCAAGTTCGCCGTGCGTGGGCTGGCACAGGTGATGTCCCGCGATCTTCATCCGCAGGGGATTCACGTCGCGTACGTCAACGTCGATGGCGCGATCGACATGCCCGTGGTCAGGCAGTTCCTGACCCATCTCGAGGACGAGGACCTGCTGAAGCCCTCCGCGATCGCGGATGCCTTCTGGTACCTCGCCCATCAGGATCCGAGCGCCTGGAGCCACGAGCTCGACGTACGTCCGTTCAAGGAGAAGTTCTGACATGGGACCGCGTTGATGCACAACAAGGTGGGGATCTTCGACGCCAAGACGATCTGCACCGGCAGTTTCAACTGGACCCGCGCCGCCGAGAAGCGCAACGATGAAAATCTGCTGATCGTCGATGGGACGCAGGTGGCGGCGGCCTACGAGAAGTTCGTCTTTCAGCGCGTCCTCACCAAGGAGACGCTGGTGGACCCCCTTGGCGTGACAGCCCTGCTCGGCGCCTCCAGCGCGGGCACGGCCGGCGGAGGCGGCGACGTTGGGCAAGGAGGACGGTGATGGCGGCACCGAAGAGAGGGGCACGACGCATGGAGACCGGGCTGAAGCTCGGCTACGGGTGGGTGCCCGACCTGCCGGACAATCGCGACACACTCTACGGCGTCGTGCGCAAGGTACCGGCCCAGCTGCCACGGTCCGTCGACCTGCGCCACCTCTGCTCGGCGGTCGAAAATCAAGGAGACCTCGGCAGCTGCACGGGCAATTCGCTCGCCGGCGCGGTGGAGTTCCTGGAGAAGAAGAACCGGCTCCCCCTGGTGAACGTGAGTCGGCTCTTCATCTACTACAACGAGCGCGTGATCGAGCACAGCGTCCGCGAGGATGCGGGCGCCATGCTTCGCGACGGGATCAAGACACTCGTGAAGCAGGGTGTCTGCTCGGAGAAGAAGTGGCCGTACGTGATCTCGAAGTTCGCCGTCAGGCCGAGCCCGGCGTGCTACAAGGAAGGGGCCAATCATCAGGTCACCGCGTACGCGCGCCTGCAGACGGTCGACGAGATGCGGGCGTGCCTGGCGGAGGGATATCCGTTCGTCTTCGGCTTCACGGTCTACGAGAGCTTCGAGTCCGACCAGGTCGCCAGGACCGGTGTGGTGCCGATGCCGAGGCCAACGGAGAGGGTCCTCGGCGGGCATGCGGTGCTGGCGGTGGGGTACGACGACGCGCAGAAGCGCTTCCTCGTCCGCAATTCGTGGGGGAGCGGGTGGGGCTTGAAAGGCTACTTCACAATACCCTACGAGTATCTCGGCAACCGCGGCCTATCGGACGACTTCTGGACGATCCGGCGTGAGGAGAACTTCTAGCCACCCGGCCCGGCGACGGCGCTTCGCGGCCATCCTGCTTGCGGGCGTCACCGCGTCGGCCGCGACGGCGGCGGCGGTGACGGCTTCGGGCCGAAGGCTGTGCGCGGCCGCCGCCGAGGGGGCGGCGGAGTCGCGCCTCGCCGTGCTCTCCGCCTTTCCCGCGGAGCTGGCGCCGCTGGTGGCCGCCGCCGAGATCGAGACGACCGTGGAGGCCGACGGACGCCGGTATCACCTCGCTCGGCTCGAAGGGGTGCGCGTCGTGCTCGGCCTGGCCGGGATCGGCATGGTGAACGCCGCGACCACGACCGCCAGCGTGATCCGGAGCTTCGAACCTGCCGGGATCATCGTGAGCGGAGTGGCCGGAAGCCGTTATCGCATCGGCGACGTGGTGGTCGCCGCCCAGTGGGTCGAGGAGAGCGGCGGGCGCGTCTTCCGAGCGAACCCGGCGCTGGTCGAGCTCGCGCGGCGGGCCGCAGATGCCTTGCCGGCGCCGCTCCAGAGGTGCACCCGCGTTCCACCGACGTCTCCCGATGCCGCGACGGTGTGCCTGCGGGACGATCCGCTGGTCATCTTCGGCCAACGGGGGCAGACCAACGACCCATCCGGGCAGCCGTTCCCGTGCGTGCCCGGGGGTGGTGAGGTATTCGGCTGCGAGCTGCCCGGGGCGCCGGCGTTGGGCGCGCGCGTCACGCCGCGTCCGGCCGTCGCGACGGACCAGGAAGTCCAGGACATGGAGACCGCCGCCGTAGCGCGGGTCGCTGCCCGGCACCGTGTCCCCTTCCTCGGCGTCCGCGCCGTCTCCGACGGCGCTGGCGACCCGCTCGGCGACCGGGGGTTCCCGGCGCAGTTCTTCGACTACTATCGCCTGGCGGCCGAGAACGCGTCGCTCGTCACACGCGCCTTCCTCGCCCGGCTGAGCAGGATCGCGGGCGATCCCTCTGCTCGCCGCATTTGCCGGCTCCTCGCGCATCGCCGCTGGCGACGCGCCGCCGCGCGCCTGCGGGCCGAGGCGCGGGTGCGGATGGACGGCGTCGAACCGGCTCCTCGGGCCGGGCTCATTCGCTGAGCGCCCGTGGACAGGTCTCTTCCGCGTCCGTGATCCTGCCCAGCAGCCGCAACAGGGCGTCGAGGATCGTCACGGGATGCGGGGGACACCCGGGAACGTAGAGATCGACGGGCACGACGGCTTCCGCCCCGTTGTGGACCTCGGGGTGGCCGACGAACGGCCCGCCGGCGATGGCGCACGCGCCCACCGCGATCACGAGCTTGGGCGGCGGCACCGCATCGTAGGTCTTCCTGAGCGCGAGCTTCATGTTCTCGGTCACGGGCCCGGTGATGAGCAGCCCGTCGGCGTGGCGCGGAGAGGCGACGAACTGGATGCCGAACCGACCCAGGTCGAACACGATCGTGTTCAGCACGTTCACGTCCGCTTCGCACCCGTTGCAGCCGCCCGCGCTCACCTGACGCAGTTTGAGTGACCGCCCGAAGATGCGCCGGCTCTCCTCGTCCAGCGCCGTGGCCAGACGGAACGCCTCTCCCCCCAGGATGAGGTCCTGGCGCGTCCGGGTCCCGAGCCGGTGGTCCCGGCCGTAGACGATCGCGCCCTCCGGGCACGCCTCGACACATGCGGTGCAGAAGAGGCAGCGCCCCAGGTCGAGCCGCAGTCCCCCACCGTCGCTCCGGATGGCGTCGGTCGGACACGCGTCGATACAGGCCGCGCAACCGGCGCGACACTTCGCCTCATCGAGCCGGGGGCGGCCCCGGAACCGGTCCGGCAGCAGGGGCTCCGCGTCCGGGTACGCGATCGTCCGATGCCCCTGCCGCAGGCGCGCGACGACCGCCTTCAGCACGACCGCGCCTCAGAGGTCATGGCCACAGTACGACAGGTTGAAGCTCTTGTTGCAGAGCGGAAAGTCCGAGATCTGCTGCCCGCGGAGCGCGATCGCGAGGCCCATCCAGTTGTGGAAGGAAGGATCCACGACCTTGTAGCGCGCCAGGCGCCCGCGACCGTCGGTCATGGCCACGTGACAGATCTCTCCGCGCCATCCTTCGACGAGCCCGACCACCAGCCCGTCCGCCCGAGCGGGCCCGAGCGCGGCGCGCGTCGGCCCATCGGGTAGCACCGTGAGCTGCTCCCTCACGAACGCCGCCGACCGCTGGATCTCCAGCCACCGGACGTACGCGCGCGCGAAGACGTCCCCCGTGTGCCACGTGGACAGCGGGACCTGCGAGAAGCGGAAGAGGCCGGAGGGGAACTCGTGACGGACGTCGCGCTGGAGCCCGCACGCCCGCGCGACGAGCCCGACCAACCCGAGCTGCTCGCACGCCGCCCGGGACAGCGGCCCCGTCTCCTCGAACCGCGCCTGGACGGAGGGCTCGTCCCAGAGGAGCCCGACGGCGCTCGTCACATCCGTCATCGTGCGCTCGAGCCTCTCGAGCAGCTCGGCCGCGCGCGGCGCGTCCACGTCGAACCCGACGCCCCCTGGTCTGACCATGCCGCGACCGAAGCGACTCCCACACAGGAGCGCGGTCATGTTGAGAAACTCGCCACGGAGCCGGCCGCAGTACGATGCGGTCGGGAGATACCCCACGTCGCCCGCCAGAGCGCCCAGGTCGCCGGTGTGGTTGGCGAGGCGTTCGAGCTCCAGGGCGACGGCACGCAGCACCTCCGCCCGTGCCGGCACCCGGACCCCGCCCAGGCCTTCGAGCGCCTGGCAGTACGCCGTCGTGTGGCCGACCGAGGTGTCGCCCGCGAGCGTCTCCATGTAGTGGACGGTGCGCTTGTTCGGGCCCCCGACCAACGCCCGCTCCACACCGCGGTGCTGGTAGCCGAGCGACACCTCCAGGTGGAGCACGTGCTCCCCGTGGCACTGGAAGCGGAAGTGGCCGGGCTCGATGATCCCGGCGTGCACCGGGCCGACGCCGACCTCGTGCACCTCCTCACCCCCCACCCGGAAGAAGTCCTCGACGCCCGGACGAGGCGACTGGCCATCCACGAGCGGCCACGCATCGTGCCCCGTGCGGTAGGAGCGATGGAAGCGGATGCGCTTCAACCAGGGGTGGCCGAGCGGCCGAACGCCGCACTGCTCGGCCACCTCCCGCTCGAACCAGTGTGCCTGGGGGCAGTCGGGCGTGAGCGCCGGATACGCCTCGCCGACGAGCATGGAGCAGACGGACAGGATCCCCTCGTTCCCGTGCGCCAGCACCGCGATCAGGTGGACGTCGTCGCCCTCGAGCGGGTGTCCGAAGAGCGCGGCGATGCGGGCTCCATCGCGGACGCCGGCGAGGACGGCGTTGCGGAAGTCACCGGCCGTGAGCACGGGGACGTCCCGCAGATGCGCTACCTCGGCGTTGCGGAGGGAGAGCACCCGCATCATCCCAGGGCGCTCGCCGCACTCTCGATGGCGGAGCGCACGACCGGTGGAATGTAGAGACCAAGGAGGAGAACCACTCCGACGAGCGCGACGGCCGGCGCGACGCTCAGGAGGGGCTCCCTCCGGGCGGTGGGGACCCGCGCATCGTTCGGCGCGCCCTGCGCCATCCCTAGCACCGCGGTGGCCATGCCCACGAAGATGACGGCCAGGAGGGCCAGATACGTGATCGCCACCGTGGCGCGCCCCTGGTCCAGGGCCGCCTTGAGAATCGTGAGCTCACTCGTGAAGGAACCGAAGGGTGGAGACCCGGTGATCGCGAAGAGAGCAGCCACCCAGACGACTCCCGACACGGGGAGGGTCCGCAGCACGCCGCGGACGTCGTCCGCCGACTTCGACCGGTAGGCCGCCAGGATGTTCCCCGCCACCAGGAACAGCGCCGCCTTCGTGAGCGAATGGTTCACGGCGTGGAGCATGCTGCCGAACGTGGCGGCTCCTCCCAGGCCGAGGCCCAGCGTCAAGATGCCCATGTGCTCGACGCTCGAGTAGGCGAGCATCCGCTTGTAGTCGCTCTGACCTGGAATGAAGACGGCCGCCACCGCCATCGAGAGCAGCCCGAACCCGATCAGCAGTCCCTGACCGAACGCCGCCTGCCCGGCCGCCGCGCACACCTGCTGCGCTCTCATGATGCCGAGGAGCGCGCAGTTGAGGAGCGCGCCCGAGAGCAACGCCGACACCACCGAGGGCGCTTCGCTGTGGGCGTCGGGGAGCCACGTGTGCAGGGGGGCGAGCCCCACCTTGGTACCGTAGCCGACCAGGAAGAGGAGGAACGCCGCTCTGAGCCACGCGACGCGGAGATCGCTCGCGCCGTGCAGCAGGTCGGATAGGACGAGGCCGACGGACGTGATGCCGTGGCCCGACGCCGCGACGGCAAGGAAGAAATTCCCGAGCAGCGCGAGCGCGATCCCGACCGAGCAGATGAGCAGGTACTTCCACGTCGCTTCGAGCGAGCGATGGTGTCGGTGGAAGTAGATCAAGGGCGCACTCGCCAGCGTGGTGGCCTCCACGGCGATCCACAGGAGTCCGAACGCCTGGCTCGTGGTCACCAGCGTCATCGCGGCCAGGAACAGCAGCAGGCAGGCGGTGAACGTGGCCTCCGGCGCATTGTCGAAGAGGAAGCCCTCCTCGAAGTCCTCGCGCCCTCCGGGCATCTCGCGGCGCAGGTACGCGGCGGCGTAGACGGCAGCTGCGAGGAAGAGCACGCTCGTGATGCTCAGGAACAGTCGCCCGAGTCCGTCGAGCCCGAGCCAGCCGCCCCACCACGGGGCTGGCTCGGCGACCCAGGTCGCCCCGGTGAGGGTTGCGTGGGCGACACCGGCCAGGACCAGAAGCATCCGGCGAGGGGCATTCGCCCGCACGAAATACGCGACGAGGCCCGCCAGCGTCGGGATCAGCAGCAGGGCGGGGATCATCGGTCCCAGTCCCTGAGGACGGTCAGTTGATCGGTGTCGATGTGATCGAACTCCCGGCCGATGTGGAACACGACGATGCCCATCACCAGGACCGCGACGAGGAGGTCCAGAAGCACCCTGAGCTCGACCAGCATCGGAGTACCCTCCACGACTCCTACCCCGAAGGCGTAGATGCCGTTCTCCAGCACGAGGTAGCCGAGCACCTGGCTGAGGGCTGTCTTCCGGCTGACGATGAGGAAGAGCCCCATCAGGATCGTGAAGAATGCGACCGGGACCACGAGGGGCGAGAGCGCGGGATTCGGCTGCGGAAGGCGGGCGGCCAGCCAGAGGGAGGCGGCGAGCGCCAGCGTGCCGAGGAGCATCGACAGGCTCTGGCCGACGAAGGGCTCGACCTCGCGCCGCACGTCGGCATCGCGGAGCGCCCGCGACAGCAGCCAGGGAAAGGCGACGCCCTTCAGCCCCGTGCTGGTCAGTGCCAGGACCGGGGCACGAACGGAAAGGGCGCTCTCGCGTGCCAGCAGCGTCAAGAAACCGAGAAGGACGCCCTGGAGAGCGACGAGCCGGATACAGGCGCTGAGCCGGCTCGAGCCCAGGAGCGCGAAGTTGGTGAGGACGATGCAGATGAGGACCATCTCGACCACGTCGTTCACCCTCCTCACCTCAGGACGAGCAGAAGCGCGAGCACGGACAGGACGCCTGCGCCGACGAGCAGGTTCGGAACGCGCACGAGGCGCAGGCGTGCCATCGACGACTCGATGAGGCCGGTCAGGACGCCCAGAGCCAGCATGGCGACCGTCGCGGCGGCGCTATCGAGCCACCTGTTGTCGCTGTGGACGGGAAGGACGACGCCGATCAGCAGCGTGCCGAGCAGCCAGAGCTTCACGGCAGCCGCATACAGGATGAATGCGAGGTCCGGGCCGCCGTGGTCGAGGATCATGACCTCGTGGATCATCGTGAGCTCGAGGTGCGTCGCCGGGTCGTCCACCGGGATGCGCCCGTTCTCGACCAGGAAGACGACCAGCAAGGCCGCGGCCACGAGCGCGAGGGCCGGGGCGGCCTGCGCCCACACCTCGACCGTCACCCTGGAGAGAATCGGCGACAGCGACAGGCTCCCCGTCATCCGCGCGACGGCCGCCAGACCGAGCAGCAGCGCCGGCTCGGCCAGGGCCGAGAATGTCACCTCGCGGCTGGCGCCCATGCCCTCGAAGCTCGAGCCGGTGTCGAGCGCAGCGATGACCGTGAAGAAGCGGGTCAGGGCAAGGAGGTACGCAAACACGAACAGATCGCCCGGGAAGGACACGAGCGCGAACGAGCCGCCGTAGGGGACGAGCGCCGACGCAAGCACGGTGGCGGCGAGCCCCACGACCGGTCCGGCGCGGAAGACCCAGGTGGTCGTACGGCTGTACACGGCTCCCTTTCGCATCAGCTTCCGCAAGTCGCGGTACGGCTGAAGGAGCGGCTGGCCGACGCGCCCCGCGATGACTGCCTTCGTCCGGGTGATGACACCGACGAGCAGCGGGGCGAGGCCGAGCGCGAGCGCCGCGGGGAGCAGGGACGGGACGCTCATGCCTCTCCGAGCTTCCACAGGAGGAGAGCGAGGAGAGTGAGGGCGATGTAGAGGATGTAGAGCTGGACGCGGCCATGCTGGAGCCACCGGAACGCGAACAGGCCTCTGCCGAGTCCGCTGAAGATGGGCCGGTAGACGCGCTCGCGGCAGATGTCCGGGGTCTCCGTCGAGAGGGAAGCGGCCTCCGGGAAGAACCCCTCTGGTCGCGAGAGCCGTTGGCGAGTGCCGAGGAGGAGCCCGAAAAGGTCCGTCAGCGGCTGGGCGAACGACGAGGCGGTGTACTGCATCCTCGGCGACGGCTGGAGGTACCCGCAGTCCCAGGTGACCACTTCTCCCACCGGCCGGCCCCCGAGCAGCCTCCCACGCAGACTCAGGACGACCACCACGAGCGCAAGCAATCCCAGAGCGCACCCGGTGACCGAGCCGAGGGGTCCGGCGGTCTGCATCACCTGCGCCTGCACGCTCGCGGAGGGCAGGCCCGTCACCTCGGTGAGCACCGGCGCGAGCGCCCCAACGAGCGCCGGCGAGGCCACTCCGATGACGACGCAGGCGGCCGCGAGAAGCTGCATCGGCAGCCGCATGGCCGGTCCGACCTCGCGGGCGTGGGCCGCGTGCTCGCTGCGCGGCTCACCGAGAAAGGCCACGCCAAAAGCCTTGGTGAAGCATGCGGCGGCGAGGCCCCCGATCATCGCCAACCCCGCGATGACCACGAGTGCCGGGACCGCTCCGGCATTGCCGAGCGATGTCGCGCCCTCGAATGCCCCGAGGTAGATCAGGAATTCGCTCGCGAATCCGTTGAGGGGCGGCAGGCCCGCGACGGCCACGGCTCCGGTGAGGAAGGCGATCCCGGTCCACGGCATCCGTCCGAGCAGCCCGCCGAGCTCCTCGATCGTTCGCGTCCGGGCGCCGTGGAGCACGGCGCCTGCCCCGAGGAAGAGGAGCCCCTTGCAGACGGCGTGATTCACGACGTGGAGGAGGCCGCCCCCGAGACCGAGCACCGCGAGGGCGGGGGAGCCCGTGTGCATTCCCAC
>Ga0134085_10000989_pt1 | contig 10217 bp, 10 predicted proteins | sample 15_taG_10_FD_123125 | JGI IMG/M metagenome (GOLD analysis project Ga0134085, IMG submission 123125) | Grasslands soil microbial communities from the Angelo Coastal Reserve, California, USA - 15_D_Rain_20cm_2_09182015 | ecosystem: Environmental > Terrestrial > Soil > Grasslands ...
CGCGGGCGCTTGACGTGCGCGCCATCATCGCACCACAGATCCCCCGTCCGGCGCGCTCCCCAAGTTGCGCTTGACACCGCCGTCATCCGCACTGTAGTAGGGCCGACCGGATGGGAACCCCACTCCCATGGACGTGACGCCTACAGAAGAGGAGGAGCTGTCATGAAACGGCTGATGTACGTTTTCGCTGCGTTGCTCCTGCTGCTCGGGATGGTTCCGGCCGCTTGGGCGGGGGCGAAAGAGGAGGTCGCCGCCGCGACGCAGGCGTGGGCTGACGCCGTGAATAGCAAGGATCTTGAACGGATCCTCGCGGTCTACGACGCTGAGGCAGTCCTCTGGGGGACCGTGTCACCTACCTTGCGCGATAGCCCCGCGGCCATCCGCGAGTACTTCACGCCGGGGGCGAGCCGGCCGAACTTGAAGGTCGCGCTGGGAGAGCAGCGGGTCAGGGTGTATGGGAACATCGCGATCAACACCGGGTATTACACGTTCTCCGACATTCGGGACGGCCAGCCGGTCACCACTCCTGCGCGATTCAGCTTTGTCTACCGTCAGCGCGATGGCCGCTGGCTGATCTTGGATCATCACTCATCGAGAGTGCCCGCCTCTCAATAGCGCGATCAGACTGTCCTGCACGAGCCCGTCGCCGATCGCGCCGCCGAAAATCGGGCCGATGTACCTGTGCTCAACGACAACGGCGCCGCCGAACCCCGTCGCGTCGGTCGGCAGATGGTCGTCGACCCAGGCGTGAGCCGCTGGCCGTCAGCGGCTGAAAGAGGTAAACCGTCCCGTGACCTGACAGGTCGAAGTCGACCCGCATGGCGTCCTCCCTGTGGCGGGTCGAGAAGGACGCGCAGCGGGCTCGGGGAGGGGAGACAGGAACGTCGCTCAGGCGAGCGGCCCGCCCTCTTGTGTTGCTCTCCGTCGAGCCGCATCCCCCGCTCTCACGGGGCTAGCACCGTGCCCTGGCGTCAGGTCCGGTTGTCGGGAGCGCGTCCTAACACGCTCCGCGCTGGATGCGATGTGCCCTAGAATTAGGTCCTCGGACGAGAGGAGTCCTGCATTCAATTTCTCATCGTTGCCTGGGCGGCTCGGACGAAGTCGAGCAGCACTAACGCCCGCTTAAGGTAGGCTCGGCGCTGGTGTTGGTGGTTTTCTAGAACTCTTCGATGATTACCCTCATCGGCGACCAAGATTGGGCCGTGCCGATGAACCGATACTTCCCCGAGCTCCTGGCGCCTCTCGCCCACGCGCTCCCCGAGCGCTGCGTCGTCGATGGTGAGATCGTCATCCTCGGCCCCGGCGGGCTGTACTTCGAGGCGCTGCTCTTGCGCATCCATGCCGCCGCGTCGCGGGTGATGCTCCTGGCCCCGCGATCGCCTGCCGCGTTCGTGGCCCGGGACCTTCTCGCGCTAGGCGACGAAGACCTGCGCGAGGACCCGCTGGCCGTCCCGCGCGAGCGGCTCGAGCAAGTGTTGGCGGGCGCGGCGCCGCCGGTGCACCTCTCGACGGCGACGCGCGACCGCGCCCTCGCCGAGAACTGGTTCCGTCGCGTCGAGTAAGAGGGCCACGTCACGAAGAAAGTTACCCCCGCCACTTCGCTCGCGGGTGTAGGTATGATCGCCATATAGGCAACACGCTTGAGTATGGGTCCCGCGCGCGCTATACGGCAAGTCACGAAGCGACGGGTCAGGCTAGGTCGAACAGGTCTCACCGTCTCGACGCTCTGTTTCGGTACTGGCTATATGGGAGGCTCGGTCGCGTCCGGGGCGCGCCTCCTGACGCGGGCATACGACCTCGGTATCACCTTCTGGGATGCCTCGGACGACTATGGAACGCATCCTCACGTGGCACAGGCGCTCCGGGAGGTCGGTCGAGACGGGGTGGTCGTGGCCACCAAAACCTATGCGAGTACGGCTGTCGGGGCGCGGCGGGCGCTCACCAAAGTTCTTCGAGAGCTTGGCGTTGAGACCGTCGATATCTTTCTGCTCCACGCAGTCGACTCGCATGGCGAGCTGGCGGCCAAGCTTCCAGCGCTCGAGGCGCTGACCAGGGCGAAGGCTGAGGGGCTCGTCCGGGCGGTTGGAGTTTCCAGTCACAGCCGCGAAGTGCTCGCGCGGCTCCTCGAGCTCTCAGAGGTGGATGTCGCGCTCGTGGTGGTGAATCGGACGGGAGCGTGGGTGAAGGATGCCTCCCCTGCCGAGCTGACGGCGGTGGTGCAGCCGCTCTACCGGAGCGGTCGCGGCGTGTACGGCATGAAGGCCCTCGGTAGCGGCCAGGTGACGGAGCCGCGTGCAGTGGCTTCGGCGCTGCGCTACGCTTTCGATTAGCCGTACGCTCACGCGATCTGCGTCGGCATCACCTCCGAGGCGGAGCTCGAGGCGGACGTCGCGGTCTGGCGCGCCAGGCGATCTGCCCAGCGCTAGATTGGCGGGGCTCGAGGAGAAGTCTTCGATGATCATCGGCATTCCCAGGGAGATCTTTCCCGGTGAGCGGCGCGTCGCCCTCATGCCCGCGGCCGTCCCCGCCCTCGTTAAAGCCGGCTGCGAGGTGGTCGTCGAAGCCGGCGCCGGATCAGGCGTGGGCTACGCCGACACCGCCTACACCGAGAAGGGGGCACGGATCGCGTCGGCTCGCGCCGAAGTATTCAAGGCAGGCGATGTCGTCGTGCAGGTCCTCTGCCACGGCGCCAACGACCGGAACGGGCAGCACGACCTCCCGCTTTTGCGGCGTGACCAGGCGCTCATCGGGTTCCTCCGTCCGCTGGCCTCGCCGCTGACCGTCCGGGAAATTGCGGCGACCGGCGCCCGCGCCTTTGCCTTCGAGCTGATGCCGCGCATTACCCGCGCCCAGAGCATGGACGCGCTCTCGTCCATGGCCACCGTGGCCGGCTATAAGGCCGTCGTGGTCGCTGCCGCCGCGCTGCCTCGGATGTTCCCGATGCTCACGACGGCCGCCGGCACCATCACCCCAGCACGGGTGCTGGTCGTCGGCACGGGCGTCGCCGGACTTCAGGCTATCGCCACGGCCCGGAGACTCGGCGCCGTGGTGTCGGCGTACGACCTTCGACCGGCTGCGAAGGAGCAGGTCCAGAGCCTCGGGGGCCGGTTCGTCGAGCTGCCGCTCGAGGCGACCGATGCCGAGGACGCGCGCGGTTACGCGCGTGGGCAGGACGAGACCTTTTACCGGCGCCAGCGCGAGCTGTTGGCGCGCGTGGTGGCCGAAAGCGACGTGGTCATCACCGCGGCCTTGGTCCCGGGTCGGCAGGCGCCCGTGCTCATCACTGCCGACATGGTCGCGACCATGGCACCGGGCTCGGTGATCGTGGACCTGGCTGCCGAGCGGGGCGGCAACTGCGAGCTCACGCGCCCGAATGAGACCGTCGTCGAGCACGGCGTCACTGTCATCGGCTCTTTCAACACGGCAGGGACAGCTCCGTACCATGCGAGCCAGATGTACTCCAAGAACGTCACGAACTTCGTGCTGCATCTTCTCAGGGAGGGAGGACTGGGGGCGCCCGAGCTCAACCTGGAGGACGAGATCACCCGCGAGACTCTCGTCACGCGAGGCGGGGAGGTCGTGAACGCGCGGGTGCGAGAGCTCCTCGCGGCCGCAGGCGCCGGTGCCGTGCCCAGCACCCCGGGAGGAAGATCATGACGCCGGACCTGATGGCGAGCCTCTACGTGTTCCTTCTGGCCGCGTTCGTCGGACTCGAGGTGATCAGGCGCGTGTCCCCGCTCCTGCATACGCCGCTCATGTCGCTGACGAACGCGCTCTCCGCGATCGCGGTGGTCGGCGCCATCGTCATCGCGGGGGAGCAGCGGAGCACCCTCGCCACCGTGCTCGGAACGCTCGCGGTGATCGCCTCCACGACCAACGTCGTCGGCGGCTTCCTAATCACCGACCGGATGCTCAAGATGTTCAAGACTCGCGAGCGCACGAGGTCATGACCCCGCACCTCGTCGAGCAGTTCATCCAAGTCGCCTACATCGTCGCCGCGGCCCTCTTCATTCTGGCGCTCAAGTGGCTGGCGGCGCCCGCGACCGCGCGTCGCGGGGTGCGGGCCGGCGAGGTCGGCATGCTCCTGGCCGTGGTGGGGACGCTCTTGCACCAGGGGATCGTGAGCTACCAGTGGATCCTCATCGGCTTCGTGCTGGGCTCCGCCGTCGGGGTGCCGATGGCGCTCTACATGCCGATGACCGCGGTTCCGCAACGGACGGCCCTGAGCCACGCCTTCGGCGCGCTGGCCGCGGCACTCGTGGGGGCCGCGGAGTATTATCTCCACACCCCGGAGCTGTCCCAGTTCACGATGTCCGCCCTCGCGCTCGAGATCCTCCTCGGCTCGCTGACGTTCACGGGGAGTTTGATGGCCTTCGGGAAGCTGCAGGAGCTGGTCCCGACGCGGCCGGTGACCTACCGGGGACAGAACGTCGTCAACCTGTCGCTGCTGGCCGCGGCGGTGGCGATCGGGATCTACCTGGTCGTGGAGCCCGGAGCGTCGCACCTCTTTCCTCTCTTCGTGGCGCTCAGCCTCGTGTTCGGCGTCCTGCTGATCATCCCGATCGGCGGGGCCGACATGCCGACGGTCATCTCGCTCCTGAACTCCTACGCCGGGCTCTCGGCGGCGGCCATGGGCTTCGTCCTGGAGAACAACCTCCTGATCATCGCCGGCGCGCTGGACGGCGCGTCCGGGTTCATCCTCTCCGTCATCATGTGCAAGGCGATGAACCGTTCCTTCACCAACGTCCTCTTCGGCGCGTTCGGGCAGTTCCAGGCGGCCGCAGAGGCCAGGGGCGAGGCGCGGACCGTCCGGAGCGCTACCGCGGAAGAGGCCGCCTCGATTCTGGAGGCCGCGAGCTCCGTGATCGTCGTCCCGGGGTACGGCATGGCCGTGGCGCAGGCGCAGCACAAGGTCCGCGAGCTCTACGATGCCCTCACGAAGCGCGGTGTAGCGGTCAGGTTCGCGATCCACCCCGTGGCGGGACGGATGCCCGGGCACATGAACGTGCTTCTAGCGGAGGCGGACATCCCCTACGACCGGCTGCTCGACATGGACGAGATCAACCCCGAGTTCGCCCAGGCCGACGTCGCGCTGGTCATCGGCGCCAACGACGTCACCAACCCGGCCGCCCGCCACGACCGGGCGAGCCCCATCTACGGCATGCCGATCCTCGACGTCGACAAGGCGCGGACGGTCATGGTCATCAAGCGGGGCATTGAGTCCGGGCTTCGCGGGCATCGAGAACGAGCTCTACTACCTCGGCAAGACGTTGATGCTCTTCGGCGACGCCAAGTCTTTCGTCGGCGCCATTGTGAAGGAGCTCTCCGACGGCGGACACGGATAGTCAAAGGCTCGCGGCCCCTGAACACCCCGCATCGCATGGCCCTCAGCGTGCGCCGCGCAGCGCGGGCGAGGCCTCGTGCGCCTGGTGGTTCCCTATTCAGTTCCTCCTGTGCACGTGATCTCGTCCGTTTCCGCGATCGGCGCGGGTGCCCACGGCGTAGATTCCGGCGTCGCCGCCCCGGGCTCCACGACGATGTCGCTCCCGGGGGGGTCTGTACCGACCGACGGCCCGCCCGCCGAGCCCCACCAGTTGCAGCGTGCATCGAGCGGCGTGGTGATATTTGGCGCCACGCGTAGCCCAGCGTGGGCGTTCCCCTCGATGTCATTGAACCGCACGAGCGGGCTCACCGGGGGCACGTCGGCTAAGAGGCTGCCGATCCAGATCGCCCCAGGGTTGCGGGTGGAGATGGGGATGGCACACGGCTGAACGACGCCCAGGATCCGGTTATGCTCGATGCGGCCCGGGGCGAAGGATTGAGTAATGGCGGTCGTCGGCAGGCACGACGCGGAAGTGTTCCGGATTGTGTTACCGACGATGTTCACCACGCCGGTGGCCGTGACGGGTGCAGTGGGCACCCCGGCGGCCTGGACGATGACCGACCCCGCCCGCAGCAGCGGGTAGCACTCGTCAAGATCGTTCCCGAGGATGTCCGCGTTCGTTTCCCCACCGAAGTCGCTCCGCATGGCGACTGAAATACAGGCGCCTCCGGTGCGGCGGATCACATTCCCCTCGAACAGCGCATCGACGTCACCCTGTACACGGATGCCGAACACTTGGGGGAACGGTGGTGTCGGCGAGTTCGCGGGCGGCAGGGCTCCGTCCAGGAAGCTCTCCCGTACGGCCAATCGTGCGCGGCCGGTCATCGCATTGTTGATCACTGTCACCAAGGAGCCGGCGCCGAGCGGCGGGTTGACCGCGCGCACCCTGATCCGCTCTGCGATGACGTCCACAACACCATCGCCGCGGATGCCGTTCGCGCCGCTGAAGTGGATGGTTAGATCCCTGATGGTGACTGGGTCCGAAGTGACGACCAGCACCGCGGCCACGGGCGCCCCGGACGGTGCGACGATCACTGAGTCGCTCTCACCCCCGACCGCCTCGAGGGTGAGCCCCTTGTCGATCACGATGGCCTCGTTGTAGGTCCCGGGCAGGACCATGACCTTTCCACCGGGGTCCACCATGCCGATCCCTTCCTGAATGGTCTTTGCGGTCCCGTTCCCCTGGACATGCGGGTTGACGAGGACCGCCGCCCGCTGCGCCGGCGCCGGTGATGGCCAGATGAGGATCGCGGTCAGCGTAAAGAGAAGGATACGGAGTAGGTGCGTGGCCATAGGATGCTCCTTTCCAACGCAACGGAGTAGTCCTCCGCGCGACGAGAAACCCAAAACCCCTGGACGACGCTATTTCCGTTGTCGCTCCCGGTATCACGCCGGATCCTCGGGTACGGGTTTCCGGGCTGACGAGTTCGAGGCCTGAGCGACTGTCTTGCGAGTCAAGCGGGTTGCCATAGGCGGGCGCCAGAGGGCTGTCCGGGGACCCGATCCAGGGGCATGACTGCCTCCCCGAGGATCAGACGGTCAAGACGGTGAGGGGATCATCTGCGCCCACCTAGAGGTTGTCAAGGCGGTTGACCTCTCTCGTCGGGCGGGCTAACGTTGCCGCACCGTTCTCCTTGACCGGCCCGGTTGGTTGGAGGCCCGGCATGCAGTGTCCCCGCTCATCGTCCTTCCCGTTCTCGCCATTCACGGCCCAGGCGGCGCGCTGTCTCACCGCTGCCGTCGATGGGTTCCTGGCGGGTCATCGGGTTCTCATCTTCGACTGGGACGGCAAGTGGACGGAGGGATTCCGAGACATCGTGGAAGGCGCGGGGGTTCGCGTCGTCCTGACGCCCATCCAAGGGCCGAGTGCCAACGTCTACGCAGAAAGGTTCGCGCGCTCAGTTCGCGAGGAGTGTCCCGCTCGCCTACTTCTCTTCGGGGAACGTCGCCTCATCCGAGTGCTCGACGACTTCGTGGCGCAGTATCCCGAGGAGCGGAACCATCAGGGGCTCGGCAACGTCTTGATCGCACCCGAACCTCGCCCGCTCGCGGGCCCCACGTTCGTTGCCACGAGCGGTTGGGTGGGCTGTTGCGGTACTACCACCGCGCGGCCTGAGCATGAGTGAGTTTTCGGACACTACGGGCTCACCGGGAGCTTGAGCGCGGCCGTCGCCTTGCCCGCCAAGACGCGAGCCTGGTCCAGGATGTCGACGAGGTCGAGGTAGCTTCGGAGGTCCTGTGTGAGAACGAGGAGGACTTTCGTCTCATTCGTGAACATCACTACGTCCTGCCGGCCCAGCCGACTCCCGACCGGACGCCCGCCTGCCGCTACAGGCTTCGCTGCCACAGAGGACGAGGTCCCGCACGACAAAGCCCCGAGAAGAGCGGAAGAGTATCCTGTGATGAGTGTGAGGACGAGCGTTCACGACGCGAACACGCCGCTCCCGCCCCCTCGCGGGATCGCACGATCACGGCATCGTCTGGCCGCGGCACCGAGTCCGACAGGACGGCGCCTTGCGACCCTCTCACTGACCACCCTCGGCGTCGTGTACGGCGACATCGGCACGAGCCCCCTCTACGCGTTCAGGGCGTGCTTCAACGCTGGGTACGGGCTAGCGCCGACGGGCTCCACCGTCTACGGCGTGCTGTCGCTCATCGTCTGGTCGTTGATCCTCATCGTCAGCGTGAAGTACATCAGCATCGTCATGCGTTTGGACAATCACGGCGAAGGCGGCATCGTGGCCCTGCTCGCCCTGCTGCGCCAAAAGCGGCGTCAGGGTCTTCTCGTCGCGCTGGGGCTCTTCGGCGCTGCCCTACTATACGGCGACGGCATCATCACGCCGGCAATCTCCGTGCTCAGCGCTGCCGAGGGTCTCGAGGTGGCCACACCGGCATTCAAACCCTACGTGCTTCCGTCCACTCTGCTTATCCTTTTCCTGCTGTTTTTCGTCCAGAAGTATGGGACGGCGAGGGTGGGCAGCGTCTTCGGCCCGATCATGCTCGTGTGGTTCGGTACCATCGCGACCCTCGGGACCCTCGAGATCGTTCGCGCGCCCGCAATTCTGCTCGCGCTGAATCCCTGGTACGGCGTTCGGTTCTTCCTGGAGCACGGCCTCGCCAGCGTTCTTGTGCTCGGCTCGGTCGTGCTCGCTGTGACCGGGGCGGAAGCGCTGTACGCGGACATGGGACACTTCGGCCGCACCCCCATCCGCCTGGCCTGGTTCGGGGTCGTGTTCCCCGCGCTCCTGCTCAACTACTTCGGGCAGGGCGCCCTGGTGCTGCGTGTTCCCGACGCGGTCCAGAGCCCGTTCTACCTCCTGGCGTCGCGTTCCTTCCTCTACCCGCTCCTCGCGATCGCGACGCTCGCCACCGTCGTCGCGTCGCAAGCCCTCATCTCTGGTGCGTTCTCGTTGACGCAGCAATGCGTGCAGCTCCACTACAGCCCCCGTGTGTCGATCGTTCATACGTCGCGGTCGGAGGTGGGGCAGATCTACATCCCGGAAGTGAACACGGCCCTGATGATCGGCTGCTTGCTGCTCGTCCTCGGCTTCGAATCGTCGAGCGCCCTCGGTGCTGCGTACGGTGTCGCTGTGACCGGAACGATGGCGGTGACGACGGTGCTGTTCTACGTCATCGCGCGCCAGCGCTGGCACTGGTCGGGGCTCCGGGCCGGCGCGCTGGCCGGCGCATTTCTCGTGATCGACCTCACGTTCTTCGGCGCGAACATCATCAAGATTGAACATGGTGGCTGGGTGTCGCTCGCGATCGGCGGCGGCGTCTTCCTTCTCATGGGTACCTGGAGTCGGGGAACCGACCTCCTCCGCGGATTCCTGGCGCAGGCCGCGGTCCCGATGGATCACTTCCTCGATGAGGTCGAGCGTACGAAGCCACCGCGCGTGCGCGGCGCCGCGGTCTTCCTGAGCCACGACGTCGATGGCGCGCCGCTGGTCCTCCAGCGCCACCTCAGGTACAACAAGGCCCTCCACGAGCAGATCATCTTGCTCTCGATCATTACGCAGGAGGTACCCGAGGTGGAGCATGAGAAGCGTGTGATCATCGAGGCGCTGCCGCAGGGATTCCATCGCGTCCGGGCTTACTACGGGTTCATGGAACGGCCCGACGTGGGGGAGATCATTGTCCTCTGCGGTGATCTCGGCATCAAGGGGGAGGCTGAGGAGACGACCTATTACGTGGACAGCGCGCGACTTCTGCCGACCGGTCCGGCCCCGATGATGCGGTGGCGCAAGCGCCTGTTCAGCTTCATGGCGCGTAACGCCAGTGCAGCGACCGACTTCTTCAATATCCCGCCAAACCGCGTCGTCGAGCTCGGCGCGCGCCTCGAGTTCTGAGGCTTCTGCAGCCGGCAAGCATCCGAGTCCGCCTCGCGGTGCTCGGGATCGCGGAGTTTTGGCGAAGGACAGCGGCCCTGGCGCGGCGCGCCCGGACCGTGGCGTTCTATACTAGAAGACGTATACTTGTATAGTGGGGCGTGATGTAAAGCCAATAGTTTGGATTGGCTCAAGCCGGGAGGATCTACGCAGCTTCCCGGAGCAGGTTCGCCGAGATATGGGCCAGGCGCTCTACACCGCGCAGCAGGGCGGAACCGATCCCGCGGCCAAACCGCTGAAGGGCTTCGGAGGCGCCAAGGTGATGGAGATCGTCGACCGGCACGACACGAACACGTACCGCGCGGTCTACACCGTGCAGTTCTCCGGCACGATCTACGTCCTTCACGCATTCCAGAAGAAATCGAAGAAGGGCATCGCGACGCCGCCGAAGGACATCGATTTGATCCGCCAGCGGCTGGCCGCCGCCGAGCGCCACTACAACGAAA
>Ga0134085_10000992_pt1 | contig 10212 bp, 5 predicted proteins | sample 15_taG_10_FD_123125 | JGI IMG/M metagenome (GOLD analysis project Ga0134085, IMG submission 123125) | Grasslands soil microbial communities from the Angelo Coastal Reserve, California, USA - 15_D_Rain_20cm_2_09182015 | ecosystem: Environmental > Terrestrial > Soil > Grasslands ...
ATGCGGATATTCGAGCTCACCAAGAGCTTCCCAATTGAGGAACGTTTCTCACTGACGGATCAGATTCGCCGATCATCGCGCGCAGTTTGTGCGAACCTGTCTGAGGCATGGCGTAAGCGCAGGTACGAGGGAGCCTTCGTCCTTCAAGCTGAACGACTCCGAGGCCGAAGCAGCAGAAACTCAAACGTGGCTTGAATTCGCCAGCAGATGCAAGTATCTCGAGGGCAGCCAGGCAAAGGAACTCCATGAGGTATATGATCGGATACTAGGAAAGCTGGTGAGAATGATAGTGCACCCGTTACCGTGGCTGCTTACGCCGAACCGTAGAACGTAGGTCTTTAACCTCGACTCCTCAGCTCCCCTGCTCCTCCGCCCCTGCTCCTCCGCTCCCTTCAGGTGACGATATTGAAATGCTCGATGTGCAGGCCGGGATCTGACTTGATCAGCACCTCCCGGTTCAGCATGTGGCGAAGTTCGGCGATAACGTTGGATTCGGTTTCCCGGAGCGCCCGCGCCACATCCGGATGGACGCGGATCATGATCTCTCCATCGACGTAGTTTTTCATCTTTTCCAGCTCGTGGTAGATGCTGTAGCAAGTGGTCGCTACGGACTTAACCATGCCGGCCCCGCTGCAGTAGGGACAGGGCTGGCACAATGTGCGTTCCAGCGACTGCTTGACACGCTTGCGAGTAATGGCCACCAGGCCGAACTCGTTGAACTCTAGAATCTTGTTGGGAGCCTTGTCCTTGGCGATCTCCTGGGAGAGCGCTTCCATGACCCGCTTGCGGTTCTTGCGCTCGTCCATGTCGATAAAGTCGATCACGATGATCCCGCCCAGGTCCCGCAGACGGATCTGCTTGACGATCTCCCTGACTGCTTCCAGGTTGGTACGGGTGATCGTCTCTTCCAAACTGTTCCCGCGCCCCACGAACTTCCCGGTGTTGATGTCGATACTTACGAGGGCTTCTGTCTGGTTGATAACGATATAGCCGCCGCTCTTCAACCAGATCTTGGGCTGCAACAGCTTCTCGGTCTCAGCCGTGATCCCATATTCGTCGAAGATGTGGGTGTCCTTTGTAAAGAGCTTCACCCGGTGCACGAGATTCGGATAGATTTTGTCCACAAACTCGACAACTCTCTGGTATTCCGTCTCTTCGTCCACACGGACCGCCGCGAACTCAAAAGAGAATTGATCCCGCAAAAGCCGCTGCACGAGGTTCAGCTCAGAATGAATCAGCGCCGGCCCCGAGGCCTTTTCCGCCCGTCCCCGAACGTCCTCCCAAAGCTTAACCAAATAGTTCAAATCGTTGGTCAGGTCCTCTTCGGAGTGCTCCTCCGCGGCCGTCCGGACGATGATTCCTCCGCCAAACCTGTCCCGATTCTTAAGAACAACGTCCTTCAGGCGGCTGCGCTCCGCATCGGACGCGATCTTGCGGGAAACTCCGATGTGATCTACCGTAGGCATATAGACTAAGTACCTGCCGGGCAAGGCGATATGGCTGGTAACCCGGGCTCCTTTTTTGCCGATGGGCTCCTTTGCGACCTGCACCAGGATCTCCTGCCCCTCCCGGAGCATGTCGTCGATAGAGTGCCTTTCGTTGTGCTTGGAATGACGTGCGGCGGTGTAACGCTTCCGCCGCGCCCCCGGGCCGCCGCGCCTTCGCGCGTTAGGCCCGGTCTTGCGGTTTCCTCCGTCAACTGAAAAAGGAGCCACATCTCCCCTATCCCTAAGGGAAGCGCTGTCCAGCGGCGCGTTCTCTGCTGGTTGAATCGGCTCATTCAACGCCGCGGGCCCGACCGGCCGCTCCAAAACTGTTGGGTCCGCAGGCTGCTCACTACCGGCTGTCAAGGCCTGTCCAGCGACACCCGCGGGCGGCAATCCCAAAGCGGACGATACGAGCTCTCCGGGAGCCGGAATCTCCGTGGATATCCCCATCGGAGCACTTGGATCCAGAAACTTTTCGGCCGCTCTCTCTGTCTCCGAGGTCAGAAACCAGTTTTCCAGACCCACAGCCGCCTCCCCGTCTGCAGGAACAGGCGGCGTAGCAACCCGTGTGGGCTCACGTGTGGACTCCCACCTCTCGCGGCGATCACGCCACCGCGGCTTTTCCCCCCTGCGCGGGTCCCCTCGGACCGGCCGCTCCGAGGTCTCGCCTTCGGCGATTGCGTCTGCCACCGGATCTTCCTCAGCGGAGAACACTTTATCGTACTCCTCCGCATCCTCTATGAAATCGGAAACATAGAGAAAAGCATCCTTCTCGAGACCAATGTCCACAAATGCCGACTGCATCCCGGGGAGGACCTTGGTCACTTTCCCTTTGTAGATATTTCCCAGAATCCCGCGATTCTTATTTCGCTCGATGTAAAGCTCCGCCAGCTGGTCGTCCTCGAGGATCGCGATCTTGATCTCGAGCGGCGTGGCGTTGACAATCATTTCCTTGATCATGGATTGCTCCTGACGTTTCCAAAGGAAGGGGCGGTGGCGGGCAATATCTATGTTCCGGGATAGGGATCCCCGGGGGTTTTTTGGCGAGGACTTCGAAGCTTAAAGCCCGGTCGAGAAGCTGGCGGAGAATCCGTGATCGTTTTTGTCGCCCGAATGGGTTGACCCTCATCCAGGCTTTGCTTTGTTCAGCCTTCGATTACAGCGTGGCATCGCGCTACCGTAAGGTCTCCTTTGCATTTGGGGACATGCATGGGGTCAGCTTACTGATTTCACCGCGTACAATTTCCACGATCTCACTAGTCTTCCGCCCGCGGCAGCGGCAAATCTCAACCTCAAAGTCTGACCCAGATGTTCATCTTGGACGGTGCGCGGCACGGTCCGATTTCGCCATTTTTTACCCGTTCTTCATCTACGACTCTTGCCTGCCGCCTACAATCAACCTTCCATCAAGTTTTCTTCCTATTAATCTGCTGTTTCGGACGGACGATTCTTTTGGCGCCACCCTGCCTGCATCGTACTCTCCTGGCACCCGGACCAGGGCGGGCCGACCAGGTTCCGTCTGCCACCTGATGCGAACCCCTTGTTGCCCCCAGACCTGTGGGTTGTTTTTGGGGAAAACCCACTTTCAGGAGCGATCTGTTCCACGTATGCTCCTAAGATTCATATGATAAAGGAGATAGTAAACAAAAGCAATTTGCGATTTCGGATTGCGGATTTGGGGGCATCCTGTTCAGAGATCTGTCTATATAGGTCCAGCTGAAATCCAAAATCCACAATCGGATAATCCGAAATCCGCAATCAAAGGGGGTCAGTGGAAGTCGCGGGATGCCGTGGCGGCGGCACCCGGCCGGAGCGGCAATACGCGTTGCGCCTTGACCGAGCCCACGCCATCCAGGTTCTGCAGCCTCCCCTCGACCAGAAGGACCGGCTCGTTCACAAGCTCCGTCCGGCAGGCGTCGAACAGGTTTGGCTCCACGATAATGTTCAGGATACCGGTTTCGTCCTCCATGCTGAGAAAGACGAACCCCTTGGCGGTCCCGGGCCGCTGGCGCACGATCACGATGCCGGCGACGCGCACCAGGTCGCCGTCGCGCATCCCTTTCAAGTCTGCCGCCCTCAGAACCCCAAGGCGCTGGAGCTCCCGCCTGCGAAAGGCCATCGGGTGTTTTCCGATGGTGAGCCCCGTTCCGTGAAAGTCCGCCGACAGGCGCTCCTGGTCCGACATGGGCCGGAGGGGCGAACCCCCATCCATTTCCCGGAGGTTGCGGTAGAGGGCGCCCGGGGAGCGTCCAAGCCGCTCGACCTGCCAGAGCGCGTCTCTACGGTGGATTTCAGCGCTGTCCGCAATAAAATTCAGCGCGCCGATCCGGGCCAGCATCGCCAGCTCCGGTTTGCGCAGCTCCGGCACCCGGACGGCAAGATCCTCAATGGCCGCGAAGGGGGCGCGCATGCGCTCGCGCAGGAGTGCCCGGGCTGCTTCCTGGCGCAGACCATGCACGTAGCGCAGTCCGAGCCGCACGCACTTGCTCAGATGTTCCTCGATCGTGCAGTCCCAATCCGAGCGCGTGACGTCGATCGGGAGAAACCTCAGCCCGTGACGCTGCGCGTCCTTGACGATCGTCGCCGGATGATAGAAGCCCATCGGCTGGTTGTTGAGCAGCGCGGCGGTGAAGGCGGCCAGGTAGTGACACTTTAAGAAAGCGCTTGCATAAGCGATCAGGGCGAAGCTCGCCGCATGGGACTCGGGAAAACCGTACAGCGCAAACGATGTGATCGATTGGACGATCGCGTCCTGAGTCGCGCCGGCGATGCCGTTCGTCTCCATCCCGCGGCGCAGCTTGACCTCGATATCCTCCATCCGCTCGTGGGAGCGCTTGAAGCCGAAGGCGCGGCGGAGCTCCTCGGCCTCTCCTCCGGTGAAGCCGGCACAGATCATGGCCATCCGCAGCAGTTGCTCCTGAAACAGCGGCACGCCCAGGGTGCGGCGCAGGACCCGCTCGAGCGATGGGTGCAGGCATTCGGCGGGCTCCTTCCCCTGCCGCCGCCTCAGGTAGGGATGGACCATCTTGCCGACGATCGGGCCCGGCCGGATGATCGCCACCTCCACGACGATGTCGTAGAAGTTCTTCGGACGCAGCCGCGGGAGGCAGGACATCTGCGCGCGGCTCTCCACCTGAAACATACCGATGGTGTCGGCCGTCTGGAGCGCCTCGTAGACGGCCGGGTCGTCCTGCGGGAGGTGCGCCAGATCAACCTCCTCTCCATAGGACTCGCGGATGCGCGCCAGGCATTCCTCCAGGACTGCCATCATTCCCAGACCCAGCAGATCGACCTTCAGGATGCCCATGCTAGCGCAGTCGTCCTTGTCCCACTGGACCACGACGCGGCCCGGCATCGCCGCCGGCTCGAGCGGCACCACCTCGCTCAGCTGGCCCTGGCAGATTACCATTCCGCCCGAATGCTGCCCCAGGTGGCGGGGCAGGTCCTGGATTTCGTTGTAAAGCCGGGCGAATTCCCGAATGCGAGGATTGTTGAGATCGAGACCCGACTCGCGGAACTGGCGTTCGGTCGTGTCCTTCGGGTCCTGCCACTCCCAGACGTGCACCAGTTTCGCCAGGCGCCCCAGAGTCTCGGCATCGAAGCCGAGGACCTTGCCGACCTCGCGCGCGGCCAGGCGCCCGCGATATGTGATGACGTTTGCCGTCATGGCGGCTCCGTGCTTTCCGTACCGCTCGTACACATACTGGATTGCGCGCTCCCGCCGTTCGCCGCTCGGCAAGTCCAGGTCGATGTCGGGCCACTCGCCCCGCTCTTCCGAGAGGAAGCGCTCGAAGAGCAGATCCATCCCCACCGGATCCACGGCGGTAATTCCCAAGGAGTAGCACACGGCGCTGTTGGCTGCCGAACCGCGCCCCTGGACCAGGATGCCTTGCCTCCGGCAGAACTGGACAATGTCCCACACGATGAGGAAGTAGCCGGCAAGGTCGAGTTTCTCGATCAAGGCGAGCTCGCGCTCGATCTGCTGCCGGGCCCGCTCGTGGTACGGCCGATAGCGCTCGCGCGCCCCTTCGTCCACGCGCTTGCGCAAAAAGCTCGCCTGGGTCTCCGCTTCGGGGACCTGATAGCGTGGAAATTCGTAGCCGAGGTCTTCGAGCGTGAACCCGAGCCGTGAGGAAAGATCCGCCGTGTTGGCCAGGGCTTCCGGGATGTCGGCGAAAAGCGGGGCCATCTCCTTTTCGCCTTTCAAGTACAGCTCGGAGTTGCGGGCGAGAAGCCGGCCCGCCGTCACGAGCCGCACTTTGTGCTTGATACAGGTCAACACGTCGAGCAACCGCCGCTCGGCCGGGCGCGCATGCCGGGCGCCGTTCGTTGCCACGATCGGCAGCCCGCACCGGCGCGCAATTTCGACGACGGCCTGGTTGCGCGCCTCCTCGTCGCGGCTGAAATGGCGCTGCAATTCGGCATACACGTTCCCGCGCCCATAGATGCGGAGGAGCCGCTCCACACATTTCACTCCGGATTCAAATCCCTCGCGCAGGGCAAGCGCCAGCGGCCCGCCGGCGCCTCCGGTCAGGCAGACGAGTCCCCTGGAAAACGCCGCCAGGTCTTCATCGGTTGCTGCGCCTTCCCCCTTCTGCGCCCGCAATTTCATCTCCGTGACGAGGCGGCACAGGTTCCGATACCCGCTTTGACTTTCGACGAGCAAAGGCAGGCGGCTCCCCTCAACGGTCGTGATTTCGGAGCCGAGGTGCGCCTGGATTCCGGCCTTTCTGGCCGCCAGGTGAAACCGCGCCGCGCCGTAGACACCGTCCCGATCCAGGAGAGCCAGCGCCGGCATCTCGAGCTCCGCGGCGCGCGCCGCCAGGGCCTCGGGGAGCGACGCGCCTTCGAGAAAACTGAACGCCGAGTGAGTATGAAGCTCGACGAACATCAGTCGTAACCCCAATTCAAACAGTGAGCCCCGCGCCCTGAAAGGGCGCTGGGAGCTTAGCCGGGGGTGAGCGCAGCGAACCCCCGGGTAGAAGAGGGATAATGATACGCACCCCGGCAGGGGTTGCAGGAGCTCCCCGCGCCCCTGCCGGGGCGCGTTCGTTTATTGCAATATTCCGGGGGTTCGCTGCGCTCACCCCCGGCTAAGCTCCTCTCGCCCCAGCTGGGGCGGAAACACGCCACCGTATTTATGAAATCAGTCGTAAACCCCCGCGACAAACCAGGAGCCGGATTGGAGGTCCTGGCAGATGCAATAGAGACCGCCGTCGCTCAACACCACGTCCCATTCGTCCCGCGCCCAGGGATTGGCGTCCCACCAGTCTCCCGAAGTGCGGTAGGGTCCTGCCCACGTGAGCACCCGCCCCCGCACCGATGTCTTCTGCTCCTTCGAGGGCCGCGTAGCGACGATCTTCGGCCGCTTGTCGAGCGTATCGACCGTCGCAGCGACCGGCGGGCGGAAAATGCGGAAGCCGAGCGAGCATTCCGCTTTTTTCCGTACCGGCTCATGGCCGGGAAATCGAACGGTGAAACGCTTCATCACGAAGGCATCGGGACGGTGCGTGTCGAGGATCTCAGGAGCGCCGGCGTTGTCCGGTCCCACGAGCTTCGCGATGCGGGCCAACAACAGCTCAAGCTTTTCCGGCTCGGGGGCGACCGGCGTGAAAAGACCCTTCTGCAGCACGCGCGGGCGAGCGGGGTCGGCGAACAGGAACAAGGCCGTCACCGGCGACTGCGGCGGGTGCTTCGCGATCTCCAGTTCGAGCAGCTTGAGAAAGAGGCGCGGATCGCGCATCGGCAGCGCCAGGCGCACGGGCAGGAGGGGCTCCGTCCCGTCCACCAACCGCAGGCGAAGCCGCAGTTCCGCCGCGGCGAGCGCGCGCCCCTCGAGGCCGGCGCAGACCTGGTGGACGAGGCGCCCGAGTATGAAGAGAAGGGGCTCGAGCAGGTCGACGGGGTGCTCGAGGTCCGCGGAGGCTCCAAAGCCGGGTGGGACCCGAACCGGGATCAGAGCGCGCAGACTGGCGCCCTGGGCCAGCTTCTGGAGCAGGACGCCTTCAGGACCGAGCCGCTCCGCAAGACCGGGCATGGGCAGGGCGGCCAGTTCATGGAACCTGTAAATGCCCCACGAGCGCAGCGTGGACAGGATTTCCGCGCTGCGCGCCTCGTCTATTCCAGCAAGAGAGGGAACGAGATAGTCGAGGGGAAGAAAGCCCAACGCCTCCCGCTCCTTCCCCCGGGGGATCACGGTGGCGCCCGGGAAACTGCGGGCTGCGTGCACCGCTGCATCCGGATTGCACGCAATTGCTACGCGCGGCTCCGGATGAATCCGCCGGGCCTCTTCGGCCAGGCGCGCGGCGGCCTTTTCCGGCGGCCCGAAGAGGTACCCGGTGCCGGTGATATCCGCCAGCACGGTGTCCGGCATCCGCGCCTCGACGCGAGGGGAAAAGCTGAAGGCGAGATCGACGAGCGCGCACGATTGTTCCTCAGGAAGGCCCGGAGCGTGGACGCAGGCAAACATGGTTCATATTCCCGTTATGGCTTCAGTTACGCGCGGTTTCTCGGCACGTAGCGCCGGCTTCTAGCCGGCATCTGTTTCTGTTTACATATCAGTGCCGGCGAGATGCCGGCGCTACTCTTCGCGGGCCGCGCGTAACCGAGACATTACATATCCCTGTCTCCGCCCTGGACTCAAAGGCGCATTCCTGGAGACCCATGGGTTTCTTTTTCCGGACGTTAAACCGGACGCTCGTCAATAACCGGAATTCCGGGGGACCGCTCCAGACCGTCTCGTCGCGGCGCATCTCCAGGAGAAGCGCCGCGCATGTTCCGGCGCACGGGGTCTGGTCCACAAGAATGCAACAACAGGGCTTGTTCTCGACCGCGCGCCGGAAGCGGAACCAGTAAGCCATGGGAATGCGCCGGACCCATTGGGGTGGCACGCCGGCCAGGTCCAGCACCGTGATCCCGAACCCTCCTCCCTGGAGCACGAGGTCGGCAACACGCAAGGCCTGATCGAGCTTGCCGCCGCAGCGGACCCAGAGCAAGCGGTCGAGATCAACCCCGGCCTGACGCATCGTCGCAGGATCCAGCGAATCCGTGACATCAATATAGGCAATACATTCCTGAGAACGGCTGGCCTCGGCCAGGACTGACGCAACGAAGCTCGTACGCCCGGAAGAAACCTCCCCGGAGATCTCCGTGATGCACCCGCGCGGCAGCCCTCCGGTGAGAAGGTCCACCGTGGGAATACCGGTTGCCATAGGCTGCTGCGAAACTCTCTGGGACGGAGCAAAGAGGTTTCCGACCCGGGCCGCCACAGCTGCTTCGATCGACTTTTTGTCCAGGACGGCTCCCATATTTTCACCTTTTATTCACCTATATTGTGCGTCTCCCCTTTGCCCATGTCAAGCCCGTTTGGAGTTCAGGCTTTTAGCCCGCGCACAGCGCCTGAACTCCGAAGGACGTGACTCTTGAATCAGGACGCAGTGGTAGATAGGACGAACGGGAATCCTACATGAAAGGCGCAATCAACCCGCTCGGAGTTCAGGTTTGGAGTTCAGGCTTTAGCCCGCGCATCTGTGGTTTCATTTTGTGTGCCACAACTGTGGCTGGCACTCTCGTGCTACTCGTCCTAAACCCTCGCGCCATTCCAAGAATCCTTTAGCGCCCGTATCATCAAGCTGGCATCCGCAAAGTTGAGCTGCGGTCTGGCGCCTCTCCAGCCGGCTCAGGCTTGTCCTTTACGGCCATTCGACCAGGGAGCTGAAGGATGCCCTCTGCGTCAATTCCAGGCTTCACCGCGTCAGCATCAGAAGCAGGACTTCCTTAATCAGAGGCGATCGGTAGCTAGGTTCGGAGTTCAGGCTTTAGCCTGCTCAGAGATATTTAGTGTAGTTCAATTTCGCCGCGCGTGCGCGCCTCCTTGCGTGGAGAGGGCGCCCGGCGCTTTGTGGTTCCGACCGGGATACTCAATGGAGAAATTGCGCTGAAGCTCGCCTACGTGGAAGACAACGAAGACCTGCTCACCTTCTGTGGCGAATGTTTCGCGCAGGTGCGGTATTCGTGTGACACGTTTGGCAGCGCCGAGGCGCTTCTGGAGGTAATAGCAGCGGGCCGCTACGACGTGCTGGTGCTCGACATCAAGCTTCCAGGCATGAGCGGTATCGAGCTTCTCCAGGAGCTCCGCCGCCGTGAGGTCTTTACCCCTGCCATTCTGGTCACTGGTTTCAACAGCCTGGAGCATTCGTGCGATGCGCTCAACGCCGGCGCAAATTATTTGCTCGAGAAGCCGTTCTCGTTTGACCAGCTCAAGCGCGTGGTCGACAGGGTCGCGGCCCCTCCAGGCTCCCTTCAGGACTGTGTCGATCGAGGCCTGGCGAGGTTGCAATTTACGAAGCGAGAGGAAGACATGGCTCGCCTGGTCCTCAAGGGGCTGAGCAACGCAGAGATTGCCACCGTCGCGCGTGTCTCGGAACATACCGTGAAGCAGCACGTCGCTCAAATACTTCAGAAGACGCAGGTCCAGAGCCGCAGTGAGTTCTTCTCGTACATCTTCCGCGTATGATTGGCTGAACGGGCTAATGGGACACGGAACCTCACGGATCCGACGCTTGAACACGGAACCGATCTATCCGTGAAGTTCCGTCAGATCCGTGTTCATCCGTGTCCCATAAGAGTCGTGGACGCCTGTAGACGATTGCGTCCCAGGCATTCATCCTGACCAGGTCCACATCCTCGCCACCAAGTTCGCGGCCCCGCCTTGGCCGCCAAGGGA
>Ga0134085_10001005_pt1 | contig 10145 bp, 7 predicted proteins | sample 15_taG_10_FD_123125 | JGI IMG/M metagenome (GOLD analysis project Ga0134085, IMG submission 123125) | Grasslands soil microbial communities from the Angelo Coastal Reserve, California, USA - 15_D_Rain_20cm_2_09182015 | ecosystem: Environmental > Terrestrial > Soil > Grasslands ...
GAGGATCCGGAAGAGCTGATCAAGCTCCCGGGGATCGGCCGGTACACCGCCGGTGCGGTGGCGAGCTTCGCGTACGAGAAGCCGGTGCCCGCCGTGGACACGAACGTCGCGAGAGTACTCAGCCGGGTCTTCTTCGGAAACAGCCGGCAACGCCTCTCCGGCAACCGGCAACGCCGAATCTGGTCGCTGGCAGCAGCACTCATCCCGAAAGACGGCAAGCGCGCCTGGAAATTCAATCAGGCGTTGATGGAACTGGGGGCGCTGGTCTGCGTGGCGCGGAAACCAAAGTGCGCGCAGTGTCCAGTGAGACCGGATTGTAAGACAGGAAGGGCCCCTTGATGCAGACGCGCTGGCTATCGCTGGGACTGTTGGTCGCCATCATCGGCCCTGCCTGCAAGCGGCAGGAGGCCCGCGATGATAGGGCTCCGGCTCCCTCCCCGCCGTCTCCCGCAGTCACCCCCACGCCACCGAGCGTCGACACCGCCGCATCAGGGTGGGACTCCCCGGAAACGATTCGGTTGGCGGGCCTGCACTACACTGCTCCGACTCGAGTCTTCGGCGCCCTCGGTGTCGCGTTGCGCGAGGGATATTTCGACAGCATCGGACCGGGTTATAAGATCGGGACGTTCGTAGATGGGCGATATCGCGGGGCCGATCTGGTCTCGGCTCAGTGGCGAACGGACGAGCCCTGCAAGGGCGAGGGATGTGACGACCCCATGTATCTCAGATTCGTCAGAGTCAAGGACGAGCTCGTTTTCCTCCCTCGAAACTCAGATGGCGGTTTGTATGTCGAGGAAGTGAAACAGAAGTTGCAGCTCTGGACAGGCGCATTTTCGCCAGCGGGTCTCACCCTCGTCGCTGATTCGCAGTTCGCGGTGCGAGCGTTCCTGCCAGCCGACACGATACTGCACGATTCTGAGACCTTCCGGCTGGTTGCTCGCCGCTGCCACCGCGACTCGCTAAGGGTCGCTTTTCGTCACCCGATTTTTCAGGAGGTCCGCTTCGACGGGCAACTGTTCTATGTGACCCGTCCGGACGGAAGTTGCCTGACATTCGAGTATGTGCCCTACTTCTCCGAGAAGGAGATCGTCTGGGACAGCCCGCCCAAAGAGCCGAACCGAAGCGGGTATGCATGGAAGCAGGACGCCCGGTTCGGGCATCTCGAACTGCGCTACGATCCGTTCGTTGCCGCCGGCGTCGTCCAGGTCGATCGAGATGCAAGAGTCGCCGGCCATACGCAACGCGGTGAACCCGTTTACGAGCTGAAGGATCCCAATCACCCGCTTCTCAAGGAGTTCTACCGGGATTACGCGGCCGATGTCGCGAAGGCGGAGAGGCGCGATGAGAATGCGCCCGGCGTCCGACCGTACGAGCAATTTCTGGCTGCGAGACCGATCTTCCTCTGGCGTGACCCGTTCGGACGTCTCATGCGCTTTACCAACAATGATTTCCTGCCCGTGTACATGGCCGAGCCCGTCATCTACGTCTACCCGACCAATGCACAGCGGGTGCGCGTCGAAGCCAACCCGCTCTACGCCATCCGGACCTCCATACCGCCCTACCGCGCCGGTTGGGACGTGTTGGCACTGCCGTCCGGAGAGTTGACCCGCGTTGCGGATCGGAAGACGTACTCATACCTCTTCTGGGAAGGGCTGTCCTCCATCTCTCCTATGCGGCAGGAAGGATTCGTGGTGCCGCAAGCGGAGGTCGCGGGCTTCTTCGAGCAGATGCTGCCGAGGCTCGGACTCGATGAGCGGGAGAGCAGGGACTTTCGGGAGGCGTGGCTGCGCCGATTCCACGAGGCGCCCTATTACTTCATAACGTTTCTGCCTCGAGAGACGATCGATCGACTCGCGCCGTTGGTCGTGACTCCCCAACCGGACGCCGTTATTCGAGTGCTCATGGATTTCCGGCCCTTGTGGACAAGAGAGCCGGTCACGGCGCCGGACCTTCCCACGCCTCCCGCGCGACGGGGGTTCACCGTCGTGGAGTGGGGAGGGTTGCTGCGGTGAAGGCGACCGAACTTCGCGACCGCCTCCAGTCTGCCTTAGGTGACGCCTACCGCATCGAGCGGGAGCTCGGTGGCGGTGGGATGAGTCGCGTGTTCCTGGCCGAAGAGGTGCGGCTCTCTCGCCAAGTGGTGGTGAAGGTGCTGCCGCCCGAGCTGGCGGCGGGCGTGAGCGCGGACCGCTTCGAGCGCGAGATCCAACTCGCCGCCAAGCTACAGCACCCTCACATCGTCCCGCTGCTCACCGCCGCAGCCCGGGGCGACCTGCTCTACTACGTGATGCCGCACATCGCGGGCGAGTCGCTGCGCGCCCGCATCCCCCACGAGCGCGCGCTGCCGATCGGCGAGACGGTGCGCATCCTGCGCGACGTGTGCGATGCTCTCGCCTACGCCCACGGGCATGGGGTCGTGCATCGCGATGTGAAGCCCGACAACGTACTGCTCTCGGGCAAGCACGCGCTCGTGACCGACTTCGGCGTCGCTAAAGCCGTCTCGAGCTCGAGCGGCGCCGGCACGCTCACGTCGCTCGGCATGGCCCTCGGCACCCCCGCCTACATGGCTCCCGAGCAGGCCGCGGGTGACCCCACCGTCGATCACCGCGCCGACCTGTACGCCGTCGGGGCGCTCGGCTACGAGCTGCTCGCCGGCCGTACGCCGTTCGGCGGGCTGTCGCCCCAGGGCATGCTCGCGGCCCAGGTGACGGCCACCCCGGACCCCGTGACCCAGCACCGCGACAGCGTTCCGCCGGCGCTCGCCGCGCTCATCATGCGCTGTCTCGCCAAGCATCCGGCCGATCGCCCCCAGAGCGCGGAAGAGCTGCTCGGCCAGCTCGAAGCGATGGCCACGCCGACGGGAGGCACGCTGCCCGAGCAGACGACGGTCTCGTCCGGTACGGCGGCCGCCCTGCGGCGGTCGCACCCCGTGCGCGTCGCCGCGTTGTTCGGTCTCGCCGCCGTCGGCGTGCTGGCCCTCGCGCGCCTGCTGGTGCGGCTGCTCGGCCTGCCGGACTGGGCGTTCGCAGGCGCCGTAGGACTCGCGGCCGCGGGCCTCCCCGTCGTGCTGTGGACGGGCGTGATCGAGCGGCGCCGGGCGCTGGCGCGCACCACCGGTCGGTCGGCGGCAGGCGCGGGCGTGCACCGCTGGTTCACGTGGCGCCGAGCGCTGGTCTCCGGCGCGACCGCGTTCGGGCTCCTGGGACTCGGCACGGCCGTCTACATGGCGATGCGGCTACTCGGCATCGGACCGGTAGGGACCCTGGTCGCGAGCGGCGTGCTGGCGCAGCGGGACCGCCTGGTGCTGGCCGACTTCGAGAACCGCACGCCGGACTCGACGCTCGGGCCCTCGCTCACCGAGGCGCTCCGCGTAGACCTGGCGCAATCGCGCGTCGTGCGGTTGCTCGACGCGGCGGCGGTCGGCCAGGCGCTCGGCCGCATGGGCAAGCGGCCCGGGATGGCGCTCGACGTCGCCCTGGCGCGCGAGCTCGCCGAGCGCGAGGGGGCCAAGGCGGTGGTGCACGGGCAGATCGCTGCCGTGGGGCGCGGTTATGTGCTCTCCGCCGAGCTCGTCTCAGCACCTGACGGCGCCACGCTCGTCGCCCTGCGGGAAGACGCCAAGGACGACGGCGCGATCATCGCTGCCGTGGACCGGCTCTCGGCGAGGCTGCGCGAGCGGATCGGCGAGTCGCTCCGGGCGATCCGCGCGAGCGAGCCGCTGGAACAGGTCACCACAGGGTCGCTCGAAGCGCTGCGCAAATACTCGCAGGCCCTGAAGGCCAACGACGCCGGGCAATTCGCTCGGGCGGTCTCGCTGCTCGAGGAGGCCATCAGCCTGGACACCACGTTCGCGATGGCGTACCGCAAGCTCGCGGTCGTGCTGACCAATACCGATGCTGCACCCTCACGCATCGCCGAGGCCGCTGCGAAAGCGTTCCGGCATCGCGACCGGCTCACGCCGCTCGAGCGCTACCTGGCCGAGGGGTTCTACTACTATCGGGCCGAGTTCGACCTCTCGAAGGTGGAGAGCGCGTACCGGTCGGCGCTCGAGCTTGATCCCGAGAACTACGTGGCGCTCAACAATCTAGCGCTCGCGCTGAGCACGACGCGCAGGTTCGCCGAGGCCGAATCCCTGACTCTGCGTGGGATCGCGGTCGTCCCCAACGCAACCTTGTACGTCAATGCGACCCAGGCGCAGATCGCGCAGGGTAAGCTCGCCGAGGCGGCGCGCACCGTAGAATCGTTCGCCGGGAAGGCACCTCAGAACCCCCTCGCGTTCTATCTGCGCGCGGGTCTCGCGGGAGCGCGCCGAGACTTCGACAGCGCCGAAGCCATCGTCCGGGCGGAGGCGCAGCTGGTACCGGACCCGGCGCTTCAGGAGCAAACGGCCTACGTCCTGGCCCACCTCAGCCTGGTGCGCGGGAGGCTCGCCGATGCCGAGCGCCACGCACAGACGGCTCTTGATCTGAGCGAGCAGCGCGGGCTGCCGGGATCCTCGGTTGGCTACGCGGTGATGCTCTCCATGATCGAGCTACATTACCGGAACGCGCCGGACGCCGCACGGCGCCTGGTGGAGGAAGCCCTCCGCCGCCATCCCCTGGCATCCATTCCCGCAGCGGATCGGCCGTACCTGCTCCTGGCGTGGTTCTACGCGGAAGCGGGGCCGCCGGAGCGGGCGAGGCAGCTCCTCGCCGAGTACGACGCGACCGTCCCCGACGCATTCCGGCGGCGCCAGCCCTTCCGCCACGCCGCAGCGGCCGCCGTGGCGCTCGCGGAAGGCCGGGTCCAGGACGCGATCAGCGGGTACCGCGCCTGGTACGCGGATGACAACTGCGCCGTGTGCGGGCTATTCGAGCTGGGGCGCGCGTACGAGCGGGCGGGCGAGCGCGACTCGGCGCTCGCCGTTTACGAGCGCGCGGTCACGACGCCCGGCCTCGTGCGCCTGTTCGAAGAGGCCGCGACCCTGGGCCCCACCTACAAGCGCCTCGGCGAGCTGTACGAGGAGCGCGGGCAGCTCGACAAGGCGCGCGACTATTACGGCCGATTCGTGGACTTGTGGAAGAACGCCGATCCGGAGCTGCAGCCGATGGTTCGTGACGTCAAGCGGCGGTTGGCGAGGCTGACCGCCGAGGGGGCGAAATAACGGCCCCCGCCCTTCCCCGGCCTCTTACCCTCTGCCAAGCGTCGCCGCGAACATTGCGACGAGGCCCAACGCGCCAGCGATCGACGCCGCGAGGATCTGCCGCTTTCTCAGCCGGTTGAAGGCTTCGGGGAGCTCGCCTCTCGTGTCCGGCTCGAGCCGCGCCAGCTTCGCCGCCGTGGGCACGCTGATCGCGACCGCCGCGATGGCGCCCACGAGGCCGGAGCCCATCATCAGACCCATCCAGGGGGGCACTGCCCCCTGCTTCATGTATGGCCCCGCGAGGGCGAAGCCGCTCAGCACGACCGCCAGCGCGCCCGGCGCCACGAGCAGCCGCTGCATCGCGCCGATCAGCTTGTAGCCCGCGAGCCGCTCGCCGGCCGCGAAGCGCTTCGCCGTCACCCCCGCCACCATGGTCGCGATGCCGCCGCCCAGCCAGAGCGTGAAGCCCAAGACGTGCACCAGGAGCCACAATCCTCGCATGTCTACCCCCTCACGACCTCGGGAACCGGCTGCCGGCCGGCATAACCGGCTTCCAGCTCGTGCCAGTGCTCGATCCTGTCCTCGCCCACTTTCCAACACCAGAAGATCTCCTTGCCGTCGAGCTTGCCGTAGAAGTCCACCAGTCCCTGCTCGAACCCCTTGAACACGCAGCCGATCTGCTCGAGTTCGAGCAGGTAGTCGTTGATCTGCCTGGCCACCGTCTCGACCTGGTGACGCAGATCCAGCTGCTCGCGCGACTCGCCCCAATCGGGCTTCGCCTGCGCGGCGACGAGCTCGTAGCGGGACACGAGATCGCGCCATTGGGGGTGCAGCGCGACGATGTCGGCGACGATCCGCTTCACGAGGGGAAGCGTTTTGTTGGCTTCGGCGAGGGTGAAAAGCTTCCTGGGCACAGGGATAATCTACTAGGTGCTGAGTGGACAGTAAGTTGCTAAGGGTGCTCAGGCGCGGAGTGGTGAACAGAATTGAGGAGTCAGCGAAAATACGGCTGCTGCCGCGTGAAAAGGGACGACTACATGCGGCTCGAAGGGATGGCGACTGAGGCGGCGAAAAGCGTCTGGGGCCTGCTTCGCAAGCTCAACGACACCGCCACGCGCCACCCTACCCCCTGACCTCTGAGAACCACTGTGCGCCTCAGCACCTTAGCCACTTACTGCCCGTCTTCGAACTATCCTCGGTGCTCGTCTTCGCATCTAATTCTCGCACCGCGCTACCCTGTCGCCTAGTCCCTGTTCGCCACTACGCGCCTCAGCACCTCAGCCACTTACTGCCCGCCTTCGCACCTTATTCTCGCACTATAACTATGCCCTGTATGAACTCCGGATGCGGAATAAACCCCACTACTCGTTTGTTGCCGTCGACTACCACGATCGTCGACCTGATGTGCGCATCCGTCTCTTCCAGCTGCTCGATCTTGAACCCCGTCAGCTCGGTCTCCGGCGTGACGACCACCGTATCGCGCCGCGCGTGCACCTGGGCAGAGCACTCCTTCGGATCGTGCCCCGCCGCCACGCACTGCGTGACGATGTCGCGGTCGGAGATGGTACCGAGGTAGCGACGGTCTTTGGGGTTATCCACCACCGGCACGACGGAGATGTCCTTGGCGCGCATCAACAGCGCCACTTCGGCGCTGGTGGCGCCGGCGGCGGCGACGAACGGCTCAGGAATCATGATTTCGCGGGCGAGCATGGGTGGTAATGTATCAGCCGCGGGCGGTCTTGACCTCATCTTGACGGAGGCGTTCCCCAACGAGGTGGACCGCGTCCTCATGAGCCATCCCGCGGTATTCGAGTCGGCGACCATCGAGCTCCCGAAGAGCGCAGCCCTCAAGGTGCTGCGCCGGTCGCGGCAGCCTGCGTGAGGGCCTGCTTGGTCGCCCGGTACCCCGCCTCGAGGTAGCGACCCGCTGCGGCGACGGCGAACGTCGCTTCTCGCTCAGCCACCGGCCGCACCACGACCAGTTTCGCAGCCTGTGGGGGCCAGTCCGCGATCTGCCGCTCGACCTGGGCAGCCATCATGACGCGGATGGCTTCGCCGTGGGCGCGAATCAAAGGCGGGGGAAGACGGGGGAAGGCCGGGGAAGGCGAGGGAGGTGGCTCGTCGAAGCCGGGTCCCACGTGGATGGCGATGACCAGGTCGGCGGGGATCTTGCTCGCGAGCTCGAGGCCGAGCACGGCGCGCAGGCCGCCGTCGGCGAGCCGACGACCATCGATCCGCGCCGGCGGAAAGTAGAGCGGCAGGGCGCACGAGGCGTACAGCGCGTCGTGCAGTGGCACGTCGACGCGACCGCCCGCGCCGAACAGCAGCAGCTGACCTGAATCCAGGTCAGTGGCCGTGAGCGTGAAGGGAGTCTGCAGCGCCTCGAACCGCGTCGCCGGTACGAGCCGCTCGATCGCGCGACGCAGGCCGTCGGGCTTGAACAGGTTTGCGGCGAAGACGCCCTTGACGAGCGCGAGCGGATCGATCGGCGCGACATCGCGCCGCGACAGCGAGCGGGCGGCGATCACGACCTCGTCGTATGTCGCGCCGCTCGCCAATGCGGCGCCGATCACAGCGCCCATGGAAGTGCCGACGATGTGAGCGATCTCGAGCCCCGCCTCGCGCATCGCTCGCCAGGCACCGGCGCAGGCGAGGCTCTTCGCCCCGCCACCGCCGAACACCGCCACCGCGTTCGACTTCATTCTCCGCGCCCTTCATCGTATCTCCGATCCATGACCCGCGTAGCGCGCCGCTTCGCCGCCCGGTCATACCGCCGCTTCTCGTCGGGCGTCTCCGGCACGATCGGGGGGACCGCGCTCGGGCGGCCCTTGGCGTCGAGCGCGACGTACGTGACATAGCACGAGTTGGTGTGTCGCTTCTCGCCCGTGAGCACGTTCTCGGCGATGATCTTGACCCCCACCTCCATCGACGTGCGTCCCGCGAAGTTGACGCGCGTATACGCCGTGAGCAGCTCGCCCACGTGGATCGGCTCCCGGAAGTCGACCTTGTCGACCGACACCGTGACGCACGGCTTGCCGGCGTGGCGGATGGCGGCGACCGCGGCCACGCGGTCCACCAGCGCCAGGACCACGCCGCCGAACACGTTGCCCATGATGTTGGCGTGCTGCGGCATCATCAGCTCCGACATCACGGTCTCCGATTCGCGGGGGTGCTTGGCGTGCATCAGTAGTCGACCGGCCGCAGGTAGAACTCGCCGATCGCCGTCTGCGACATCACCGCCACCGTCGGGAGGCGGCGCTTCCAGTGGGTCGACTCGAGGCGTCCCTGCACCTTCGCCACCTCGTCCGAGGTGAAGCCGTGCGCCACCACTTCCTCGGCCTTCATGCCCCGGATCAAGTAGTAGAGGATCCGGTCGACCTTGTCGTAGCTGATGCCGTAGTCGCCCTCCGTGGTCTGGCCCGGGACGAGGTCGGGGGTGGGCGGCTTGGCGAGGATCACCTCGGGGACGCCGACGTGACGTGCCAGGGCGCGCACCTGCGTCTTGAACAGGTCGCCCAGCGGGTTCACGGGCGGGGTGTCGTCGGCGTGCCAGGTGAAGTAGCCGAGCAGCCGCTCCGACTTGTTGCTGGTGCCGATCGGGAGGGCTTTGTGCATCGCCGAGAGATCGAACAGCACGATCATGCGCTCGCGCGCCATCACGTTGCCTCGGCGGGTCGGGTCGCCCCCGCCGTCGCCAACCTGCCGCAGGTAGCCGTCCACCGCGGGGGTGATGTCGATGGTGCGCGACTGAATGCCGAGCTGGTCGATCACCAGCTGCGCATGCTCGAGGCTCTCGGGGCTCGACGTCTTGTAGGGCATGCGGACGCCGATCACGTTCTCCTTACCGAGCGCCTCGACGGCGAGGAACGCGGTGAGCGACGAGTCCACGCCGCCGGATACGCCCACAATCCCCCGCGTAAAGCCGCGCCGCCGCACAACTTCATCCTTCAGGAAGCTCACCAGCCAACGGCGAGCGAGCTCGCAGTCCATCGCCAACGGATCGCCCTCGTCCGCGCCCTTCCCGATCACGTGAATGCGGGATGCGGGATGCGAGATGGGGGATGCGTGGGAGCCGTTGACCGCCGGGTCGAATTTCACCAGGCGTCGCTTACGCTTCCCGCTTCCCGCATCCCGCATCCCGAGGCTCTTGACGAGATGCGGGAGATTCACCTCCAAGTCGGCCAGCAACGGAGCGTCGGCTCTTGCCCGCGTCAGCTCGTCGAGATCGATGTCGTAGGTGAGCACCGCCTCCTCGAACAGCGGCCCGCGCAGCACGATCTGGCCGCCCGGGCTCACCACCACCGAGCCGCCCGGGAAGCCTTTCCCTCCCTCGAACCCGACGAGGCTCGCGTACGCGACGTACACGCCGTGCTCCTCGGCGAGATTGCGCAGGATCCGCTCCCAGCGCACCACGCTCGCGGGGAGCCGCACGCCCTCCTCGTCCATCCCGGTGCCGCGGGCAGGAGACGCACTCGGCACGAGGATGAGCTGGGCGCCCTCGAGCGCCGCGATCGTCCCCGCGATCGAGTGCCAGGCGTCCTCGCAAATCAAGATCGCCGCGCGGCCCAACCGCGTGTCGAACGCGTGTAGCTCTCGCCCCCGCTCCACGAACCGCTCCTCGTCGAACACGCCATAGGTGGGGAGAAACAGCTTCCGGTGGATATGGCGGATGCCTGGTGTGCCACGGGGTGAGGCGCTACGGGGTGAGGCGTTGCCGAGAGAGGCGTAAAGGCACGAGTTATAAAACCGGTTCTGAAAGACCTCGTAGAACCCGACCGCCACGTCCATGGGCGGCGCCTGGGCCGCCTCGTGCTGCAAGCCGAGATCCCGAAACAGCGTGCCCGCGGTGACCGCGACGTCGCGCACCCCGCCTTCCACGAAGTAGCCGGAGGTCGCCGTCTCGGGGAAGACCACCAGGTCGACGGCTGGCTCGAGCTTCGCGAGCTGCGCCAGCACCCCGCCGATCCGCTGCAGGTTGGCAGAGTACTCGCCCTTGGTGGGGCGGATTTGGGCAATAGCGATC
>Ga0134085_10001018_pt1 | contig 10101 bp, 7 predicted proteins | sample 15_taG_10_FD_123125 | JGI IMG/M metagenome (GOLD analysis project Ga0134085, IMG submission 123125) | Grasslands soil microbial communities from the Angelo Coastal Reserve, California, USA - 15_D_Rain_20cm_2_09182015 | ecosystem: Environmental > Terrestrial > Soil > Grasslands ...
CGAGCGGCGCTACCCGTGGATGGACGAAGGGTTCAACACGTTCATCGATTACGGGTCGGCCGAGGGCTACTTCAAGGGCACAGCCTACGGCGATACCGTGCGGCGCGAGCTGCTCGGCGCGGCCCGGATCTCGGCCGTCCCGGGCAACGAGCAGCCGCTCATCGACAAGCCGGTGGAGCAGCGTGACCTCGCGTGGGCGGCGTACCAGAAGCCGGCGTTGATGCTGACGGTGCTGCGCGACGCGGTGTTGGGCAAGGAGACGTTCGAGCGCGCGCTGCGGGAGTACGTGCGCCGCTGGAAGTTCAAGCATCCGCAGCCGGCGGACTTCTTTCGTACCATCGCGGACGTGTCGGGCAGGGATCTCGATTGGTTCTGGCGGGACTGGGTGTATACGACGGCGCGGCTCGACCAGGCGGTGGACTCCGTGGGCTCGGCCGGCGACACGACGCTGGTCCACCTCTCGAATCGCGGCCAGATGGCGCTGCCGCTGACGCTCGAGCTCAAGTTCGCGGACGGAGCCAGCGAATCGCGTGAGTACCCCATCGAAATGTGGAACCTGGGAAGCCGCTTCACGGCCCGCGTGGTCACGCCCCGGCGCGTCGTGGGCGTGATCGTGGATCCGAAGGAGCTCTACCCCGACGTCGAGCGCGCGAACAACCGGTGGCCGCGGTAGCGGCCCCCTCCCGGCCGCTGCGCGTCGCGCTGCTCACGTCGGCGCGCGCGTGGCGCGGGTCGGGAGTGAGTCTCTCGCACATCGCGCGTGGCCTGGCCGCGAGGGGACACACCGTGCAGCTGCTCTCGACGACGCCGCCGGTGACGGCGGGCTTCGCCGCCGCCGGACTCCCGGTGAAAGAGCTGCCGATTCACGACACCGGCTGCGCCGAAGCGCGTCGCCTGGCGCGGGCGGTGGCGGCCCAGCAAAGCGACGTGCTGGTCGCCGAGACCCCCCGCGATGTGCGCCTGGGCGCCCTCGCGTCATTCGCCCGCCGGTTCGCGCTGGTGTACTCCTACAACGTCAACCGCGCCGTGCCGCCGCGCGATCCGATCATGCGCCTCGCGTACCGGCGCGTCCGCCTGACGATCTTCCGAACGCACACCGGCGAGCGCGAGGTCCTGGCGAGCGCGCCGTTCATGGGACGACCCCCGCATCGCGTGATCCACGAGGGAGTGGACGTCGCGCTGTTTCGGCCGGATCCCCAGGCGGGGCGCGCCTTCCGCGCGCGGCACGGCCTGGGCGACCGACCGTTCCTGCTCGCCGTGGGCGCCCTCGAGCGCGAGAAACGATACGACTGGATCCTCGATGCGCTCGCCCGTCTCGGACCCCGCCCCCCACTCCTCGTGATCCGGGGCAGCGGCTCGCTCGAAGCGGCGGTGCGGACGCAGGCCGAGCGCCTGGGCGTGGAAGTGCAGCTGCTCGGCTTCCTGCCGGCGGACGAGCTCGCGGCCGCGTACAACGCCGCGAGCTGCCTTGTGCACGTCTGCCCGGTGGAGACCTTCGGGCTGACGGTGGCGGAAGCCATGGCGTGCGGCCGCCCAGTGGTCGCGGTCGCGAGCGGCGCCCTCCCAGAAGTGGTGGACGGGGTCGGGGTGCTGGCGCCGGCGGACGATCCGGCGGCGTTCGCGGAGGCCGTACGCGCCCTGCTCGCCGATCCAGCACGGGCGGCGGCCCTCGGCGCGGCGGCGCGCGACCGGGCGGTCGACGCGTTCTCGATGGAGCGCATGGGACGCGAGTACGGCGAAGCCCTGGAAGCGCTCCTCCGATAGTCAGATCCTAGGGCTGCGGCGGCGGAGGGGGCGGCGCGCCGGACGAGCTGCCGAGCAGGGGGCCGACCGATGCCACGATGGCGACGAGGGCCGCGACGCCGCCGCCCAACACCAATGCGGTCCGTGCTTTTGAGACGTGGCGCTCTTCGAGTTGGGCGATCTGGCTGCGCGGGATCGTCACGCTGGTGCCGAGGCCCGGATAGTCCGTGCCGGCATCGGATGTGAAGCGCTGCGCCGTGAGGACGATCGAATCGGCGTCGGCATAGGCGACTTTCCCGGTCGCGAGGGTAACCTCCCGTACCGTCACGTCCTGGAGCGGGACGGCGAGAGGCGGAGAGAGTCTCGCGACGACGTCGCGCCCGCGGGCCGGGACTGCGCCGCTGAGAGCCACGTAGCTGAAGCAGCCCCCCAAAACAACGGAGAGGAGCGGGAGCGGCAGGCGCAGCATGCCGTTGCTCGTCATGGTTGCGCGTCTAGCGCGAGTGACGCTGCCACTGCCACCAAGGACGCGCTGCCGAGCTGGCCATTGCTGTTGAGTCCCCAACAGTAGGCTCGTTGATCCGTCGCGACCGCACAAGTGTGCTGTGTGCCAGCGCTGATCTCGACGAAGCCGTACCCGCCGCCGACGAGCTGTGGGACCGGACTGCACGGCCCGGTCACGCTCAGCCCGACACACGTATGGGTCGGTGCGCTTCCGAGCTGGCCGTTCGCATCCGAGCCCCAACACCGGGCTGTGTGGTCCGCAGTGATGCCGCACGTGTGCGATCCACCGGCGCTCAGGCGCGTGAACACGAAGGCGCCCGCCACGGGGATCGGCACGCTCGATTGCGCGACGGACGTATCGCCGAGCTGAGCGAGCTGATTGTCGCCCCAACAGTAGGCCTCGCCGGTCGCCAGCAGGCCGCAGCTGTGCTGGAAGCCCACGGCCACCGCCACAAACTTCCGGCCGTCGCGCACGCGCACGGGGGCGGCCGTGTCCGACCTGGTGCTGTCGCCCAGCTGGCCGAAGTCGTTCTTCCCCCAGCAGAGGGCGCTGCTGTCCGCGGCGAGAGCGCAGCCGTGAGCCGCCCCGACGCTCGCCGCCACCAGGTTCGGCCCGTCAAGCACGGCGACGGGCGCGCGGTGGTCCTCCCGCAGGCCGTTGCCGAGCTGCCCCCACGCGCCGTACCCCCAGCAGGCGGCGCTGCTGTCGGTTCGCACCCCGCACGTGAACGCGCCGCCGCTCACTAGCCGGATGAACTTGAGCCCACCGGCCACCGCAGTCGGCGCCACCCGTGTGGTCGTCGAGCTGTCCCCCAACTGCCCGCTGAGGTTGAACCCCCAGCAATACGCGGCACCGTCGGCGTCGAGGCCGCAGGTGTGACCCCCGCCGGCCGAGACCAGGGTGAAGGCAGTCGGGCTAGCGACCGGCACGGGGAACGCGCGATCGCTGCGCGAGCCGTCGCCCAGCTCGCCGTCACGGTTCCAGCCCCAGCAGAATGTGGTGCCTGTTGCGGCTACGCCACAGGTGTGGAGTGCACCCGCACTGATGCTCAGAAAGCGCAGGTTGCCAGCGACTGACAGTGGCTGTTCGGAGGTCGGCGCGGTGGCGAGGTCGTGGCACGCGCTTAGGAAGACGGGGACGGCAACCGCCAGTACATGGGCGCGTCCGGGCCGCCAGGCCAACCGTGCTGTAGGCGCAGCACTTGCTGCGGCTGAGTGTCGTCGCACCACGGGCAAGCCGTCAATGCCACTTTCGTGCCCGCCGCAATGGGACACGCCGTCCCCATACCCAAGGAGGTGGAGATGACGTCTCCACTTCGTAGGATTGCCTCGGCCCTCATCTGCGGGGCCGCGATCGTCGTGTGTGTCGGTGTCCCGGCCATCGCCGCCCAGGGCACCGGTACCATTCGCGGCAGGGTGACCGATGCACTGACCGGGCGCGCGGTGGACGGCGTCCAGGTCTTCATCGCCGGCACCGAGCTCGGCACCCTCACGAACGCCGACGGGCGCTACCAGTTCAGCGTGCGCGCGGGTCCGCTGGAGCTCCACACGCGACGCGTCGGGTACGCCAGCCTCACGCGACGGGTCACCGTGACCCCGGGGGAGGCGACCGACGCCGATTTTGAGCTGCGCCAAGCGGCGCTCGCCCTCGACGCGGTGGTCGTGACCGGAACGGGGGCCGAGACCGAGAAGCGCAAGCTCGGCAACACCGTCACGACCATCGATGCCTCCACACTACGCAATGCGCCGGTCACCAACCTGTCCGAGCAGCTGGCGGCCCGCGATCCCTCGGTTTCGGTGCTGCCGAGCGGAGGACTCACCGGTGAGGGGGCGCAGATCCGGATCCGCGCGACCGCCAGTCTGACCCAGGCGAACGAACCGGTCGTGTACGTGGATGGCGTGCGGGTGAATCGCGGCGGTGGCTTCGGGGACCCCAACTGGATCGGCGCCGGCGGCGGCGGAACTCCTTCGCGGCTCGACGACATCGACCCGGAGGCGATCGACCACGTCGAGATCCTGAAAGGTGCGGCGGCGGCGACGCTCTATGGCACGGAGGCCTCGGCCGGCGTGATTCAGATCTTCACGAAAAAGGGTGCGCGTGGTGCCCCACGCTTCGACTTCATGACCGAGCTGGGGTTCTCGAACTATCCCGAGACCCGGTACGCGCCGAACGTGGGCTGGGTGCCCACGGACTCGATCGCCGCGGCCCGACAGGTGAGCCTCGGGATCCATGTCCCGACGGCGGCCGAGCTCAGCGCGTTTTACGGCCGGTCGGTCCAGCCCTTCGACATCCTCGAGCAGCGATTCGTCGACCGCCTGTTCGAGACCGGTTATGGCGGAACGTACTCGGCATCCGTGAGCGGCGGGACTCCGGGGGTCACGTATTATGTCAACGGACGCTACTACCGGGAGAACGGCCCGTTCGGCGGCCGGGACCTCGGGCCGGCGGCAGATTTCGACCGCAAAGCCCAGGGGTCCGCGTCGCTCGTGATGCTGCCCTCGGACAACCTCAAGGTCACGGTCAACTCGGGCTACACGGATGCGCATCACGAGACACCGAACAACAACAACAACATCTACGCGCCGCTGACCAATGCGATGTTCGGTCATCCGGAGCTCGCGTCGTGCATCACGCCCCGGGCTTCGTCGACGCCAACCGGCACAGGCGACTGTACCGCTGCAGGAAATCCGTTCGGCGTGGCCTCGTTCGGAACCGTGCGCGAGGACATGCAGCGCACCAACCGGCAGGACACGAAGCATTTCATCGGCAGCCTGAACACGGCATACCAAGCGTTCCCCTCGCTGGCGATCGAGGGCACGCTGGGCGTCGACGTCGTGAATCAGGTCAGTGCGACCTTCCGGCCCTTCGGCAACGGCGTCGATGGCTTCCTCAACGTGAGCCCACAGGGCGACAAGACGGTGGACGACATTACCACTCGGATCGTGACGGCCGAAGCCAAGGCGACCTGGAAGCGGCAGGTGGGCGAGCGGTGGTCGTCGGTCTTCGTCGCCGGCGGTCAGGGGTTCATCACGAAGACGCAGGAAGAGGGGAGCTTCGGGGGAGCGTTCCCCGGGCCCGGCCTCGAAGTCACCAGCGCCGGCGCGAACCAGCAGGCCTTCGAACACTTTCTCGAGACGGTCAACGCGGGAGCGTTCGTTCAGGAACAGCTCGGCTACAAGGATTTCTCGTTCGCGACCGTGGGCGGCCGCTACGACCGGAACAGCGCATTCGGGAGGACGTCGAGTGGCGTGTTCTACCCGAAGGCGAGCGCCTCCGTGGTGCCAAGCGCGCTATCGGGTTGGGGCAACGGCCCTTTCACCTCGCACCTGTCGACGCTGCGATTCCGCGCCGCCGTCGGGCAGTCGGGACTGCAACCGGGCGCCTTCGACAAGTTCACGACCTTCGCGCCCCTGGCCGCACAGCTGGGACCGACCCAACTCGCGCCCGGCCTCGTCCTCAGCAACCTCGGCAACCCGGATCTCAGGCCCGAAGTGAGCACCGAGGGAGAAGTCGGCGCCGAGGTCGGACTGTTCCACGACCGGGTCGGCGTGGACGTGACGTACTATCGGCGCACGACGCGGGACGCACTCTATCCGCGCCAGTACGCGCCGTCCGGCGGGGCCATCACCCTCCAGCTGACGAACATCGGGGAGATCAAGGCCGGCGGCTACGACATCTCGGTGAACGGTCTACCGATCAACGGGCGGGACTTGTCGGTGAAGGTGTTCGCCAACATCGCGTGGTCGTGGGCGTGGGTCACGAAGCTCAACGCCGCCCCCCCGCTCAAGGTCGGGGGCAGCTACCCGCGCTACCGCAACTTCGTGAAAGAGGGCTATCCCGTCGGCGCGCTATTCGGCGCCAAGCTCCCCGGGCCATGCAGCGCGCGACCGGCGGGCGCGACCTATCTCTGTCTCAGCCCGGACCAGCTGCCGTACGACGTCACCGGCCCCGCCGGCGTGCCGGATGGCCAACCGGATACGGAGCAGCAACTCCTGGCCTACTTCTCGAAACCACCCGTGACGTATGACTCCAAAGGGAACATCAAGAGCTATGGCTTCAGCCTGCTCAACCCGCTGCGGGTGGACGAGAACGGGAACGGCGATTTCCTTGATCATTACCTGGGCAAGGCCACACCCGACTGGCAGGGATCGTTCGGGATGAGCGCGACCGTGCTTCGCAACTTCGAGCTGAACGGGGTGTTCGAGTACAAGTTCGGGAACTACACGATCACGAACCTCACGGACGCGTTCCGCAAGGCCAACCCCGTGATCGGGCGGAACCTCCCCGTCGCGGCGCAGGAGGAGGCGATGCTCATGAACCCGAGCAGCACGCCGGCACAACGGCTCGAGACGGCCAAGACTTGGGCCTACCACCTCAAGGCGCTGTCGCCGTACGACGGGCTGAACCAGGGCGAGAACGGCAAGTTCCTGCGGTTCCGCGAGCTCAGCCTGACGTACACGGTCCCCACACAGTGGACACAGGCGAAGCTGGGGCTGCGGTACCTATCGATCACCGCCGCGGGCCGCAACCTCGCCCTTTGGACACCGTACACGGGCGTGGACCCGGAGATCAACGAGTTCGGGCGCGGTGGCGCCAACGCGGACCTCACCGGAATTGACCAGAACTTCGGTGAGGGGATCGATGCGTTCGGGTTCGCGCTCCCCCGGCGCTTCAGCTTTACGGTCCGCGTCGGCTTTTGAGCCGCCATCAGAGAGGAGAGAGAGGCATGAGTGTCATGCACACGTGGTCGCTCACTCCCCGGCGCCGCTCCGCCGTCGTCAGCGCCGTGCGCGCGCTAGCCGCCTTGGGCGCCGTATGGAGCTGCAGCAGCCTGCTCGACGTGAAGAACCCGAACAACGTGAACGTGAGCGACCTCGACAACCCGGCTGCGGCGCCTTCGATCGCCAATGGCGCCTTCTCGGCGGTGGCGTATGCGTATGGCGCGATCATGACCGAGTATGCCACGGTCACAGACGAGCTGACGTGGATCGGCTCCCGAGACGGCTTCCGCGAGCTCGACGTCGGCACGCTCACCAACCCGACGAACGAATTCACGGATGCAGCGTTCCCCTACGTCGGCCGGGCGAGGTGGATGGCCGATTTCGCGATCAAGCAGTTGGCGAAGTTCGATACGGCGAAGACCCTGAAGGACCGGAACGACCTGGCCCGCTCGTATCTCTACGGGGCGATCATCTACGCCGCCATCGCGGATGCCTTCAACAACTTTCCGATCGGGTCCGACATGCGCACGGCCGCGCCACCAGTCGGGAAGGACAAGATGGACTCCCTGTATACGGTCGCGATCGCCTACGCGACGGACGGTTTGGCCAAGACCGATTCGACTAACCTGGATCTGCTCACGGCGCTGCTCGCCGTCCGGGCACGCGCGCAGCACGCGAAGGCCGTATGGAAGATGCTGCACCCGCCCGGCCCGGGCGTGCCGTACGGTGGCGCGCTCGTCAATGACGCCGGCGCGAACGCGGATGCAACGACCGCCATCCGGCTCCAGGGCACCGATTGGAGGTGGCGCTTCTACTACAGCACCACGACGGTGGACAACTACATCGGCGCCTGGGTGAACGGTCGCCAGGAGATGCGGATCGGCGACCGCTACATCAAGACGAGCCCGGCGGACACTCTCCACGACCTCATCAACCCGTTCCCGGTGGACCCGGAGATGCGCCGCGCCGCTGTGGAATTCAAGGGGAACTCCGCCACTCAGTCCTACGGGCCTCTGACGGCTTTGTCGACGCGCGAGCTCCACTTGATCCTCGCCGAAGCGGCCCTCGCTACGGCCGACACCGCGGGCGTCGCCAGCGGCTTTGCCACGCACCTCAACGTTCGACGCGTGCGCGATGGGCTGCCCCCATATGACCCGTCCGCCCCCGCACACCCCCGGACGCTTGCGATGCTCCAGTACGAGCGGCAGGTCAACCTCTTCCTCCAGAACCGCCGGCTGCAGGACCTGTACCGGTTCGGGATCAGAGCCGACGTCTGGCAGACAAGCCCGCCGACACAAGCGGTGAGCGCCGCTGGGACCACCTTCCCGATCACCCAGGTCGAGTTGCTCGCCAATCCGTACTGCGCGGCGAATCCGTCGAGCTGCTAGCCGGCCGGCAGGGACGCGCGGCTAGTGCAGGCCGCCCCCGCCCGCGAGCTGCTTGACCAGCTCCCCGATCACCGCCTTCGCGTCGCCGAACAGCATCCAGGTGTTGTCCTGGACGTACAGCTCGTTGTCGATACCGGCGAAGCCGGGGTTCTTGCTGCGCTTGATGGCGAGGACGGTTTTCGCCTTGTCCGCGTCGATGATGGGCATGCCGTAGATGGGGCTGCCCTTGGCGTAACGCGCGGCGGGATTCACGACGTCGTTCGCGCCGATGACGAGGGCCACGTCGCACTGCGGCATGTCCGGGTTGATCTCGTCCATCTCGACGAGCGCGCTGTACGGGATGTTCGCTTCCGCGAGCAAGACATTCATGTGGCCCGGCATGCGCCCGGCGACCGGGTGAATGGCGAACTTGACGGTGATGCCCCGCTTGGTCAACTGGTCGTACAGCTCGCGCACTCTGTGCTGCGCCTGAGCCACCGCCATGCCGTATCCCGGGATGACGACCACGAGGCTCGCCTGCTCGAGCAGCTGCGCCGCGCCCTCGACGGTCTCCTGCTTCCAGGCCTTCTGCTCGCCCGTCGCCACCGTCTTCTGGACCGTACCGAACGCGCCGAACAGGACGTTGGTGAACGAGCGGTTCATGGCGCGGCACATGATGATCGAGAGAATCAGGCCGCTCGACCCGTCGAGCGCGCCGGCGGTCACGAGCAGCTTGTTGCCGAGCACGAACCCCATCGCCACCGCCGAGAGGCCGGCGTACGAGTTCAGGATCGAAATGACGGTGGGCATGTCGGCGCCGCCGATCGGGATGATGAGCAGCACGCCGAACAGCACGGCCAACCCGACGATCGCGTAGAAGACCTGTCCCGACCACGCGGCGGTCGGGTGCACCACCACGACCACGCCCAGCGCCACGGCGATCACCAGCACGCCGATGTTCACCACGTTCTGTCCCGGATAGGTGACCGGCCGCTGCGGGATCCACTTCACCTCCTGCAGCTTACCCGCGGCCATGAGGCTTCCGGTGAACGTCAGGAATCCGAGGATCACCTCGGCGACGATCGCGCTCGTACGGAACGCCGTGAGCTGCGCCGGATGCTCGGTCAGCCCGAGAAAGTATTCCGCGGTCCCGACCAGCCCGGCGGCGAGCCCGCCGAAGGCGTGCGAGAGGGCGGTACGCTGCGGCACGGCCGTGAGCGGTACCAGCGAAAGCGGGATGCCGACGATGAACCCGGCGACGATCGCCAGCACGATCCAGCCATGGTGCACGATCTCGGGTTGGAACCAGGTCGCCAGCACGGCGACGAGCATCCCCGAGACGCCCGCCACCACGGCGTGGCGGGCGGTCTTGGGGTCGTTCATCCAGTACAGCGAGAAGATGAACAGCGCCGTCGCGAGGATGGCGGCGACTTGGGCGACGGCGTACGTCATTGCTTCTTGAACATCTTGAGCATCCGGTCCGTGATCAGGAATCCGCTGACGATGTTCGTCATGGAGGCGAACAGCGCGATCGCCCCGAGGACGCGGATGGCCTTCGGGTACTCGCCGCCCGTGACCGCGATGGACCCGACCACGGCGATCGCCGAGATCGCGTTGGTGAGCGACATAAGCGGCGTGTACAGCAGCCGGGAGACCCGGCGGATCACGCCCAGCCCGATGAACGTCGCCAACACGAAGACGAACACCATCGACCAGTAGTCGTTCATGGCTTCCGCACCTCTCCGGCGTGGGTCACGCACGTGTC
>Ga0134085_10001020_pt1 | contig 10078 bp, 10 predicted proteins | sample 15_taG_10_FD_123125 | JGI IMG/M metagenome (GOLD analysis project Ga0134085, IMG submission 123125) | Grasslands soil microbial communities from the Angelo Coastal Reserve, California, USA - 15_D_Rain_20cm_2_09182015 | ecosystem: Environmental > Terrestrial > Soil > Grasslands ...
ACCACGGCACGGTCTACCTGGAGGAGATTGGGGCCCTGCCGCGCACCCTGGTCCCCAAGCTCCTGTACGTGCTGCGAACGGGGAAGTTCTCGCGCACCGGCGGCCCCGAGATCATCTGGGTCGGTGGGCGCGTCATCGCCTCGACAGTGCAGAGCGGGCCGACAGGCGGTGATGACGACCTCTGGCAGGAACTGCACCGTCTCAACGTGGTCGAGCTCCGGATCCCTCCACTGAGGCAGCGAAGGGACGAGATACCAGTCTTCGCATCATTTTTTCTTGAGCAATTCAACCGTCGGCATCGACAGGACGTCCGGCTCTGCTCTGACGCGATGGCCACGTTCATGGAGCACTCATGGCCTGGGAATATCCGCGAACTCGAGGAGACAGTTCACCGGCTGGTCGTCGGTGGAGCGATGTCCCCCGTGCCCTAGCCGATCCAATCGCCACTCCTTGACTCCTGTGGACCGTGGCCCGAAACGTTTGTCGCGGAGCGCGCCCGAAACCCCGGCGCTCCCAGACCTCGTAGGTGTGCGGTATGCCCGGCTGGCACTTTAGGCCCCGCGGCATCATCGTCGACGAGGAAACCTTTGGCGGTGTCACCGAGCTCGAGATCCGCCAGGCTGTGCGTCTGCGGTATGCGGTCTCGATGCTGACAATCCACCAGAGCCGCAACGGCTATGTCGCCAATCCTGCTGAGGCGGCTGAGCAGCTTGCTGAAGTGGTCAGCCCATTGATTCGAAATACCGATCTCATTGAGATCGGGCCCTCCGCCGCTACTGTTCGGGTTCTGCTGGTCGGCGGAGAATTGGGGGACCTCCGCAATATCGTTCAGCGCATCATCGCCGAAATCAGCCACCACCGGTTCGACGAGCGGCACACTCCTGTCGTCCTGAGCATTGGCGGCAGCTGTTTCCCCGTCACGGCCGGGAGCTCCCGAGAACTCTTTATTCAGGCCGACGCCTTGGCGGCAGAGGCCCGCCAAGCACTGGATCCCTACTCGACGTATCGACTCCCTGACCGCTTAGACGGGGGGCCCTAACAGCATCCCGGGGAACACCAGGGTACGCTCATTTGTAGCGGCTTCAGGCTTCCGGGGGGGGGGGCGCGGCCCCTACGCAGTTCGCGTAGATCGGCCGTGCATCCTTTCACGATATCGTTCACACACCCACCCTAGTCGTGCGTACGTCTGATCGCTATTGGACCTAGGTCACGTGCCGCCGAACATAGAGACGGAAGCGAGGAGTGCGACACCGAGCTCCGAGGCGATCTGCTTGTTGAGCATTCCCGTCACAACGAGAGCAAAGACCTAGCTCTCACGTGGGGTGAGCAGCTTCGACGAGCACGCGGTGCTGAGCGCCTCCGTCGCGCCGGCGTGCGCGACTGCCCATCTCGAAAAGCTATTGACGACTGAGCAGCTAGACGACATCGCTGAACGCCTCTTAACCTTCGCGGATCAGGTACGCGGAGCCGTCCAGAGCGGCTCCTGAGAGACAGGCCTGCCCACTACGATTGCGGTTAAGAGTCGCGGCACATGACGGGCCAGACGCTGCACATCAACGGCGGCCTGGTCATGCGGTGAGCCGGCCCGAGCCTACTTGGGCGGATCAGTCTTTTCTGAGGGCGGACCCGCCGACCCGCTGGTGGACGACGTCGAGGTGGCCGCTCGCCGTTCCAGCGGCTTCTGGTGCTCGGAAATCACTTGATTCCAGCGCTCTCGCCGCTCGTCGGAATTGGCTTTGAGCTGGTCAGTGCGATGGAACAGCGCAAATGCGCGCTGCCGGAACGACACGTAGGAGAGCAGGGCTTTCATGGTGGTCGGCCTCATGGGTCAGCGGTGGAAGGCGAAAGCGCGATGGCACGATCCTCCGGCTCACGCAGTCTTGGCTCCTCAATCTAGCCGCGAGCGGCCGGCGCGCCTGTTCGACCTTGGTCCAATAGCCAACGGCCGGCGGATCGGATGAAGCTGTGGAGCAAGGCGACATGCAGCTTCAGCAGCGATGTGGCGAGCGGGGGGCTGCGCAGGGGACCAAAGGAGAGTCATATGAAGTGGTTCAAGGCGGGCGCGTGGGGTTTTGTCGTTGGCAGTATCGTCACGATGATCGTCGGCTTCAGCTGGGGCGGCTGGACGACGGGCGGCACCGCGAGCCGCACCGCGATCGAGCGGGCCAATGCGGCGGTGACCGCAGCACTGGTCCCCGTCTGCATCGAGAAGTCGAAGGCTGATCCCGCCAGGGCAAAGAAGCTTGGGGCGTTGAGGGCGCTGACGTCGTCCTATGAGCAGAGCGAGGCCGTGCTCAAAGGCGGCTGGGCCACCGTCGGCACGGCCGAGGCCAATCGCGATGTCGCGGAAGCCTGTGCCTCCAAACTGGTCGAGGTGGCGGCGAAGTAGGCCACCGTCAGTCCGCCGTCAGGCTCCGCCCTCCTGCGCCTCCTCCTGGATGCGGCGCAGGTGGTTGCTTTCCTTGAAGCTCTCCCCGTTAGAGCTTGGTCGTGGGGGGCTGGATCTTCCGGGCTCTGAACGGCTCCGCGGGTGGGGGGCTCTTCGTCGCCTTCGTCGCGGCGCTCATCGTGCTCATGGCCCAGCGGAACACCTGGGAACGTGAACGTCACATCCCGGGTGGCCAGGTCGAACCTCGGACCTGGTCACGGTGCACGGCCCGGGCGAAGTCCACCGCAAGAGGAGGAGCGTATGAAGATTCGTCCGTTGCACGATCGGCTTCTGGTGGAGCGGCTCGAGGAGAAAGAGGTCAAGAAGGGCGGGATCATCATCCCGGACACGGCCAAGGAGAAGCCGCAGGAGGCCAAGGTGATCGCGGTCGGCAACGGCAAGGTCACCGACGAGGGCAAGAAGATCCCGCTCGACGTGAAGGCCGGGGACAAGATTCTGTTCGGGAAGTACTCCGGCTCCGAGGTCAAGCTCGATGACAAGGAGTACCTGATCATGCGCGAGGAAGACGTCCTCGCCATTCTCGAGTAAGGAGGGACGTGAGCGATGCCAAAGCAGCTCAAGTTCGCCGAGGACGCCCGGGCGGCGCTGCTCCGGGGCGTCAACATCATGGCGGAGGCCGTGAAGGCCACGCTGGGGCCGAAGGGCCGCAACGTCGTCATCGATAAGAAGTTCGGCAGCCCGACGATCACCAAGGACGGCGTCACCGTCGCCAAGGAGATCGAGCTCAAGGATCCCTACGAGAATATGGGCGCCCAGATGCTGAAGGAGGTCGCCTCCAAGACCTCCGACGTCGCGGGCGACGGCACGACCACCGCGACCGTGCTCGCACAGGCGATCTATCGGGAAGGGCTCAGGAACGTCACGGCGGGCGCCAACCCGATGGGGCTCAAGCGCGGCATCGAGGCCGCCGTGGGCGCCGTGACCGAGGAGCTGAAGAAGATCTCGAAGTCGACGAAGGACAAGAAGGAGATCGCCCAGGTCGCGACGATCGCCTCGAACAACGACAGGACGATCGGCGACTTGATCGCCGAGGCGATGGAGAAGGTCGGCAAGGACGGCGTCATCACGGTCGAGGAGTCGAAGTCGGCTGACACGGTTCTGGATTTGGTCGAGGGCATGCGGTTCGACCGCGGCTACCTCTCGCCGTACTTCGTGACGGACGCCGAGCGCATGGAGGTCGTGTTCGAGGACGCGTTCGTCCTCATCTACGAGAAGAAGATCAGCGTGATGAAGGACATGCTCCCGCTGCTGGAGCAGGTCGCCCGGGTGGGCAAGCCCTTCCTCATCATTGCCGAGGACATCGATGGTGAGGCGCTGGCGACCCTGGTCGTGAACAAGCTCCGCGGGACGCTGAACTGCGCCGCGGTGAAGGCGCCGGGCTTCGGCGACCGCCGGAAGGCCATGCTCGAGGACATCGCGGCCCTGACCGGCGGCACGGCGATCACCGAGGATCTCGGGATCAAGCTCGAGAACATCAAGCTCGAGGACCTCGGGAAGGCCAAGAAGGTGGTCGTGGACAAGGACAACACCACGATCGTCGAGGGCGCGGGCAAGTCCAGCGCGATCGAGGGGCGCATCAAGCAGATTCGCGTCCAGATCGAGGAGACGACGAGCGACTACGACCGCGAGAAGCTGCAGGAGCGGCTGGCCAAGCTGGCCGGCGGCGTGGCGGTGATCAAGGTCGGCGCCGCGACCGAGACCGCGATGAAGGAGAAGAAGGCCCGCGTGGAGGACGCGCTCAACGCGACCCGCGCCGCGGTCGAAGAAGGCATCGTGCCGGGCGGCGGCGTGGCCCTGCTCCGTACGGCGAAGTCCATCGATAAGCTGAAGCTCGAGGGCGACGAGACGGTGGGCGCGATGATCGTCAGACGGGCGCTCGAGGAGCCCATCCGCCAGATCGTCGAGAACGCCGGCGCCGAGGGGAGCGTCATCGTCGAGAAGGTGAAGCACGAGACGGTGGCCACCCGGGGGTTCGACGCCGACAGCATGGAGTTCGTGGACATGCTCCAGGCGGGGATCATCGACCCGACCAAAGTCGAGCGCGTGGCGCTCGAGAACGCGGCATCGATCGCCTCCCTGCTGCTCACCACCGAAGCGCTCGTCACGGATATCCCGGAGGACAAGTCGGCAGCCGCGCCTGCGATGCCGCACGGTGACATGTATTAGCGAGGAGGGCGGTAACCCTCTTGTGGAAGCTTTCGTTGCGGCCCGGCTCGACTCGCGACCCGGGCTGCTTCACCGTCCGGCGCCGCCATGGCGGCAGAGTTCCGCCATCGAGATCTTGGCCGTGACATCTTTCCAAGTGAAACGGCCCGTCACCTTGCGGGCGAGCCCTTTCAAGTTGCGGCAAAGGGGGGTGACCACAGATGTCCTTGATGTGTTCAAACGCAGTATGTAAGACAAAGGCGGGGATGTGTACGCATGAGAAGGTGACGGCGGGTTTGGTCGTGCTGCTCGCCGTTGGCTTTGCCGTGGCGAAAAGCTTTAGCCTCTTCTAGGATCCGCCGGAGCCGCGTGAGACGCGAGATCGGAAGCGCCATCGGGGACCCACTGACGGTGGTTGCTGTCGTGCACGGCTGGCCCTTGAGAATCGGCTGATCGCACTTTGCACAGGTCCAATGCTGACTCATGTTTTACCTCTCCAAAATCAGCCTATACTCCGTCCTCCGAGAGGACGGGGTGTAGGGTGTCGAGGAGACTCGGAGGGTGGAAATGGACAGAGGGGCGGCGATGCTGGCGGTCGTTCTGGATGTATACGAAGGCGGTAAAGACTTGATCCCGGGCTGGAACCTGAAGGAGCATGCGGAAAACGCATTTGCGACAGGTGGCGTCGAAGAGCTCAGGCGGTACTACGAGGCGTGCCTGACTGGTTCGGGCCACCGAGTGAAGACAACCCTCGAAGGTGACAGACGAAAGACTTTGGAATCGGAGCGCGAGCGCTTCATGTCGATGTACCTGGGTGCTGCCCGGTGAGTAGGAGAGGAACCCGTCGTACGGGGCGAGGGAGTTCCGCTCTCGTTGCGTAGGCGGCTATCGAGAGAACAGTACACGGAGGGAGTAAGACGAGGAGCGCATCGATCCCGGCAGGGGTGTCTCTGGGGTGGCGTAATCATGGGTGGTACGCCCCGGAGCACTCACGGTCAGGAGGCCAGGAATCCCGAGAAAGCCCCCGTGTCACCTCTTCCGCACCGGCGGAACGGCAGGTTGGAGAGCGTGCGGCTCGCTCAGCAGCATGAGTCCATATCGGAAATCCCCGCGGCAACCCAGATGAAGCGCCGGATCTTCGGCCTTGAGAACGAGTACGGTCTCACCTGCACCCTGAACGGCGAGCGTCGCATGTCGCCCGACAACGTCGCGCGGTACCTCTTCGAGAAAGTCATCCCTGGTGCCCACCACGCGAACGTCTTCCTCGAGAACGGCGCGCGCCTCTACCTCGACACCGGGTTCCACCCCGAGTACGCGACGCCCGAGTGCGATGACGTCGCTGAACTCGTCATCCACGACAAGGCAGGGGAGCGGATCGTCGACGACCTCCGGCACCAGGCCGAGAAGCGCCTGCAGGAAGACGGCATTGAGGGGAATATCCTGCTGTTCAAGAACAACACGGACGAGAATTACCTCGTCAGCCGCGACGTGTCATTTCAGCGCCTGGCCGACCCACGTCCTCGCCTTCTGTGGCTCCATCCCTCTCCCCTTTCGTACTTCCGACTCACCGCATCCGGCTACGCGCGGGCGAGCACCCGCGACACTCTGTTACACTGCGGCCGATGTCCGACGACGCCCCCAAGAGCGCGTTCGAGCTGGCAATGCAGCGCCTTCAGCAGAAGGACAAGGAGGCCAACGTCGGTGATCGCCCGCTCACCGACGCCCAGAAGGGCGCCATCGCCGAGGCCCGCCAAGTCTACAGGGCGAAGAGCGCCGAGCGGGAGATTCTCCACCAAGCCGCGCTCCGCAAGGCCGCGACCCGTGAGGAGGTCGAGTTGCTGAACGAGAATCTGCGGCGCGATGTGGAGAGGCTGGTGAGCGACCGCGACCGCGAGATCGCCGAGATCAGGGGCGAGGCGTCTCCGTAGGACTCGAAGGAGTTCGCTCCTGAAGAAGCATTGGAGGCCCGCCGCTCCTGCCTGCAGCAGGATTGCCCCATCGGTGTCCAGTTCAATCGGGGAGCAGAACATTTTCGACATGTGGCGGTCACCCGCTCGAGGCCGCGGGCACGGCGCAGGGTCCGGCGCCCTGGGCGGCAGTGCAGCGGGCGGCGCGGGAGAAGCCATCGGAGTCAGGGTAGACGGATGGACGGAGACCGCACCCGAGGCCCCCATGACGATTCCGCCTCGGCTCAGGCGAGGATCATCGTGCGTGCCGCTTGGCGACCGGGCCATCCCAGCGTCGGGCGTCCATCCGCCTACCTCGACGGTAGCATCGCTGTCTCCAGCCCAACGACAAATACCGTGTGCGCCTTCAGCCTCCCGAGATCGTAGCCCTCGGGACGGCCTATTTGTAGTAGCCGACGCCGCAGCCTAGATCGCCGACCTTGGTGACGAAGCTGATCTTCTCGACGGGCGTGGTGTCCGCGCCGGGGCGCGGAAACATGTAGCTGACCTCCGTGAGCATGTCCTTCTGCGCCGCTCGGTAGAATTCTTCGCCGAACGGCTTTCCGGTCTTGTCCTTGAGGGCTCGTACATCCGTACCGATGAGGTTCTTATTATAAAGCCGCCCTCGCCGTTGTTGAACATCGCAAGCGCCTAACCGTCTGGTCCGCCTTCACCGCGGCGACCGCCTTGTCGAGCATGGCCTTGGCCTCAACCGCGGTGCCGAGCTGGCCTTGCTGTTGCGCTAGCAAGACCTCCGGAGCCACAAACGTACTGACTGCGACGCTCTAACAAGACACGCGTCGTCACGATTTGCCCGCGCGTCGGTTGAGCAGCCGCCGAATGGTCGCCTCCAGATCCTTGGGCAGGCACGGCTTCGTCAGGAAGACGGCAGCGCCCGCCTCCAGCGCGCCTCGTTGAGCCGCTTGGTGGGGGAAGGCGGTGAAGAAGATCACCGGGATGTGTCGCGTCAGCGCGTGTTCCTTGATGCGCTTCGTAGCAGCGATGCCGTCTACACTTGGCATCGAGAAGTCAAGAACGATCACGTCAGGCCGCGACTCCAACGCTGTCTGAACGGCCGCTTCGCCATCCGTGACGGTCAGAACCGCGAATCCGCACTGCGTGAGGTACATGTCGTAGAGTTCTCGAGTGTCGAAGGTGTCGTCGGCAATCAGGACGAGTCCAGCACCGCGAGAGCGAGCGGCGGTAGTGTCTGCCTCCTGCGGCTCACTGGGAACGTGATCCGCTGCAGCGTCGCCGTCTCTTCCGGCTTGAATCGAACGACGGCGCGTGAGGCGGTAGCGGCTCAGCGCGATCCTGTCCACGGTCGTGGCGAGCCTGTGCCGGGACTCCACAAGGCCATGTTCATTTTACAAAGCCTTGGACGCCGCGTTCGCCTCGTCACTTGACCCGTCATGCCCCGTTTCCGCTGAGGCGGGGGTGGAACGGCCGCTATACGGACCGTTCGCGCCAACCTCGTAGTTCTACCTACATTTTTCGCGTAGGCGGCACTCGCCGGTCAAGGAGAATCGCCGTGAGGTTGTGAAATTCTTTCCCCGCACAGGTAAGTACCCCCTCACCATCCGAATCGACGGCCGCTCGTTGTTGCACAACGGTGTGACGGAATCCTGGCGGCATCGCGTAGCGCGTACGGAGCCCCGCGACAGCGCCGGAAGCGACAGCCTCGCCTCAAGCTGCGCCGCGGCGGCGAGCGGCGCGGCGAGGAGCGTGACCGACCCAGCCACGAACCCGCGGCGAGAGATCATGTGGCCTGAGACTATCGCGCCGTTTAGGGCCAGCCGGCAAGCGGGCGAAGGCCCAGGGCGCCGGAACCCTCGGGATTCATTGTGGCTCCCGGGTTAGGCCTTGACACTCGGAACTACGGCAGCGTTGCATGGTCGTCATGGCCAATGTGATCAGTCCGTACACGCAAGGGCGCCAACCCTGCCCCGCCTTCCAAGAAGACCGCATGAACAAGGCGAGGACGTGCCCGAAGTGCGCCACGACAGTTCAGTGGTGTCGCCACTGTGCCCACAATCACCACTCGGGCGGGTGGGAGACTTGCCCCGAGCGCGCGGCGCGTAGACCTGACGGTCCGCACATCGGCAAGCCTTGACCGCCGCGCGACATTAACTCTCGGTGGTCAGTCCCCTGGGGTGCCGGCGGCAAAGTAAGGCATGCCGGACACAGTTTGTCGCGCTCGGTCTCTTCCTCGTTCGGGGGCGTGACGATCGCGAAGGCGCGACCACAGAGCCAGATGCGGCGATGGGCGAGAGGGGCACTACCGCACCGCTGATCCGCGCGGAAGGCGCACCGTCGTGACGTGATCGCTTCTGGTCAACTCTGTGCGGGCCGCAGAACACGACCTGCTGGTGACGCTCGGGGTAACTCGGCGATGGCGTCGGCGTGCGAGAAGTACGTCGCTATCGACGCCACCACGACCCGAGCTTCGACCGTGATCAAGTCGATGCCGACGAGCGAGACGCGGACCCAGGCGTCGAAGACGATGCCTTTGTCCAGCACCCGGTCGAGAACGTCGATGAGGCTACTGTTGCTCGAAGCTCGTTCAATCACCGGCCCCGCAGCCCTTTCGGCGGCGTGGGCACCATGACCCTTGACGCCGGCCGACGAAGAAAGCGACCACGGGGCGAATGCCCCACCGGGGAGCCCTGACTCCGTTCGAGCCGGAACTCAATGACAAGCCGAGAGGCCCTCGCCGCGCGCTCGGCGCAGTTACGGGAGGGCGACAATCTGGCGGATCGCATGGTCAGCGCGGAGGCCACGGCGAGAGCGTAACGACCATCGTTGGAGGGGCGATATTGGACCTTGGTCCAGTAGGCGCGCTCGGCCTTCACGTCTCAGCGCAGACGCCGCGTTCCGCGGCGGCCTTGACGGTGGGCTTCCGGCACGTCACGACCAAGCATCTTCACGAAGTCGTGGCGTGCGGCCTGTCTCTCCGCCGGCGTGCCCGGGCGGATCCCGTACGACTTCGCCGGACGGCGGTGCGGAATCTCGAGCGCGCCGGTGTGCCGCGCTCCACGGCCATGGCGATGGTGGGCCACCGAACGGAGGCGATCTATCGGCGCTACGCGATCGTTGACGAGGTGATGCTCAGAGAAGGCGCGGCGAAGCTGGCGGCCTATGCGGTGACGGCTAGGGTTTAGTGGACTCTGCTGACGCCGAGGCCAGCTCCGATAGGGCCAAGTTCAGATAGCACTCGCTTGTGCCCCGCTTCGATCATTAGAAATACTGCGCCCACAGAGTCCCGCAAATCTTGCGATAAATGTCCGTGTTCGTGCAATTCCCACGCGTGCCTGAGCGACGCTTTGAGATCGCGCTCCAACGCCAGAAGCCCGAACAAGAGCCTGGACATCTCCCTGGGGTTTTTGAGTGTGTCTTTTGCGTCCATGCAATTCTCCGTCTGTGCCGAGGGCAAAGTCCTGGGCAAAGTGAAGGCCGCGACGGATGCCGCGGCCCTCTAACTCTGCGATTTAATGGCGGGCTCGACGGGACTTGAACCCGCGACCTCTGGATTGACAGT
>Ga0134085_10001028_pt1 | contig 10044 bp, 8 predicted proteins | sample 15_taG_10_FD_123125 | JGI IMG/M metagenome (GOLD analysis project Ga0134085, IMG submission 123125) | Grasslands soil microbial communities from the Angelo Coastal Reserve, California, USA - 15_D_Rain_20cm_2_09182015 | ecosystem: Environmental > Terrestrial > Soil > Grasslands ...
AGCCAATGCGCATCAATCCCCAGGGACGGAGCGCCGGCCAACTCGCACTCAAGATGCCGTCGAGGGAAATGGCGCAGAGGATTAGGATTCCGACGTAATACCATGGCTGCATGAAAAACCGCAATTTCAGCAGGAACCCAATGTACCCGATGGTTCCCAGAACCACGCTGGTGACACAAAACAGTGCCAGGTCGGACCGCTCCGCGTTGGCACTTTTCGAGGCAACTTCCGGCTTCGGCGTTTGGCGTACCCGCGTTCGTTGCATCACGACGGCGGCTATGATGCCCACCAACAAGAGCGCGATCCAAATCCAGATCTGTGGGCCGTTGGCACCGTCAGGGTTGGCACTGCTCCGCGCGGCCAGAGCGTCGCTGAGTCCGTTCCAAAGGGTTGCAGCGTAAAAGAACGGCGAGCGCCAGAACGGCAGGTATTCCGGAACCCGGTGGATAATCGGCAAATAAATCAACAAAGATGCGCCGGCCAACAAACCCATGCCCGCCATCGTCCAAACTATTTTCCACCGTTGCCGTCGAATTGCCACCAGGGCTCCAGCGGCCAGCATTGCTCCGAGAAAGATTACGTCATAATAGACACATTGGGTGAACAGCAGGCAGATAAAACCGGCTGAAAGTATCCGCGACTTCGTCGGGGACTCCACGACGCGCCAGATCTTACCGAAACTGAGCACTAACGGGCAACCCGCCAGACCGTAGGCACGATTCGCTCCCACGACAAAAAGGAACGCGGGCAAACCACCCAGTAACGCGATACTCAAGATGGGCGCGCCGCCCCCAATGCAACGCTGGCAGAGCCACAGCGAGGTCAGAAAGAACAAACCAATACCCAGCCCCAAAATACGGATGCTCATATCGCCGTCGGTCAGCCCCAATATCCCGCATCCGCGCACCAGCATCGGCCAGAGCAGCGGACATGATTCAAAGTGCAGGTTGTGCCAGATGTCTTCGAGCAAGGGCATGCGCGCCAGATTGAAGGTGTTGGTTTCATCCCGCCACAACGGTCCGGCATTCATCGCCGTCAGCACCAGCAGTATGGCCGAGAAGGCTGTACCGATCAGCACTGCCGCAGTTTCTGTTCCAGGTTTCGGTATTCGCTTCACCGACAGTGCCTGAGATTGACCGACGGAACTGTCCTCCGTCAATTGGCGATTCGGAACGGGGCGGCCGAAATCCGTTCACCGGATTCGGGTACTAAATCGACAGCAGCAGTTTCTTGATCTCTTCAACCTCGCTTGGCGTTCTTCCGGGTGACGTCGCGGAAAATTTCCCACCGAGTGTAGCCTGCAAAGCTTTCGAGGCGGCGGTCGAAGTGGTCGCCACCTTTGTTTGTAGTGTTACGATCCGTATTGCCTCGATCAGTTTGTACTGTGAATGGCATGCTGGAGCATTGGCTTTATGATCGTTCTCAGAAACAAAACGGTTTGCGCTGCCAAAGACTTGTTCTGAGAATCGCACCATGCAAATCGCAAACGCCCGTTCGACGCGTCGGATTTCGGATCGGCGAGAAATCGAATGGGTGATTGGCGCGCTGATTACAGTCGCGGGCGTGTATTTGCACTGGGTGAACTTTCGCTCAGCCGGAGCTCTGTGGCGCGACGAAGCCGGCGTCGTGCGTATCGCCACCCTCCCGACCATTCGTGAAATGTGGTCCAACGTCGGTCACGAATCCTGTCCGATTCTATTTCCCGCCCTGCTTCGCACCTGGTCCTTTACTGTCGGTGGTGCTGACTCAGCGTTGCGCGTAATGGGCTTTATCGTCGGTCTGTTGGTGCTTGGTGCCGTGTGGTTGAACGGCTGGTTCTTCCATCGCTCCGCACCGTTGGTTGCTCTCAGTTTGCTGGCGGTGAACGCAAGCGTTGTGCGCTGGGGCGATTCGCTCCGCGCGTACGGACTGGCCAGTGTGCTGATGCTTCTCGCGCTGGCGACAGGCTGGCGTTTCGCCCGCGAACCGAGCCTGAAACGCTGGCTTGTAGCCGGGCTCGTGGCGGTGATCAGTGTGCAGAACCTGTTTCAAAATTCGTTCCTCTTGCTTGCGGTTTGCGCAGCCGCCGCCGCCGTAAGGATGCGGCGGCGAGATTTCAAAAACGCGCTGGCCGCGCTGGCGATCGGGGTGCCGGCGGCGGTGTCGCTGCTGCCGTATAGTGCGATGATTCGCGAAGCGCAGGACTGGTCGGTGTTGTCACAGATCGGTTTCCTGTCTCCGTTGATATGGACGAATCTTTCGCTCGCAATGGCACCGACGCTTGCCTGGTTGCGCTGGCTATGGATCGCGCTTGCGATTCTTGCAATTGCGCGTTGCGTGATTCGCGTCTTGCCGGACGCGGCGGAAGACGATGCCGACACCGCCGCCTTCTTTGCCGGAACCGCTTTGATGGGGGCGCTGATCTGCTTCCTCATCTTTTTGCGCCTTGCGAAAATGCCGACGCAAGTCTGGTATTTTCTGCCGCTGACGACCTTTGCCGCGGTCTGCATCGATGCCGCGCTTGCTAATTGGCCCGCGCGCTGGCAGTTCTGGCGCTGCGCATTTGCGATTCTCGCCCTCGTTTGCCTGCCAGGTGCGCGTGAACTTATCACGTATCGACAGACGAATATGGACCTCATCGCCGACGTTCTGCGCAAGCGCGCCGATGCGCATGATCTCATCATCGTCCATCCATGGACGTTTGGTGTTTCGTTTGATCGGCAGTATTCGGGTCCGACACCGTGGACCACAGTCCCGCCGCTCGCGGATCATCGGTTCCATCGTTACGATTTGTTTAAGGCGAAGATGATCCTGGAAAATCCCGCGCAACCAGTATGCGACCGAATCGCCGCGACGCTCCACGCGGGGAATCACGTATGGCTGATCGGAGACGTTCCATTGAGCCAAACGCCGCCACCGCAGATCGAGCCCGCGCCGAACAATCCGTGGGGATGGCTGGACGATCCTTACTCCGACGTCTGGGGCGCGCAGATTGGTTACTTCGTTGCAATTCATGCCACGGAGGGCGAAGTCGTCCCGATCCCGTCGTCAAATCCTGTCAGCCCGCTCGAAAATGTGCAGGTGGTATCAGTTGCCGGCTGGCAGGAAACTTCCGCAGCACACGGGGACTGATTCGGGAGAGAAAGTTTCGATAGACAAATGATGAGACAGGAAGCGGATATTCCTCTCGTCTCCGACGAACCAAAAATATTCGCGAATAGAAACGACCGTATTCTGGTTTGCCTCCTGTGCTTTGCGGCGGCAATTCACGTTTTTATTTTCTCATCAGCGTTCCCGTTCTTTAGCAACGTTGATGAGTATCTCCATTTCGACCTTATCACACAGTACTCGCACGAACAGTTTCCGCGTAGCTTCCATCCTCTTAAGCAAGAAACTCTGGATTGGATCGTTACGTACGCGTCGCCGGAATTTCTTGCGAGGCCAGAGCAATTTCCAAACGGACAGTTTCCCGCGCCCCTATGGAAACGATCCGGTCCTGAAGTCGAGGCGGAGATTGCCGCGACAAAGACTGCGTGGAGTGGCGAAGTCAATTTCGAGTCTTCTCAACCCCCGCTGTATTACGCGCTCGCAAGTGTCTGGTGGCGGATCGGAAGGAAGATCGGGTTGGCCGGGATTCAATCATTGTATTGGATTCGATTCCTGAACGTTCCACTGATTGCGATTATAGTCTGGATGGGGTACCGGGCCGCGCGCATGATTGCGCCCGAGCGCGTCGAGTTGCGTATTGGCGTCCCGCTGCTGATTGCGTTCATTCCGCAAAACGTTTTTTATGCGATGAACAACGACGTTTTGTCGCCCGTCTCTTTCGGCGCGTTATTTCTTTGCAGCTTGCAATGGTTGCGAGCGAAAAACGCAAGTCTTTGGCTTGGGGCAGTGACCGGTTTCGCAGTAGCCGCCGCGTACCTAACGAAACTATCGAATCTGCCTTTGATCGCAGTCACTTTAGTCTATGGCATTGCCTTTCTGTTGCGCCGAACAAGCGCTATTGTGCCACTGATTGCGATCGGCACGCTAGCGGGGTTTTTAGTGACGTCAGAAATGGTTATTAATCACGCGACGTTCGCTAGCGAACATAATTGGTTTCATCGCTAACACATGTGGTGTGGCACCCGGACAATCCTGCTAACAGCCAGCCTGATTCTGATCGTAGCGGCGATAAGAGCTCCGCTTTTGCCGATTCCACTTGAACGCGATGAAGGTGAATACGCCTACATCGCATGGCGGCTCGCGTATGATGAGTTGCCTTATCGCGACTGGGTCGACCAAAAGCCGCCGGCCGTTTTTTACGTCTATCGGCTCTCATTGAGCCTGCCCTTGGAACCTGTTCGTGCGATTCATTTTGTCGGGTTGCTATTTGCGGCGGTGTCCACCTGCGCGCTCTTTTCCCTCGGGTTACGATTCACGGATCGTTTTTGGGCTTGGCTGGGGGCAGCGCTTTTTGCGCTTCTGGGAGCAGATCGGTTGGTGCAAGGAACAGCGGCGAATACCGAGCTGTTTATGTTATGTCCGCTGATCTTTTCGCAAATCGCCTTTTTTACCGGAGCAGCGAAAAGCCAGCGCAACATTTCGTTTATGGTGCTCGCTGGCGCGTTAACTGGGATCGCCTGTATGTTCAAGCAGGTGGCGATTGTGAACTGGTTCTTACTCGCTGCTGCCTATCCGATTTTTGCACCGGGAGAAAAGCGATGGCGAGGCGCAATTTCATTCATCGCCTGGTCAGCGGTAGGGCTGCTACTGGTACTGGGCCTGGTGTTGCTCTACTTCTGGTGGGAGGGCGGATTGTACGAGTTCGTCGATAACGTCGTCACGCACAACCTGAAGTACATCGGCGGTGTTGGAGCTTCGGCGCGGCTTGAATATTGCTGGGGCACGCTCACGATTCTGGCGCGAACGCAGAGCGTTGTGTGGGTGTTTGCCGCGGCAGGCCTGGCCGGCCTTGTCACATCTGGCAGAGCCAAGTGGTGCTTCTTTGTGGCAGGCTGGCTTATCACGAGTGTGATCGGCGTGAGCGCGAGCGGATATTTCTTTCCGCATTATTTCCAGCAATTGCTTCCGCCGCTAACGCTGGCTGCCGCTGCAGGAGCCGAACGGATTGCTGCCATTGAATCGTGGGAAATTTTTCCTGTCTGGAGCCGCCGCGCAGCCGTCATCCCGATGCTGGGTGCTTTGCCTGCCATAACGCTTTGGCCCTTCCTGTTTACCTATACGCCCGCGGAAGCGGTGAGAAAGATTTACCCCGGCGATTTCTTCGCCGAGATGCCCGAGTTTGCGCGGCGAATCGAAAGCGTGACAGCACCGGAGGCCCCCGTATTTATTTTTGGGGCTGAGCCGGAACTCCTGTTCTACGCACATCGACCTTCAGCCACGCGTTATATCTTTCTTTTTCCACTGTACGGCCCCTATGGTAATGCTCGCGAAAAGCAAATGGCCGCCGCGGCGGAAATTGAACGGGCTCGGCCGTCGACCGCGATCGACATGCCAAACGCTATGTTTTTCGTCTCAGGTAATGACCAGTTCTTCACCGAATGGAGCTTGTCCTACCTACAGGACAATTTTTACACTGACACATGGCTGATCGCAGGCGAATTTGGCGCTGCCCGCATCCTGACCGCCCCAGCCAACGGGAACTTCGATTCTTTTCCTACGGAAGAGCAACTCATTGGTGCAATCTTGGTGAGAAAGCCAAATGGCGCTCAGTAATTTTCAAAATATGAACAGCGCGTGTCCCTCTGGTTTCTTTTTTTCCCGCATTTCCGCAATTTTCCTGCGAACGGAGAGACTTCGAATCAAGTTGCACACCTCAGCGTCGCTTCGGGGCAAGCCGGAATATCAAACGCACGATCGGCATCGGCATTAGTCGAGCTAGAAGCATTACAAGCTTCATTGCAAATCCAGGAATCACGATTGGCTTGTCTGCCTCAAGCCTCCTTATCGCGTCTCGCACGACTCGTTCGACTGGAACAACAAGGAATTCCGGGCCGATCTCCGGCCGACCATCCGGGCGCTTGGCGACTTGTTGAAATTCCGTTCGAACAGGGCCAGGACACAAAGCGCATACGCTTACGCCTGTTCCGTGGAGTTCGGCTCGAAGCGCTTCCGAGAAACTGGTGACATAAGCCTTGGTAGCCGCATAAACCGCAGAACCAGGCATCGGAAGAAAGCCAGCCGACGAACTGACGTTTAGAATGCCGCCGCGGCGTTTCGCGATCATTTGCGGAAGGATGTGGCGAGTAAGTGAAGTAAGCGCGACCACGTTTACAAGCGTCATTTGCTCGTTGCGAATAGGATCGCTTGTCGCAAACGGACCGCTGTCGCCGAGCCCTGCATTGTTCACCAAAACATTGACATCGATGCGTTCGCGGCCGAGCCACTCCATCAGTTCGTGTAATTGCGCAAGATCAGCGAGATCAACTTGCCGAATCTGAACGACAAGATTTGGATGCTGCTGTTGCAGTTCATCACACAGCTCAGCCAGCCTGTCCTCACGTCGCGCAACCAGAATCATCGAGCGCGCACGCCGGGCGAGTTGCCGCGCAAATTCGCGGCCGATCCCGGCGGAAGCTCCAGTGATGAGAGCGTTACAATCGTCGAGTTTCATGTCAGCTGTAGCCGAGGGCGTTGACCTTGGCCTTTGGTGAGCTGCCCTGCTTTTGATTACCGCCGTCAGCCCCTGCGGCTACAACGGCGCTGCGACGTGGCAAATGCAAGCCTTCTAGTTCCCGTTTCATGAGTACACGCCAATGCCCTCGCGGCAGATCGGCAAGCCGGAGATTTCCGACTCGGACACGGCTAAGATGTTTGACGCGGTACCCAAGAGCTTCAAACATGCGGCGAATCTGCCGATTGATTCCCTGACGCAACACAACGCGCAAGTGCGTGGGCGAGACTGAATGAAGTCTCACGATTGTGGCTCGCTCACCGTCTAGAAAGATTCCGCGGAGCAATTTCTGCGCGAGTGCCGAGTCCCATGGCCCATCCAGTGTCACCTCATATTCCTTGTCGATTTTGTAACGCGGGTGGGTGAGCCGCTGTGCCAGTTCGCCATCGTTTGTGAGAAGAAGCAGACCTTCAGTTTGCGCGTCCAGACGCCCGATGTTGAAGAGCTTGGAAAATTTTTTCGGAAGCAGATCAAACACCGTGTCGCACGCGTACCGATCTTTTCGGGTGGACACAAAGCCGGCAGGCTTGTGCAACATGATCGTTAACGGTGGAGCAACGCGAAGAAGTTTACCGTCGACTTTGACGTAATCCCGCCGGCCGGGTTGTGCGCTGAAGTCTGTGCAGATTTTACCGTTGATGGTGACACGACCCGCCGCTACCAACTTGTCACAATATCGCCGCGACCCAACGCCGGCAGCGGCGAGGAAACGGTTCAAGCGCACAATGTGATTCGTAATTCGTTAAATCGTGAATCGTCGCGCCGATTTAACGATGTATCGATTCAACGATTGCGACTTACACGTCGGGCTTCGTTTTTGGCAGGCCAATGACTTTGCTGTCTTTTTTCCACTGGCCGCGCTTCTTCAGAAGCTCGACACGTTCGAAGCGTTTCAACACATTTCGCCTCGCGGCAATGGTGCTCGCCCCTTTTAAACTGCGGTGTTGTGACATGGGTGCGCGTAAAACGTTAAATTCTTTACAAGAGTTAGAACGGAAATGAGGCGCCACATTAAGCCAGCCGAAGAGTTTTTCAAGGAACGGCCGTCTTCCTTTGGAACTTTTCAGTCAACCAACTCCGAATGACCCGATGCACTTCTAGAGTTGATTACTAAGCACGACGTGCGTCCCCGACATGCTAACCTGGTGATAAACGTGAAACCGGCTGGTCAATAGCTGTTTCCAGTAATCCGCCCGGCTTAGCTCCACAATGAGATAAACCGCATCGGGTTGAGCCCACTTCTCCAACACCGCCTCTTCATCTACGAAAATATCGATCGAGGGTCTCCCGATCGGCGCGGTTCTCTGGCGGTTTTGATTAACAAGAAGAAACTTCCGGTTCAGATAAAAAACAAGGCTACTACTGTCGTCGAACGGTCCTTCAAAAATTGCATCGCCTCCTGCATCGAGGCGTGGATTTAGATATCGCGCTACATCGGCGAGTGAGAAATAAGGCGCCGTTCGCGCGACCCCTTCGATCATGCTAAGTCCGCCGGGGATCATCGCTGCAGCCAACGTAACGGCAGCGAGTCTCTCACGGCCTTTGAAAACAAAATAGAGCGCCACGAGTGAGAAGAGCAGAAGCGACACCCCCGTGGTCACGAACACCGGTCGAATTACAAGCCACGTTGACATGGGCATCTCATGTAATGCCCTCCATGCCGTCCATCGTTCGTCCATCGTCCCCCAGTTTCCGTTTAGGGGGTGCGCGGCGCCGTTAAGGAAGAATACCGCCATCACACTCATCAGTCCGATGAGACCCACGACGATTACGCCCGCGGCGCGTAGCTTCTGAGGCATCCGGTCCCATGCAACGGCCGCCCACAGCGCAAGGGCGCCCCACATACTCATCGAATAATAATCCTGTCGTTGCCCCAAAAAGAGCAGCGGCACAAAAATAACGGCCATCCACCAGAGCGGCAACGCATCAGCGAAATTGATCTCATGCGGCCGCATCACGCGGCGCCAGCCGAAAATTGTGCCGGGGAGCAGTGCGATGGACCACGGAAACCACCAGGCCAAATGCAGGACGAGAAATTGGTACGCAGGCATTCCCTTATAATCATGTGTCTCGTCGGACAGCCCGCGCAGATGACCCCACCATTCAGAGCTGATCAGATACCGAAAATAACCGGGAAAATGGCGTTCCGCCCAAATATGCCAGGGAGCGACAATCAATAGAAAGATCACCAGATATTCCCATCGCAAAAGCGCGCGAAATCGCACCCGCGCTTCGCGATAGAACATTGAAAGCAAAACAAGAATCGCCGCCGGATAAACGACACCGAGTAAACCCTTGGTCAAACAAGCAAAGGCCGAGCAAATCCAAAAGCCAGCGAACCACACTCGCCGGTGACGCCGACGCTGATAACCGCAAACCGCGCAGAAAATCGCGCCCGCGATGAATGCGCTGACGAGCGGTTCGGGCATTACAATGCGCGCGAGCAGAAATGTGCCGCAGAAGCTGAGATAAATCAGACCGGCAATGAAGCCGCGCCAGTAATCAGTGAGCTTTTCCCCAATGAGAAAAATCAAGGCAACCAAGGCGACGACCGCGAGCGCGACCGGGAGCCGGGCGGCTGCGGCCTTTATGCCGAAAAGCTTTAAGGAGATAATAATGAGCCAGTAGAGCAACGGCGGTTTTTGCAAGCGCGGGACGCCGTCGTTTGTGGGCAGAAGCCATTGATGGCTTTCGACCATTTCGCGGGCGGCCCCCGCATATTGCCCTTCCGTCTCGCTGTACAAATCGCCACTGCCAATCGTCCCCACTTGCAACAGCGCCGCTAAAGCAACTAGAATCGCCAACAATGCATGACGCGTCGGCGGCGGAGGCAGCACCGGCGGCTCGAGCAGAGTTTCTTCGACCGTTAAAGTTCGTGCGCCTGCGGTCATTCGATGCGTTCTTCGCCGGAAACAATTCCGATTTGACATTCGCCTTTGGCATACTGCGCGGAGTCGGTTTTCCGATATTCCTGCCAATGATTGGGCAAACGCAGCAATTTCGCCGATGGCATCTCGACCAGTGCGAGCATCTGTCGGCACGTCGCGATCAACATGTTGTCCTGCGGTCGTGTAATTCGAAACCCGCACCAGAACCGCTCGTGTTCGACCTGATCGAGCCAGCCTTCAATTACCAGTCGATCTCCGAGTTTGGCTGCGCGGCGATAATCAATCTCGGTGCGTACCACGACGGGGTACGTTTGCTTTTCGGCCATTTCCGCGAGCCCGAGGCCTAGTTCCTCGGCCAGATGTGTGCGCGCGATCTCAACGAAGCGCAGATAAGCGATATTAGAGACCACGCCTCCGCAATCGGTATCGAAAAACATCACGTGCACATCTGTCCGGATTCGCGGGGCAGCCATAGTATGTGTTCAAGTGTCACATTGA
>Ga0134085_10001032_pt1 | contig 10019 bp, 10 predicted proteins | sample 15_taG_10_FD_123125 | JGI IMG/M metagenome (GOLD analysis project Ga0134085, IMG submission 123125) | Grasslands soil microbial communities from the Angelo Coastal Reserve, California, USA - 15_D_Rain_20cm_2_09182015 | ecosystem: Environmental > Terrestrial > Soil > Grasslands ...
ACCACGGTCATGACGGGAAGCGTGGCGAGGAGGCGGCGGCCGATGTAGGGCAGCATGCCGGATGGAGCGCCCGCCGGCGCGCGGGGTGGCGCCCGCGCGCCGCCGCTCAGACCGCTCCTACTTCTTGGTGATGTTCCAGAACAGGGTGACCGGCGCCTCCAGCACGCCCTCCACGTTCTTGCGCAGTGCGAAGGCCCCGTACCACTGGCCGAGCGGGATGTGGGTCGGGTACTGGGTCGCCCGCACCTGGACCTGCTCGGCGATATGCTTCTGCTTGGCGGGGTTGGTCTCACGCGCGAAGGCGTCGCGCAGCCCCTCGATGTCCCTGTCGCACGGCCAGCCGAACATGGCCTTGTCGCACGAGGCGTTGAGGAAGCCCATCATCACCGGGTTCAGGATGTCGGCGGCCACCCACGAGGTGAGGAACGCGTTCCAGCCGCCGGCCGTCGGCGGATCCTTCTTGGCGCGCCGGGCAACCAGCGTCTGCCAGTCCATCGAGTGCATGTCGACCTTGAAACCGCCCTTCTCGAGCAGCGACTTGGCGACCGGGGCCAGGTTGTTCAGCACGGCCAGGTCGGTCGAGTGCATCAGGAGCACCGGGGTGCCGTCGTAGCCGGCCTCCTTCAGCAGCGCCTTGGACTTCTCGAAGTTCGAGTCGAGCAGGCCCTCCAGCGCCTTCGTCGACGCCATCGGCGAGCCGCACGGGAAGAACGACTTGCAGGTCTTGTAGTAGGCGGGGTCGCCGATCACGCCCTTGAGGAAGTCCTCCTGGTTGAAGGCGTGGAAGACGGCCTGGCGGATCTTGGGATTGTCGAAGGGCTTGTGCAGCACGTTGAACCGGAACGTGTACTGGTTGCCGAGCGGGTTGGGGCTGAACAGCCACACGTTGGCGTCGGCTTTGAGCACGGGGTAGAGGTCGTGCGGCGGTGACTCCAGCATGTCGACCTCGCCGGCCAGCAGCGCATTGATCGCGGTCTGGTGGTCGGGGATGTGCTTCCACTCCACGCGATCGACCTTGGCGACCTTGCCGCCGGCCAGCCCCGACGGCGCCTCCGCGCGCGGCTTGTAGTTGGGGTTCTTCACGTAGACGGCCTTGTCGCCCGGCTTCCACTCGTCCTTCCTGAAGATGAAGGGGCCGGAGCCGGTGGTGTCGGAGATCTGCGTGTTGGGATCGGTCTCGGCCACGCGCCTGGGCATCATGAACGGCACGTTGGAGGACGGCTTGCCGAGGGCGCCGAGCACGAGACCGGTCGGCTCGTTGAGCACGATCTTGAAGGTCTTCGCGTTGACGACGGACATGTCCTTCACGAAGCCCATCATCTTCTGGCCCATCGAGTCCTTGGCCGCCCACCGCTTGATGGAGGCCACGCAGTCCTCGGCGGTGACCGGCCTGCCGTCATGCCAGGCCAGGCCGTCGCGCAGCGTCATCGTGTACGTCAGCTGATCCTTGCTGACCTCGTACTTGTCGACCATCTGCGGCTTGATGTCACCCTTGGCGTCCATCGAGAACAGCGTGTCGTAGTTCAGGTAGCCGTGACTGCGGACGATGTAGGCGGTGGTCCAGATGGGGTCGACGATCTTGAGGTCCGAGTGCATGACCACGCGCAGCGTCGTCTCGGCCTGCGCGGGGCCGACGAGGGCCAGCGCGCCGACTGCGGCGATGACGGCGACGAGTCGTCGAAGGTTCATAGGCTCCTCCCCGGGGTGCCGAGGAACATACCACACCGAGGGTGTAAGATCGCGGGGCACCGCGAGGAGGTTTCATGGAACGCGACCTGTGGCGCTGGGACGCCGTCGATCTCGCCGCCGCCATCCGCACGCGCCGCATCTCGAGCCACGAGGCCACGCGCGCGGTGCTCGAGCGGTTGGCCGCCGTCAATCCCGTCCTGAACGCCGTCACCGTGCTGCTCGCCGACCAGGCCCTGGCCGCCGCCGACCGCGCCGACGCCGCCGTGCGCCGCGGCGACGCCCTCGGCCCCCTGCACGGCGTGCCGGTGACGATCAAGGAGAACATCGACCAGGAAGGCGTGGCCACGCCCAACGGCGTGCCTGCCTTCAAGGATCTCGTCGCGAAGAGCGACAGCCCGCCGGTGGCGAACTGGAGGCGCGCGGGCGCCGTCATCGTCGGCCGCACCAACACGCCCGCGTTCAGTCTGCGCTGGCACACCGACAACGAGCTGCGCGGCCGCACCTACAACCCGTGGAATCGCGCGCGCACCCCCGGCGGCAGCAGCGGCGGCGCCGCCGCCGCACTCGCCGTCGGCATCGCGCCGCTCGCCCACGGCAACGACCTCGGCGGCTCGATCCGCTATCCCGCCTATTGCTGCGGCGTCGCGGGCATCCGGCCGACGCTCGGCCGCGTGCCGGCCTACAACCAGACCGCGGCCGAGGAGCGTCCGCCCGGCACGCAGCTGATGTCCGTGCAGGGGCCGCTCGCGCGCCACGTGCGGGACGTGCGGCTGGGGCTCGTGGCCATGAGCGCGCGCGATCCGCGCGACCCGTGGTGGGCGCCGGCGCCGCTCGTCGGCGAGCCCGTCGCGCGGCCCATCCGGGTGGCCCTCACGGTCGATCCCGCCAAGCAGGGCGTGCACGCCGACGTCGCGGCCGCCGTGCGCGCGGCGGGCAACGCGCTCGCCAACGCCGGGTACGCGGTGGAGGAGGTCGAGCCGCCCGACGTCGAGGCGGTGGCCACGACGTGGACCACGCTCTGCATCAACGAGATGCGCCACGTCACACAGCCCTACATCCGCCAGTACGGCGGCGCCGACATCAACCGCTCGCTCGACTTCACGCTGGCCGCCGTGCCCGACGTCGACCTCGACGGCTACCTCAGGGCGCTCGCGCTCCGCGCCAGGCACGTGCGCGACTGGACGCTCTTCATGGAGCGTTATCCGCTCGTCGTGGGGCCCGTGTCCACCGAGCCGCCGTTCGAGGTCGGCTTCGACACCACCAGCGCCGAGCGCCACGCCGAGGTCTCGCGCGCCCAGCGGCTGCTCGTCGCCGTCAACCTGCTCGGCTTCCCCGCGGTGTCGGTGCCGACCGGACTCGCCGGCGGGCTGCCGCTCGGCGTGCAGGTCATCGGCGCGCGCTACCGCGAGGACCTGTGCCTGGACGCCGCCGAGGTGATCGAGGCGCAGCGCCCGCTGCCCACGCCGATCGATCCCGTGATGTGATCGCAGCTTCTCTCATCCACGAGGAGGCCACCCATGGCCGGCGACAGCATCTATCGCGTGACCGACCTGGTCGGAACGAGCAAGGTGTCCTGGGAGGACGCCGTCAAGAACGCGGTGAGCACCGCCGCCAAGAGCCTCCGCGACCTGCGCGTCGCGGAGGTCACGCGCTTCGACGTCACCATCGACAAGGGCAAGGTGACGGCCTTCCGCGCGCGCGTCAACGTCTCCTTCAAGTACGAGACGTAGGGGGCGGCCGCAGGACGAGCAACGTGGTCCCCAGCGCGCACAGGTAGACGACGTGGACGAGGTTGCGCTCGAACGGGATCGCGAACAGGTCGTGGAGCTCGCCGGCGATGAGCAGCCGCTGCACCCCGCGCCCGATCAGCAGCAACGCGCCCCAGGTGACGACGGCGCGATAGCGCAGGGGGTCGACGATCGTGTAGAGCAGCAGCGCGCCGACCATCGCGACGTAGATCCCCAGCGGCTTGCGCGCATAGTCCAGTTCCGACGTCATCGTGTACGAGGCGCGCGAGAGCAGCCCGGTGACGTCCGTGGAGTTCCGGGAACCCAGGGAGAGTCTTTAAGCCTCAGCCGCCCCGCGCGATCTCGACGTAGCAGGTGTTGAAAGTGGCGGCGGCGGCGGGCGAGGCGCGGTCGTCGGTCAGCACGTTGGCGCAGCCGTGCGTGTCCCCGCCGCGCGCATCGGGGGTGAACCAGGCGCCCTCCTTGATGGAGACGACGCCGGGAGCGACGCGGTCGGTCACGCACGCGGGGAGCATGGTGGCGCCGCGCTGGTTGAACACGCGCACCGCCTCGCCGTCCACGAGGCCGCGCGCGGCGGCGTCGGCGGGATTGATCCAGACGTCGTCGCGATCGGCCCGCATGAGGATCGGCTGGTTGTCGTGGATCGAGTGCGTGCGCGCCCGCGACTTCGGCGTGACGAGCCGCAGCGGGTACCGCGCGTCGTGCGCGTCGGGGATCCAGGTCGGGATCGGCGAGATCGGCCCCAGGCCGTAGGGATCCGGGTTCGCCGCGATGGCCATCGAGTAGATCTCGATCTTCCCCGACGGCGTCGAGAACGGGTAGCGCTCGGGGTCGCGGATCTCCCTGGCGAAGGCCACGGCGTCGTCGGGCGCGGGCAGGCGCGCGAGCCCCTGCGCGCGGAACGTGTCGAAGTCGTCGATGGTGTCGCGCGTCAGCTCGCGCAGCCAGCCCTCTTCGTTCTTGTCGCTGTAGTCCTCGATCCCGAGGCGGCGCGCGATGTCGGCGCAGATGTCGAAGTCGTTCCGGCACTCGTCCACGGGCGCGATGGCCTGCTTCATGAAGATCACGTAGTGGCCCGCCCCCGCCCACGGCGTGTGGACGTCGTTGCGCTCCCAGAAGGTCGTGGCCGGCAGCACGATGTCGGCGTAGCGCGCGGTCGGCGTCATGAAGTGGTCGTGCACCACCATGAACTCGAGGCGCTGGGCCGCGGCCGCCGTCTTGTGCACGTTGGGCGCCTGGTTGAACAGGTCGCCGCCCACCGAGTAGACCATCTTGATGTCGGCGGGATAGCCACCGGCGCGCCCGCGCTCGAGCACGTCGGCCAGCAGCGGCGTCGCCACGCGCGCGCCTGCCGGATTGGGGCCGGGCGGCAGGCTCTTGATGCCGCCGCGCCCGGTGGCGCCGTTGCTGACGCCGGAGTTGCCGCCGGGTGTGCCGACGCTGCCGGTGATGGCGGCCAGCGCGTAGGCGGCGCGGTGGAACTGCTCGCCGTTGATCGTGCGTCCGGGCGCGTAGCCGCACTGCAGCGCCGCCGGCTTCGTCGTCGCGTACTCGATGGCCAGACGGCGGATCGTTCCCGCGGGCATGCCCGTGATCGCCGCCGCCCACTCCGGCGTCTTTCGCACGCCGTCGGCGAGCCCGAGCAGGTACGAGCGATACGACGCCCCTTCCGGCGCCCCGGGCGGCAAGTGCGCCTCGTCGAAGCCGAGCACGTGGCGGTCGAGGAACGCCTGGTCGTGCCGCCCCTCGGTGACGATCACGTACGCCATCGCGATGAGGGCGGCGGCGTCGGTCGAGGGGCGGATGAAGACGTGCTCGTCGGCCAGCTCGCGGCTGGTGCGCGTCAGTCTCGGATCGACGCACACGATGCGCGCGCCGTGCCGCTTCGCGAGCCTCAGATACTGCAGGGTGCCGGTGCCGAAGGTGCCGTCGCCCGGGCTCCAACCCCACATCACGATGAGCCGCGAGTTCACGTAGTCGGTCGGCTCCCGGCCGCCACTCTTGTAGTCCGCCTTGGCGCCGTAGGTCATGTGCACCGCGAAGACCTCGGCCTCGGCGGAGATGTTCGACCACAGCTCCGTGCAGCCGCCAAAGCGGTGCAGCAGCCGCTGCGCGGTGACGCGCGCGTTGTGCAGCATCGAGAGGCTGCCCGTGCGCGAGCAGTCGAGGATCGCGGCCGGGCCGTACGTGTCGCGCACGCGCCGCATCTGGCGCGCGACCTCGTCGAGCGCCTCGTCCCACGCGATGCGCTCGAACTCGCCAGCGCCGCGCGGGCCCTTCCGGCGCAGCGGGTGGCGCAGGCGGTCGGGATGGTTGACGCGCTCCATCTGGCCGAAGCCGCGCACGCACGCGTGCAGCGGCGGCATCTCGGGCGTCCACTTGCGCGGATCGGTGCTGATCTTCACGATGCGCTCGTCGCGCACGTGGGCGTTGACCACGCAGCGACCACCGCAGTTGTGGCCGCAGGTGCTGGTCACCACGCGTTCGCCCGGCGCCGCGGCGACGCGCGGCGCTTCGTAGAGGATGCGGCGGCTCATGCCCGGTCAGGATACCATTGGGCCATGCCGCGCCCGCCGGGCAGCCTTCGCGCGCGTCTGGCCGCCGCCCGCGCGCGCCATCGCGAGCGCCACCGCCCCTCGGGCTTTGGTTTCGCCCTCGCCGACTCGATCGACTACCTCGACGCCGCCACCTGGGACGCCGTCAGCGCCGGCCAGAGCCTGTTCCTCCAGCGTCGCTATCTCGGCGCGCTCGAGCGGGCGTGTCCCGACAACCTGGCGCCGCGCTACGCGCTGATCTTTCGCGGGCGCCAGCCGGTCGCCGGCGTGGTCATGCAGATCGTGACCGTCGCCGGCACGCGCCTGATGAAGCCGCTCGCGGCGGCCCCGGGCCGGGGCGGGCTCCGCTCGGCGCGCGCCCTGCTGAGCCGCACGCTGAGTCCGGTCGTGCGCCGCGCGGGTGAGGCGGTGCGCGAGCGCGTGCTGGTCTGCGGCAATCTCCTGTCGTGGGGATTTCACGCCGTGGCCTTTGCGCGCGACGAGGATCCCGCCGCGATCTGGCCCGCCGTCGCCGAGGCCATGTACCGCGTGCGGCGCGCCGAGCGGCTCTCCGGCCAGAGCGACTTCGCCCTCGTGAAGGATCTGTCCGTCGCGGAGCGCGACGGCGCCGAGGCGCTGCGGCGCTTCGGCTATCGACCCGTCGAGTCGGATCCCAACATGGTGCTCGAGATCCAGCCGGAGTGGCGGTCGTACGACGACTACCTCGGCAGCCTCAACGGCAAGTACAGGAACGCCGCGCGCAAGATCGGCAAGGATCTCGCCGCGGCCGGCTGCGTGCTGGGCCGCCTCGCCGACGTCGGGCTGGAGGCCAAGCGCGCGCACGCCCTCTACCTCAACGTCGTCGAGAACGCGCCGGTCCGGCCCGTCACCCTGCCCGTGGCGTTCTTTCCGACGCTCGCCGAGTCGCTCGGCGACGACTTCCGCGCGACGCTCGTGCGCCGCGAGAGCCAGCCCGTGGGCTTCATCAGCGTGCTGCGCGACGGCGACACCGCGGTCGCCTACTACATCGGCTTCGAGCGCACGCCGGGCGTCGGCAACACGGTCTACCTCGCGCTGCTGCACTCGGTGATCGGCGACGCGATCGAGATGCGCTGCCGCCGCGTGTCGTTCGGCCGCACCGCGCTCGAGCCGAAGGCCGGCCTCGGCGCGCGGCCCGAGCGCCTCTGGCTGTGGGCGCGCCACCGCAACCCCGCCCTCAACGTGTTGATCCGCAACCTCATGGCCGCGGTGCCCCACGGCGAGGCACCCGACCGCAACCCGTTCAAGAACGCGCCGGCGCCGCGGGGGGAGTGATGCGACGTCTCGCCGTGCCGGTGATCGCGCTGGCGCTGGCGGCGTGCGCGACATCGGCGCGCTCGCCGAGCCCCGGCGTCGACACGGCCGCCGTCGAGGAATGTCGAGAGTTCGCCGAGAAGACCGTGCCGCGCGAGCCCGTGCGCGGCAACGGCAGCGGCGGACGCTCGACCGTCTATCTGTCCCAGGACGCGGAGTCGCTCCACACGCTCTTCGACCTGTGCATGAGGGCGAAAGAGGCGCTGCGCTGAGGCGCTAGGGGAGCGTGACGATCACGTGCGAGCGCGAGCGGAGCATGGTGTCGACGCCGGGCCGCGCTCGACGGTCCTGCCGCCGCCGGTCCGACGGCACCGGGACGTGCTCGCCGCGCCGTTGTCCGACCCGACGGTCGAGGAGCACCTCGGCCTGCGCCCGGCCCGCGAACCGCTCACGCAGATAGGAGTAGAGGTCCGGATGCTCGCGCGCGACGATGACCAACTGACGGGCCATGCGTCATCGCAGTTCGGTTGCCTTTGACCGCAACCTGTTCGGCGCGTACGTCCAGGTATGGGCGATCTTCCGGCCCTGGAGCCGAGTGACCGTGCAGCCGACAACCTCCGACGGCATGGCTCGCCAGCTGACGAGGACGTCATCGCCGACGGTCAGCGCGCTCTCGATCGTCAACCGAAGGTCGGGGAGGGACTCTCGAATGCTCTGCATGGCGAGACGGGCATCCTCGGGGCCCCGGAGCGCCGACGCCGTCTGGTGCATCTCGCCGACGTAGCCCTGGTCCAGCAGGGCGGTGCAGCCATCGACGTCCTGATCGTTCCACGCGTCGAAGGCTTTCTGCACGATTCGGAACGCCGCGCGCTCGCTGGGGCTGCTCAGCTCCCCGGCGCCGACCGCCGACGCCGCGGGCGCGCCGGAGTCGTTCGGGTCTCTGACCCTGCGGACCGTGACGCCCTTGTCGAGGATGCGATCGCGGATCTCGACGACGTCGGTCTTTCCCGGGTGCTTGATCATGTCCCTCTACAACAGCACGGGGCCGAGCGGCCGCCTACCCCCGGCCCGGCGAATTTGAGACCCCTGAATGGGGGGACGTCGCCTTGAACTGGCTCGACGCGCTGGAGTAGCCTACCGCCTCAAGTGAAGATCGGCTTTCACCTCACCCCGTTCTGGAGCCCGACCGATCGCCCGCCGACGAGCATCATCGACGAGGCCATCGAGGTCGTCCACGCGGCGGCCGGCATGGGCTTCGAGTGGGTCTCGATCGGGCACCACTGGGTCTCGCATCCGACCGTGTGGCCCCAGCCGATCCCCCTGCTGGCACGGCTCGCGCCGGAGACGGGCCGCCTGCGGCTGAAGACGTCGATGCTCCTGCTGCCGCTGCTGAATCCCGTCGACGCGGAGAACGTGGCCACGCTCGATCACATCACGCACGGGCGCCTGGACGTCGGCGTCGCCATCGGCTACCGCGAAAAGGAGCTGGAGGCGGCCGGGCTCACGCGGAAAGACCGCGTGCCCAGGCTCGAGGAGTCGCTGGACGTGATGAAGCGGCTCTGGCGCGGCGAGGACGTCACGTTCGAAGGGACGTACAGCAAGCTGACGGGGGCGCGGATGGGCTTCACACCGTGCCAGCGGCCGCATCCGCCGCTCGAGATGGGCGCCCAGAGCACGGGGGCGACGCGGCGGGCGGCGCGGCTCGTCGACGCGGTGTTCTTCGGGCCGCAGGTCTCGTGGGCCGACGTCGGGCGCCTCGCCGGCGTCTATCGCGAGGCGCGCGCGACGCAGGGACCGGGCACGCCGGGGCGCGCGCTCGCCTCACGCAGCCTGATCGTCGGCGCCAGCAAGGAGGCCGCGCGGGCGGCGGCGCAGGCCTATCTCGAGCGCACGTTCGCGATGTACCGCGGCTGGGAGATGCAGGAGCCGACGATGGTGCCGCTGCAGCTCGGCTTCGAGGCCAACCTCGACGACTGGACGATCAACGGCACGCCCGCCCAGTGCGTCGAAGCGATCGCCCGCGCGCACACGCTGGGTCTGGACGGCATCGGCCTCACCATCTACAGCCTGCCGCGCGGCGTGGCCGCCCGCGTCGAGTGCCTCCAGATGATCGCCGAAGAGATCGTGCGCCCGGCGGCGGCGCTCGGCGCCTGAGCATGCTGCGTCCGTTCGCGCTCCATCGGCCGGCGAGCGCCGAGGAGGCTTGCGGCCTGCTGAGCCGCCTCGGCGAGGACGCGGTCCCGTACGCCGGCGGCACCGAGCTGCTCCTCCTGATGAAGGAAGGCCTGCTGCGGCCTCGCCACCTGGTCGACGTCAAGCGGATTCCGGGGCTCGACGCCATCGTGGACGGCGGCGCGGACGTGACGATCGGCGCCGTCGTCACCCATCGGGCCGTGGAGCGCTCGGCCGCCGTGCGCGCGCGCTGCCCGGTGCTGGCCTCGGTCGCGCGCCACGTGGCCAACATCCGCGTGCGCAACGTCGGCACCGTCGGCGGCAACCTCGCCTTCGCCGATCCGCACAGCGACCTCGCCACGCTCTTCCTCGCACTCGACGCGCGCGTGCAGCTCGCCTCGCCACGCGGGCGGCGCGAGCTGTCGCTCGACGACTTCGTGCGCGGGCCGTGGGAGACGGCGCGCGCCGCCGACGAGCTGCTGACCTCGGTCACGCTCACGCCGTGGCCGGAGCGGACGGCGGCCGCCTACGTGAAGTTCGGCGTCCACGAGCGCCCGACCCTCGGCGTCGCGGTCGCGCTGCG
>Ga0134085_10001045_pt1 | contig 9963 bp, 10 predicted proteins | sample 15_taG_10_FD_123125 | JGI IMG/M metagenome (GOLD analysis project Ga0134085, IMG submission 123125) | Grasslands soil microbial communities from the Angelo Coastal Reserve, California, USA - 15_D_Rain_20cm_2_09182015 | ecosystem: Environmental > Terrestrial > Soil > Grasslands ...
CAGCAGGAGTCCTTCGGCGCGAAGGTGATCGCCGCGCTGCGCCACGAGTTCGGCGGCCATGCGGTGCAAACCAAATGACGCGCTCAACACGCCCTGAAACTGATACAGGGAGGCCGTATGCGTAGTGTCGCGCTTGTCCTCACACTGTCTGCGGTGAGTCTCGCGGCCCAGAACCCCGCGCACTATCAAATCACGCACACGTTTGTTCTGGGAGGCGAGGGCCGCTGGGACTATGTCATCCCCGACCCGCCGCGCCAACGCGTGTTCATTGCCCGGCAGGATCGGGTTATGGTGGTGGACGCGCGCGACGGGAAGCTGCTTGGCGAGGTCGCCGGTATTCACGGCGCTCACGGCGTTGCCCTCGTGGAGGCGGCGCACCATGGGTTTGCGACCTCGGGGAACGACAGCGCAGTCGTGATGTTCGACCCCAGCACGTTTCAGGTCCTGGGCCGCATTCCCGCCGCGGAGGACGCCGACGCGATCGTGTACGACGCAGTGTCAAATCGGGTGTTCACATTCAACGGGGATGCGCACTCGTCCACGGTTGTCGATCCGGGCCCGGGGCGACTCGTCACCAACATTCCCCTGGGCGGGAAGCCCGAGTCGGGCGTCGCCGCGGGCAATGGGAAGCTCTACGTCAACATCGTCGACAATGCGGAGGTGGTGGAGATCGACGGCAAGTCGCTCACCGTTACCCGCCGCTGGTCAACAGCACCCTGTCAGCAGCCGGTCGCCATGGCCATCGACACCACACATCACCGCCTGTTCAGCGGGTGTCGCAGCGGCCTCTTGGCGGTCTCTGATTACCAGGCGGGTCGGGTCGTCGCCACCGCGCCCATCGGGGCCGGCGTGGACGGTGCGGCGTTCGACCCTGCGGCGAGCGATGTATACGCGTCGAACGCGGATGGCACGCTGACGGTCATTCATGAAGATAGTCCCGACCAATTCCACGTTGTCCAAAACGTCCAAACCGCGCCGGGTGGCCGTAACATGGGTTTGGATCCCACGACACATCGTGTCTACGTTGTCTCCGCTCGGTTCGGGCCCGCTCCGGCTGACTCCACGGCAGCCAATCCCAGACGCCGTCCGCCCATCATTCCGGGGTCGTTCATGATGATGGTGGTGGAGCCAATCCCGCAGCGATAGGGCACCAACTCATGACGTACGCTCGCTCGATCGTCCTGTCGCTGACACTGCTCGCACCAGCGCAGGGGCTTTCTCAGAACGCACTGTCGGTCGACGGACTGCGCGTCGAGTACCTCACCAATCCGATCGGCATCGACGTGGTGCAGCCGAGGCTGAGTTGGCGGATTGCGAGCACTCGACGCAACACCATCCAGGCCGCCTATCAACTGCAGGTCGGGACCAGCGAAGCGAACCTGACTCGCGGCGCGAATCTGCTGTGGGATTCCGGGAAGAAGGTCTCCGACGCCTCGGTGTTTGTGGACTACGGCGGTCCGCAGACGGTATCGCGGACGCGCTACTACTGGCGCGTGCGCGTCTGGGATTCGAGCGGCCGTACCTCCCCGTGGAGTGCGATCGCGTTCTGGGAGACGGGACTGTTGCAGCCCACGGACTGGACCGCCCAGTGGATCGGCCCACCGTCAGCCCCATCCGATAGCCTGCCGTCCCCGTCGCCCCTGTTGCGACGGGCATTTCGTGTCGACGACCGTGTTCGCTCGGCGCGTCTCTACGTCACCAGCCTCGGCCTCTACGAGGCGTATCTCAACGGCCAGCGGATCGGCGACCAGCTCTTCACCCCTGGCTGGACGTCATACCGGCGACGCCTGCAGTACCAGACCTATGACGTCACCTCGCTGGTGCGACCGGGCGCAAATGTCATCGGCGCCATGCTCGGGGATGGCTGGTACCGGGGGCAGCTCGGCTTCTTTGGGCAGCGCAATCTCTATGGCCGGCGGCTCGCCGTGCGCGCCCAGCTCGAGATCCGCTATGAGAGCGGCCGCACCGAGCGCGTCGTGTCGGACAGCGGCTGGAAGACCAAGACGGGTCCGGTGCTCGCGTCGGACATCTATGGCGGTGAAACGTATGACGCGCGGCGAGAACTCAGCGGCTGGGCGAGCGCGCCGTACGACGATCGCGAGTGGGGAGCGGTTGCTCGCGTCGATCCGCCCCCGTCCGCGCTGGTCGCATCGCTGTCGCCACCGGTACGTCGCGTACGCGAGCTGCGCCCGGTGGCGATCCGCCTGGCGCCGTCGGGCGAAACGATATTCGACCTCGGCCAGAACTTCACCGGCTGGGCGCGTCTCAGCGTCCGCGGACCGGCCGGTACGACCGTCACGCTGCGCTTCGGCGAGGTGCTCGACCGGGAGGGCAATCTCTACACCGCCAACCTGCGCGCAGCCGCTCAGACGGACCGCTACACACTCAGCGGGAACGGTCGAGAAGTGTACGAGCCGCACTTCACATTCCATGGCTTTCGGTACGTGGCCGTCCGAGGACTTCCCGCTCCACCGGATTCGGCCACCATCACGGGCATCGCGGTCTCGTCCGATCTCGCGCAGACGGGGAGTCTCGTAACCTCGGACTCGCTGCTCAACCAGCTGCAGCGGAACATCGTCTGGGGTCAGCGCAGCAATTTTCTCGACGTGCCGACGGACTGCCCGCAGCGCGACGAGCGTCTCGGCTGGACGGGAGATGCCCAGGTGTTCGCGCGGACTGCCGCGTTCAACATGGACGTCTCCGGTTTCTTCGCGAAGTGGCTGGCAGATATGGCGGCCGATCAGGACCGTAGCGGCAGTGTACCCTGGGTGATTCCCAATCCACTGGGCGGCGACTCGACACGCTTCGCGGGCACGGCAGGCTGGTCCGACGCCGCGGTCATCATTCCCTGGACGATGTATCTCACGTATGGCGACCGAGGAGTTCTCGAACGCCAGTATCCGAGCATGCGCGCGTGGGTCGATTACGCGCGGCGCCGCGCGGGCACGGACCTGATTTGGAAACCGGGATGGCAGTTCGGCGACTGGCTCGCGCTCCACAGCGACGATCCCTCGTATCCCGGCGCGACCACGGGAACGGACCTGATCGCGACAGCATTCCTGGCGCACTCCACCGATCTGGTATCGCGCAGCGCGGCGGCGCTCGGCCGGAGTGACGAAGCGGCCGCGTATCGTGCACGCTTCCACGCGATCCGAGATGCGTTTGACCGGGAGTTCGTCTCGAGTACGGGTCGAGTGGGCGAGAACACGCAGACGGCCTACGCGCTCGCGGTCGCGTTCGATCTCCTTCCGGATTCGCTGGTGTCGGTCGCAGCCGGGCGCCTAGCGCAGGATGTAGAAGCGCGCGAGCACCATCTCACGACTGGGTTTCTCGGCACGCCGTATCTCCTGCATGTGCTCGGCGCCACCGGCCACGTTGGGCTCGCGTTCGCATTGCTCACCCAGCGCACCTACCCGTCGTGGCTATACCCCATTACCAGAGGGGCGACGACGATGTGGGAACGGTGGGACGGCATTCGACCCGACAGCTCGTTCGAAGATCCCGGGATGAACTCGTTCAATCACTACGCCTTCGGCGCGGTCGGCGACTGGATGTACCGGAACATCGGCGGGATCGATGTGGATTCGGCGGCGGTGGGATACCGGCGGTCACGAATCGCGCCACGACCGGGAGCCGGCCTGACGAGCGCGAGCGCTTCTCTCGAAACGGGTTACGGGACGCTGAAGTCCGCGTGGAGACTCGAGGGGCGGCGATTCGTACTCGACCTCACCGTTCCGGCCAACACGTCCGCGGAAGTGACCTTGTGGGACGCGCTCCTCGACCAGGTGCGGGAAGGAGGCGTTGCGCTCAACGCCAGCGAAGGCGTTCGCTCCTCCCGGCAGCGGGGCAACGATGTGATCGTGGACGTCGGTTCGGGGCGTTATAGTTTCGCGGTCACGGCTCCATAAGAGTACTTTCCACGTATCCCCATTCGGACTGAGTCATGGAGCTTCTGCCCCTAAACGCGTCTCACGATGCCCTGCTGCGTTCTCTGCAACTGCAGGAAGACGTCTGGGAATTCGTCGGACCATTGCCCGAGCCGGAGCAGGACGATAAGCACCGCCTCTTTGCCGTCATGGAAGGGCAGGTCCCGATCGGAATCGGTGGGTTGATCAGATCTCAGGCATTCGACGGCAAGGACTTCGAAGTCTTATGCGCGCTGCGATCGGAGGCCCAACGGCGGGGACTCGCCAAACGCGCCTGCGAATTGATCCTCATGTGGGCGTTCGACACGGCCAAGGTCGAGCGCGTCATCGCCTGTATCGATGACAATAATGAAGGCGCGCGCACGATTGCGAAGAAGATCGGCATGAAGGAGTTGTGCGCGCTGCCACCGCGCAGAACCGTCTACGTGAAGTACCGTGATGAGCGCAGCCTGATGCGTGCGTGAACCTTAGCATCCGCAAGCCTCCACTTCCGAGCGGGGATCCCCATGAGCGCCAAGCCAGTCGTCATCCTCTGCGCCGTTGCTACTCTCACGCTGCCTCTCGCCGCGCAAGACCACGCCCGTCGTGTGGGCGTCGGTATCTCCGTTCCCGACATCGGGGTGTTCTTACCTATCAATGTCAGCGCCCATTTCCGGCTCGAGCCGTATGTCGATTTCTTGTCCGCGCGCGCCGATTACCCGGTGACTTCCGACACCGCGTGGGACTCGCACACCATCGTCGGGCTGGGCGTGTTCTCGGTCGCGCACCCGCAGGAGCGCCTCAACATGTACTTTGGCCCCCGCTTCGGGCTGTTACACGGGTCAACCAGGGTGAATGGATCCGCGGGGCAGACATCGACGACGAGCAGCGGGTGGTTCATCGCCGGCGCGATCGGCGGGGAGTACAGTCCGGCTCCTGCATTCAGCGTCGGCGCCGAGGCCAAGATCCAGTACGATCACACCTCGTCGTCCTCGAGTGGCTCAACCAGCATTGGTCCAAGTCTGTATGCGCGTAGCTGGTTTTCGTCCGGGGCGCTGTTCGTGCGTTTCTATCCGTAAGCGAGACTGGCCACCGAGGGCTCCCGCAGAACCATGACCTCTCACTGACATCAGTCGCTCCACCGGAGGACGTAGTTTGCGTCCTCCGGCGCTGCGAGCACGCGCCTCCGAATAATTCGCAGGAAAGGCCACCGATGAAGCTGTATACCCAACTGAATTTCGGCGGGAATTGCGAAGAGGCGTTTCGCTTCTACGAGAAACATCTCCGCGGCAAAATTACGATGATGATGAACCAGAGCCAGGCTCCAGGAGCGCCGAGTGGAGCCGGCAAAGCGATCATTCATGCGCGGATGAACATTGGCGACACCGTGTTGATCGGAAATGATGTTCCTCCCTCCGTCTTCCAGAAAATCCGCAGCGTCTACGTGTACCTCTCGCTCGATTCTACGGAAGAAGCCGAGCGAGTCCACAACCTGCTTGCGGAGGGCGGTGAGGTCTACATGCCGCTGAAGGAAACGTTCTATGCGACGCGCTTCAGCCAGCTTCGCGACCGGTTTGGCGTGATCTGGTCAATCATCCACGAACTTCCGAGAAGGTGAGTCGGAAGTGTTGTCCAAACTTCGTGTCAGCAGCTTTGCGATATCGCTCGACGGGTTCGGCGCCGGACCCAACCAAGACCTTCAGAACCCGCTGGGTCTGGGCGGCCCGCTCCTCATGGAGTGGTTCTTCTCGACGCGCGTCTGGCAACAGATGCACGGCAATCCGAAGGCCGGGGAAACGGGCGTCGACAACGAAATGGCCGAGCAAGGATTGGCGGGTCTCGGCGCGTGGATCCTGGGACGCAATATGTTCGGCCCCGTGCGGGGGCCGTGGCCGGACGAAAGCTGGAAAGGCTGGTGGGGCGACGAGCCACCGTATCACACGCCGGTCTTTGTCCTGACCCATCACGCGCGGCCGCCGTTGCGGATGGCCGGCGGCACCGAATTTCGATTCGTCACAGGCGGCATCAAAGCCGCACTGCAGCAGGCCCGGGAGGTGGCCGGCGGGCGCGACATCCGCCTCGGCGGTGGCGTCGCCACAATCCGGCAGTATCTGGGCGCCGGCCTCATTGATGAATTGCACCGGGCGGTCAGGCCCGTCCTGCTCGGCGCCGGCGAAGCGCTGCTCGCGGGGCTGAATCTGCCGGCGTTAGGCTACGAGTGTCTCAAGCACGTCGCCGGCGAGCGCGCGATGCATGTCTTCCTGCGCAAGCGCGACTGATCGACTACTTCTCACATCCTGGAGCGCCCATTGGTCCTCGGATTGCGCACGGTCATCTACCACGTCTCAGATCTAAAGCGCGCGAAAGTCTGGTACGCCGCAGCATTCGGCGTGCAGCCCTACTTTGACGAGGCGTACTACGTTGGCTTCCAGATTGGCGGCTTCGAGCTCGGGTTGGATCCGGACGTCACGGGAGTTCCGCCGGGCCCCGGTGGCTGTGTCGCCTACTGGGGAGTTCCCAACCTCGATTCAGCGGTTCAAGAGTTCACCAAGGCGGGCGCGACCGTGACGGCGCCCATCCAGGACGTCGGTGGTGACATTCGGGTCGCGACGGTCGCGGATCCCTTTGGAAACCTGCTCGGCCTGATCGAGAACCCTCACTTTAAAGCCTCCTAAGTACCGAGCGTGAGCACCCGATCGGCATGCGCCCGCGCGAATTCCGCGTCGTGTGTCGCGACCAGCAGTCCGCGCCCCTGCTCGCACAAGCGGCGCAAGGTGTTTCCGAGCGCGGTGCGCCGCGGAGGGTCCAGAGCTGCGGTTGGCTCGTCCATGAGCAACAGCGCGGGGTCCGGTGCCAGTGCGCGCGCGATCGCGACGCGCTGCGCCTCACCGCCCGAAAGCTGACGCGGCCAGGCGCTCGCCCGCGCGCCGACCTCCAGCGAGTCCAGCAGTCTCTCCGCAACCGCATCCGCGTCCTCTCGGCTTTTGCCGAGGACGTGCCGCAACGCCAGCGTGATGTTGTCGAGTGCGCTGAGGTGCTCGAACAGCGCGTGCCCCTGAAACACGAGACCCACTCGACGCCGCAGCGGCACGAGTCGAGCTTCGGGCGGTACCGGTCCGGGGACAAGTGCGAATCCATCGACCACGATCCGGCCCTCGTCGAACGGCTGGAGAGCGGCGACCGCTCGCAGAGCTGTCGTCTTGCCGGCACCGGATGGAGCCATCAACGCCACTAGCTCGCCCGCCGCGACTTCGAGCGACAGCGCTCGCAGGACGTCCCGCGAGTCGAAGCGGACGCGCAGCCGATCGATCACGAGCAGCGCGCTCACGGTGCGCGCGCGCCCCAACGATGCTCCAGCCGGCGTGCCAGGCGCGCGAGCGGCAGCGACATCGCCAGATACACGACGGCGCACAGGGCACCGGGCACGATCCAGCTGCCGACGTTCGTGGCGTAGATCGCTGTCTGCTTGGTCAGCTCGACGACCGTGATGACCGACACGAGCGCGGAATCTTTGAGCAAGGCGACGAAGTCGTTGGTCATCGGCGCGAGCGCGTAGCGTAAGGCCTGCGGCCCGCGCACGAGTCGCAGGATCTGCCCTTCCGACAAACCGAGCGTCCGTCCGGCCTCGAGCTGTGCGCGCGGGACTGCGAGCAGCGCGCCGCGATAGATCTCGGCCTCGTAGGCCGCGTAGTTCAGGCCGAGACCCAGAATCGCGGCGAGAAACGCCGGCAACCGGACCACGCCCGCGAGCCCGTAATAGATGACGAAGAGCTGTAGCAGGAGCGGCGTCCCGCGTATCACCTCGATGTAGACAGTGGTGAGTGCTCGCAGCCAGCCGGATCCGTACAGCCGCCCCGATGCGAGCGCGAGTCCGACGAGGACCGCCAGCATCATGGAGAGCACCGACACCAGCGCCGTCACGGCGGCAGCACGGGCAAGGGAGGGGAGGTAAGCGATTGCCTGAACCACCGGTGCTGTCCCTGGCGACCTTGCTGTCATGTTGGATCGCAGCACCCCGTCGAAGAGCACGCCCTGGGTTGGATCCCACACGCTCCAGCGACGGAAAATTTGCTCGAGCGATCCATCGCGCATCGCTTCGCGCAGCACGGCGTCCACGGAATCGCGCAACGCGGAATCGGCGCGCGCGAGGACGCCGACGTAGTGCCCGACGGCGACGGGCGGCGCGAGGATCACGAAACCAGAGCCGCCACGGCGCCGCAGGGCGCGCTGCGCGATGATGTGATCCAGCAGCACCGCGTCCACTCGTCCCGTCACGAGGTCGCCATAGGGATGCACATCGTCGTCGTACGACACAGGGATGAGACCCGTCGAATCGCGTGCCCGCATGAGCAGGTCGTACGCGATCGTCGCGCCCAGCGTCGCAACGCGCCGGCCGCGCAGATCGATCAGACCGTGAATGCGGGCTGCCTCCTCCGGTCGCACGGCGAGCACTTCACGGAATTCGAAGTAGGGGAGGGTGGCGGCGTGCCGGGCGCGGCGTGCGGGCGTGTCCTCGACACCCGAGAGGCCGAGCGCGAAATCACCCCGTTCGACGGATTGATCGATGCTGGACCACTGGACCTGGACGAAGCGGGTGGTGCGACCGAGTCCGCAGGCGATCCGGTCGGCGACCTCGACGTCGAAGCCACGTACCTGTGATGGATCGGCCGGATCGGCTTCCACGAAGGGGGCGCCGCCCTCCGCATCGCCGCCCCATACGAGCACGCGGGCTGTCGGATGTTGCACGGCGAGTGCAGTCAGAATGCACAGCGCGAGGCTAACCACAGCTCACCAAGATGCGGTAGAATTGAACCGCATGGTACTTCCGTCTCGAAGCGCGCGCTACGTCTTTGTGCTCCTGGCTTGCGGCTGCGCGGCAGCGCCGCATCAGGGGCGCGGACGTGAGACGGTACGATGCGACTTCGTCGTTTATAATCGAACGCCGCACGCCCTGGAGATCCGCTTGCGAGCGGGAACGCTGTCAACGACTGCTATCGGTGCGCTGAACCCCGGAGAGTTGCTGACCTACTCCGTACCGTGTGCAGTGCAGCGCGTCTGGATCCGAGGCATTCCGATACCTTCCCAGGTAGGGGCTCCAGTGTCGTTTCGCTTCGTGCAAGGGGAAGTCACTCTGATCCAAGGAGAAAGGGTTGAGATCGCATTACAATGGCCATGACTGAGCGACGTTACACCGACGAGGAAGTTGCGGAGATCTTTCGTTCGGCAGCAGAGGGCCCGGCGACTCCAGTACCACACTCGTCCCCAAGTCATGGCTTGAGCCTCGCCGACCTCAAGGCGATCGGTCGTGAGGTCGGCATCGCTCCCGATGCTGTCGCCCGCGCCGCGCAGGCGTTAGAGGTACGCCGGAACGCCGTGTCACGAACGCTCATTGGCTTGCCAATTGGCGTCGAACGGCGAGTGACACTGTCCCGGCGACTTACCGACGACGAGTGGGAACAGCTCGTCGGAGAATTGCGTGAAGTGTTCAGGGCGCGCGGGAGAACCAGGGCTGAGGGATCGCTCCGTCAATGGACGAATGGCAATCTGTACGTGTTGCTCGAGCCGACGGCAACCGGCCAGCGCATTCGCCTGGGTTCACTGCACGGTGGGGCGGCTGCTTCCATCAGGTTGGGACTCGTAGGGCTGGGCGCTGCTGTGATACTCGCGGTCGCCAGTGCGCTCGGTGCTCAAGTGGGCAGTGCGATTCCCGCGCTGCTCGCCGGCGGTGCCGTCTTGATCGTCAATGGGGCACTCCGCGTTCCGGGATGGGCCCGCCTACGGGCGCGCCAGATGGAAGACCTCGCGGTGCGCCTCGCGCTTCCCGCCGACTCCGAGCCTAGGTAGCAGGAAGATTGCTGAGGCCCGTGTCGCGATTCAGATGGACGAGCGAACGCCCGCCTCCCGTCCGCGCCAAATGCCGCAGAATTGAAAACCGTGCATCTTCAACGGCGTGTCCTTCGATCGACAGCCTGTTCTGCAGGGCGACCTCCTCGAGCTACGCCCCCTGCGCGCGGACGACTTCGACGCGCTATTCCGGGTCGCAGCGGATCCGCTGATC
>Ga0134085_10001049_pt1 | contig 9945 bp, 9 predicted proteins | sample 15_taG_10_FD_123125 | JGI IMG/M metagenome (GOLD analysis project Ga0134085, IMG submission 123125) | Grasslands soil microbial communities from the Angelo Coastal Reserve, California, USA - 15_D_Rain_20cm_2_09182015 | ecosystem: Environmental > Terrestrial > Soil > Grasslands ...
GCCTCGATCTCGTGATGGGTGGTCAGACCGGCGGCCGGGTCGATGCCATCGACCCCCACGAACACGATGTCGAGGTTCAGCTCCTCCAGGCTCTGCTCGGCGAGCGGCCCGACCAGCTCGTAGGACTCGCTGCGCGCGACGCCGCCGGTCACCACGAGCTTCACGTTGGGACGGACGGCGAGCTCGGAGGCGATGTTGAGGGCGTTCGTGACCACCGTGACGTTCTCGCGAGTGGCCAGAGCCCGGCCCACCTCGGTGGTGGTGGTCCCACCCGTCAGGCCCACCGCGGAACCGTCGGCGACGCGCTCCGCCGCCGCCGCGGCGATGCGCCGCTTCTCCTCCCTGTGTCGGGCGGTCTTGTATCGGAGCGGCAGCTCGTAGAGGACACCGTGGGCCACCGCACCGCCGTGGGTCCGAGCCAGGAGCTGCTGCCGCTCCAGGAGCTGCAGATCGCGGCGGATGGTGGCCGGCGACACCTCCAGCTCACGGGAGAGCCCGGACGCGGTCACCGACCCACCGTTGGAGAGCCGTTCCAGGATGGCGGAGAGCCGGTCGGCCTGTCGCACCTCCCGAGTATAGGGTGCGCGAATCGCCTTGCGCTCGTGAGCGATTGCGCTCTATCATCCCCCGACGTGAGCGCAATCGTGCAGGAAATCACCACCCAGCCCTCGGCTTGGGCCGAAGCCGTCCGTCTGGCTCCCCAGGCCGCCCCGATCCTTCCGTCGCGTGGCGAGCGGATCGCGGCGGTGGGATGCGGGACCTCCGCGTTCATGGCCGAGGCCTTCGCATCCCTCCGAGAGGCTGCCGGCCACGGCGAGACCGACGCGTTCCCCGCCTCCGAGATGCCCCCCGGGAGGCCGTATCACGCCATCGTGGCCATCTCCCGCTCGGGAACCACCACCGAGGTCCTTCGGTTGCTCGAGGCCGTCGAGGTGCCGACCATCGCCATCACGGCGGTGGCGGACTCGCCCATCGCCCGAGCCGCCAACGATGCGGTGGTGCTCGAGTTCGCCGACGAGCGCTCGGTGGTCCAGACGCGGTTCGCCACCTCGACGCTGGCGCTCCTCCGGGCCCACCTCGGCCAGGACCTGGGCCAGGCCATGGCCGACGCGGAGGTGGCGCTGCGCACCGAGCTCCCGCTCGAACCCGGTGCCTTCGACCACTACGTATTCCTCGGCACGGGATGGACGGTCGGTCTGGCGCACGAGGCAGCCTTGAAGCTGCGTGAGGCGAGCGGTTCCTTCACGGAGGCGTATCCGGCCATGGAGTACCGGCATGGCCCGATCAGCCTGGCGGGCAGCCGCTCCGCCGTCTGGGCCCTGGGGCGGGTGGACCCTCGCCTGCTCGAGGATGTCGCGGCGACCGGGGCCACGGTGGTCGCCGGCGAGCTCGATCCGATGGCCCAGCTGATCCAGGTGCAACGCACCGCGGTGGCGCTGGCCGAGCTCCGGGGCCTGGATCCCGACCATCCACGCAATCTGACGAGATCGGTGGTGCTGTCGTGAACGACCCTGGAGGTGAACGGTGAAGAGGACATGGTTCCCGGCGGTCATGGTCGTCGCGTTCGTCGCCGCCGCGTGCACGGGAGGCGGGGATGGTGCGGAGAGCCCCGGCGGGAACGGGACGACGGGCGTCGAGCACATCATCCTGTGGCAGGGCTACGGCGCGCCCACGCAGCCCGGCGAGACCCCGAACCGCGAGGCGGATTCGATGCGGGCGCTGGTGGAGGAGTTCAACACGACCCACCCGAACGTCAGCGTCGAGATCATCAACTACAACAACGACAACGCCCTGGCGAAGCTGACCGTCGCCCTCCAGGCCGGTGAGCCGCCGGACGTCACCTATCAGTACGGGTCGTCGATGCCGCAGCTCGCCGCCGCGCCGGGGATCGTGGACCTCACCTCGCGGGTGGAGGCATCGGGGTTCGACTGGAGCGACTTCTATCCAGGGGAGCGCGAGGCGGCCACGGTGGATGGGCGCGTCCTGGGGATCCCGGCACTCGTGGACAACCTGGCCATCGTGTACAACAAGGACCTGTTCGACAAGGCCGGCCTGTCCTACCCCACCCCCGACTGGACGTGGGACGACTTTCGCACGGCGGCGAAAGCCCTCACCGACCCGGCCACCAAGACCTTCGGGTTCGCCTTCCCCGCCGATGCCAGCGAGGACAGCGTCTGGCACTACGACGCCATGCTCTGGGAGGCGGGCGGCGACATCCTGAACGCCGACAACACGGCGGCCGCGTTCGACTCGCCGGCCGGCGTCACCGCCCTGCAGGCGCTCGCCGACATGGCGGTGACCGACAAGTCCGTGTACATGGACTTCCAGAACACCAAGATCGCCGGTCTGTTCAACTCGAACAAGATCGGCATGGCCGTGACGGGGCCGTGGGACCTCCCGTCGTTCCCGAACGTGAACTACGGCGTCCAGATCATGCCGATGTTCCCGGGCGGCGATCACCAGACGATCGCGGGCCCCGACAACTGGGTCCTGTTCGACAATGGTGCGGCGCGCCTGGACGCGGCATGGACGTTCGTCAGCTGGCTCACCGCTCCGGAGCAGGTGCTGACCGACTCGCTCGTCACCGGCCATCTGCCGATCCGCCAGTCCGTGACGCAGCTGCCGACGTTCGACCGGTTCGCTACGAAGTTCCCCGGCGTGGATGTGTTCGTGGCCAACTTGGCGAACGTGCAGAAGGCCCGCCCCGTCCTGAAGGCCTATCCCCGGATCTCTGAGGCCATGGGGCAGGCCATCATCGCGGCCATGACGGGCGAGAAAAGCCCTCAACAGGCACTGGCCGATGCCGCGCAGCAGGTGAACGACATCCTGGCCATCCCCGCATAGGGTGGTGAGCATGGGTCGGCTGCGACGGGCGCTCGCGTCCGACCACGTGGCCGGCTGGGCGTTCATCGGACCGGCGTTCCTGCTCATCGGCGTCTTCGGCATCCTGCCGATCGTCTGGGGCCTCGTGCTCTCCTTCCAGAAGAGCGACCTGATCGATCCCAACACACCGTTCGTCGGACTGACGAACTACCGAGCCCTGGCTCACGACCACGTCCTGCGCATCGCCGCCGGACACACCCTGGTCTACACGGGAGTGTTCGTCCCGGTCTCGGTGATCGGTGCGCTCTTCGTGGCGGTGGCGCTCAACCGAAAGATCCACCTCATCCGGTTCTACCGCACGGCGGTCTTCGTGCCGGTGGTGGCCTCCACCATCGCCACCTCGATCATGTTCCTGTGGTTGTTCGACGCCCAATACGGCCTGGCCAACTGGCTGCTCGGGAAGATCGGCGTGGGTCCCTTCGGGTTCTTCGACTCACCCCGAGGAGCGCTCTACGCGATCATCGCCATGACCGTCTGGGGCTGGGTCGGGTTCGATGTCATCATCTACCTCGCCGCGCTTCAGGGGATCCCGCACGAGCTGGTCGAGGCGGCGGAGATCGACGGGGCGAGCAGATGGAGCATCTTCCGCAGCATCACGGTTCCGCTGCTCGGGCCGGCCACCTTGCTGCTGGTCGTGTGGTCCTCGATCAACGCGCTCCAGCTCTTCGACGAGGTCTACTTCGTGACCCACGGCGGACCGCCGCCGTACAACACGGCGGTCGTGGTGTGGTGGCTCTTCAGCCTGGCCTTCCGGCTCGGGGCAGCCGGCTACGCGGCGGCGATCGCGTACGTGCTGTTCCTGGCCATCCTGGTCCTCACGATGGTCCAGTTCTGGCTGGGGAACAAGGTGGTGCATTACAGCTCATGACGATGGAGGCCCAGGCCGACCGGATCGCGTGGCCGGAGGAGGCCGAGGTTGCCGAACGCCCGCGGCGGCGGTGGCTCCCGTTCTCCCCGTGGCACCTGGTCCTGTTTCCCCTCGCCCTGATCATGCTGCTGCCACTGGTGTGGATGATCGTCACGTCGTTGGAGACCCAAGCCGAGAGCTTGCATTTCCCGCCGGTCCTGGTACCGGGATCGCTCCATTTCGGCAACTATCCGAGCGCACTTCGCTCGGCGCCGTTCGGCCGGTGGTTCCTGAACACCTTCATCGTCACGAGCACCGTGGTCGTGAGCAACCTCCTGCTGTGCAGCCTGGCGGGCTACGCCTTCGCCCGGATCAGGTTCTTCGGCCGGGCGGCCACGTTCATGCTGCTCCTGGCCACGTTGATGGTGCCCTTCCAGGTGGTGATGATCCCCACCTTCTTGATCGTGAAGAAGCTCGGGCTCTTCGACAGCTTGCCGGCGCTGATCGCGCCCAACCTCGTAAGCGCGTTCGGGATCTTCATGCTGCGACAGTTCTTCCGGACCCTGCCGGTGGAGCTGGAGGAAGCCGCCAGGATCGACGGGGCCTCACGCCTCGGCGTGCTGTTCAAGATCGTCCTGCCGCTGTCGCTTCCGGCACTGGCGACCCTGGCCGTCATCCAGTTCATGTGGACATGGAACGACTTCCTGTGGCCGCTCATCGCCGTCTTCTCCCAGCGGAACTTCACGCTCCAACTGGGCCTCACCGTGTTCCAGGGATCCCACGACGTCTTCTGGCCGCTGGTCATGGCGGGCAACGTGATGAGCATGATCCCCATGCTGGTGCTGTTCTTCGCCGCGCAGCGATACTTCGTCCGGGGCATCGCCACGACGGGGTTGAAGGGGTAGCCGGATGGCCCAGGTCGTGCTGGACCACGTGACCAAGGTGTTCGACGATCAGGTCATGGCCGTCGACGACCTCACGCTCACCGTGGGGGACGGCGAGTTCATCATCCTGGTCGGGCCATCGGGATGCGGGAAAACCACTGCGCTCCGGATGCTGGCCGGCCTGGAGAAGGTCACGTCGGGCCGGATCGCGATCGACGGTCGGGTCATCAACGACGTATCACCGCGCGACCGCGACATCGCCATGGTGTTCCAGAACTATGCGCTGTACCCGCACATGACGGTGTTTCGCAACCTGGCGTTCGGGTTGCGGCAACGCAAGGTCCCGAGCCGCGAGATCGACCGACGGGTTCACGAGGTGAGCGAGATCCTCGGCCTGGAGGACCTGCTGAAGCGCCGTCCGGCCCAGCTCTCCGGGGGCCAGCGGCAACGGGTGGCCATGGGCCGCGCCCTGGTACGGGAGCCGAAGGCGTTCCTCCTGGACGAGCCGCTGTCGAACCTCGACGCCAAGCTCCGGGTGCAGATGCGGGCGGAGCTGAAGCGCCTCCACCAGCGCCTCGGCGTCACCACGATCTACGTGACCCACGATCAGGTGGAGGCCATGACGCTCGGTGACCGGATCGCGGTCCTCTCCGGCGGCAAGCTCCAGCAGCTCGGCCCGCCGCAGGACGTCTACGACCATCCGGTGAACGTGTTCGTGGCCGGGTTCATCGGAAGCCCTCCCATGAACCTGCTTCGGGCAAACGCGGTGAACGGGAGGATCACGGCCGGCGACCTGCAGTTGGACATCCCGGGCTTGGCCGACGGTGACGTGGTGGTGGGCGTTCGACCCGAGATGCTCCGGCCCGCCGGCGACGGCCTTCCCGCCGTGCCGTTCACGGTCGACGTCGTCGAACCGCTGGGCGACGAGATCGTTGTGCATGGCACCGTGGCCGGCAGGCTCGCGGGGAGCGGCGCCGACGATCAGATCCCCACGACAGGTGGCGGGGCCGAGCTGGCCACGGTCACGGCCCGGTTCGACCCGCAGCTTCGGCCCACGGTCGGAGATCGGATCCCGCTCCGCATCAGGCCGGAGGCCGTTCACTTGTTCGACGCCCGCACCGGCGAGGCGATCCGCTAGCCGAACGGAAGGACCTCGGCCCGTTTCGAGAGCTCAACGGCACGACCTCGGTCAAGCCGCCCGGCTCCCGGCGTCTCCGCGTTCGCCGCAGCCGCTCCCAGGGCCATGGCCAGCGCGTCGGGCCACGTTGCCTCGCGGTCGAGCGCCGTGACCAACCCTCCGAGGAACGCGTCGCCGCTCCCGACCGGGTAGGGGCCGCGCTCGTACAGCCGAGCGCGGAGCACCGCGCCGTCCGGGGTCACGACGATGGCTCCCTCCGCCCCGCGGGTCACGATGGCCGCCCGTCCCTCGCCCTCCACGCGCCACCGAAGCTCCTCGGCCGCTTCCTTGGCCTCCTCCAGCGTCTCGACCTTGATGCCGAGGAGCGTCCCCGCCTCCTCCGCATTCACCTTGACGACCTGGGGCCCGGCCGAGACCCCAACCAGCAGGGCCTCGTCCCGGGCATCGAGTGCCACCGGGACGCCCGCCTCGCGGGCCAGACGGACCAGGCGGGCGTAGCCGTCGTCGGGGGCGCCCACGGGTAGGTTCCCCGAGAGGGTCATCCAGCCCGAGGAAGGCAGGACCTCCAGCACGATCCGCTCGAGGCGGTCCCACCCCTCCGGCCCGATGTCCCATCCACGCTCGTAGAACTCCGTCAGGCCCCGGCCGCTCCGGTCGGCGACGGAGAGCGAGGCCCGGGTCTCTCCGTCCACCCAGGCGAAGCGGGCTCGGACGCCTTCCGCGGCAAGGGCCTCGTCGATCCATCGTCCGGCGTGGCCGGCCAGGACGCCGGTGGCGGTCACCTCCGCCCCCAACGCGTGCGCGGAGCGGGCCACGTTCAATCCCTTGCCCCCGGGGACCTGGACGAACCCGGTGGGACGGTGGATGGCGCCGATCTCGACCCGCTCGACCTCGAAGAGCTTGTCGACGGATGGGCTTGCGGCGACGCAGAGGATCACGCCACCGACTCCAGGGCGGCCACCGCCTCGTCCATCGTCGGCTGAGCGGCCGTGCCGCCGGCGGCTCGCGTGGAGAGCGAGCCGCACGCCACGGCGAGCTGGAGGCATCGGGACAGGGGAAGCCCGGCCAGCCGCCCGGTCAGGAACCCGGCGTCGAAGCTGTCACCGGCGCCGGTCGTGTCGACGACGTCGGCGGGGATGGACTCGGAGCGAACCACCTCATCCCCCCACAAGGCCAGGCCACCCCCCTGCCCGAACTTCACCGCCACGACCGAGCCCCGCTCGGCCAGGGTGAGCGCCGCGACGTCGATGTCGTCCACGCCGGTGATGGCGCGAGCTTCCACCGGGTTGGGGAGGAAGCAGTCGGTCTGCGACAGGAGCGGCAGCAGGCCGCCGTCCCAATCATCGGCCGGATCCCAATTGGGGTCGATCGAGGTGCTGGCCCCGGCCTCGTGAGCCTCCCGGAACAGCGCGGGAAGGTCGGCGGCCAGGCCGGCCTGCAGGAAATAGGAGGACACGTGGACGTGGCGGGAGCTGCGAAGGAGCGCGTGATCGATGACCCCTTCCCGGAGGTCGGCGATCGCTCCCAACGCGGTGAGCGAGGCCCGGTCCTCGCCCTTCGACAGCACCACCGAGAGGCCCGTGGGCCTGTTCGGGTCGACCACGATGCCCGTGATGTCCACACCGCGCTCCGCCAGGGCGTCCAGCATGAACCGGCCGAATACGTCCTCCCCGACCACACCGGCGAACGCCACACGCAGGCCGAGGCGCGCGGCTCCGCAGGCGGCGATGGCGCCCGATCCGCCGATCACCAGATCGGCCTGGTCGACCAGCTTCTCGGCCTGGCCGAACTGCGGCGTCACGTCACCGCGCACGATGAGGTCGGGATTGGCGTCCCCGAGGACGAGGAGATCGAAATCGGTCATGGGATCGCCGACACACTAGCCGACGGTCAGGACCGTGCCTCCCGCTCCCGGCGGCGCTCGGAGAGGTGATCGGCCACCCCGATGCTGGTGAACGGAAGCACCGGGGCGAGGAGCAGCGCGATGACGGGGACCGAACGGAGGAGGATGAACACGTACGCGGAGACGGCGACGACGGCGATGGCCCGGGCTTTCCAACTGTGCGCGACGTCGGCGCGCATCGCCACGATCCCTCCCGCTCCCACCCCAGCGACGAAGCCGGTGACCGCGTCGCCGGCGAAGGCCGAGACGGGAGCGCCGACGAGGATCGTGAGGACCAGGGCCCTGGCGGTCGCCCCTGCGGCCCGTGGATGTTCCGAGAGGAAAGCGAGCGCGAGGAAGACGAAGGGCAGGAGGACCAGGCCGAAGGCGATGTACGGGGCGGCGAACGGCGCGCTGTCCTTGTCCGAGCCCTCCGCGACGAGCCCGGTCACCAGCGACCAGTAGCCGGGCACGAGCAGGAGCGTCGCGAGCGTGATCGCTCTCCATTTGCGCCGCGGCGAGAGTGGTTCGATGCCCGCGAGCATCAACCGCTTGGCTCGGGCCATCAGCGACTCAGCCCTTGACGGCGCCGGCCGTGAGCCCGCGCACGAAGTACTTCTGCAGCGAGAAGAACACGATCAAAGGAAGCGCCATGGAGATGAATGCGGCCGACGTCAGCAGTTGCCAGTTCTCTCCGCGCGAGCCGACGAGATTGGCCAGGTTGAGGGTGAGGACCTGGACGCTCCGCTCTCCTCCAAGGAACACGTACGCCACGAGCAGGTCGTTCCAGACCCAGAGGAACTGGAAGATCGCGAACGCTGCGAGCGCGGGGACCGAAAGGGGAACGATGAGCCGCCAGAAGATCGTGAAGTGGTCGGCGCCGTCGATCTTCGCGGATTCGATGATCGATGACGGCAGGGATCCGATGTAGTTGCGTAAGAGGTAGACGGCGAGCGGCAGTCCGAACCCCGTGTGGGCCAGCCATACCGCGAGGAAGGTGCCGTTCAGATGCAGCTGGGGAAAGACGACATAGTCGAACAGCGTGGCCCCGTTGACGTAGAGCTTCAGGATCGGGATCAGCGCCATCTGCAGCGGAACGACCAGGAGGCCCACCACCGTCACGAAGAGGAGGTAGCGTCCCCTGAAGTCCATCCACGAGAACGCGTAGGCGGCGAAGGCGGCGATCGTGATGGGGATGACGGTCGACGGGATCGTCACCGCGAGGCTGTTGAGGAACGAGTTGCCGAGACCGCCGGCATCGATGGCCGAGCGGTAGTTCTCGATCGTCCACTCCCCAGCCTGCAATGGGTGTGCGAACGCGGTCCACCACCCGCTGGTGTTGACGAGATCCCCGTTCCGGAAGGAGGTGATGAGCACGCCGAGGGCGGGGATCAGCCAGAGGACGCAGACGGCCACGATCGTGAGGCGCACGAACCATCCGCCCTTGCGGACCCCGCCGACGCCCTCCCCCTTGGGTGCCTCGACGATCGGCTTGGCCGCCTCCTCGACGTCCCCGGCCTGAGCCAGGCTCATCGGATCATCTCCTCCTCGCGGAACCGGCGGACGTTCCAGACCATCACCGGGATCACCACGATGAACAAGACCACGGCGATGGCGGCCCCCTTCCCGTAGTCCTGCCCGATGAAGAACCACCGGATCATGCGCTCCGCGATGACCTCCGTCTGGTTGAGCTCCGCGTTGCCCATCACGAAGACGATGTCGAAGACCTTGAGCGAGTTGATGACCATGTAGGTGGCCACCACCACGATCGTCGGAAGGATGCTCGGCACGATGATCCGCCGGAACACCTGCCACTCGGAGGCGCCGTCGATGCGGGCGGCCTCGATGATCTCGTCGGGGATCGACTTGATGGCGGCGGACAGAACGACCATGGCGAACCCGGTCTGCATCCAGACCATGATCACCATGAGATAGAGGTTGTTCCAGGGATGCTGCGAGAGCCAGTCCACCGGGTTCTGGCCGAGCCCGAGCATGATCCCGTTCAACAGCCCGATGTTCGAGCCGAACCCCGCGGGACGGAAGCTGTAGATCAGGCGCCACGTGATCGATGCCCCGGCGAAGGAGATGGCCATCGGGAGGAAGATGATCGACTTCGCCACGGCCTCCCCACGGCGAAGCCGGTCGGCGAGGGTCGCGAATGCCAAGCCGGTAGTGACGGCGGCCACGGGGACGAGGATCATCCAGCCCAGGGTGTTGCGGATTGCCCGGAGCATGCTTTCGTCGGTGAAGACGAACTTGAAGTTGTCGAGTCCCACGAAGCTCTGGGACTGCGCGTCCTTGAAGCTGATTA
>Ga0134085_10001066_pt1 | contig 9855 bp, 10 predicted proteins | sample 15_taG_10_FD_123125 | JGI IMG/M metagenome (GOLD analysis project Ga0134085, IMG submission 123125) | Grasslands soil microbial communities from the Angelo Coastal Reserve, California, USA - 15_D_Rain_20cm_2_09182015 | ecosystem: Environmental > Terrestrial > Soil > Grasslands ...
CGCGCCAGTTATACCCACCACTATACGCAACTGGGACTGTTGACCCAATGGTGTGCCGACGACGGGTGGACTGCCGGGGCTTTTCAAAACGGTCGTGCCTGTCACTAGTGTCGGCTGAAATGTCATAGATCCGCTCCAAGCACTGAGAACCTTCCCAGCACTCTGGTGGTCGGAGAAACTAAAACGCGTCAAGCGCGCGCGAGCTCCGCCCCACACCCTGGAGTAAAACTGATTGTAGGTCCCACGTACAATTGATTCGTCGACGGGACCCAAGAGGCATTTACGCCGGCACCGAACATGCTTCCGACGGCATATCCAACAAGCGCGCCAGGAAGGCCACCCACGGCCACTCCGATTGCTGCGCCGGGCTCGGATAACGGCAAGGTGCCGCTAAACGAATACACCCCCACGCCTCCTGAGTCCACGCCGTCGCTACAGGGAAGGGCACTTTGTTCGCGGGATTAACGGCAGGTGGTTTGGTGGCTGGGTTGCCAGTACCCCCGCCCGCCCCTGGACCTCCGCCCGATCCCGGCCCTCTGCCTGGTCCCGGGCGTGGGGTGCCCAGTCCCCCTGAAAGCCACCACCACCACCACGGCGATTCGTTGTCAACTGCGTCGCAATGATACGTCCCATCTGGTTTGACGTAACAGGGATCTAACCCGAACGGATCATTCTGATTGATCGGATCATTGGCCACGTGGGAATATCGGTTCAATTGCTGCGGGTCCAAACAATTGCTGCAGACCTGACGCAAATTTGACCATTTTATGAACTTTGTGCGCACCAAGAAAGATCGGCGAAGATTGTCCGCCTGCTTGATGGCAGAACTTAAAGCGCAAGGTTCGGAGTTCAGTCTTCAGGCTGCACTGCGCTCGGGCAGGCTAAAGCCTGAACTCCATGCCACGAGTCTCATTTGAGGGAGGCGATGATCTTCTGCGCGTCTCGAACGAGACTCTGGGCCTGCGACCGGGACCGGGCTTCCGCGACAACTCGTAATACCGGCTCGGTGTTCGAGGGCCGGACGTGAAGCCAGCGGTCGTCCCACGAGAGTTTCAATCCGTCCAATGTGGACTTTCTGGCATCGGGAAAACGCCGTTCCAGAGCGTCCAGCAGGCGGGAGACCTGGTCCGGGGGGAATTCCGCCTTTTGCTTGATAACCACGTAGCGCGGGAGACTTGCGACGATGGCGTGGAGCGGTTGCCTCCGCGCCGCCAGGAGCTGGAGAACGACCCCCATGCCGCTCATGCTGTCCCGGCAGTAATGCACTTCCGGAAGGATCACGCCGCCATTCCCTTCCCCTCCAATAACGGCGTGGCTCTGGATCATCTCTTCCACCACGTTGATTTCTCCGATCTTTGTGCGAATCACCGGGCAACCGAGCTGCCTGGCAATGTCATCGATCGCCTGGGTCGTGGAAAGATTCGTGACCACGGGCCCGCGGCGGCGTTCGAGGGCGAAGAGCGTGGCAAGCGCGAGCGTGTAATCCTCTCCGATCGGTCGCCCGTGTGCATCGACGACCGCGAGGCGGTCGGCGTCGGCGTCCTGGGCAAAGCCGACGTCGGCACGGTTCGCGACAACCGCTTTACGCAGCGCGCCCAGGTTTTCGGGGAGGGGCTCTGGGTTGCGGGGAAACAAGCCGTCCGGCCGGGTGTGAATCTCTATGACGCGGCACCCCAGCTGCCGAAGGAACGCCGGTGCGGCCAGGCTTCCCGCGCCATTGACTGAATCGATGACTACCTTCAATCTGGCCCCGCGCACGATCCTGGCGTCGAAGTAATCCAGGAGTTTCTGGATGTGCTCCGGGATGGCCCGGGAATCCTGCCGCACTCTCGGGATCTCCTGCGCAGGAACCTGCGTGAAGTTTCGTTGGTGATAGATATCGAGCAGCTCTTCGGCCTGATAGTTGTTGAGAAACAATCCCCGGGAACCAATGAACTTGAGCGCGTTCCACTCGACCGGATTGTGGCTCGCGGTAATTGCAATAGCGCCCTGGGAGCGCACCGAAGCCGTGCGCACCTGAATGGAGGGCACGGGACAAATGCCGAGATCCACAGGCTCGCACCCGGCGGACAGAAGCCCGGAGAATACCGCGTTGAGAACCATCAATCCTGAGGGGCGCGTGTCTCTACCGACGAGAATGGGACCCCGTCCCAGGTAGGTGCCCAGTGCTCCCGCGAAAGCGGCAAGGAGTTGCGGGGTGAGCGCCTCTCCTACAATTCCGCGCACTCCGGAGATGCTGATTTTGAGCGATTGCACCTTTGTCATCAGGCACCCCCGGCCGTCTGCAAGCGCTGAACCTGGGCGTAACACAGGTCGTACAGCTCGCGCGCCCGCGCCAAATTCTCGGCCTCCACAATGATGCGAATCAACGGCTCGGTGTTACTGGCCCGTATGTGCAGCCATGCGTCCTTCCAATCGACCCGTACTCCGTCCTCGAGATTCGGAGATTCTGAATGGTAGCTTTTGCGGAAAGCTTCGAGTAGCGGATATATTCGCTCCGAAGAGCTGGGTATCGAGCCTTTGATCATGTGGTAGCGCGGCAGGCCGGCGGCAAGCTCCGCCAGCGTAGTCTTCCTTCGGGCCATGCATTCCAGGACGAGACCCATGGACGCAAAGCCGTCAAACCAGCGGGTCCACTTCGGCACTGCGACGCCGCCGCTCCCTTCCCCGCCCACAGCCGCCTTTTCCGTCACAACCTTCTGCAAGACATATCCTTCGCCGATCCGCGCGCGGATCAGCTTTCGTCCGTGCCTGGCAGCGGCGCTCTCGACCATGCGCGACGTCGAAAGCGTGGACACCACGCACCCCGGGGTCGAATCCAGGATGTAATCGGCCAGAATCGGGAGCACACACTCCTCGCTCAGCGGAATGCCGCCTCCGGCGACCAGGCCGACGCGATCCACGTCCGTGTTGACCAGAAACCCCGCATCGGCGCCGACGCTTTTTACCACCGAGGCAAGGCCCTTCATATTGCGCACATTGGGCTCCGGCGAATGGGGGAAGTCACCGTCGGGCTCGTCATTGAGCGCGACCACGGTGCACCCAATCCGCTCGAGGAACCCGCGCACGAGCCCCCCGCCCGCGCCCGCGCAGCAATCGGTCACCACTTTGAGATGCGCCTTGCGGATTCTTGGCGCATCCAGCTTGTCCAGCAGAAACTCGAAGTAACCCTGCGCGGCGCGCTCGTCCCGGCGGATCTGGCCCAATTTGTCCCACGGGCGCTTGCGGAACTCTCCGAGATGGTAGATGTCCATGACCTGTCCGCTCTGAAAAGAATTCAGAAGCATACCGTCTCTTCCGATGAACTTCAGAGCGTTCCAGCGGGCATCGTTGTGGCTGGCCGTGATCGAAATTCCCCCAGCCAGACGGCGGGAGCGAACGGCGTATTGGATAATCGGGGTCGGCAGCAATCCGAGATCGACGATGTCGCACCCGCAGGACTGCAGGCCGGCGAGCACTCCCGCGTGGACCATCGGGGCGGATCGGCGGGAATCGTGCCCAACGGCAACCGCCGCCCCTTCGACGAAGGTCCCGAACGCGCAGGCGAAGTCCACGACCAGCTCAGGCGCGAGCGTCTCCCCGACGACTCCGCGAACCCACGAGATCCCGATCTTTAAAGGTTTCACGTTGTTCTATTCCCGGTATAACGATTGACGCACAAATGAAACCACAGATGAACACAGCGCGGCATAGCCGCAACCAAACCAAGGTCCTTCGCGTTTTCTTCGCGTGCTTCGCGCCTTCGCGGTGAAAGTCCAGCCCAGGATTCACCGCGAAGCCGCGAAGAGCGCCAAGAGCGCGAAGATTTCGCGAAGAAAAATCCTTTGCAACCAGGCGAGGATCAAATGGCAAATGACCAATGACCAATGACAAATAGAAGTCAGAAGTCCGGACAACGAACTGCGATTTGTCATTTTTCATTGGTCATTGGTCATTTGTCATTTGCCAAAATCTCTCTGCACGCTCTGCGTCTCTGCGGTGAGAGTTTTTTTAGGTGCGGCCATGCCGCAGTAGCTATGCCTTCTGGTCACGAATCGCACTCTCCACCAGCTCGCCGATATTCAGATCATACCCCTTGTGCTTGGGATTGGGAGTATAGCCGCGGTAGACGGAGTTACAGAAATAGCAGATCGTGACCTCGGGAAGCCGGTAATACAAAAACCAATCGACGGCGGCCGCCAGCAGGAGGCTGGCCCCGTACGTGTACACACTCGCGACAGCCCCCAGAAGTACGATCGCGCATCCCAGCTTTCGGTTGAAATCCTTCTGTACAAAAAAAAGGTCCTTGCAGCAGAGAACGCACCGATCGACGACGCTCCGCTGCTGCACTGATTCGGACACCTCCAAGCGGACAGAGCTCTGACAGTGTTCGCACGTGAAATCTTGCGGGTCTTCCCCCGTCACGTACACATTCTCCCTTGAACACAAAGGACAGAGGAAGTTGACCCGCATGACTACAGAGGATATCCCGTAGACACCAGGAGGTAATGAGAAAGGAGCTCGCCGAAAAGAACAAACACGACCGCCACATAAAGAATTCCCGTGGCGGACTGCGTGGACCGGATTTTGACGGTTTGCCAGATCATCCAGGAGAGCGTGAGGGGAGCAACCAATCCGAAAAGCACACGCTGTCCGTAAAAGACGAGGGTGATCAAAACAAAATTGGAAAGCAGATCCGTTCCGGAGGCGGCTAGATCGCGCCAGACTAGAAAAGAAGTGTAGCCTCCGAGGAGGGAGCGGGCAGACACCACCGCGATGAAGATCGCGGCCATCACCTTCAAATGCCTGACCGACATGCCGGGGTCGATCAGGTACCAGTGCCCCAGGATCATGCAAATGACCACGGATCCCAGGGCCAGCGCGGACAGGAAGAAATCGAGCGTGAAAACGAGTCTCCCAAGGGATTGCGGTATCGCCGGACTCTGCAAACCCGAGGCCAGGAGCACGAGCGAAACCGCCCCGGAGAAGCATGCGCCAATCAGAAGAATCCGGCTTACGCGCCGCTTCCGATACGGCAGACTCAAAAGATACAGGGCCACAAGCGTCCCGCATCCCCACAACCACGGGTTCGCGCCGTCAATCTGCGCCTTCCAGTACAGCGCCTTTTCATGGGAAAGGCGCGTCTTCTCCGCCGAACCGTACACGAGCTCTGCGACCGCCAGGAGCACCAGGCTTATGGCGGCATTGAAACGGAAGAATCGCTCGCCCAAAAGCCTCTGCGAGATCGGGAGCAGGCTCATCAGCATGCCCAGCGCAAGGTGGACGGCGACCAGAAAGAAAATAACGATCCCGATCATGAAATTCGGATGAAGAGGAAAGTAGTGGGGCTAAACCGCCACGTGGAGGTCGGTCCCTTCTACCCTCACCGGATATGTTCTAACGCAGATATTGGGGTTGACGGTATTGGCGCCCGTCGTCACGTCATAACTCCATCCATGCCAGGGGCAGGTGACCACTTTTCCCTCCAGCATACCTTCGGCCAAAGGCCCGCCGCGGTGCAGGCACGTGTTGTCGATCGCGTAGTAAGCACCGCCCGCGTTGAAGAGCGCGACGTACCTTCCGTCTACCTCAACAACCTTCCCCTGCCCGGGTTGAATTTCCGAAGTGGAGGCCACGCGCACAAACCTTTCCATACTCAGCTCCAATTACTGCGCGACGGCAGGCGGCGGCTCGGGGAGAACATCCTCGTATGTGTACATATCAATCGTCTCCCACGGGCAGTATTTCGCGCACAGGGTGCAGCCGATGCAGCGGTCATAATCCACGACGCACACTTTGTCGACTTCCATGTGCTTCGGGCCCTTTACCAGATCGATGCAGTCTACGGGACAAAAAACGATGCAGGCTTCACAGCCTGTGCACCCCTCCACGTGGATTACGGCCAACTGCTTGGGTTTCTTCTTACGGGGCGGTTTGGCTACAGCCTCAGCCATTTATCTCTCCTTAAAATAACGCGGCCCAATAATACCACACGCCAGCGCCGTGGCCGGACCCAGGTTCACCAACTTGGCGATTCTTCGTGTCTTCGCGCCTTCGCGGTAAAGCCCGCCCTCAATCCACCACGAAGACGCGAAGACACGAAGCTTGACTGATTGATGGGTTCGCAGCGGGCGTGGTGCGTTGTCGAGTGCCGACACGGCTTTAGCCGATGAAGAATTTCCACGAGCGTCCCGTGAGCGCCTGGATACGGTCCCAAAACAGCACCATCCCCACCGTCGGCAGGAGCATGATCCAAACCAACGCCCGGCTTGTCCCGGCGAGCTTGAAGCCGGCGCCCTCGTCTCCCCCTTCGATGATCATGGCCTTGATCACTCGCGCGTAATAGTAGACGGCAACAACGCTGTTCAAGGCCCCGATCACGGCAAACCACGCCAGATTGTGGTTTACCGCGGCCGCGAAAACAAAGAGTTTGCCGAAGAATCCGGCAAAGGGCGGGATTCCCATCAGGGAAAGAAGGAAAATCGTCATGGAAATCGCCAGGAACGGCGAACGACGGTACAGGCCCCGATAGTCGTTTACGTTGAAGCTGTTTGTCTGGTTGAAAATCTCGATGACGACGAGAAAGGCTCCGAGGTTCATAAACAGATACGTGATCAGATAGATCAAAACCGCCTGCACTCCCTCGTATGACAGCACCGCTGCTCCCATCATCATGTATCCCGCATGGGCGATGGAGGAATAGGCCAGCAGCCGCTTTAAGTTGTCCTGTCGCAGAGCCGCAATATTGCCCAGGGTCATTGTGATGATAGAAATCAGAATGAGCAGGCTCGTCCAGTTCATGGCGGAAAACGCGGACCACTGGGAAGCGCTCGTGGTCGTGTCGGACATGCCGCTGAAAAAGAACCGGATCAACGTCGCAAAGCCTGCCGCCTTGGGAGCGACGCTGAGGAAGGCGGTCACAGGCGTGGGAGCGCCCGTGTACACGTCCGGGCACCAGAAATGGAAGGGTACCGCCGCGGTCTTGAATCCGAATCCGGCAAGGATGAGCGCGGTCGCCACGAGCAACGCCATTCCGTTTCCGCCGCTCGCTCCTCCGCTGGCGAGGGCCTCGCGAATCGCCGGCATCTTGGTGCTCCCGGTGAGCCCGAACAGAAGGGTGATCCCGTAGAGCATGGAGCCCGTGGACACGGCGCCGAAGAGGATGTACTTCAGAGACGCCTCGTTGGACTGCCTGTCATGGCGGAGATAGCCCACCATGATGTAGCTGGTCAGCGATACCATCTCGAGCGACAGATATAACATGAGCATGTCCACGCTGGAGGCCAGCAGCAGCATCCCCAACGTGACCCCGAGAAGCAGGGCATAGAACTCGCCCAGGTGGGTGCTGGACAGTTCCTTCGATCCCGGCGCCGCCAGAAGGACCAGAAACGAAGCGAGAATGAGGAAACCCTTGAAGAAGACGGCCATCCGGTCGAGAGCGACCATGTTGTAAAACAGCGCCTTCTCCCCTGCGCCGAAAAGCGGGACCGTAAAACATAAGGCCGCCAGGAGCCCAACGGCCGTCACCAGAAATGTCACGCGCGTTCGGAGTTTCGGGAGAGAGATATCCGCCAGGACCACCAGCAAGAGCGCCACGGTGAGCACTATTTCGGGAACGAAGCTTTCCAGGTCCTGCAGAATTTCAGGATTCATCTTTCAGCCCTTCAGGGTGTCCGCCTGATCCAGATTTACCGACTTGACGATGCGATACATCGAGAGCACGATGGCCAGAGCCACGGCGGCCTCCGCAGCGGCGATAATAATGACGAAGACGGCAAAAATCTGTCCGTCCAGGCTCGCGACAGAATACCTTGAAAACGCCACAAGATTGATATTCGCCGAGTTCAGGATCAGCTCGATGCCCATGAGCACGTTCACCGCGTTCTTTCGCGTGAGAACGCCCATGACTCCGAGTGAAAACAGCGCCGCGCTCACGAAAAGGTAATGGTTCAGTCCAATCATTAGGATCTCCTTCTCCTGACGATCATGGCCGCACCAATCAGAGCCACAAGCAAAAAGACGGAAGCCACTTCAAACGGCAGGATGTACTCCCTCATGAAGAGCAGGCCGATCGCGATCGTCGTGGGATTGAGGGGCCGCTCCCCGCGGCTGACCCATTGAGTCTTCGAGATGACGCCGGTCAGCGTCAGAAGGACGGCCGCCATTACCAGGAAGCCGGGGAAGAACTGGAATGTCTCGGTCTTCAGGTCCAGGTCGTAAAGCTTGTGCGTGAGCATGACACCAAAGAGGAGCAGGATCAGGATTCCGCCGACGTAGATCACGAGCTGTGTGGCGGCCAGAAAATCGGCGCCCAGGAAGACGTACAGCGCCGCCACGCCGAAGAACGTAAAGAGAAGCGCGAAGGCCGAATAAATCAGGCTGCTGGAAAAAACTACGATCGCGGCCGAGGCGACGGTCAAAACCGCAAAAAAGTAGAAAATCACCTGAGCGACGGCGGTTGGATCCATATTTCAGAGTCAGGCTTTGGGCGCCCCATGCTGCGGAGCCGCCTTCACGAGCCTGGGCTCGTCCACGGCGAAGTGATAGATGTGGTCCTTTTTGTCGTAAACCGAGTACTCGTACTCTTTGGTCATGACCAGGCAATAGGTCGGGCACGGGAACGTGCAAAGGGCGCAGTAGCAGCACTTGGTCATGTCGATATCGAAGACATACGTCCGCAGCTTGATGGGAGTGCCGTCCGAGGCGAAGATTTCCGGCTCGTCTTTCCCGCGTTTTTCGGTTTCAATGATGATGCAGTCCGTAGGGCAGACGCGGGCGCACTGCCCGCAGCCGATGCAATCTTCAATCTTGTTGAAGAGGCGCGCTCTGGCGCGATCCGGCAGATTCCATTTGACCGTCGGGTATTGAAGGGTCACCGCGGGAGTAAAGAGGTGATACATCGTGATTCTCATCGATATGAGGACCGTCGCTATACCGTAATAGATTTCACGAAAGTAGTTCAGCATATTTATGTCAGCCACCGATGACAGGTTTGGAGTTCAGGCTTTAGCCTGCTCAAAGTTTCGGGCAGCCTGAAGGCTGAACTCCAAACTAAATCACCTGCATCAATCCGACCCCCAGAACCAGAACCAGCGAGATAGGAAGCATGACCTTCCAGCACATGTGCATCAACTGATCCACGCGCAACCGGGGCAGCGACCAGCGCAGCCACATCTGCACAAAAACGAGAAAGAGAGCTTTGAGAGTGAAAAGAATCGGCCCTGGGATCCATTGCTTGCCGGGCAGGACCTGCGCCCATCCCCCGAGAAAGAGCGTGGAAGCGACGCAGGAGACGACGAACATGCTCGCGTACTCGGCGAGCATGAAAAAGGCGAAGCGCATGCCGCAGTACTCGGTATGGTACCCCGCCACCAGCTCCGATTCCGCCTCAGGAATATCAAAGGGAGTGCGGTTCACCTCGGCCAGAGAGCAGGTGAAATAGATGAAAAACGCGATAAAAGTAAAAGGATTCCGGACGATGAACCAGTGATGAATGCCCCCTTTCTGGGCGGTAACGATTTCCTGCATCGAGAGGCTCCCGACCAACATGACCACGGTCATGAGAGCCATGGCGGAGGGAATTTCGTAACTCACAATCTGGGCCGCCGAACGCATCCCGCCATAGAGCGCGTACTTGTTGTTGGAAGCCCATCCGCCCATGAGAATGCCGACGACGGAGAGGCTCGACACTGCCAGGACGTACAGGATGCCGATGTTCAGGTCCGCCGCAATGGAGTATTCTCCGAAGGGGAGCACGACAAATGCGGCAAAGGCCCCCAGGAACACAACGACAGGCGCCATCTTGAAAAGCAGCGGATCGGCCGCGGCCGGCACTATGTCTTCCTTGAGCAACAGCTTGATGCCGTCGGCGATCGA
>Ga0134085_10001067_pt1 | contig 9851 bp, 9 predicted proteins | sample 15_taG_10_FD_123125 | JGI IMG/M metagenome (GOLD analysis project Ga0134085, IMG submission 123125) | Grasslands soil microbial communities from the Angelo Coastal Reserve, California, USA - 15_D_Rain_20cm_2_09182015 | ecosystem: Environmental > Terrestrial > Soil > Grasslands ...
CAATACGGCAACACGCTCGATAAAGACTCGGGTGAACTCGACTCATCGGCCATCTTCGGTGTTGGCAAGGGAGATACCAACATTACCGGCGTCTTGAATTACTATCATCGCAACTCCATCGCCAACCGTGACCGCGGTTTCTCGGCCGTTCCGCCGTTCCTGAGCTCAAACGCAAGTCCTTATAATCTTCAGCTCAGCAGCGATGTGGCGGGGGCCGCTGGTGGACAGAATTTAAATCCTGGTGGGACTGAATTCGCATCTGCACCAGATTTTACCAACGGGTTGGCCCCGGCAAGCAGGTATCTCTATAACGCGAATGCGCGTGTCAGGTCGGCCTCCGGTCAACTCCCTGGCTTCAACTTCAATCAGTTCTCGCTCTCTTTCCCGGAGTCGGAGCGCTACGGCGTTTATCTCAGTGGCGACCATAAGATCTTTGGCGATCAGATGGTCGTGTATGCTGACGGGTTTTATCAGAACGTAAAAACGCATAACGAACTGGCGCCACCAGCCACAGGTTCATTCCAGACCTTAGGTCAGACCACATTGGCCATTCCGCCGAATTCGCCAATTGCGCCAGGCTCGGAGCCACCCAACACGCCAACCCACGCGGAGACCGGTCTTCCGGCGGATGCATTCAATCCTTTTAACCCTTTCCAGCAGATCATATCGGGCGGCACTCGTGCGCGTCTGGCCGAATTTGGGAACCGTTTGTTCGATAACGAAACCGACGCGTGGCTCAGTACGGTTGGCATAAGAGGTGACAAGCTTTTTGACGGGACTTGGGGGTACGACGCCGGGTGGCGCTACAGTCAGCTCAAGAACACGGTTACCGGACAGCAAGTGTCCGCCTCGCGATTCAACCGAATCTTGAATCAAGCCGATCCGATCTTTGATCCAACCTCTCCGCAATTCATCGGAACGACCGTCCCCTTTAATCCTTTCGGTGATTACCGTGCTCCAATCCCGTCTAATGAGGCCACGGTTGAGTTTGCCAGAGTGCATCCCAAAGACGAAGACACCTCAAAGCTGTGGACCTTGGATGCCACGATCTATACGACGGCGCTCTTCAACTTGCCGGCCGGCGGCGTTGGCTTGGCCTTCGGTGGTCAGTTCCGTCGCGAATCGCTTAAGGAGGAGCCGGATATGCTGAACGTCGAGGGTGACATTGTCGGTAATTCGCCGGTTCCGACTGCTGAGGGTGGAAGAAAGACCTATGCGTTTTACGCAGAGACCAGAATTCCGATCTTCGGCCCCGTGACGAGTACCTACTACAAAGGCGACGAGAAAAATCCGCAGCTCCAGCGCGAGACCAAGGCAATGATTCCCGGCTTTTATTCCCTGGAGTTTACGGCTGGGGCGCGATTTGAAGAGTTTCTGAACAACGATACCAATGTCTTGGTGCCGAAGGTAGGCATGCGCTGGCAACCATTCGACGAGCAGCTGACTCTGCGTGCGACTTGGGGCGAAGGGTTTCGCGAGCCGTCACTTGAAGAATTATTTGGGTCTCCGCTCTCAACTCTGGAGCCTTCCCACGATCCGAAGAACGGCGGAGTCTTTGAGCCTGAGACGAACACCCTTATAAGCAGCAATCCCGGGCTCCAGCCGGAAGATTCCCGCTCGTTCAGTGGCGGCGTTGTTTACTCGCCAAAATACGTGCCGGGGCTGAATCTCTCGGTTGACTTTTGGGACATCGAGCGCACCGGCGTCGTTACTGCGCCGTTGGCCGACCAAGTGCTGCAACGTGAACTAACAGGCACATTGTTGCCGGGCGAAGCGGTGGAGCGCGACATTGGTGGAAACATCACACGTATCTTGATTCGAAATCAGAACATCGGCAATCAAGAGGCTCGCGGGTTTGACTTCGGCCTTTACTACCAGAGGCCAACGCCCTGGGGGACCTTCACTTCGCAGACTCAAGCCACCTACCTGGATGAATTCATCTTCCAGGGGTTCATCTTCCGAGAGTTCGGGCCAGACAACGGCAACTTGGCCGGCAGAACCACCGACCCGGGCACTTCGAATGAAGGTTGGTATAAATGGAAAGGTACTTCCAGTCTCGAGTGGACATGGAAGGGCTTCGATCTCTATACCATCGTGCGCTACATCGACGGATTCCACGAATTTACGCCAAACATTCACCAGCACTGGGTTCACCAGACCTTTTTCTTTGACGGCCAGTTGTCTTACGACTTCACCGCTCTTCTTCCGGTTGAGGAACAGCCGGTGCCCGGCTATTCCAAGGGATCAAAAGAGGTCGTTCGCGGCAAGGACGGTGTGCCTCTGGAAAAGGCCTCGGCTCAGACCAGCAACTACAGTCGCAGCATCCTCGACCATCTGCTGCGAGGCACGATCATTACTATTGGATGCAATAACATCTTCGGTCAGGATCCGCCCAAGGCATACGGGGAAGGTGGAAACGCGGTCGGTTATCCCGGTTTTACTTACGATGCCACCGGCCGGTTCGTTTACGGGCGCCTAACGAAAAAATTCTAACGTTTGATTTCAATTTAGTGCGTGAAGGGGCAGTGGCAAGGGCCACTGCCCTTTCTTGTTTTTGCAGAAACGGTCCGTCTTCATCATTTCGATAATTTGCACATAGCACCTTCGCGGGTGTAACCTTATTCGTTGTGAAGACCCTGATATCTTCAACTGCTACAGCTATTATCGCGGCACTGTTTGCCGGAACGGTGCTTGCCGATCCGAACATCAACCAAGCTTCGAAGCCTAAGCAAAAAGTTGAAGAGCGAGCGATTTTTATCACCGGGTCGCTTATCCCGCAACGTGTTAAACTCGAACCGATCGGCACCAAGACCGTCTCGCCAGTTCGAATCATTGATCGGCATGAAATCGACGGGACCGGCCGACGTACGACGGCGGGCGCTTTCATCAATGAGCCTTCGGTGCGCGTAATCGGTCACTGATCTCCGATCGTCGGGTTACCGGAGCAGACGGAAGTCGGCGGGCACCCTCATGTCTATTTTCATAGGGTGGATCGTTGGGCTAAAGGCATGTTGTAGCACCGAGGGTTCGAATCCCTCCCTCACCGGTTCTCTCGTCATTCGTATTACGCGAGCAGCAAATAGTGAATTTCCTGCATCTCACGCTTACATTTGTTAACTCACCGGTAAAGTAAGAGCGATGAACTGGGAGATGATCAGCGCGATCGGGCAAATGCTTGGCGCCCTTGGCGTCATTATTTCGATCGCCTACCTGGCCGCCCAAATCCGCAATCAAAACAAGGAAAGCCAACGCGCAGCGATGAATGTTTTGACGACGCACTGGAGTGATTTGAATAGAACGCTTGTGGAGAATCCTGAAATGGCCGTGCTTTGGATTCGCGCTCTGCGATCTTTCGACGACTTGGATGCCGCCTCGAAGCTGAGGTTCGGTGCGCATCTGGGGCGTTTCTTGCGGTTTGCCGATAACCTCTATCTTAACGTGCTGGACGGGACGCTCGATCAGCGATTGTGGCGGGGATATGAGCGCACAATCGCCGACACTGTAGCGTATCCTGGCTTCCAAACATGGTGGGCTACACGAAAACACTGGCACACGGACGAGTTCTGCGCGCTAATTGACCGACACATTCAAACGGCCAAACCGAGAATTTACGACGGCTACAACTTACCCTAGGCAGCTCTCCTGCTCACATGCGCATTGAATCATCACAGATGCGAAATTTCATCAACGGCGAATTCGTCGAACCGATCAATGGTCGATATCTCGACAACCTCGAACCGGCCACAGGTAAGCCGTATTCGCAGGCGGCCGACAGCGATGCGCACGATGTTGATCTCGCGGTTACAGCGGCCGAAAAAGCGTTCGTCGATTGGTCGAAAAAACCGGCAACCGAACGGTCGCGCTTTCTTCTACGCATCGCCGATTTGATCGAACGAGATCTGGAAAAATTCTCGCGCGCTGAGTCGATTGATACCGGGAAGCCGATCTCGCTCGCCCGCACACTCGACATCCCGCGCTCGATTGCGAACTTCCGATTCTTCGCCACGGCGATTTTGCACACGGAATCGGAAGCGCACATCACCGACAACGTAGCGTTCAACTACACATTGCGTCAGCCGCGCGGCATCGCCGGACTGATTTCGCCGTGGAACCTCCCGCTTTATCTGTTGAGCTGGAAAATTGCGCCGGCCATCGCTGTCGGAAACACCGCCATCGCGAAGCCGAGCGAGTTAACGCCGATGACGGCTTACATGCTCTGCGAAATCGCGCGTGAAGCCGGTCTGCCAAATGGAGTTCTCAACGTCGTCCACGGCACCGGACCAAAAGTCGGCGCTGCCATCACTGCGCATCCGAAGATCACCACGATCTCGTTTACCGGCGGAACGGTAACCGGCCGCAAAGTCGCCGAAGCGTGCGCGCCGTTGTTCAAAAAGGTGTCGTTGGAGCTTGGCGGCAAAAATCCAAACATCATTTTCGCCGATGCCGACTTCGACGCTGCCATAACCGGCAGTGTGCGCTCTTCATTCGCGAACCAGGGCCAGATTTGTTTGTGCGGTTCGCGCGTGTTTGTCGAGCGTTCCGCTTACAAGAATTTTGTCGAACGCTTCATCGAAAGAACGGCACAGTTGTGCCTGGGCGATCCGCTTGACGAGAAAACCGAGCAGGGCGCAATCGTGAACAAGCCGCAGCTCGATAAAATCAAATTCTACGTCGATCTCGCCCAGAAAGAGGGCGGCAAAATCGCCCTCGGCGGTTCAGCGCCACAACTGCCTAATGATCGCTGTCGCGAAGGCTATTTCTTCCAGCCGACAGTCATTACCGACCTGCCCGTTTCATGCCGGACGAATCGCGAAGAAATTTTTGGCCCAGTTGTTACCATCACGCCATTCGATAACGAAGAAGAAGTGATCGGCTACGCCAACGACACCGATTACGGCCTAGCCTCAAGTGTTTGGACCCAAAATCTTAACCGCGCCCATCGCGTTGCTGAGAAAATTCACACCGGCACAGTGTGGGTAAATTGCTGGCTAGTGCGCGATCTCCGCGTGCCTTTCGGTGGCATGAAACAAAGCGGCGTCGGCCGCGAAGGCGGCGAAGAAGCGTTGCGCTTCTTCACCGAGCCAAAAAACGTCTGCATCGCCAGGTAAGATCGAGCCATCGTTCGCAGATTCCTAAAGCAAGATGCGAGTGCCTTACGTGGTTGCCTTTGGATTGATCTCGGCCTTTGCACCGGGTGTCATCGCGACTGACCAGCCACCTTTGGTTGTCGCTGGCCAGACAGTTGTCGTACCTAGCGGCAACTTGCGACTCAAAGCTTTCCTCTGGAAACCAAACGGGCCGGGTCCTTTTCCCGCCGTTCTCTTTTGTCACGGGTCGGGTGGCGCCGACGCGGGTCACACGGCGGGCTCCCGATGACGGAATCTGCCGAGAAACTTGCGCCCGTGTTTCTGAAACATGGCTACGCATTCATGTATCTATATTGCCGCGGACAAGGTCTTTCAGCCGACCAAGCCACGTTCATACAGGACATCTTGCAGCGCGAGGAGGCGTCAAAGGGAAAAGAAGCTCGTCAGCACTTGCAGTTCGTCCTAGCTACCACCGATCAGCTCGACGATGTGATGGCAGCTCTGTCATTCCTCAAAACTGCGCCTGCAGTCGATGCGAAGTGTATTGCGATCAAGGCCATTCCTTCGGCGGCCAATTAACTCTCCTGGCTGCGGAGCGAGATCATACGATTCGTGCTGCGGTAACGTTTGCCGCTGCTGCTGGTTCCTGGGAGCATTCGCCCGAATTGCGCGAACGGCTGCGAGCTGCGGCAGACAATGCAACCAGCTCCGATCATGCTGATTCAGGCCGCTAACGATTACAGCATAGCACCTAGTTACTCATTGGTCGATGAACTGGAGCGCCTGCACAAGCCTCATCTGCTGAAAATTTATCCGCGTGTTGGTCAAACATCAGGGGACGGACACAATTTCCTTTATCTTGCCATTCCTCAATGGGAGCATGATGTCTTTGGGTTCCTTGATGAATACGTCAAACATTAGGTGACGTACGCCAGAAAAAACGTGTTCCCGGTCCAACCCACGCCTAGAAAAGCAATATGAGCAAAGCCATGCCTCAATCGTACATCCTCATCGCAATCCTAGGTGTAAATGCTCTGCCAATCCTTTCGGCCCAATCCGACAAGTCCATCACGATCCATCAAGAAATCGAGTTCAACGTCAGCCCAAAGCAGCTGTATGAAGCTCTGCTAGATAGTAAGCAGTCTACCGAGTTCTCGGGCAGACCGGCAGAGACCAATCGTGAAGTCGGCGGTGCCTTTTCACTCTTCAAAGGGCACATCGTCGGCCGGAACCTGGAACTGGTTCCGAATCAAAGGATCGTCCAAGCCTGGCGGGTAGTGACATGGCCCGAAGGCGCGTATTCCATTGTGAGATTCGAGCTGAAGCCGCAAGGATCGGGGACGCACCTCGTGTTTGATCACATCGGTTTTCCCGAAGGCTTACACGACCATCTTGCTGCGGGATGGGAAGAGAACTATTGGTCGTTACTTAAGAAATATTTCAGCAGCCACTGACGTCGATCTAGAATCGTAAGTAATGAGTGAATCGTTCGAAAGCGAACGAGCCCCTGAACCGGTAGGAGCATTTCCGCACGGGAAGCGCGTCGGCGAGTTGTTATTTGTCTCTTGCGGCCACTGCAACCAACTTGATCCACTGTTGAAGGAAATGATGTAATCAGGCAAATCTGCGATTAGCCTGAGATATCGGAGCCGAGCCATGGAACCGTCAACCATAAGCGGCACGAATTTGCGCACGGCCTTTGTCTTGTTGCTCGTGGTGGCGGTTACAGCATTGTTCCTGGCCGTCACGTGGCCGTTCTTCAAACCACTTCTCCTCGGCGCGTTACTGGCTGGATTGTTTCATCCACTCTACCGCTGGATCACTCGGCTGCTGGGCGGCCGAGCATCACTCGGCGCAGCAGTTACGTTGTTGGTGTTGCTCGTTCTCGGCCTTGGTCCAGTCAGCGCATTTTTAGGGATCGTTCTGCAACAGGCCCTGACGATGAGTGACCAAGCCATCCCGTGGCTGAGTAAACACCTGGGCGCCGCCAGCACCTTCAACGTGAACGAGTGGCTGGTGCAAAGATTTCCTGCACTGGCTAAATACATGCCCAGCCAGGAGCAACTGGTGGAACAGGTCGGCACCGCCGCCAAAACGGCCGGTGCGTTTCTTGTCAGTTTCGCCTCGCGCATGACCGCCACGACAGCCGCGTTCGTCCTCAATTTGTTTGTCATGCTTTACGCGATGTTTTTCTTTTTCAGAGACGGCCACAAAATTCTTGAACGGATTTTTTATTACACTCCGTTGAGCGATGAGGATGAGACACGAATGCTCAGTCAGCTCGCCTCGATCACGCGAGCGACTGTGAAAGGCACGCTGGTAATCGGCGTCATTCAAGGCGCTTTGGCCGGCATCGCGTTTTGGGTAACGGGAATCGAGGGGGCGGCTCTGTGGGGAACGATCATGACGATTCTTTCGATCATCCCCGGGATCGGTGCCGCCCTGGTGTGGGTGCCGGCAGTTATCATTCTATTTGTCACCGGGCAGTATCTAACGGCAACCTTGCTGGCGGCGTGGTGCGCCGCTGTGGTGGGCACTGTCGATAATTTCCTGCGGCCAGTGCTTGTCGGCAGAGACGCGAAAATGCCGGACCTTCTCATCCTGATCGGTACCCTTGGCGGATTGTTCCTCTTTGGTCCCATCGGATTCATCGTCGGACCGATCGTCTGCGGGCTCTTTCTTACTGTTTGGGACATTTACGGCGCCACCTTCAGGGAAGTCCTGCCGCCCGTAACAAGCTTCCGCCCGCCGGACCAAGATGCCTCTGCAATGGCTCCGCGAGAACCATCGGATCACTAAATTGCGTTTTTGTGCTAATCGAAAATGTGCGTTGCCTGAATCCATCCAGTCGGGCAGTAAATAGGCGATGAACGAAACCTTCAAAAGCGAACGAGCGCCTGAACCGGTGGGTGCATTTCCGCACGCCAAGCGCGTAGGCGAACTTTTGTTTCTGTCGGGGATCGGACCGCGTGTGCGCGGAAGCAAAGAAATTCCCGGCGTGACGCTCGATTCTTCCGGCAATGTCGTGAGTTATGAGATCGAAACGCAATGCCATGCCGTATTCGAGAATGTGCGGCTCGTGCTCGAAGACGCTGGCGCGACTTGGCAGGACATCGTCGATGTCACCGTCTTTCTCACGAACATGAAAAAAGACTTTCCAATCTATAACCGCATTTATGCGGAATATTTCGCGGGGCCGGGCAAACCAAATCCGACTCGCACGACGATTGAAGTCGGCGCATTGCCAACACCAATCGCAATCGAACTAAAAGTAATTGCCGCGGTGGGATAAAGACGCGTTCTACTTCCTGTCATTCCGGGCGAAGTCGAGGAATCTCTCGCTATATTCCCAATTCGGCGTTGGATCTTTTCTGGAACGTTCGCCAATTACGAGCATGAGCACGAGCACGAACACGAATAAATCATTCTGCATCATCTCCGCCGATCACACCGGCATCACGGTTTCAAATCTCGAACGGTCTCTGACGTTCTGGCGCGATGTGCTCGGATTCCAATTTTCACACACCGCGCATCAAACCGGCGACTTAGCGAAGGAGATCACTGGAGTCGCAGGCGCTGAGATCAAGCTTGCCGTACTAAAAGCGCCTGGCGGTCACAAGATCGAGTTGCTCGAGTATGTCGCGCCGCCAGATCGAAAACAGGCTACTTTGAGGCCTTGCGATGTCGGTTCGATACATGTCGCTCTGTTAGTCGATGATCTCGGCGCCGTGTTGCAAAAAATTTCCGCCTCCGGCTGGAAAGCGGTTGGCAAACCGCAAACGCTGACTACCGGTCCAAACGCCGGTAAGCGGGTCGTCTATGTGCGTGATACTGATGGCACGACGATCGAGTTCATGCAGTCGCCGAAAAAGCAGTTAATGGCCGATGGTTGAGTGTTCAGAGGGTGACAGTTGAAACTGGCCGTCTGAATTGAGCGTTGGACGTTGGGCATTGGACGTTGAACGTTTGCTGCTCACTGATGACGATGACCTTTTCCACTCACGAAGATTTCGCGCTTGAGCTTGATCGCGAAGATTCGCTTCGCGATTTTCGGAAGAAATTTTATCTACCGCTCGGCAAAGACGGCAAACCTCTGATCTATTTCGCAGGTAATTCGTTAGGCCTGATGCCGAAAGCAGCGAGGCAAATCGTCGAGGAGGAACTCGACAATTGGGCAAGACTTGGCGTCGATGCTCATCACGCTACAGGAACGCCCTGGTATTCGTATCACGAGGCGTTGCGAGAACCGACAGCGCGACTGGTCGGCGCGAAACCACTCGAAGTGATCTGCATGAACAGCCTCACGGTGAACCTGCACCTGATGATGGCCACATTCTATCGACCAACCAAGTCGCGCTTCAAAATCCTGATGGAAGACCCAGCGTTTCCTTCGGACACTTATGCGATCAAGACCCAAATTGCGCACCACGGGCTCGATCCCAAGGATGCGCTCATTCTCGCGCGACCGCGCAAAGGCGAGTTCACAATTGGGACGGAAGACATTGTTGATCTCATAAACAAGCACGCCGACCAACTGGCGGTAGTAGTGTTTGGCGGCATAAACTTTTTTACGGGTCAACTATTTGATATCGAAAAGATTACCGCTGCGGCGCAGAACCGCGGAGTTGTCGCGGGCTTCGATCTCGCCCATGTCATTGGCAACGCGCCGCTGTCGCTTCATGATTGGAACGTCGATTTCGCGGTGTGGTGTTCTTACAAATACCTGAACGCAGGGCCCGGCGCAGTCGCGGGGGCGTTCGTACA
>Ga0134085_10001069_pt1 | contig 9833 bp, 9 predicted proteins | sample 15_taG_10_FD_123125 | JGI IMG/M metagenome (GOLD analysis project Ga0134085, IMG submission 123125) | Grasslands soil microbial communities from the Angelo Coastal Reserve, California, USA - 15_D_Rain_20cm_2_09182015 | ecosystem: Environmental > Terrestrial > Soil > Grasslands ...
ATCTGTGCGTAGTCTCGCTGAACGATGACTTCCATGTCCTCACCCCCTGACCCCCTCTCCGTTCGGGAGAGGGGGAACGTGGGGTTGGATTCGGTCTACATCCGCCGCTGCGCCGTGGGCGGCAGGATATTGTTCAGCCGCAGGTAGTTCGCTTCCTGGCTGTAGTGATCGGACCAATCCGCGACCGTGATGAGGACGGCCATCGCCCGATTCATGTTCATGCCGAACATCGAGACCGGGTCGGCCAGTTTCGTGTCGTCCATTTTTGCAAAGGCCTGCTCACAAAACTGGAACGTCTCCTTGAGCCGCGCGACGAGCTGCTCCTTCGTGGCGGTGGTGTCTACCGCGGCGCGCTTCGGGACCTCCATGCCGGCCGCCTTGCCACAGAGGACGTCGTTCCCCTCGTTGGCGAGATGCACTTGGATCTGCGCGAAACTCATCTGCGCCGGGGTGGGACGATAGTTGTACTTGTCGGCGGGCATCGCCTCCGCGGCGGCGACCAGAATGCGCGAGAAGCGCTGGTGCATGCCGCGCAGCCCATCGGCGACCGGACTGGTCGACGCAGGGGCGGCCGCAGCGGCCTTTTCCTGTGCGGCGAGCACCAGGGGAAGGGCGGTCAAAGCGATCGTCAAAAAAGAGGCTCGGGACTTCATCTTGGGACTCCAGTTAAGAGGAGGCGTGGATTCTGTCCCAATTGTGGCTGAGGCGCTAGCCTAGGCCGCACCCCCTGCGATACCTTAAGTGAAAGGGCCTCAACACTTCGTGACCGCTCAGTTTCAGATCAACGTTCTGGGATCGCCCGAGCTCGTTCGAGGCGGCCGCTCGCCCGTTCGCTTCCGGAGCAAGAAACACCTTGCCGTTCTGCTCTACTTGTATCTCGAGGGACGCACGCGCTCGATCCCGCGCGATCGACTGGTCGATTTGCTGTGGTCCGATGTCCTGCCCGCCAAAGGCCGGCACTCGCTCTCCCAGGCATTGCTAGCCATTCGGTCGTGCTTGGGGAGCGGTGCGGTGACCGGTACGCAGCAGGTGCAGCTCGTGGCCGAGTTGTCTTCCGATCTTTCCGCCCTCGGCCGGGGTTCGATCGCGACGGCGCGGGTGGCAGAACCGCTCCAAGGACTCGAGGACTGTGGGGGTGCCGAATTCGCCCACTGGGTAGACGGCGCGCGCGCCCGGCTCAAGTCCCAGACGCGAGACATCCTCCGAGCCGCGCTCCAGGCGGCGCGCGCCCGGGGCAATCCAGCGGAGACATATCGACTCGCCGCAGCACTATACGACGTCGACCCGCTGTGCGCCGAAGCAGTATACGCGCTCGCTGAACGGGCAATGGTCGATAGGGACGCCGTAACGGCGATCCGCCTGCTCAAAGATCACGTCCAACGGGCCCGGGTGGAACTCGGAACCACTCCGAACCCCGAGATCGCTCGCCTGCTCCGGCGACTGGAACGTGGCGAGCGACTTGTCGTTCCGGTTCAGGCGCTTGCGCTCGCCGACCGGCTCAACCGGCCACCCCCATTTGTCGCCCGTGAGGTAGAGCTGGCGCGTCTGGAAGCAATCTCAAATCGCGTGGTTGATGGCGGTTACCAGGCTTGCGTGATCACCGGAGCGCCGGGCCTCGGGAAAAGCGCGCTGCTGCGTCGATTCGCCACGTCGCTTCAGGCGCGCGCGTGGCCGGTGTTCATTGTCTCGTGTCAGGAAATCGGCCAGGGCATTCCGTACGCGGCGGTCTCGGAGCTCATCACCGCCTTGGCGCGCGATCCGGCGGCCGGCGGCACAGACCCGCTCTGGCTCGCCGAGGCGACCCGAGTGTGTCCGGGTTTGCGAGCGATTTATCCAGGTGTGCCGGAGCCGCCCGACGCGCCCGCGGACTCGATTCGCCTGCGCGTCGCGGAGGCGGTGCGTCGCATGATGGAAGCCGTCGCCGAGGGCGGCCCGGTGCTGCTCGCGTTCGACGATCTCCAGTTTCTCGATCCAGCGAGCCAGGAAGTGCTGTTCCTGGTCACGCGCGTGCTGGAGGGGACGCGCGTGCCCACCCTTCTCCTCGCCGGGGAGCGCGTGGGCGAAGGCAAACGCGGCGGACTCGCATGGGGAACGACAATCGAGCTCCAGCCGCTCGACCGCGCGCACGCCCTGAGTCTGATCCGCGATCTCTCGATCGATTCCAAGACCCCGGATCCGGACATCCGAGAGGCGATCGTCCGTCTCTCCCAGGGGAATCCCTATCACGTTGAGATGCTCATCGTGGATTGGCGCACGCATCAAGCGGACTCGCTCGTCGCCGCGGAGAGTCTCGGCGACGGGGTTGCCCTCACGTGGACGCCGCCCCCGGATTTGCGCGCGGTCTTCGCGCGTCAATTCGACGTGCTGTCGACCGACGCTCAGCATGCGCTGCAGGTGCTCGCGGTCGCAGGCAAGGCCCTGGCGCCGGCGGAAGTGTCAAGTCTCCTGGGGCTGGAGGGCGGAGCGGGCGAGCGTGTCATACTCGAGATGCTCGACCGGGGCGTCGGTCGCGTGGAGCACGGGCGGCTGTCCTTCAAGAACGAGTTGCACCGCGCATTCGTGTATCACGCCATGGGGCTCGACCGGCGCAAGTACCATCATGCGCAGTTCGCGCAACGGATGGCGGCGTCTCTGGAGCGGCACGAGCTCCAGGCGATGCTCGAGCACGTCCATCATGCGATCGGCGCGGGCTTCGAGCGGCAAGCGATGGAGACCGGGCTGGTGGCCGCGGAAACCGCCATCGTGCGCGGCGCTCCGAGGGAAGCGGAACGACTGCTCACCTGGTTACTGCGGGCGTATCCCGTGCCGCCGGAGTCGAGACTCCGGTTGCTTCTCGCGTATGCGCTGGGCGCGGAGGCTCAGTATCAGCGCGCGCTGCAGGCGTTGGCGGAATGGCAGGTCGAGGGAGCGTCCGCGACGGATCGGGCCCTCGCGGCATTGATCCGCGCCGACGCATCGCAGCGCGGACGCTTGGGCGGCGACGTGGCGATCAGCGCAGCGGCGCAGGACGCTGTGGCGCTGGCCGAGCAGGCGAATGTCACGACGTTTCTGGTGCGAGCGAATTTCATACGAATGGAAGTCGCTCTGGATGCTGGGGACCTCACCACACGGGATCACGCCGAGTCCCTGGCGGCGAAAATCGCTGCATCGGAGGCGAGCGCGGAGTGCATCGCAGTGGCCAACCTCACCCTGGGGCAGGGTGCGCTCTCGCGGGCGCAGTTTGTCCGTGCCGTGGAGCGACTCACCGCGGCAGCCCCGGTCCTGGAAGCGATGTCGCTGCCCCTGGACCTGCTCCGTGTTCTGGCAGTCCTGGGGATCAGCTACAAAGCGCTCGGGAGATTTCCGGACGCGATCAGAACCCTTCGGAATTCCGTAGCCGTCGCCGAACGTTGCGGCCATCAAGGAGGGATCGTCCACAGCCGGCTGATACTGGGCAACCTGTATCATGATCTTGGTTTCTTCGACTTGGCGGGCCAATGGTATCGCGGTGTCGTGCCTGGGCTCGAGCCGCTCGGGTCGCCACGCGCGACCACGGAGTCGTATGCCAGCATTGCACGATTCGCCCTGGTGTTGGCAAACCTTGCAGAAGCGGAGTTGGCAGCAGAACGCTGCGAGGAGGGTGCGCGGCGCTCCGGATTATGGCGTCACACGGTGACCGCGCTCATGACCCGGGCGGAGGTCTCCGTCTGCAAAGGCCAGGCCGATTTGGCGTGGCCACTGGTTGAGCACGCCGCACGCATTACTGGCGATCGTTCTCATCTCCTCCCGGATGCCGGACTCTACGAAAGACTGCAGCGTCAATACTGCTGGGCTACTCGAGGCTACGAGGCCGTGAAATCGCTCGCCGGGCGGGTTCCCACCGCTTTTTTTGACTCGGTAGCCGATTCGCTGGAAGTCAGACTTTTCCACGAGGCAGTAGCGCGTCTCGCTGGTGATCAGATCGATTCGGGGACGCCAGCACTTGAGGAAGTCGTCACGCAGGGCCTTTTCGGGCCGCTCGGCCGGGTGCTCGCGTCTGGTGTCCACCACCCCGCCGTTCCGCAACGGTTGCGGGGGGAATCGGCCGCACAGCTCTTGGCACGGGTCTTTCCTCATCCTGAGCGGACGGCGACCTTGCCCTCCGTCGGGCTTTAGCGCGCTCAAATCTCGCTGTTGACAAAGAGCCGTTCGCAATTGATGGCTCGTTGATAACGAGCTCGCACCTTTTTCTGCCATGTCCCCCACGAAGAGGGCTGCAGCAGCCGGATTCCTTTTGTCCGTGGCAGGTCTGGCGTCCTGGTTTGCTGCGGTCGCGTTGCGGCCGGACCCGCTGCCTGTCGGCGCGGCCCTGCCGCCACTGATGTTCGATGGCGGTACGGGTCCCCATCGCCTGATGGCGAACGGGCAGACCCCCCTCCTGATCGTATGGTTTCGGAGCGAATGCATTCATTGCCAGTACGAGTTCGGTGTGCTGGACCGCAATCTGGATCTCTTGCCGCGCGTCCAGATCTACCTGTTCACCGGCGCGGATTCCCTCCCGCACGCGCAGCTCGCCGAGTCGTGGCCGGCGCTTGGCGCTCCCGGTCGGGCCACGTTGGCGTCAGTCCCCTCGTCTGAGTTCGAGCGCGCGTTTGGGACCAGACTTACGCCTGCGATGTTTGCATTCGACTCGCGCGGAAAATTGATCGCGAAGGTGATCGGTGAGACGAAGTTCGACCGCATCGCGGCGGCATTCCACACACAACGCGTGGCGGGACCCGGGCCACGCGCATCCGCCACCCCATAACCGACGGCGGTCGAAATGGCCGGGGAGCCTTGAAAGGAGGACGTTATGCGGCGGCTGAGCAACGCAGAGATGGGGAGGATCGAAGGCGAGGGGTTCTGGGGAGGGTTCGCCTGTGGTGTGAGCATCATCTTGGCCCTGGCGGAAGGAGGGCTGAACCCGGCGGCGGACCTGCTGGCGATCGGGACGTGCGGCTGGGTGTTGGAGGGGTGAGTGACGGTCACCGTCAGTTTGTAGTTCAACCAACGGGAGGGAACACCCATGCGCCGGTTGACGGCAGATGAGATGCGGACGATCCGTGGTGGAGAGCTCAGCACCGAATGCGGCATCCTCGTGGGGATGGCAGTCGCGTCCTGGTTCTTCATGCCGATCGCTACGTTGTACCTCGTTGAGGCGGCGGCGGCCGTTTGCGCGGCAACGTGAGCCTCAGCAGTCGGACGGCGCGGGCGGTCAGCTTGACGCCCGCGCCGATTCTCCTTACTCCTGACCTGAGCATGGCCAGCACTCGTCTTGCCATTAATGTGGAGGGCTTGTCGCGCACGTTCGGGTCCGTACGGGCGCTCGAGCAGGTGTCTCTTGCCGTACCCTCCGGGATTGTGTTTGGTCTCCTGGGGCCGAACGGTGCGGGAAAAACGACGATGATCCGTTTGCTCCTGGGACTCCTTGCTCCTGACGCCGGCCGGGCCACGGTCTTGGGGTACGACGTCACGCGAGAGGGTGACGCCGTGCGCCGTCGCTGTGGAGCGCTCCTCGAACATCCAGGCCTGTACGAGCGGCTCAGCGCGGCCGACAACTTGGAGTTCTATGCCCGCGCATGGGCCTTGAGCGCTGCGGCGCGCCGGGCGCGCATCCATGAGCTCTTATCGGGCGTCGGATTGTGGGATCGCCGGGGCGAGCGCGTCGCGGGTTGGAGTCGCGGGATGAAGCAGCAGCTCGCGATCGCGCGAGCGATGCTCCATCGGCCCGAGCTGCTGTTTCTCGACGAGCCCACGGCGGGGCTCGATGCGCTCGCGACCGTGGCCTTGCGCGAGACCGTTGCGGCGCTCGTGCGCCGCGAGGGCGTCACGGTCTTCCTGACAACGCACATGCTGACCGAGGCGGAGCGGATCTGTCAGCAGGTCGGAATCATCCGGCAGGCCAACGTCATCGTTTCGGGCACGCCAGACGAGCTGCGCGCGCGCGGGCCGGGCCGCGGGATACGGGTGGCCGGCCGGGGGTTTACGCCCGAGCTGCTGGAAATGGTTCGCCGAATTCCGTCGGTGACGAGCGCGACGGTGAAGGATGGACAGCTGTTCGTGGACCTCGTGGATCCCGCGGCGACGCCCGATCTCGTGGCACGATTGACGGCGGGCGGTGCGCTAATCGAGGAACTTCAGAAAGACCGCGCGAGCCTCGAGCAGGTGTTCATCGAGCTCATGAAGGACCCGCAGTGATTCACGACATCGGCCCGGTGTTCTGGAAGGAATGGCGCGAGCTGCTCCGGGCCGGTCCTGGCCACGAGCGGGGATCGATCGCGTTTGGCATCGCCGTGCTGGCGCTGGGAGCCTGGAGCGCCGGCGTCATTGTCGCCGGACCATTCGGTGTCTCGTGGGGCGCCGTAAACCTGTCGGGCTTCCTGGCCGCTCTGACGGCGGCATCGGCGGCGGGAGACTCGTTCGCTGGGGAACGGGAACGGCGGACATTGGAAACCCTGCTTGCCACCTGCCTGTCTGATGCAGGAATCTTCATCGGGAAGATCGCGGCGACGGTGGCATACGCCTGGGGCGCGTCCTTGATCTTCCTTGCCGCCGGTGTGGTCACCTCTGCGGTCCTGTACGGATGGAGAGGCGCGCTCGGTCTCGGGGTTGTATTCGGGTCCGGACTGAGCCTGGTGCTGGCGGTGCTCGTTGCGGGCGTAGGTGTCCTCACGTCATTGCGAGCCAGCACCGTACGGCAGGCGCAACAGGCCCTGATGTTGTCGTTGACGGCGCTAGGCCTCGCCCCTTACCTGGCGTACCGGTTTTTGCCCGTCGTCTGGAAGGACGCGATTGGCGGTTGGGTGTCCCGTGCGGGATGGCGCGCGCTTCCCGCGCTTGCCGCGCTGTTGCTAGTCGCTGCGAGCGCCGTGGTGTGGGCCGGGATGGCGCGGTTCCGCCGCGAACGGCTCATCCTCTTCTAATGCGGTGGTTCTTTCGCTCCCGCTATCCGGTGGTACGGCAATACGATCAGACCGACTGCGGTCCGGCCGCGCTGCTCAGCGTGCTGCGGTACTGGCGAGGCGATGCCAGTCTGGCTCAGATCCGCCGTCTGGCGTGCACCGATGGTCGCGGGAGCACCATGCTCAATCTCGTCTCTGCAGCCACGGCTCTTGGCTTTGATGCTGTGGGGGCGAACGGTGACTACGCGAATCTCATGCAGGAGCCTCTGCCGTGTCTGGCGCACCTGGTCATGGAGGACGGACTCCAACACTTCGTCGTGGTCTACCGGCTCGACGCTCGGCGTGTGCTCCTCGGCGACCCGGCGAGTGGCCTGAGGCGTGTCACCCCGGACCAATTCTTGGAACTATGGAAGACGCGAGCTGTCGTCCTGCTCACGCCGAACGACCGGTTAGCTCGCGGACCGGCGCCGACTGCACTCAGATGGATCGCGACGCACTTTAAGCGGGAGCAGGCGTGGCTCGCGCAGGCGTTGTTTCTAGGTGGGCTGTACACTGCGCTGGGACTGCTTACGGCAGTGTTTATGCAATGGTTGATCGACCGGGGAATCCCAGCGAAGAGCTATTCCAAGGTCCTCACCACCGGCGCGGGCTTGATCATTTTGCTGCTGCTCAAGGCGCTCGTGGGGTACCTCCGCCAACGGTTCGTCGTCGAGCTCAACAGGCGCGTGAGCCTGCGCGTGAACACGGATTTTCTGCAGCACATCTTCCGTCTGCCGCTCGGATTTTTCGAGTCTCGTCGGACGGGGGACATCACGTCCCGGATCAACGACGGCGTCAAGATTCAAAACGCCCTGGTGCAGATCATCGGGACTACGGCGATCGATGGCCTGGTAGCTGTGGGCTCGCTGTCCCTTGCATTCGAGTTCGCGCCGGTGCTCGGCTGGTTGGCGCTGGCGGTCGTCCTGACGTACGTAGTCATCCTGGCGCGCGCCGTTGGGCGGGTACGAGTTCAGCAACACGACGTCATGAAGAGCTACGCGCGCATCGAGTCCTCCTACATCGACGGTCTTGCAGGGATCGATGCAATCCTGGGGTTCAATGCCGCCCCCGCGTTTGCCTCCGCCAATGCAACCCTTGCCGCACAGTTTCAGCAGCGGTTCGCGATCCTCGGTCGCACGCAGGCGCGCGTTTCATTCCAGGTCGAGCTGGTCGCCGGAGTGCTGGTGATCGCCTCCCTCATGGTGGGCGCCGTTCTGGTCGTTCGCGGGGAGCTGCTGCTGGGTCAAATGCTCGCCGCGCACTCCCTGATCGCGGGGATGCTCCCGTCGGTACACCGGCTGGTGGAGTCCAACCTCTCGCTGCAGGGCGCCAACGTCGCCATCACCCGTCTGCTGGATCTGTTGCTGGTGGAGCCGGAGCGGCGCGACGGCAGCCGGCCATTCAGCCTCGCTCGTGCGGTGACCGTAGAGGGCGGTCGCCTCGCCTGGCCGCGCGCACCGGTGCTGTTCGATGGCTTGGACCTCGAGCTGCCGCGAGGGCGGATGACCGGATTGTGGGGTGAGAGCGGAGCCGGCAAGAGTACGCTGGTAAAGGTGCTCGAGCGAAAGTACGCGCTCACAGGTGGCAGGGTCCTGGTCGACGGCGTACCGGCCGACAGCTTCGATCTCTGCGATTATCGTCGCAACGTCGCCAGCGTGCCCGAGAACGTGAAGATCTTCCATGGAACGCTGGCGGCTAATGTGCTGTTAGGCCGTGGCGCTCCGGATCTCGAGATTTTGGAACGGCGCCTCGCGGCGCTTGGGCTTCTCCCGTTCCTGGGCCGGTTTGAGGCTGGGCTGCTCACGCCAGTCGGCGAGGAAGGACGGCGACTGTCGGCGGGCGAGCGTCAAGTGGTCGGTATCATGCGCGCGCTGATAGACGAGCCTGCGGTCCTCATCGTAGATGAAGGCCTCAGTGCAATCGATGTGCGGATCGCGGAATTGATGCTGCAGACCTTGCGCCAGTACGCCGATCGCCACGCCGTCCTACTGATCTCGCACAACTTTCGGATGCTCAATCGGACGGAGTGGGTATATCTGCTGGAGGGTGGCCGGATCGTCGAGAGTGGCGTGCCGGATGAATTGCGCGAACGCGCCAGTCGCTATGGAAGTCTTTGGCGACTCAGTGAAGGTCTTCTCCTGGAGGCCGCGCATCTTCCATGACGACCTCGGCCATGATGTTCGCCCCACCGCGACCCGCGCTGCGCTCCTGGCAGCTGTTGGCGTTGGTGATCGCGCTCAACCTCATTGTGCTCTGGTTCTCCAATGAATACGTACTGACTCGAGAAACGTATCAGCGACTGTTGAGCGACCGGTTGGAAGCATCACGGGTGGATGAGTACTTCGATTTCGCACGAAGGCTGCGAATCTGGGGCTACGTCCTCACTCCTCTCGTCGTAGTGGTGCGCGTGGGATTCATGGCGCTGGCCCTCCAGCTCGCGCTGCTGCTCCTGCTCATCGAGGTCCCGATCGGGCGGCTGTTTCGCCTCGCGCTGTGGGCCGCTCTGGCGTTGCTGGCCGGTACCGCCGTGCGCGAGGCCTTTCTCGCGGCGCTCGACCCGGCCACCCTTTCGCTGGCCCGTTTGAGTGTCGTTCCGGCGTCCCTGGCCAGTGTGACCATGGATCTTGAAGACTTTCGCGCCCCGCTCTACGGTCTGCTCAGTTTTGTGAATCCCTTTGAGCTTGCATGGTGCGCCATCATGGCGGCTGGTATCGCCGACGGCAAAAAGCTCAAGCCCGTAACTGCAGCGAGCGTCGTTGTGAGCGTCTGGATGACGGTGACCATCCTCGCGTGGGGGTTGCTGTCATTCCTGAATAGGCTCCGCTCCTGAGCTGGCAGCTTCTCGCTGGCCAAGGCCCCCTCGCGTCCGTTCTGAAACAGCCGCAAAATAACTGG
>Ga0134085_10001076_pt1 | contig 9811 bp, 10 predicted proteins | sample 15_taG_10_FD_123125 | JGI IMG/M metagenome (GOLD analysis project Ga0134085, IMG submission 123125) | Grasslands soil microbial communities from the Angelo Coastal Reserve, California, USA - 15_D_Rain_20cm_2_09182015 | ecosystem: Environmental > Terrestrial > Soil > Grasslands ...
CAGCGACTTCGTCGAGCTGAAGCCGGGCGACTGGGTGATCCAGAACGTGGCCAACTCGGCGGTCGGGCGCCTCGTGATCGGCCTCGCCCGGGCGCGCGGGGTGAAGACGCTGAACGTCGTGCGGCGCGAGGCGCTGTTCGCCGAGCTGAAAGGGCTCGGCGCCGACGCTTGCGTCGTCGATGGCGACGACCTCGCCGAGAGGGTGAAGGTGCAGACGGCCGGCGCGCCGATCCGGCTCGGCCTCGACGCCGTGTCCGGCCGGGCGACGGCGCGACTGTCGGCGTGCGTCGGCGAGGGCGGCGTCGTGTGCAATTACGGTTCGATGAGCGGCGAGGACCCCGTGATGCCGCGTGGCGCGCTGACCTCCGGCGGGCTCACGCTGGTCGGATTCACGCTCATGCGCGCGCTGGCTCCGCGCTCCCCCCGAGCAGGTGCGGGCGATCTACGCCGACCTCGGCCATCGGATCCTGACGGGTGCCCTGCCGGCAGCGCCCGTGGAGAAGCTGTACGGCATCGAGGAGATCAAGACCGCACTGGCCCACGCCCAGCGTGGGGAGCGCGGCGGCAAGATCCTGGTCGCGCCGAACGGGGCGATCTGAGTCGAAGGAGGACGGCATGGCGACCTTCACGCTTCAGGTCAACGGCGAGAGCAAGACGGTCGCGGTCGACTCCGACACTCCCCTTCTCTATATACTGCGCAACGACCTCGAGCTGAACGGCCCGAAGTTCGGCTGCGGGCTCGCGCAGTGCGGCGCCTGCACGGTGCTGGTGGACGGCAAGCCCGTGCGCTCGTGCGTGGCCACGGTGACCAGCGTGGCGAAGGGCCGCATCACGACGATCGAGGGGCTCGGCACGCTCGACCGCCTCCACCCACTCCAGCGCGCGTTCATCGAGGAGCAGGCCTGCCAGTGCGGTTACTGCGGCAACGGCATGGTGATGTCGGCCAAGGCGCTGCTCGACCGCAACCCGAGGCCGAGCGATCGCGACGTCAAGGCCGCGCTGAACGGCCACCTCTGCCGCTGCGCCTCGCACAACCGCATCGTCCGCGCCGTGCAGCGCGCGGCGGCGGAGATGCGGTCGTGAGCGCCACGCCGCCGCGCGGCGTCTCGCGCCGCGCGTTCCTCGAGACCGGAGCGCTCGTCGTCGGCTTCGCGCTGGCGCCTCGCCTGGCGCGCGGACAGGACCGACTGCCCGGCAGCCTGAACGGCAACCGCCGTCTCGACGCCTGGCTCCGCGTCGATCCGAACGGCACCGTGACGATCTTCACGGGCAAGATCGAGCTGGGCCAGGGCATCGGCACCGCGCTGTCGCAGATCGCTGCCGACGAGCTGGACGTCGATCTGAAGCGGCTGGACGTCGTCCACGGCGATACGGCGCGCACGCCCGACGAGGGTCAGACGGCCGGCAGTCTGTCCGTGGAGCAGAGCGGCACCGCGCTGCGCTTCGCCTGCGCGGAGGCGCGCGGAATCTTACTGACGGCGGCGGCGGTGAAGCTCGGCGTGCCGGCCGCCGACCTGAGCGTCAGAGACGGGACCATTGGCGCGTCCGGCGGAGGGCGCGTGACGTACTGGGACCTCGCAGGCGACGCGGATCTCGGGCGCGAGGCCACCGCGAAGGCGACGCCGAAGCCGCCGTCGGAGCACACGTGGGTCGGCAAGAGCGTACGCCGCCGCGACATCCCGAAGAAGTTCACGGGCGGCGCGGTCTACGTGCAGGACGTGCGCCTGCCGGGCATGGTGTTCGGGCGCGTGGTGCGGCCGCCGTCCCCCGGCGCCGAGCTCGCGTCGGTGGACGAGGCGCGCGTGCGCAGCCTGCCGGGCGTCGTCGCCGTCGTGCGCGACGGCAGCTTCCTGGCCGTCGCCGCCGCGCGCGAGGAGCAGGCCATCCGCGCGCGGGAGGCGCTGAAGCAGAGCGCCCGGTGGAAGGAGACCGAGTCGCTGCCACCGTCGGGCGACGCGCTGTACCGGGATCTGATGGCGCGCCCGGCGCCCGCGCAGACGGTGATCGAGAAGACGGCGCCGGCGGCCGCCGCGGCCGTGAAGACGCTCGACGCGCTCTACACGCGCCCCTACCAGTGCCACGGCTCGATCGGTCCCTCGTGCGCGGTCGCGCAGTGGCAGGACGGCCGGCTCACCGTGTGGACGCACAGCCAGGGCGTGTTCCCGCTGCGCGGGGATCTCGCCAAGGCCTTCGGCGTCGAGGCGAAAGACATCCGATGCATCCACGCGGAGGGCGCGGGCTGCTACGGTCACAACGGCGCCGATGACGTCGCGCTCGACGCCGCGCTGCTCGCGCGCGCCACCGGCGGCCGGCCGGTGAAGCTGCAGTGGATGCGCGACGACGAGTTCATGTGGGAGCCGTACGGCTCGGCGATGGTGATGAAGCTCTCGGGCGGCATCGACGCGCAGGGCAACGTCGTCGCGTGGTCGCACGAGGTGTGGAGCCATCCGCACAGCACGCGGCCCGGCTCCTCGTCGGGCGTCAATCTCCTGGCGGCGCGGCATCTCGCCAGGCCGTCGGCGCCCGTGCTCCCGGCCGACGTCCCGCAGCCGGCGGGCGGCTCGGACCGCAACGCGATCCCGCTCTACGACTTCGGCCGCGTGAAGGTCGTCAAGCACTACGTGGCGCAGGCGCCCCTGCGCACCTCCGCGCTGCGCACGCTCGGCGGCTACGCCAACGTCTTCGCGCTGGAGTCGTTCGTCGACGAGCTGGCCGCGGCGGCCGGCGCCGACCCCGTCGAGTTCCGGCTGCGCCACACGACGGACCCGCGCGCCCGCGCCGTCATCGAGGCGGCCGCCCAGCACGCGAGCTGGAAGCCGGGAGCGACGGGCGACGGCGCGCGCGGCCGCGGCGTCGCCTTCGCCCGGTACAAGAACCTCGCGTGCTACTGCGCGATGGTCGCCGACGTCGCCGTCGACCGCGCCTGGGGCCGCGTGCGAGTGACCCGCGTCGTGGCCGCGGTGGACGCGGGCCAGATCGTGAACCCCGACGGCGTGGTCAACCAGATCGAGGGTGGGATCATCCAGTCCGCGAGCTGGACGCTGAAGGAATCGGTGCGCTTCGATCGCACGCGGGTCACCACGCGCTCGTGGGCCGACTATCCGATCGTGCGGTTCGACGAGGTGCCGGAGGTCGAGGTCGTCCTGCTGAACCGGCCGAGCGAGCGCTTCCTCGGCGTCGGCGAGGGCGCGCACGGCCCGGCGGCCGCGGCCATCGCCAACGCGCTCGCGCACGCCACCGGACGTCGCTTGCGGGCGCTGCCGTTCACTGCCGAGCGCGTGAAGCAGGCGCTGGCGTGAGGGAGACCATGAAGACACAGGCACAGAGAGCCGACGCCTTCAGAGCGCTGCACGAGCGGCCGGGCGCGTTCATCATCCCGAACCCGTGGGACGCGGGCACCGCGAAGCTGCTCGCGTCGCTGGGCTTCGAGGCCCTCGCGACGACGAGCCTGGGCCTGTCGAACACGCTCGGCCGCGTCGACGGCACCAACACGGTGAGCCGCGCCGAGGTCCTGGCCAACTGCCGCGCGATCTCGGAGGCGACGGACCTGCCCGTCAACGCAGACTTGGAGAACGGCTACGCCGACGAGCCGCGCGCCGCCGCCGAGATGATCCGGCTCGCGGCCGAGGCCGGCGTGGTCGGCGGCTCGATCGAGGACGCCACCGGGGACGCGAGCCGGCCGATCTACGACTTCGCCCTCGCCGTCGAGCGCGTGCAGGCCGCCGTCGAGGTCGCGCGCTCGCTGCCCTTCCGCTTCATGCTGACGGCACGCGCGGAGAACATGATCCAGGGCCGGCTCGATCTGGACGACACGATCAAGCGGCTGCAGGCGTTCGAGAAGGCCGGCGCCGACGTGCTCTACGCGCCGGGCTTGCGCGACCTCGCGACGATCCGCGCCGTCACCTCGTCGGTGCGCAAGCCGGTCAACGTCGTCATGAGCCACGGCGATCCATCGCTCACCCTGGCCCAGCTCGCCGAGGCCGGGGCCAAGCGCATCAGCGTGGGCGGCTCGCTCTCACGGCTGGCGCTCGCCGCGTTCCTGCGCGGCGCCCGCGAGATGGCCGACAAGGGCGGCTTCACCTGGATGCGCGACGCGGTCTCGAGCAAGGAACTCAAGGCCATTTTCAAGACATGAGGCTGGCCGCCGCGCTGCTCGTCGCGCTCTGCGTCTTCGTCGCGGCCGCCGCGGCCCAGGCGCCGGCGCCGATCGTCCTGATGATCTCGGTCGACGGCCTGCGCCCCGATTACGTGACGGCCGCCGACAAGCACGGCCTGAAGATCCCGGCGCTGCGGCGCTTCGTCGCCGAGGGCGCCTTCGCCGAGGGCGTCGAGGGCGTGATCCCGACCGTGACCTATCCGAGCCACACGACGCTCATCACGGGCGTGTCGCCGGCGAAGCACGGCATTTTCTCCAACACGATCTTCGACCCGCTGCGCACGGGCCCGGCCGCCTGGTACTGGTACGCGGAGGACATCCGCGTACCGACGCTGTGGGAAGCCGCGGCCCGCGCCGGGTGGGCGACCGCCAGCGTGCAGTGGCCGGCGAGCGTCGGCGCGCGCGTCACCTGGAACATCCCCGAGTACTGGCGCGGCAACGCCGCCGAGGACGCGAAGCTGCAGCGCGCGGTGTCCACGCCGGGGCTGCTCGCGGAGCTGGAGGCCGAGCTCGGGCCGTATCCGCGCGCGCTGGAGGCCGAGGACGACGAGGCGCGCGGGCGCTTCGCCGTCCGCCTGCTCGAGAAGAAGCGCCCGGCCCTGCTCACGCTGCACCTGAGCGCGCTGGATCACGTCCAGCACGAGACCGCGCCGTTCAGCGCCGAGACGTTCGCGGCGCTCGAGCGATTGGACGCCGTCGTCGCGCGGCTGCGCGACACGGCCGAGCGGCTGGGGCCCGGCCGCGCCTTCGTGGCCATCGTGTCGGACCACGGCTTCGCGCGCATCGAGGCCCAGCTCAACCTCTTTACCGCCTTCCGCGAGGCCGGGCTCCCCGGGGTCGAGCGCGGCGCGGTCGCGGACTGGACGGCCATGCCCTGGGTCGCGGGCGGCTCGGCCGCGATCGTGCTCAAGAACCCGGCTGACGCGGCCGTGCTGGCCAAGGTGCGCGAGCTGCTCGACCGTCTCGCCGCCGATCCCGCCAACGGGATCGACCGCGTGCTCGACGCCGACGCGCTGCGCGCGCGCGGCGGTTTTCCCACGGCGTCGTTCCTCGTCGGTCTCAAGCCGGGCTGGCGGATGAGCACGACGCCGAGGGGCCCGCTGCTCTCGAAGAGCCAGGGCGGGACGCACGGTCACCTGCCGGACGTTCCCGATCTGCGCGCGGCGTTCTTCCTGATCGGCCCCGGCGTGCCCCCGGGCCGCGCGCTCGGCCTCATCGACATGCGCGACGTCGCGCCGACGCTCGCGCGCCGCGTCGGCCTGCCGCTGCCGACCGCCGACGGAAAAATTCTGCTGCCCTAGCCCCAGGAGGCTCACATGCACTACGGCGTCGTGATGTTCGCCACGGAGTACGCGATCGCCCCCGACGAGCTCGCGCGCGCGCTCGAGGAGCGCGGCTTCGAGTCGGTGTGGTTCCCCGAGCACACGCACATCCCGGCCAGCCGGCGCAGCCCGTGGCCGGGCGGCGCCAACCTGCCGCGCGAGTACTGGTCGTCCTACGATCCGTTCGTCGCGCTGATGGCGGCGGGCGCGGCCACGCAGCGGCTGAAGCTCGGCACCGGCATCTGCCTCGTCATCGAGCGCGATCCGATCACGACGGCGAAGGAGGTCGCGACCCTCGACCGGCTCTCCGGGGGCCGCGTGCTCTTCGGCATCGGCGGCGGCTGGAACGCCGAGGAGATGGAGGACCACGGCACCGCGTGGAAATCGCGCTGGCGCCTGCTGCGCGAGCGCGTGCTGGCCATGAAGGAGATCTGGACCAAGAAGGAGCCGCAGTTCCACGGCGACTTCGTCAACTTCGACAAGATCTGGGCCGACCCCAAGCCGGTGCAGAAGCCCCACCCGCCGATCCTCATCGGCGGCGACGGCGCCACGACCTTCGACCGCGTCGTCGAGTTCGGCGACGGCTGGATGCCGATCATGCGGCCGAACAAGAATCCCGTCGAGCGGATTCCCGAGCTGCGCGAGCGGTTGACCAAGGCCGGGCGCGACCCGAAGACGGCGCCCGTCTCGATCTTCTTCGCGCCGCCCAAGAAGCCCGGGCTGGACGCGCTGGCGGCGGCCGGCGTCGAGCGCGCGATCTTCGGCGTGCCGTCGGAGTCGCGCGAGGCCGTGCTGCCGCGCCTCGACGCGCTCGCGGCCTTGATGTCCTGAGCGAAGCGTGAAGGACGCGGGGAACGCCGACGTCGTGTGGGATGCCGCCGATCTCGCGTGCGGCGTCCTGTTGCTGAAGCTGCGCGGGCGCATGGAGGGGATGCGGGCCGGTCAAGTGCTGCGCCTCGTCGCGCAAGACGCCGGCGCGCCGGAGGACGTGCCGGCGTGGTGCCGGCTCACCGGCCATGCGCTGCTGTCCGCCGAGCCTCCCGTGTACTTGATCCGTCGAAAGGAGGGCTGAACGATGCCCGGTAAATTCTGCGTCAACCTGACGCACAGCAAGGACGACACCGACCGCGCGACCGTGGGCTTCGTGCTCGCGAACGCCGCCCAGGCCTCCGGCAAGGAGACGCTCGTGTTCCTGAGCATCGAGGGCGTGCGCCTCGCCAACAAGGGCGGCGCAGAGTCGATCCACGAGGACGGCTTCCCGCCACTGCGAGAGCTGATGGATAACTTCGCGAAGGCGGGCGGCATGATCTACGTGTGCTCGCCGTGCTTCAAGAAGCGCAAGCTCGACGAGAACAATCTCGTGGCCGGCGCGAGCATCGTGGGCGGCGCCAAGCTCGTCGAGTTCCTCTCGGACGGGAGTCCCTGCGTGAGCTTCTAGCGCAACTGCGGACTCGCGACCTTCGCCGACAACCCCGTGGCCTCGGCGCGCGTGGCGGAGGCGAAGCTGCGCGCGATCGTCGAGGCGGCGGCCGAGCTGCGGAGGGGCTAACGGCGACGCGAGTGCCTCGGCCCACATGTGGCGCACCATTCAGGTGGCCGACGAAGTACCTATAGCGCCAACGACCCCGGTCCGGTCCGCGAGTTGCGCGCCGCCCCCGACGGGAGTACCGTCCCCGGCCATGGCACGCCGGGCGTCCCTGGTCCTCCTGCTGGTGGGCGTCCTGCTTGCTCTCCCCCCCCTGGCTCATGCGAGCCCTCCGGACCCGACGTGGATCGGGGCCGGGTTCTTCGATGACGCGGACCACGACGATGTCGTCCTCGCGATCACCTCCGCCGTCAGTGTCATCGAGTCCGGAGTGGCGCATGCTGTCGAACCGGTCGCGGTCTGTCTCGGACTGATCAAGTTGGCTGGACCGAAGCCCCTTCCGGCGGGTCCGCTCGAGTCTGTCTCTACCCGAGCTCCTCCTCAGCACCCCTCGTAACGCCGTCCTCGCGCGCGCGGCCATGGGCCGCGACGCTCATACTTCCCAGCGCGAGACAAGGTCCGAGCCAAGTTCGGTCCGCTGACTGATCTGCGCTCGGCGAGCGCCCGCCGGGGAAGAAGAAGGGAGGATGCGTCTCCGAAATCCGTGCGAAATTCGCGCCGGCACGGAGCAGGCAGTGAGGAGCGAACAGGAAGTGTGGCTTCACAACAGCGGTCCTCAAAGCGGAGGCATGCCATGCTACGGAAGGACTCGCTCGCGCTCTCGCTGTTTTTGATCGTCATCATTCCCGTGCTGCTGCTCGGTGTCGGATCGGCGCTCGCCGCTTGCACAGGCCCAGGGGCACCGACCACCACGCAGACCAGATGCCTGACCGCGGTGCAGATCCCGGGCAACCCGCTCAGATCGTTCGACATCAGCTTCGTCAATCCGGATCGCGGTGAGTACTACCTGGCTGAGCGCTCGAACGGGGCCGTCGTGGTCATCAACACCAAGGACCTCGATGCGCCAGTCAGGATGCTCGGCGGGTTCGTCGGCATCAAGAACAACCCCAACGGCACGGTGAACAACAATATCTCCGGACCCGATGGCGTCGCCGCACACGGCCGGTGGCTCTATGGCGGTGACGGTGACAGCACGGTCAAGGTGTTCGATCTCGACGCGCCAGACGCGTCTGCCCTCAAACAGACAATCTCTACCGTACCCCCTACCCAGAAAGACAAGACGCGGGTTGACGAAATGGCGTTGTCGGCGGACGGGAAATTTCTGATCGCCGCGAACAACGCCGAGGATCCCCCCTTTGCGACGCTGTTTGTCGCGAATGGCGACGCCCACACGAGTGCGGTCACCACGATCGTCAGGATCGAGGCGACCCACGCGATCATTCCGCCCGGTTTCGGCCTGTCGATCGAGCAGCCGGCCTGGGAGCCCAAGACCAAGCGCTTCTACGTGTCGGTCCCGACGATTGCCGACAACCCGGCCGGCTGCAACTACGGCCAGCTGGCCGGCCCCGTGACCTGCAGCGGAGGGCTGTTCGTGATCGATCCGCACAACCTGCCGGCCCCGACCCTCGTTGACGGCGTCATGACCTCGGTGATCGGCGCATTCGATCCGGCAACCAACACCGGCGTCCTGCCGCTCAACAATTGCGGACCGAACGGTGCCACGGTCGGACCGAATTCTGATCTGATGTTGGGCTGCACCCCGCAGAACGAGCCGAGCAACACGACCACGCTGGTCATCAACGCGAAGACCAAGAACACCGCCACCGTCAACGGCATCACCGGCTCGGATGAGGTCTGGTTCAACAAGGGCGATAACCGTTACTACCTGGGTGCGAGCAGAGCGTGCGGAAAGTCGGGCGGCTGTCCAGCTCCAGCGGGGACTCGTGATCCCGGTGGGGCCGCGCTCGGCGTGGTCGGTGCGGACAGCGTCCTGATCGAGAAAATACCGCAATCTCAAAACTCGCACTCGGTGGCGGCTGACTCCAAGCGCAACCTCATCTTCGTCCCTCAAGTGGGGCCTAACACGAACCCGTTGGTCGGTATCGGCGGGGATACCACGGACGTGGGCGCGGGCGTTTGCGGCAGCAACAACGGGTGTGTCGCTGTCTACATCCATGATGTCGACGGGGACAATGACGGCGACGACCGGGACGGCGACCACGACCGGCGCGGCGACCACGACCGGTAGTCATCTCGTCGTGACTGGTAACACGTAGTTTCGCTGGGCGTCGGTGGGCGCTGAGGCACAGCGCCCACCGATGTTCATGATCGCCTCCACTGGACGGCGAAGGGAGGGTAACTTGGCGGTTGGGCCAAGATCCGCAATGCCCAAGTGGTTGCTTGCGCCTCGGATCTTCGGCCTCGCATGGCGCGGGTTCGTGCATCGCGGCGGCTGGACCGCGACTGACTTCCTGGCCGGCACGTGGCCGCGGTGGCGGACGAGCTGGCCGACCGCCTGGCGACAGATCGCATTGCGTCGCCTCGTGTTGGCCCATGCGTTGCCAGCGTTGCGCGCACGCGCGAACGCGGCCTTTCAGGCGCGTGTCCGCACGAACCCACCGATGGTGTGGCGGCTCATCATGCTCGCCTTCGTGGCGCTGCGACATATACCGTCCGCACTGAGCGCATGGTGGGCAGCACCCCGGGCGATAGGGTTCGCTCACTCGCCCAGATTCGCAGAATTGTGCGACGGCGGGGCAATGTCCGCGCCCCTGCTCGCACTCGATCTCTTCATGGCCGGCCTCTCAGTCTTCTTTTTCATCACCATCGTCCACACCCCCTCGACCCCGGATTCTCGAACACCCTCTCGCACCGGTCGCGCGTTCGCGGTCACCGCTTCACATAACC
>Ga0134085_10001077_pt1 | contig 9809 bp, 9 predicted proteins | sample 15_taG_10_FD_123125 | JGI IMG/M metagenome (GOLD analysis project Ga0134085, IMG submission 123125) | Grasslands soil microbial communities from the Angelo Coastal Reserve, California, USA - 15_D_Rain_20cm_2_09182015 | ecosystem: Environmental > Terrestrial > Soil > Grasslands ...
CAGCCGGCGGAGCAGCGTTGTGCGGTCCGCTTCGGGCGAGGGGGTCACGCCCTCCTTCTCCAGCCGGGCCAGAACGAAGGCGTCGATGGGATTCCGCGGCCAGGTCTTGCGGGCAACTTTCGGTGGCGTTGGGCGCTGCGGGGGAATGAAGGCCCAGTGCTTGACGGCCCCGGCGGCCTCCTTAGTGACGGTGTCCGGCCACTCGGCTCCCTGGTCGATCCAGGCTCGAATGAGGGCGATCTGCGCCGCGTCGAGCGGTTTGCTTCGAAACGGCATGCGTGCTGCGTCGCCGATTCCCGCGACGCGCTTGAACAATGCGCTTTCGGCAGCGTTACCGGGTTTAATCGGGCTGCCCGAGGTCCCTCCGGCGAATGCCGGCTGTTTCGAATCAAGCCGCAGGCCGTTCGACTGTACACCCTCTCCGTGGCAGCCGACGCAGTACTTCTCGAAGATCGGCTGGATATCCCGCTGGAAAGAAACCTGCGCGGGCGCGGCGCCGGCTTGCGAGGCGTCTTGCTTTTGAGCGTGGATGGGAACCGATAAGAGAAGGACGAGCGGAAGCCAGATCCTGAATCGCATAAATCATCCTGTCCGTTGTAAGAGTGCCTGGCGGGCTCCACAGCGCACCGCTGAGACAGGCCCATGATCGCAGTTGCCGAGCCTGCGAGGCAACCTCTTTTTTATTCGTGTTAATTCGTGGCAATGTTCCTTGGCCACGAATTCCACGGCGCAGCGGAGCCGCATCCAAAAGAACGAACGAAACCACGGATGAACACAGAGCAGCCCAGCCGCAACCAAAAAAATCTCACCACGAAGACGCGAAGAATCACGAAGCGTTTTCCATCAGTCGAAAAATCCTTTCCAGCCCGCGAAGGATTTTCGACGTAGTAGTACGAAAACGATCGGCTATACTGGCAGCTATCTGGACCCCAAGACGGAAATCCCGGATGAATCTGATCAGATCGGCGGATATTGAGAGCGATGACCGGACGTGGGAGATGATCGAAGCCGCTCGCGCCGGTGACGTGCCGAAGATGCGGGCACTGCTTCAAGAGCATCCTGGACTTTACAACGCCGGATACTGGTACACCCAGCCAATCCACTTTGCCGTGCGCGAGGGCCATCTGGAGGCGGTGAAGCTGCTGGCCGGACATGGTCGAGCTTCTGCTATAGCGCAGGGCGATCCCAAACGCCGCCGGCGCGCCCTGGGCAAAGCCGCTCGCCTGGGCAGAGCGGCGAGGGCACGCGGAGATCGCCGCAGTTTTGCGTCAGGCAAGGCCTGAGAAGCTGTGAAAAAATCCACGTCGCGTAGGGGCGGCCCTGCGTGGCCGCCCGCGATTTAGTTATGAACGGTTGCCCGGCAGGCGGTCTTATTGAGCGGATTTGGCAAGCCGCTCAGCGAGGGCGCTGAATTCGGGATCCTTCATAAAACGCGCGAAGGAATCATCCTTGCGAGGATCGGGCATCTTCTCGCCGGGGATGGCGTTGGCCCTGAGCTCGAAAGCTTTGGTTAGTTGCTCCATGGCGTTCACCTTGTCGTTCAGCTCGGCGTACGTGCAGGCCATGTTGTAGTGGAAGAGAGGGTATTGCGGGTCCTGACTGATGCCGTACTCGAAGGTCGCCTTGGCGTCTTTCAGATTCCCGCTGATCCCGTAGGCCATCCCGAGGTTGTCAATGAGCGCGTACCAGTAGTTCCTTTCAAGCTTGCGTTCCTTCTTCTCGAGTTCGAGCGCCTTGGCGTAAGGCCCGATGGCCCCGCGGTAGTTCCGGTCGCGAAACAGCGCGCTGCCTTCGAGCCACAAATCCAGCGCGCTTGCGCCACGCGGCGGTTCCGGCACATCCTCGAATCGTGCGGTGTCGAGAATGGCCATAAAAAGTTTCTCTTCACCGGGAGCGAACTGCACCTTGGAGAAATTAAAGTCCACATAAACATCTTCCCGGGGAGCACAGGCCCGCAAATACCGCTGATTGAGCGGGTGGCCCTGCACTTCGCGGAGCGTAAAGCCGAGGAACGAAAAGCGCTCCGAATCCGAGAACTCCACGTCGCTGGCCACGGACGCGTTTCCCTTCGCTACCTTCTGCTGGTATTGCCTGCAGCCTTCCTTTGTGGCAGTCTGGCGCGTCGCCTCCAGCGTGAGGGACACGTTCACGCCCGTTTTGCGGTTCGTGGCATAGAAGTAGCGGCGCCCCTCCGCCTTGACCGTGTTCGTGGAGGTCTCGAATCCGGGTAGACTGAACGACACCGACCATGACTTGCCCTCCAGCCCCACGCGCTGCCTGCCTTCTGGCGGTTGCGTCAGTGCCGCAGCGTCTCTGGAATTACGAGCCGTGTCCTTGTCGGTGATTACTTTGGATTCTGCCTTCAGCTTCTCCCGGCGCTCCTTCTCCTTCTTGGCGAGCTCTTCCAACGATTGTGCCGACCCCAGCGCGGCGGCCGCGAAGAGGGCAACGGCGATCATGGCTGCAAGTTTGGTTTTCATCGCTTACCACCTCGTTGGCATCCGATTATAGAAAGTCCGCAGAAAGCCCCGTAATGGTTTCGCAGGCGGATAGGAAGATCGAACAGCACTTCGTGTTTACTCTTCGGAGTGATGCCTGCTTGTGAATAGCAATTATGTTAAATGGCCGAACAGCCGGGACGGGCGGTTCGGTGCGCCACGACGAGTTGCCTCCAGCGATTTTCCAGAGCTGGGTCACTGAAGTGGCCGGGAATTCGAGGAAGGGATCTCTCAATACCGCTGTGACGTTCCAAAGACCAACCTGGCGCAAACCGTAACGATTTTGGGGCCCGCGGTGACTGCCCTTTGACTGTTTGACTTTTTTGAGTCGTTCGGAATCTCAGGTGACCCGGATGCCGCTTTGAGATCCGCGATGGCGCGTGTGAACAGTGCGACCAGCTCGCCCGGCTGGCGGTCTGAAAACACGTTTGGTCGCCTGCCTTGGAACCCGCTTTGTTCGTTGCATTCACTGGAAAATCTGGTTATAAGCGGCCGATGTCTGACGTAAAAATCATCGCGGGGCCGAAGACGTGGATCGAAGGCGATGCGGTCCAGCAACTGAAAAAGACTGCCGAGCTTCCCGGCATGGTGCGCGCGGTCGGGATGCCCGATCTTCATCCCGGGCGAGGCACGCCCGTTGGGGCTGCTTTTGTCTCGAAAGGGCGCTTTTACCCGCACCTCGTCGGCAACGACATCGGCTGCGGCACGGGCCTTTGGCAAACGGACATCGAGAAGCGCAAAGCGAAGCGCGACAAGATGGTATCGCGTCTTGAAGGGCTCGATCTACCGTGGGACGGAGACACATCGGGCTGGCTCGCCGGCTATCAGATCGAGGCTGAGGGCGCGGATCGTGCGCTTGGCACCATTGGCGGCGGCAATCATTTTGCCGAACTTCAGAGCGTCGAGCGCATAACGGACGCATCGGCGTTTGCCGCCCTCGGCCTGGACGAGAAGCGTCTTTGCTTGCTCGTTCATTCCGGCTCGCGCGGTTACGGCGAAGCGGTGCTTCGCGCGCATACTGCAAGATTCGGCGGGAACGGCGTCGACGACACGTCCGAGGCGGCCGAGGATTATTTGAAAGAGCAGCAGTATGGCCTGCGCTGGGCGGAAGCCAACCGCGCCTTGATCGCGCGCCGTTTTCTCGACGCAGTGCGCGGCGATGGCAGGCGTGTTCTCGATGTCTGCCACAACAGCGTGACCGAGGCGATGGTGGACGGCTGCCGTTGCTGGCTGCATCGAAAAGGGGCAGCCCCGGCAGACAGAGGTCCGATAGCCATTCCCGGATCACGCGGTTCGTTCAGCTACCTCGTGGCGCCGCTCGGCGACCAGACGAGCAATGCGTGGTCCCTGGCGCATGGCGCCGGGCGCAAATGGGGCCGCGCCGACGCCAAGGGACGGCTCGATCGTCGATTTGCTCCGAAAGACTTGGAGCGAACGGAGCTTGGCTCCTATGTCATATGCGAAGACAAAAGTCTGCTCTATGAGGAGGCGCCGCAGGCATACAAGAACATCGAGAGCGTCGTGGGCGACCTTGTCAACGAGACCATCGTCAGCGTGATTGCGGTATTCCGGCCGATCATCACATACAAGGTGCGGCGAACGTGATCTGGGCGCAAATCTCGTCGGCCCGCGGCCCGGACGAATGTGCGTGGGGGCAGGCTAAAGCCTGAACTCCGAACCGGCTTCGCTCACCCCGGTTTTCGTGGCATGGCCGTCCCGGCCATGCCTGACCTAGATCTTTCCTTGACCGGCGGGACGCCCGTGCCACTGCTTCCTCTCACCCGAAAGGTCTTCTCGATCTTCCGGGGTTTGTTGCACAGGACATCACGATTGAAACCATCCTGAAGAGCGCGGGGCGAGCCCTCGTCCGCGATCCTATCGACAAACTCATATTGGCTACGGCGCGACACTTACACTTGGTCTTCCTCCGATCATAACGGACGAGCGCAACGCCGAGGCGGGGTTAGCCCTGGTGAAATAAATCGCGTTCGCAACCAACCGGCTTCGTCAATCCGTCCGACGCGCCATCAGGAATCAGATTGCGAATACGCGGCCGCGTCTGGTCCTCCAACGAATCGTTGATCTGTCTCGTCGCGTCTGCCGGATTGTTAACGAAAGTCCGGCGCTTCAAAAGATGCGCCGCTTCTTTCACCCAGCCAGGGTCACTTCATCACATCCCGGACCGGGACGCGACGCCCCAGAGGCAGAGGAGCCGCAGAGATCAGCCTCCGGGCCGGCGAAGCGCCGCGCGGGGCTACGGGTATACGGCTTGGAAGCCCCTCGAAAGCGCGGCGATTTTGGGCGTGGCCGGAAGAGCTTAACAGAAAAGAGTTCAAGAGAGCATGTCCTGGGGACGATACCTAGTAGAGAAGAACGAGGCGGAAGCGCCGATCGGCGCGCAGGAGGACACAATGAAAAAGCACATCGTGCTATTACTGCTCGGGATTTTTATGGCGAGCCCGGCTCTTTTCGCCGCACGCGGCGGCCGACGTGGCGGATCCCGGCATCGAACGCATCGTTCGGCCGTGGCACACCGAAGCCGTACGGCAAGCCGTCACCGCGCGCGCCGATCGACGAGATGTGCGACCTGCCCTCGCGACAAGCGCGGCAAGATCAAGCGAAGCAGCTCCGCCAAGAATGAGTTCATGAGACAGACGGGATATCCGCACGGGCGGCCCGGATACGTTGTTGACCATGTCGTTCCACTGAAGCGGGGCGGCAAGGACGAGACCGGCAACATGCAGTGGCAGACCAAGGCCGACGCCAAGAAGAAAGACAGGATCGAGCAGTAGGCGCCCCTGGACTCCACCGGCGTCAAAACGGACAGGAATTCACGACGCCGCTGCCCACGCTGCGGCGTCGCGCGTCACGAGCGAGAACGCCACGTTGAACCGGGGCAGGGAACTCTTTAGCCGCGGATCCGTGCAGATGGATGCGGATTCTTTTCGTAATCGTACTCAATCATGGACAGACCAATTCCAGCAGACGAATTGACCGCCGTCAGAGAGGCGCTCTTTCAAGGGCAGAAGATTCAGGCGATCAAGCTTTATCGCAAGGGCACCGGCTCGGGATTGGCAGACGCCAAAGCTGCGGTTGAGAAGCTTGAGGCGGAGTTGCGCGCCGCATCGCCCGAGAAGTTCACGACGGCGGTACCAGGCAAAGGATGTTCGGGAGTCGTCGTTTGTGCAGTTGTCGTTGCTGTCATTTTCTGGATTGTCAGCAGATGAAGCGCCCTAACAAGATCGGTCGAGCGGACCGCGGCCCCGGGTTTCCGCTCAACGCGGGGGCGGCCGTTCGGACGCGCTCATGCGATTCCTTGTATCCTCTCTTCCGCCTCGGCTCAACTGCTTTTCCGGATTGAAGCTCAGAGATTGGCTTTGTAATCACAATTCGTGATCCGCTCCGCCGGCATCTGCGGATAATGGGCGCAATTAGAAGTGGGAGTGAAGCAGCGCGGCCGGAGAGACTGTGCAAAACTGTATTTCAAACCAATGACATCCAACTGGCAGTGGTCGTTCTTCGTGAAATTCGTGGAATTCGTGGCTCCTTTTTATTGGCCACGAATTAACACGAATTAAATTCTGCACAGCCTCTGAGGAGTTCACGGCAGCGTGAAGTGACTCCCACCTCTAATTGCACCCGAGGATAATCGCGCGGAAAATGCGGCCTGGCTCCTGGTCAGGGCAAAGGCAAAGTCGTTGCAGGAGGATCCTAGGCACTTGGCTCGAAAATGACAAATGACAAATGACAAATGACAAATGACCAATCGCCAATGACCAATCGCCAATGACCAATCACGGGGCACTACGGCGCCCGGTCTATTTGTCATTTATCAACGGTCATTGGTCATTTGTCATTTCGGGGAATTGGCGACTTTGCCGAGACCCTGGCTCCTGGTAGCAGTCGTGGTCCTCAACAGAGTAAACTCATGACCATGAAGCTTCAGGAGACCGTGGAGGTTTCGCAGCGGATTGCCGCCACAAGCCGCCGCTTGGAAAAGATCGGCCTCCTGGCCGACTTTCTTCGGCGGCTCTCCCCGGATGAAATCCCTGCCGGCGTCTCCTACCTCTCGGGAAACTTGCGGCAAGGGAAAATAGGCGTCGGCTACGCCAGCCTTCGCGACACCTTGTCGGGAGACCCCGCTCCGGAGCCTTCGCTCTTGCTGATGGATGTGGACGCCGCGTTCGCACGCATAGCGGCGACATCCGGCCCGGGTTCGGCCAGCGCGAGAGCCGCTCTGCTCCGGGGGTTGCTGACTCGAGCGACCTCTGCGGAACGGGACTTCCTGGCGCGCCTCGTCACGGGCGAGTTGCGCCAGGGGTCGCTGGAGGGAATCATGGTTGAAGCTGTCGCGCGAGCGGCTGGAATCCCGGCGGAACCGGTGCGGCGTGCTTTGATGCTGACAGGAAATCTGGAAGTCACGGCTCGAGTGGCGTTGCAAGAAGGGCACGCGGGTCTGTCGCGGTTCGACATACGCCTCTTTCATCCGGTCCAGCCCATGCTCGCCTCGACCGCCGAGGACGTGGAAGACGCCCTGGCGACCCTCGGCCGGGCGGCGCTCGAATACAAGCTCGACGGAGCGCGAATGCAGGCGCACAAATCAGGCAGCGACGTTCGAATATTCACACGCCAGCTGAACGACGTTACGGAATCCGTGCCGGAAATCGTCGAGGTCTTGGAGGCGCTGCCTCAGAGGGAGTTGATCCTCGACGGCGAAGCGCTCGCGCTGCGCGCCGACGGCAGGCCTCACCCTTTCCAGATCACGATGCGGCGCTTCGGGCGCAAGCTCGACGTGGAGCGCATGCGGGAGGAACTTCCGCTGACCTCGTTTTTCTTCGACTGCCTTTTCCGGGATGGGCGGAGTTTCATCGATAGTGCGGAGGAGGAACGGTTCTCGCTTCTCCGGGATTCCTTACCGGAGAGGCTCCTGGTCCCCCGGATGATCACCGACGCGCGCGAAGAAGCCCAGGCATTCTCCCGCAGCGCGCTGGGTGCGGGGCACGAAGGCATCATGGCGAAGGCGCCCAACGCCCCTTACGAGGCGGGGGGGCGCGGAAAGAGCTGGCTCAAGATCAAACCTAGTCATACGTTGGATCTGGTCGTGCTGGCGGCGGAGTGGGGGCACGGACGCCGGCGCGGCCGGCTCAGCAACCTCCACCTCGGCGCGCGAGACCCCGCGAGCGGGCAGTTTGTCATGCTGGGAAAGACGTTCAAGGGTCTGACGGACGAAATGCTCGCGTGGCAGACGCAGCGATTGCTCGCGCTCGAGACGTCCCGGGACGCGTGGACGGTCTACGTGCAGCCGGAGCTGGTGGTGGAGGTAGCCTTCAACGATATCCAGACCAGCCCTCACTATCCCGCAGGTCTCGCCCTGCGTTTTGCGCGCGTCCGGAGCTACCGGACAGACAAGCCCCCCGCGCAGGCCGACACGATCGAGACCGTCCGAACGATCTATCAGGATGGGCTCTCACCGAGGCCTATGACCGCGGAGCCTATCCACAAGTATTGAACGCCCTGTCGAAAGTGATCCAGGGAACCCCTAAGCTTCAAGCCTATGAGGTTTCCAACTCGACCTTCCACAAGATCGCTGCTCGCGTAGCAGTCTGACGGTGACAGGTCTCTTTTGATTGGTAAGGGGCGTCCGCCCTCTTGTTCGCTCAGTCGAACGCTCGCGTTCTGATCGCGCGCATCGAGGAGAAGGAAGCAGTCAAGCGCGTGGTATCATCATAGCCGACCACCGCCAAGCAGAAGCCGATGGAGGGCGAGGTGGTCGCGGTAGGCCCCGGCAAGCAGGCCGAGGGCGGGAAGCGGGAACCGATGGAAGCGAAGGCGGGCGACAGGATCCTGTTCGGCAGGCGCTGCGGAACGGAGGTCAAGATCGAAGATCAGGACTCTGTAGCCGTGCGCGAGGAGGAAATTCTCGCGGCGCTGCAAGAGGCCGCCAAGGGCGCATCCAGATAACGTTCACGAATTCCACAGCCCGGGGGCTTCTCAGAGGCCGTTTGGTCGACCGTGAGAGGCTGGGATCACGCGCTTCGGGGCCGCATGAGGGGTGAAAACACGCGAAAATAATCAATCAAGGAGGAAGTTGTGAGGTATCCAGAAGAGTTTATTGGCCCTATGCGCGAGGAGTTGACCCGGCTGGGGGTGATTGAGACGCGGACGCCGGAAGCGGTGGATGAGATTTTGAAACCGGGCAACGGCACGGTGATGATGGTGATTAATTCCATGTGCGGCTGCGCGGCCGGCCGCGCCCGCCCAGGCATCGCAAGGGCCTTAAAACATTCGGTGCTGCCTGACAAGGTAGCCACGGTCTTTGCCGGTGGCGACATGGAAGCCACAGCCCTTGTTCGCGACTACCTGAAGGACTATCCCCCGTCGTCGCCTTCGGTGGCGATCTTCCGTGACGGCAAACCGGTTTTCATGCTCCACCGCCACCAGATTGAAAACAGGGAAGCCCACGAAATCGCCCAGTCCCTGACCGAGGCGTTCGACGAGTACTGCGTTAGACAAACCAAGTAGCCGCTACTCTGGGATCTACGGACCATCCGCTGGTCTTCTCGGCGGATTTCGGATGGCCCGACGGGCGCGCCCCTTGCGGGTCCCGGTGTTCCAGTGTCTACGGCTCTATTTCCTCCGCGGTTTTTCCACCTTGCGCGCGAAGGTACTCCGCGATCTTCGTCCGGCCCCCATATTCCGCCCAGCCCAGGGGCGTGCCCTGATAGATGCTGTCCCTGATATCCAGTCTCGCTCCTCGCTCCACCAAAAGCCATACGACCGCGTCATGGCCGGACCAAACAGCTTGGTGGAGCGGCGTCGAGTGGCCGTGGTTCCCCTTCGGGTTGTATCGGTTCGGGTCTTCGCCCGCATCGAGGAGCAACCGGACAATCTCCACGTGGCCGTGTTGGGCGGCCAACGCGAGTGCGCAATGCCGATCCTCACTGCTGGCCATCGCGAGCAATTGAGCCGCATCCGCGAGTCGCCCCAGTCCGGCGGCTGCGGCGGCGGTGTTCACTCGAGCGCCGCGCCGGACGAGCGCTTCGGCGGCGCTCCGGTACCCGAAAGCCAGAGCGGTCATGAGCGGCGACGTCCACTCGCCGGAACCGCGCCCGTCAATCGCTGCGCCAAAATCCAGGAGCGTCTCGACCAACGCAACCTGCACTCCGGCCTTCGCCGGGTGACAACTCGACACCAGCATGCTCATCGTCGTGTGCTCTCCGCCGTACATCCCCGCCGCGTCAACCTCGGCGCCAGCTTTGAGCAGCATCGTCGCGACTTCGACGGCGTTATTGGGTGTTTTCTGGCGGTAAC
>Ga0134085_10001086_pt1 | contig 9772 bp, 7 predicted proteins | sample 15_taG_10_FD_123125 | JGI IMG/M metagenome (GOLD analysis project Ga0134085, IMG submission 123125) | Grasslands soil microbial communities from the Angelo Coastal Reserve, California, USA - 15_D_Rain_20cm_2_09182015 | ecosystem: Environmental > Terrestrial > Soil > Grasslands ...
CGGACTTCCGGGCCGGTCGCTTCGATACGTCCTTTCTGGAGACGCACCCGGACCTCTTTCAGTACGATGACACCCTTGAGCCGGAGGACCTCGTCGTCGCCATTTCAGCGGCCATCGCGGCGTATGAAGGACTGTAGTGAATGGAGAGTGACGAGTAACGAGTGATGAGTTATGAGTGCGTCGATCTCCCACCCGTCACGCGGGGCACCCGTTGCAATCCCGGAGCAACGGGTCCCCGGTCACTCGTAACCGGGTCATATGGCAACCAGTAAACCGACAAAGAAGACCGCCTCGCGGAAGCCGGCACTGCAAGTGGAGCCGGCGCCGGGCAAGAAGCTGCTCATCACGGACGTGGTGCTCCGTGACGGCCACCAATCCCTGCTGGCGACGCGGATGCGGACCGAGGACATGCTGCCGATCGCGCAGAAGCTGGACGCGGTCGGCTACTGGTCGCTGGAGATGTGGGGCGGTGCGACATTCGACACCTGCCTGCGTTTCCTCAAGGAGGATCCTTGGGAGCGCCTGCGGGCCCTCCGCGCAGCCATGCCGAACACCAGGCTGCAGATGCTCTTGCGCGGCCAGAACATCGTGGGGTACCGGCATTACGCCGACGATGTGCTGGAGCGATTCATCGAACGCGCGGCGACCAACGGGATCGACGTGTTCCGGATCTTCGACGCCCTCAACGACCTGCGGAACATGGAGCCGGCGATGCGAGAGGTCAAAACGTGCGGCAAGCACGTCGAGGCCTCGATCTGCTACACCGTCAGCCCGGTCCACAGCCTGGACCGCTTCGTTTCGTTGGCGAGGCAGTTGGAAGACGTGGGGACCGATACCCTCTGCATCAAGGATATGGCGGGCCTCCTGGCCCCGTTGGACGCCTACACCCTGGTCAAGCGGTTGAAAGCGGCGGTCCAGGTCCCGATCCACCTGCACACCCATTACACGTCAGGGATGGCGTCCATGTCGGCTTTGATGGCAGTGCTGGGTGGCCTTGATATGCTGGACACCGCGGTCTCCCCGTTGGCCGGCGGGACATCCCATCCGCCGACGGAGACGCTGGTCGCCGCGCTGCGGAACACCCCGTACGATACAGGATTGGATCTGCCGCAGTTCGCGCCGATCGCCGAGCATTTCCGAACAGTCCGGCGGAAATATCACCAGTTCGAAAGCGACTTCACGGGGGTGGATGCCGACATTCTCACCACCCAGATTCCCGGGGGGATGCTGTCCAACCTGGCGGCGCAGCTGGCTGAGCAGAATGCCTTGGACAAGATGAAGCAGGTGCTGGAGGAAGTCCCGCACGTTCGGAAGGACATGGGCTACCCCCCGCTTGTGACGCCGAGCAGCCAGATCGTCGGCACCCAAGCCACCCTCAATGTGATGACCGGCGAACGGTACAAGGTCATCACCACCGAGACCAAGAACTACTTCCTCGGCCTGTACGGAAGACCGCCGGGGCCGCTGAACCCCGAAGTCCTGGCCCGGGCGATCGGGGACGAAGAACCGATCAAAAGCAGGCCGGCGGATCGCCTGGAGCCGGAACTCGACGCCGTCAAGAAGGAGCTGGCCGGGAAGACCTCCTCAACCGAGGACCTCCTCTCCTTTGCGCTGTTTCCGGCGATCGCCGGCGAGTTTTTCGACCAACGGGAGCGCGGCGAGCTCAAACCCGAACTGCTCGAGCCTCCCCCGGAGAAAGGCCCGGCAGTGGCCCACGAACTCCACCTCGCTCCGGTCGAGTTCAATCTCACCCTGCATGGAGAGTCGTATCACATTCGGGTGTCGGGCTCCGGCCGGAAGAGCGAGGGACGCAAGCCCTACTACATTCGGGTCAACGAGAAGCTGGAGGAAGTGTACCTGGAGCCGCTCCAGGAAGTGCTGGCGGGGGTCCCCGAGCCACCCGAGACCGGGACCGGCACCATCCCCAAACGCCCCAAACCCACGAAGCCCGGCGATGTGGCGGCTCCCATGCCGGGGAGGGTGGTCAAGGTGCTCGTGGCGAAGGGAGACACGGTCAGGATCGGAGAGCCTGTCTTGATCATCGAGGCCATGAAGATGGAAAGCCGGGTGCCCGCCCCGATCAACGGCAAGGTGGTCGCCCTGTATGTGACCGAGGGGGAGGAGGTGAAGACCGACGAGACCCTGGTGCAATTGGAATAGCCCCGGCTTCGCCCGGCCAGCCATGCCGTTCATCCTGTTGCTCAGTTCCCTTCTCTTCACCTCCTGCACCGCTCCTTCCGAAGTCCCGACCTGGTTCGACTCGATCCACCGCATACCGGTCAGGACCGTGCTGGTGCAGGGGCACCGCATCGCCTACCTCGATGCGGGAAAGGGCCCTCCGGTCATCCTGGTGCACGGCTTCGGCGGGTCCATGTGGCAGTGGGAATACCAGCAGACCGCCCTCTCCGCCACCCACCGCGTCATTACCCTGGATCTCCTCGGGTCGGGCCTGTCCGACAAGCCCGACCTCGCCTACACGCCGGCGGAGATGGTCGAGTTCTTCCGCGGATTCATGGACGCCCTCGGGGTCCCGCGGGCCAAATTAGTCGGGAACTCGATGGGGGCAGGCCTGGCGATCGGTATGGCGCTGACCTATCCGAACCGAGTGGACCGCCTGGTCCTGATCAGCGGCTTCCCCGATCGGGTGCGTGAAAAACTGGGCAGTCCCCTGTTCAGACGCGGGGTCGACTCGCGTGTCCCGATCTGGCTCGTCAGCCTGGGAAACTGGTTCGCCGGCCGCGGGCTCACCCGGGACGTGCTCAGCGAGATCGTGCACGATCCTGAGCTGCTGACGCCCGCGGTGATCGAGCGCTCGTACCTCAATCGGACGCGTCCGGGGCTGATTCCCCCTTTGATGACGCTCATTCGGAACCTGCCGCTCTGGGAAGAGGGGTTTGCCAGACAGCTCGCCCAGATCCGTCCCCCGACGCTGATCGTGTGGGGAGCCAAGGACCGCGTGTTCCCGCCGAAGGTGGGACAGGACCTTCATGCGGCCCTGCCTGGCTCGTCGTTCGCGCTCATCCCTGAAGCGGGGCACATCCCGCAGTGGGAACAGCCGGACCAGGTGAATCGGGTTCTGCTGAACTTCTTGCAGCCTTGACTCTACGTGAACATAGCTCGTATATAGCGGGTAGGACGCATTTTCAGGAACGTCCATAATCTTCGCGGAGGCAGCCATGACACCGTTACAACCCACGCGATGGGTCGCAACCGGGCTGGTCGTCTTTGGTGGACTGGCGGGATGGTCCGGGTGCGCATCCATGGGAAGCTCAACCGAGGCGGGCTTCATGTATAAGAACCTGCCGGTCGCGAGCGGGAGCGCCGTGGCCGGGGACGGCCACAGCGTGACCTTGAGAGGCGAGCCGAAAGCGCTGGCCGGGCGCGGGATCAACGTGGGCGAGCCGCTGCGAGACGCCAAGCTGGCGAAGGGGGACCTGTCCCTTGTGAACATCGCGGAGTCCACGGGCAAGGTCCGCATCATCAGCATCGTGCCCTCCATTGACACCGCAGTCTGCGAGCAGCAGACGCATTATTTGAGCGAAAAGAACAACGGGCTGGACAAGCTGGTCCAGTTGATCACGGTGAGCGTGGACACGCCGTTCGCCCAGGGGCGCTTTGCCAGGGAGGCCAAGATCGGCAATGTGACGTTCCTCTCCGATTTTCGTGGCGGGGAATTCGGCAGGACCTACGGGCTGCTGGTGAAATCCCCGCACTTCCTAGCCCGAGCGGTCATGGTGGTGGACAAGCAGAACGTGATCCGGTATCTCCAGATCACTCCCGAGCTGGCCCAACTGCCGGATCTGGACGCGGCGTTCCGCGCTGCGCGAGCCCTGCTCGCCGCGGGCTAGGCTGAGTCTAAGGTTAAACCTCAACCTAGTTCCAAAGGAACTCCATGGCACAGTACGACTTGCTGGTGATCGGAAGCGGCCCCGCCGGCCAGAAGGCCGCCATCCAGGCGGCCAAGCTGCGTAAGCGCGTGGCCGTCATCGAGAAGGAACCCGTCGTCGGCGGCTCGTCCCTCAACACCGGCACGCTCCCCAGCAAGACCCTCAAGGATGCCATCTACCACCTGCACGGGTTCAAGCTCCGCGCGTTCACCAGCATGTCGTATTCCTTGAAAAAGAGCCTGACCCTCCGCGACCTGATGACCCGCAAGGAGCAGGTCATCAAGAATGAACTGGCGATCATCACCAACCAGCTCGAGCGGAACGACGTCGAGATCGTGCACGGGACCGCTTCGTTCGTGGATTCCCACACGCTCCAAGTCCTCAAGCGCAATGGCCAGGTAGACACGCTGGAGGCGCCATTCATCGTGATCGCCACCGGCTCGCGCCCGCGGCGGGGCGAAGGCATTCCCTTCAACAACCTGGCCATCTGTGATTCGGACTCCATCCTGTCCACAGAGAACATCCCCAAGACCATGACCGTGGTAGGCGGCGGCGTGATCGGCTGCGAATACGCCTCGATGTTCGCCGCCTTCGGTATCAAGGTCACCCTCATCGAACGACGCGCGGAGCTGCTCCGGTTTGTGGACCAGGAGATCGTCCAGGCCCTGATCTACCATATGCGGACCAATGGCGTGATGATGAGACTGGGGGAGGAGATCTCCGGGGTCGCGCTCGATGCGCGAGGCCGAGTGGTCACGAGCATGCAGAGCGGCAAGTCGGTCGTGACGGACATGCTGCTGTACGCCATGGGGAGAATCGCCAACACGGATGAGTTGAACTTGGGCGCCGTCGGCCTCACCACGGACAAACAGGGCCAGCTCAAGGTCAACGAGTATTACCAGACCGACGTCCCGCACATCTATGCAGCCGGGGACGTGATCGGCTTTCCAGCCTTGGCCTCAACGTCCATGGAACAGGGCCGTCTTGCCTCCTGCCACGTGTTCAAAGTCCAGCAGTCCACGCTGCCCAAGGTCATGCCCTACGGAATCTACACGATTCCGGAAATCTCGACAGTGGGAAGGAACGAGGAGGAGCTGACCAAGGAGGGCATCCCGTACGAGGTCGGGCGGGCCTTTTACAAGGAAATCGCGCGGGGCCAGATTTTCGGCGATCTGGAAGGCCTCCTGAAGCTCATCTTTCACCGGGACACGTTGGAATTGCTCGGCGTGCACATCATCGGGGAAGGCGCCACCGAGTTGGTCCACATCGGTCAGGCGGTCCTGACCTACGGCGGCAAAGTGGACTTCTTCGTCCACAATGTCTTCAACTACCCCACCCTCGCCGAGTGCTACCGCACCGCGGCGCTTGATGGCATCAACCGGATGGGGCGGACTTAATCAGGATGCTGAAAAAGGCCACCAACTTTGTTCTCAGTCGCCCGTCTCCCTGCGACGTACCCCAAAACGTACGTCTCAGTCGCCGCGCTCCCTGCGGCCGCGTTGGCTGGTCTTTTTGAGCATCCTGGGCGACCACTACTCCGTATGCCATCCCTACCCCGCAGAAAGAAGCCGCCTAAGAAACCTCACCGCTCCATCGTCACCCTCGCGCTGGAATGGTTTCTGAATCCCGACCACCTGCCGTTCGTCGTCGCGAAAGAACAGGGCTTCTTCCGAGACGAAGGACTGGACCTCTCAATTGTCGTCCCCACGGTGCCGGAAGAATCGCTGGAGCTCGTCGCGCGCGGCAAGGCCGATTTCGGCGTGGGCGAGCAGACCAATCTCATCAAGGCCCGCGACCAGGGCTCGCCCCTCATCTCGATCGGACCCCTGCTCGTCCACACCGTCGTCTGTCTGATGTACCTCAAGGACGGCCCGATCAAGCGCCTGGAGAACCTGCGCCAACGACGCGTGGGGTGGCCGGGACTGGAAATCGACCTCCCCATCCTGGGAACCATGCTGGAAGCAGCCGGGCTCACGCATGCTGACATCCAGCCGGTGGACGTGGGGTTCGCCCTGACAGATGCCTTGCTTTCCGGGAAGGCCGACGCGGTTTTCGGCGCCTTCGTGAACTACGAACAGGTCGAGGCGGAACTGAAGGGCGCATCGGTCGAGTTCGCCAGCCCGACCAAATACGGCGTCCCCGATCTCTATCAGCTCGTGGTCATAACTTCGGACCGGATGGTGACACAGCATCCACACGTCGTTCGGGGCTTCACGCGGGCCCTGACACGCGGGCTGACGTTCATCCATCAGCGCCCGGATGAGGCGCTCGGTACCTACTTGAAGGCCAACCCGATAGCGGATCCGGCGCTCTCCGCCAAAACGTTCGATAAGACCTGGGCCTACTTCCCCGAGTTACTGACGCAGGATGAAAGCCGGTGGGCGGCAGCGCGGGATTGGTTGTTCAAACGCGGCGTGATCAAGAAACAGATGCCGTTGGACAAACTGTTCACGAACCGGTTTGTGGCGGCCTCTCGAGGAGACAGGCATGTCGTTTTCTGAGCATCTGCGGAAGATCGCGAAACCGATCTGGGAGGCGCAGCTCACGCACCCCTTCGTGGTCGCCCTCGGCAAGGGCACCCTGCCGGGGCGAAAGTTCAAATATTACATCCTGCAAGATGCGCGGTTTCTGGGAGACCTGGCCCGAGTGTTCGCCGCCGCCGCGCAGAAGGCGCCCGACTCGGAGTCCGCGGTGCGATTCAACAAACTGGCGGAGGAGACCATCATGGTCGAGCGAAGCCTGCATGAGAGCCACGGAAAGAGATGGAAGATGAGCCCGGAGCAGATGACCTCCGTGCCGATGGCGCCGACGAACTTCGCCTACACGCGGCACATGCTGGCCGTGGCCGCGACTGGCTCGGCCTGCGAGATCACGGTCGTCGCGTTGCCCTGCGCCTGGATCTACTGCCTGGTTGGGCAGCACCTCTTGAAGAAGGGCCCGCCGCGTGCCGACCACCCCTACCGCGACTGGCTCCTGCTCTACGCATCCCCCGAATTCGCGGAAGTCCAGCGCTGGATGCGGGCGAAGGTGGACCAGTGGGCCAAGGACGCCGGCCAGGCCGAGAAACGGCGGATGGAGGAGGCGTTCGTGATCAGTTCAAGGTATGAGTGGATGTTTTGGGAGATGGCGTGGAAGGAAGAACAGTGGCCGGTGTGAGGAGGTGGGTCCTGTCACCGACCAGCCCGGTCGTCCTCGCACCCCGCCCGGTGTAGGGACCCCGCTGCGGGCGACCGGGCCCCAGGTCGGCGCCACCCGCTCATCGAGGAAAGGTTCATTGCCTAGTTACCTCGGATTCGAGCTTAGGAGTGTGAAGAAGGAGCGCGGAAAGTGAAACTGCAGACCACGATGCCGGTCAACCGGGTGACGGAGGAGATCTGGGAGATTCCGACATCCGCCAAAGAGGGGATGTTGGTGCCGGCCCGGATCTACGCGACCGAGCCCATCCTGGCCGGGATGGACGCGGGCGTGTTCGAGCAGGTGACGAATGTAGCCTGCCTGCCCGGCATCCAGCGCTACGCGCTCTGCATGCCGGATGGGCATTGGGGCTACGGATTTCCGATCGGCGGCGTGGCCGCGATGGAGACTCATTCCGGTGTTATTTCCCCAGGCGGGATTGGATTCGACATCAACTGCGGGATGCGCCTCATTCGGACCGACCTGACGCTGACGGATGTGCAGCCGCGGATGGAACAGCTCATGACCGAGTTATTCCGTAAAGTCCCGGCCGGCGTCGGCTCGAAGGGCTTTGTTCGGCTGAATCGCCCCGAGTTTGAAGAGGTCATGAAGAAGGGGGCTCGGTGGTGCGTGGAGCACGGCTACGGATGGAACGAGGATCTCTCCTGCATCGAAGAGCGGGGCTGCATTCCGGGAGCGGACCCCTCGAAGGTGAGCGACTACGCGGTGGCGCGGGGGATCCATCAGCTCGGCACGCTGGGGTCCGGCAACCATTACCTGGAGGTGCAGGTCGCCGCCAACGACCGGATCTTTGACCCCGTGACAGCGGCGGCGCTCGGGATCACCGGCCACGATCAGATCGTGGTGATGGTCCACTGCGGGTCCCGCGGCTTCGGCCACCAGGTAGCCAGCGATTTTCTCAAGGTGTTCGAGAAAGCCATGCGGCGGTACGGCATTTCGGTGAAGGATCAGCAACTGGCCTGCGCGCCGTTCCGGTCTCCGGAGGGCCAGGACTACTTCGCGGCGATGAACTGCGCCGCCAACTCCGCGTTCGCCAACCGGCAGGTGATCACGCACCAGATCCGGGAGGCGTTCAGTGCGGTCTTCGAGCGGTCCGCCGAGTCGCTCGGGATGGAGATCATATACGACGTGGCGCACAACATCGCCAAGGTGGAACGATACCAGGAGGGCGAGCTGGTGGTTCACCGGAAGGGCTCCACGCGGGCGTTCGGGCCGGGCCGCCCGGAGCTGCCGGAGCGCTACCAGAAGACCGGCCAACCGGTGATCTGCGGAGGCTCGATGGAGACCGGCTCCTACCTGTTGGTGGGGACGGACCGGGCGATGCGCGACACGTTTGGCTCCACGATGCATGGGTCCGGCCGGACGATGTCGCGGGCTCAGGCCAAGCGGTCGGTTCGCGGGGAGCAGCTCCAGAAAGACATGCAGAAGCGCGGCATTCTCGTGAAGGCGGTGTCGATGTCGGGCCTGGCTGAAGAAGCCGGATTTGCCTATAAGCCAATTTCGGATGTGGTGGAGACGGTGGAGCGGGCGGGGATCACGAAAAAAGTAGCGGAGCTGCGGCCGATCGGGAACATTAAGGGATGATGCGGGGTGGGGAAGAGATCAATCGCTTCCGTGCCTCTCGGGGTGACCCTATCGGGCTTTGCCGGGCGGAAACCTTCGGAAATTCCTTCGAGGACTCAGTCAGTTTCCGCTTTCCTTCCCGGCAAAGCCTCGATGGGAACCCCCACCCCTTCGGCAAAGTCGCTCTGATCTCTTCCCCACCCCACGCCTCCGTGCTCATCCCTTCCGGCCGAAGGCTTCTAGCGCTCTTCCAATGCTGCGATTGATTTTCCAGAATATCGAGCAGAGCTTCGGCCCATCGCTTTCGCCCGTCTCTTGGCTGTTCTATTGCGGGGGCCTGACCCTCCTGGGAGTCGTGGTGTTGGTTCCCATCTGGCGAGTCTGGATGGAGTACCAAATCATGCGCTTAGGGATGGAACGGCATTGGGTGATGACCTGTGGCCGATGCGGAACCAGGACGATTGTGTCGGGCCGAGTGTGTGGCCAGTGCGAAGAAGATCTCGGGATTCCCTGGATCGTCCGATTCTGGACTGCTTCTCTAGGCAGTTGGCAGGGGATAATCCCGCGACAGGTCAGGTGGGGAGGTCACCTGCTCGGGAGCGCCGTCTTTCTGCTTCTTTCGGTCTGGGTCGTGGCCGGCACAGGGGCCCTTGCGCCACAAGGGACGTTGCATCGGCTCTTCTTGGGCTTGGGGCTGGTGGCGTTGGCCGTCTTCGGCTGGGTAGGGGGGCGGGCACTGCGGATCGGGAAGCACGGGGCGTTGGCCCGCGTGGGAGATGCGTTTATGGCGCTGGCGGCGATCGGGGCGATGGCCGTCGCGTTGTTCCTGGCTGATGCTGCAAGACCCTCGCAGGAGATCCCGCTCGCCCGCTTCGAGACGTTCGCCAATGCCGCCCAAATTGGAGCACGCGTGCTTCAGCTTGCGGACCGTGAGGTTGGCTTTGAGTACCTTCAACTGGACCAGGAGCACTTCGGGTACCATCGGGTCGTCCCGCTGGGCTTCTCAGGTAGCGATCGTCTGCCGGTCGAGAGGAGCGCGTTGACGCGATGGCTGGTCAGCCATCTTCGCAGCCATGCAGCCAGCTATACGGCTCGTGGGTTCACCGTCCGCATCCGCACCGAGCGGC
>Ga0134085_10001091_pt1 | contig 9761 bp, 10 predicted proteins | sample 15_taG_10_FD_123125 | JGI IMG/M metagenome (GOLD analysis project Ga0134085, IMG submission 123125) | Grasslands soil microbial communities from the Angelo Coastal Reserve, California, USA - 15_D_Rain_20cm_2_09182015 | ecosystem: Environmental > Terrestrial > Soil > Grasslands ...
AGGACCGTCTGCATCGCCGCCTCGAACTCGGGATACGGCGGCTCGAGCGAGGGCTGGAGGCCCGCCGACGCGCACCAGTCGTTCGGTCCGACGTAGCAGGCGTCGATGCCGGGGACGGAGAGGATCGCGTCGATGTTCGCCACGGCGTCCACGTGCTCGATCTGGGCGATGACGAGGATCTCGTTGTTCGCGCGCCGGAAGTAGGTCGGCGCGTCGGTCTTGAACGAGAGCGCGAAGCGCCCGGCGCCGAGGCTTCGCACGCCCTCGGGCGGGTACTTGCACGCCCGGACGAGCAGCTCCGCTTCTTCGCGCGTGCGAACGTTCGGCGCGAGCACACCCCAGGCGCCGGCGTCGAGCACCCGCTTGACGTTCGCTTCGTCGAGCGCGTGGACGCGGACGAGCGGCGCGCATGGATAACGGGTGATCGTCGCGAACATCGTCGCCAGGGTCGCCAGGTCGATGGGCCCGTGCTCGGTGTCCACGAGGAGCCAGTCGAAGCCGACCGACGCCATCAGCTCGGCCACCAGCGGATCGCCGAAGTTCAGGAGGCTGCCGAAGCACGCCTTGCCGGCGGCGAGCCGCTGCTTCACGTGGTTGGGCGTCATTGGACGGCAGTATAGCGCGGGAGACTTGCCGCCGGTCGAGCCGTGCGCTAGGCTCGCCGACCATGAACACCCGAAGGGGGATGCGCCCGTGAGAGCCGGGATCTCGCTCACGAGCCGTCACGCGGTGAAGGACCCGCGTCAGGGCGCGCGCTGGATGATCGAGCGCGCGCGGGCGGCCTGGGAGGCGGGGCTCGACTCGCTCTTCCTCGGCGACCACCACGCGACCGCCGTGCCCTACTACCAGAACGTCCCCATGCTCGGGCGACTGCTCGCCGAGTGGGGAGACAGGCCCGCCGGCTGCCTCTTCCTCCTGCCGCTCTGGAATCCGGTCCTCGTGGCGGAGCAGGTGGGGACGCTGGCGGCGCTCGCGCGGGGACGCTTCATCCTCCAGTGCGGCCTCGGCGACGACGAGAGCCAGTTCGCCGCGATGGGCGCGCGCCTGACGACGCGCCCGTCGGCGTTCGAGGAATCGCTCTCGATCATCCGCCGGCTCCTCGCGGGCGAGGTCGTGTCGTCGTCCGGGCGCTTCGCCGTCAGGGACGCGCGGGTCGCGCCGACGCCGTCCGAGCCGGTCGAGGTCTGGATCGGCGCCAGCGCGGAGGTCTCCATCGATCGCGCCGCGCGCCTCGGCGATGGCTGGCTCGCTTCGCCCGAACTCTCGTTCGACGAGGCGCGCCGCCAGGCCGCATACTACCGCGAGCGCTGCGCCGTCTATCGCCGCATGCCGTCGGCGGTCGCGATCCGTCGCGACGTCTACGTCGGCGAGTCTCCGGGCGAGGCCAAGGCGGTCCTCGAAGCCGCGCTCGCCCGCGGATACCGCGGGTTCGGTGGGGAGGCGCTCGTTGCGGGTTCGGTGGACGAGGTCGTCGAGCGTCTCCGAGCGCTCGGGGCGATGGGCTACACCGACGTCATCGTCCGCCATCTCACCGACGAGCCGTCCGAGGTCCTCGGATCGCTCGCGCGTCTTCGACGCGTGCGGGCGGCGGTTCGTTAGAACCTCGGAGGGGGGCTTCGCCCCCCTTCCGAAACCTCCCCCTTGGATCGGTTGCGCGGGCGAAGCCCGCGCTCGAAACGCGGTGCCTCCGAGGCGCCGCGACTGGCCGTATCATGAGTCCCGGAGGTCGTGCGTATGGGTCTGCTCGACGGCAGAACCGGGATCATCTTCGGTGTCGCCAACAAGCGCTCCATCGCCTGGGCGATCGCCCAAGCGCTCGCGGGCGCCGGGATGCGTCTGGCGTTCACCTACCAGGGTGACCGCCTCAGGGAGAACGTCGAGGCGCTGGCCGGGACGCTGCCTGGCTCGGTGATCTACCCCTGTGACGTCGCGTCGGACGGCGAGATCGGCGCTGTCTTCGCCGGCGTCGCGCGCGACCTCGGGCGCCTCGACACGCTCGTCCACTCGGTGGCGTTCGCACAGCGTGAGGACCTCGAGGGCGACTTCGTGGCGACCTCGCGCGAGGGGTTCCGCGTGGCCCACGACGTCTCCGCGTACTCGCTCGTCGGGCTCGTGCGCGCGGCGATGCCGCTGCTCGAGAAGTCGGAGCACGGGTCGGTGATCGCGATGACGTACCTCGGCGCCGAGCGCGTCGCCGCCGGCTACAACGTCATGGGCGTGGCCAAGGCCTCGCTCGAGGCCACCGTCCGTTACCTCGCGGCGAGCCTCGGCCCGAAGGGGGTCCGTGTCAACGCGATCTCGGCCGGTCCCGTCAACACGCTGGCCGCGCGCGGGATCCGTGGCTTCACCGAGATGCTCAAGCATCACGCGGAGAGGGCGCCCCTGCGCCGCAACGTCGAGCTGCGCGAGGTCGGCGACACCGCGCTCTTCCTGGCCTCCCGCATGGCCTCGGGCATCACGGGCGAGGTCATCTACGTGGACTGCGGCTACAGCATCATGGCGGTGTAGATGAGCGCCCCCAGGGGCCGTCCCGCCGAGCCGGTCAGGGCGCCGCGTGGGGCCGCGATCTCGTGCAAGGGCTGGGCGCAAGAGGCGGCGCTCCGGATGCTCATGAATAACCTCGACCCCGACGTCGCCGAGCGCTGGGAGGACCTCGTCGTCTACGGCGGCTCGGGCAAGGCCGCGCGGAGCTGGGAGGCCTACCACACGATCGTCGCGACGCTCCGGCGGCTCGAGGGCGACGAGACGCTGCTGATCCAGTCGGGGAAGCCGGTCGGCGTCTTCACGACGTCCCCCGACGCACCGCGCGTCCTGATCGCCAACGCCATGCTCGTCCCCGCGTGGGGCGACTGGGAGCATTTCCGGCGCTACGAGGCGATGGGGCTCACGATGTACGGCCAGATGACGGCCGGCTCGTGGATCTACATCGGGACGCAGGGGATCCTCCAGGGCACCTACGAGACGTTCGGCGCGTGCGCGCGGAAGCACTTCGGCGGAACGCTCGCCGGACGCCTCGTGCTCTCCGCGGGGCTCGGGGGGATGGGCGGGGCCCAGCCGCTCGCCGTGACGCTGAACGAGGGCGTCGGGCTCTTCGTCGAGGTCGATCGCGGCCGGATCGAGCGGCGGCTGCGCCTCCGCTACGTCGATCGGATGACCGCCTCCATCGACGAGGCCCTCGGCTGGGCGGAGGAGGCACGCGCGAAGCGCACACCGCTCTCGATCGCGGTCCACGGCAACGCCGCGGAGGTGCACCCCGAACTGGCGAGCCGCGGGGTCCGCTTCGACGTCGTCACCGACCAGACCTCGGCCCACGACATGCTGAACGGCTACATCCCCGCGGGGCTCTCGGTCGAGGCCGCGGCCGAGCTCCGCGCGCGCGATCCCGAAGCATACCTCGCGCGCGCCTACGCCTCGCTCGCCGAGCACATGCGCGCGATGCTCGAGCTCCAGAAGCGCGGCGCGATCCTCTTCGACTACGGCAACAACGTCAGACGCGAGGCCGAGAACGCCGGCGTGACCGACTTCGCCTACCCCGGCTTCGTGCCTGCCTTCATCCGCCCACTCTTCTGCGAGGGCCAGGGACCGTTCCGCTGGGTCGCGCTCTCGGGTGCCCCCGAGGACATCTACGCCACCGACGGCGCCCTCATCGACGCGTTCCGAGACAACACGCACCTGGTCCGCTGGCTCCGTCTCGCGCACGAGCGGGTTCACTTCCAGGGGTTGCCCGCCCGCATCTGCTGGCTCGGCTACGGCGATCGGGTGAAGGCGGGACGGATCTTCAACGATCTGGTCGCGTCCGGGCGGGTGAGGGCCCCGATCGTGATCGGCCGCGACCACCTCGACTCGGGCTCGGTCGCCTCGCCGAATCGCGAGACGGAGTCGATGCGCGACGGCTCGGACGCGATCGCCGACTGGCCGATCCTCAACGCCCTCGTGAACACGGCGGCGGGGGCGACGTGGGTCTCCGTCCACCACGGCGGCGGCGTCGGCATCGGCTACTCGATCCACGCGGGCATGGTCGTCGTCGCCGACGGCAGCGCGGACGCGGCGCGCCGGCTCGAGCGCGTGCTGACGACCGACCCGGGCACCGGTATCATGCGCCACGCCGACGCGGGCTACGCGGAGGCGATCGCCGCGGCCCGGCGCCACCGCCTCGACCTGCCCGGGATCACGGCGTGAGGGCGCCCCCTCGAGGGTGGGATACTACGCCAACTCCCACACCCACATGATTTTCGCCGGCTCGCGCGAGGAGGAGTACGCGCTCCGCGCGCGCGGCGCAACGTATGGGGAGATCCAGGTCCCGAACTGGCGATACCTCTCGTACTTCTACGGGGTGAACCACGTGCGCTGCGTCATCAAGCGCGGCCGGGTCGTAGAGCCGAGGGCCTGACGATGGGGAAGGGGTCACCCATCGCCTGCGACCTGACCGCGCTGGACCCCGCGCAACGCGCGCGCCGCGGAGCCCTCGCGGCGCGGCTCACCGCGGCTCGGGTGGAGATCCGCGAGCTCCCCGACGGCTACGCCGTCCGATTTGCGTCGGATCCGTCGATGTGCCTGGCCGTGATGGAATTCGTCACGCTCGAACGCCGGTGCTGTCCGTTCCTCGACTTCGTTCTCGAAGTCGAGCGTGACGGAGGCCCGCTGTGGCTTCGACTCACCGGGCGCGAGGGCGTCAAGCCGTTCCTCGAGGCAAGCGGCATGGCGAAGGCTCAGCGGGCATGAGGCTCGTCCCCGACCTCGTCCTCACGGACGCGGGCTGGCAGCCGGGCCGGGCGGTGATGGTCGAGGGGGGCCGCATCGCCACGATCGAGCCCGTGCACCGCCTCTGGCCGAGTGACGTGATGCTCGCGGGCAAGGCGCTCCTGCCCGGCACGGTCAACGCCCACGGTCACACCTTCCAGTCGCTCCTGCGCGGCCTCGGCGACGATCTCGACTTCATGGGCTGGCGCGACCGGGTGCTCTATCCGTTCTCGGAAAAGCTCGACCGCGCGGGGATCGCGCTCGGCGCCGCCTTCGCGTTCGCCGAGATGCTGCTCCACGGCGCGACGACGTGCGTCGACTTCTTCTACCTTCACGATTCCGGCAACGAGAACGCCGGGGCCGTGATCGACGCGGCCCGCCGGGTGGGGATCCGTCTCGTCCTCGCGCGTGCGATGTACGACTGGGAAGGCGCGCCCCGGCGCTACCGCGAGACCGTCGCCGACGCGGCACGGCGGACGCGGGAGCTGATCGCCGCCCATCGAGGCGACGCGACGACGCGCGTGCAGCCCGCGCCCCACAGCCCTCACGGCGCCTCGTCCGCGATGATCCGGGCGGGGTGGGAGGTGGCGGAGGCGGAACAGGTCCCGTTCCACATCCACGTCGCGGAGGGGCGCGACGAGGGCGAGCGGACGCTCGCGGAGCACGGCGCCACGCCCATCCGCTACCTCGACGCGCTCGGCGTGCTCGGACCACGCATGATCGGGGTGCACTGCGTGTGGCTCGACGACGACGAGATCGCACTGATGGGGGCGCGCGGCGCGGCGCTCGCCTACTGCCCGAGCTCCAACATGTTCCTTGGTGACGGCATCACGCGCATCCCGGAATTGCGCTCCGCAGGCGTGCGGATCGCGCTCGGGACCGACGGTGGCTCGACCAACAACCGGCTCTCCGTCTTCGAGGAGATGCGCATGGCCTCGCTGCTCCAGCGCGTCCGCCTCCTCGACGGCTCGGCGCTCGACGCCGAGTGCGCGTTCGCGATGGGGACGCGTGCGGGCGCCTCGATCCTCGATCTCGACGCCGGCGTCATCGAGCCCGGCAAGCTCGCCGACCTGGTCGCCGTGAACCTCGACGACCCCTCCCTCCACCCGCGCACCGACCTCCTCAAGGCCGTGGTCTACGCGATGTCGTCCCGAGCCGTCAGCGACGTCTGGGTGCACGGACGGCAGGTGGTCGCGTCGGGGCGCCTCACGACCGTGGACGAGCGCGAGCTCCTCGCGCGCGTCACGGAGCTGACCAAGGGATGGTCGATCTCGACGGCGGCCCGCTGAGCCTCGAGGCGGTCGAGGCCGTCGCCCGCCGCGGCGAGGAGGTTCGCCTGGCGCCCGGCCCGGCGCGCGCGCTCGTCGCGGGGCGGCGCTTCGTGGAGGGGCTCGCCGCGAGCGCGACGCCGATCTACGGCATCACGACCGGCGTCGGCAAGCTCAAGGACGTCGTCATCCCGCCGGCCGAGCGCGCCGAGCTCCAGCGGAACCTCGTGCTGAGCCATGCAGGGGGCGTGGGCGCGCCCCTCGGCGAGGAAGAGGTTCGCGCCGTCATGCTCCTGCTCGCCGCCTCACTCGCGCGCGGCGCCTCGGGCGTGCGCCCGGCGGTCGTCGAGACGCTGCTCACCTGCCTGAACCGGCGCGTGCACCCCTTCGTCCCCGAGCAGGGGTCGGTGGGCTCGTCGGGGGACCTGGTGCCACTCGCGCACGTCGCCGCGTGTCTCATCGGCGAGGGCGAGGCCTGGCTCGACGGGCGGCGCGTGCCCGCGCGAGAGGCGCTCGCGCGCGCGGGGCTCCCCGGGCTGGTCCTCGAGGCGAAGGAGGGCCTGGCCCTCCTGAACGGGACCCACCTGATGACGGCGCTCGCGGCGCTCGCCGTCACCGACGCGCTCCGTCTGGTCCGCCTCGCCGACGTCGCGGGGGCGATGTCGCTCGAGGCGCTGATGGGGACGAACGCGGCGTTCGACGAGCGGATCCACCGGCTCCGGCCGCACCCGGGACAGCTCGCGTCCGCGGCGAATCTGCGCCGATTGACGGCCGAGAGCGGGATCATCGCGTCGCATCGCGACTGCACCCGCGTGCAGGACGCGTACAGCCTGCGCTGCATGCCGCAGGTCCACGGGGCGGCGCGCGAGGCGCTCGGCTTCGCGCGGGCCGTGGTCGAGCGCGAGCTCGGGAGCGTCTCGGACAATCCGCTCGTGTTTCCGGCGGACGGCGCGGTCCTGAGCGGCGGGAACTTCCACGGCGAGGTGCTGGGGCTCGTCCTCGACACGCTGGCGATCGGCCTCGCCCAGCTCACCGGCATCGCCGAGCGCCGCGTCGACCGCCTCGTGAACCCGCTGACCTCCGAGGGGCTCCCGCCCTTCCTGTCGCCGCACGGCGGGCTGCATTCGGGGTACATGCTCGCCCAATACGTCGCCGCGGCGCTCGTCGCCGAGATGAAGACGCTCGCGCATCCGGCGAGCGTCGACTCCATTCCCACCTCCGGGCTCCAGGAGGACTACAACTCGATGGGCGCCGGCGCGGCGCTGAAGCTCCGACGGGCGGTCGGCCTCGTGCGCCACGTGCTCGCGATCGAGCTCCTGGTCGCCGCGCAGGCGCTCGACCTGCGCGCGCCCCTCGCGCCCGGCCGCGGCAGCGCGGCGGCCCGCGCAGCCGTCCGCCGGCGCGTCGCGCCGCTCGGCGGCGACCGCTACCTCAAGGCCGATCTCGACGCGGCGCGCGCCTTCGTCGAGGACGGAAGCGTGCTCGCGGCGGTCGAGACCGCCCTCGGGCCGCTCGGGTGAGCGCGAGCGTCCGTGCGCTCGTCCTGGCGGCGCTGCTCGTCGCCTCGGCCGTGCGTGCGGCGCCACCGCGCGAATGGGTGCTCGGCCCGACGGGCAGAGGCGCCGCCCAGTGGACGGAGCGCGAGGGCCGGCTGATCTACCGGGGCGGCGCCACCGTCGGGTGGGCGCTCGTCAAGGACACGTCGGTCAGCAACGGGTTCGTCCAGGTGCGCTTCCGTTCCGTCGGCGGCCGCGAGGACCGCGCGGGCGGCGTCATCTGGCGCTGGCGCGACCCGCGCAACTACTACGTCGCCCGCGCCCACGCGCTGGCCGGCAACGTCCAGGCCTTCAGGGTGGTGGATGGCCGGCGCGACGACCTCGTTCCCCAGGGCGGGGCGACCGGCTTCGACAGCCGCGGCGCCACGTCGCGGGCTTGGCACACGCTGCGGGTGGACTTCGCGGGCGCCGAGTTCCTGGTGTCGCTCGACGGTCGCCGACTCTTCACGGTGCGCGACGATGCGCTCGAGGGCCCGGGCGCGGTGGGGCTCTGGTCGAAGGCCGACAGCGTGACCGAGTTCGAGCGATTCGAGTACAGCGCGGACTGAGACGCCGACCGGTGCGTCGGCGCTCAGCCCGGGCGTTTCAGGGAAACGACGGTGTCGCGCGCCGCGGGCGCCGCCTCGACCGAGTGGGCCTTGGTCATGCGACAGTGGCCCTCGAAGAGCACGCCCTCTTCGATCACCACGACGGGCGCCTCGACGTCACCGAAGACGCGCGCCGTGCCGCGGATCTCGACGCGCTCGGAGCCCAGGACGTTGCCGACGACCTCGCCGTTGATCAGCACGATGCCGGCACGGATCGCGGCGTTGACCACGCCTTTCTCGCCGACGATGAGGGTGTCGTTCGAGACGATCTCGCCCCGAAAGCGTCCGTTCAGCATAACGGTGCCGGTGAAGGTGTACTTCCCTTCGATCTCTGATCCCTCGTCGATGAACGCGGTGAGGTCGCTCGGCTTGCCCGCGGGCTTCGTGCGCTTCTTCCCGAACATAGTCGCTGCTCCGCGCGCCGCGGGTTACCGCTGCGCGGTCTGCTGGCCCGCCCGCTTGTCTTCGACCAGGTAGACCGGCCGCTGGGCGCTCGGCTGGCCGTTCATCTTCGTCACGTTGCCGTTGAAGAAGCCCCCCTTCGAGATCACGAGCGAGTCGGTCTGGATGTTGCCGTTGACCCGACCCGTCTCCGTGATCTCCACGTCGCCGGTGGCCACCATGTTGCCCTCGTAGCGGCCCATGATGATCGCGTCCACCGTCTTGACGTTCGCGTTGACGGCGCCCTTCCCGCCGATGACGAGCTTGACGCCGACGTTGAGCTCGCCGCCGACCTCGCACTCGATCTGGATCGAGTCCGCGATCTCGAACTTCCCCTCCATGCGCGCGTGGTCGCCGACGACCGTCAGCAGCGGGACGGGGGTGGCGGGCTTGCCGCCGTCCGGCGCCTGCGGGGCGGCCTTCTGCGGAGCCTTCTTGTCTCCGAACATCGGGGGCCTCCTGCGTTGGTAAGACCGCTCGGGTGAGCGCAGAAACTCAGAGTAGGGCTCGCGCCCCGGAGGTGTCAACTTCGGCGTGGCCTATACATCCGGTTGGGGCGACGCGGACCGAAGCACCATCGCGCTGTGGGCGGCCCGGGCGTCGGAGGCGCGGCGCGCGGGGACGCGCGTCTCGCCGTCACCTCGATTCGAGCGCCGGCTCCGCCGGCGCAACCGATCCTGGGGGGAGGGTTCGGAAGGGGGGCGAAGCCCCTCTCCGAGGCAACTAGAAGGACCGGATCAGGCGCTCGACCCGTTCGTCGTGCGACTGGAACGGGTCCTTGCAGAGGATCGTCTCGCGCTCCGGATCGTTGAGCTTGAGGTAGACCCAGTCCACCCGGTAGTCCTTGCCCTTGAGGTTGGCCTGCCGGATGAACTCGCCGCGGAGGCGCGCGCGCGTGGTCTGCGGCGGCACGTGCTTGGCCTGCTCGATGGTCTCGTCATCGGTGATCCGGTCGACGTGGTCGTTGGCGACCAAGCGGTAGTAGACGCCCTTGTCGGGGCGGATGTCGTGGTACTGAAGATCCAGGAGCGAGACCTTGGGGTCACGCCACGTCAGCCGGTGGCGGTTCATGTAGTTCTCGATGAGCTGGCGCTTGATGACCCAGTCCAGCTCGCGGCCGAGCTGCATGGGGTCCGTCTCGAGCTTCCCGAGCACGTCGGTCCAGCGCG
>Ga0134085_10001096_pt1 | contig 9726 bp, 11 predicted proteins | sample 15_taG_10_FD_123125 | JGI IMG/M metagenome (GOLD analysis project Ga0134085, IMG submission 123125) | Grasslands soil microbial communities from the Angelo Coastal Reserve, California, USA - 15_D_Rain_20cm_2_09182015 | ecosystem: Environmental > Terrestrial > Soil > Grasslands ...
GGATCGCCCTCCGAACAGGATGGCGATCCGCCGCCTAATGCCTTCTCCAAGGCCCGGTCGAAGTCCTCGATCAGGTCTTCCACGTCCTCGAGGCCCACGCTCACCCGGACCAGGCCGTCGGCGATCCCCGCCGCCCGGCGGGCAGCGGGATCCATCTGTCGGTGGGTGGTGGACGCGGCGTGGCCGACGAGCGTGTGGGTTCCCCCCAAGCTCGTGGCGATCCACGCGAGGTCGAGCGCGTCACAGAACCGCATCCCCGCCTCGACGCCGCCTTCGATCTCGAAGGCCAGCATCCCGCCGAACCCTCGGGGCAAGAGCCGTCGTGCCACCTCGTGATGCGGATGCGAGGCCAGTCCCGGATAGTGCACCCGCTCCACCTTGGCGCGCGCTTCGAGGAACTCGGCGAGCGCCTGCGCGCTTCGCGAGTGCCGTTCCATCCGCAGCTCCAGCGTCATCAGGCCGCGGAGGGCGAGCCAGGCCTCGAAGGGCGCCATCGTGCCACCGGTCTCGATGGCCATGTCGCGGAACCGGCGCATCCCGTCCTCGGTGGTCGCCACGACGCCGCCCGTGAGGTCATGGTGGCCGCCGATGTACTTGGTGGCCGAGTGGAGCACGTGGTCGAACCCGAACCGGGCGGGGTTGCACAGGTACGGGGAGGCGAACGTGTTGTCCACCGCCGCAGGGACGCCGCTCGCCCGGCACATGGCGCCCAGGGCCTCGAGGTCCGCGACGGTCACGTTCGGGTTCGCGATCGTCTCGACGTAGAAGAGCACCGCGTCAGGGAGCGCCGCCGCGACCGCGTCGGAATCGTGCGGGCTGACGAAGGTCACCTCGATCCCGTATCGCGGGAGCACCTTCGTGAACAGCGAGAAGCTGCCCCCGTAGAGCTCGTTGCTGGCGACGATCCGGTCGCCCGCCCGCGCGAGCGACGTGACGACGGTGTGGACCGCCGCCATCCCCGACGCGAACGAGAACCCCGACGCCGTCTCCTCCAGCTCGGCGATCGCTCGCTCGAACGCGAGCAGCGTGGGATTGCCGTATCCCCTCGTGTACGTGTAGCCGGGACGGCGGAAGCTGATCGTCTCGGCATAGTCCTCCGACGTGTCGAACCGAAAGGTGGAGGTCTGGAAGATCGGCACGCTCGGGGTCTGCTGATCCATCGGTGGCGGAGGGACATGGATCGCCCGGGTGGTGAACCCCGGCCTACGCTCCTTGTTCATGCGGTCAAGCGTAGCCTCAGGCCCATCGCTTGGGGTAGCGGGACCGGAGATCGTCCACCAGCACCGTGAGCCGGTCCATGAGCTCGTCCGTGAGCCGTCGCACCAGCTCCTGGTCCTGCGCCGAGGCTGGGCCCATGGCCGGGGGCTCCAGGGGCTCGCCCGCCTTCAGCCAGATGGGACGGCCGAAGGTGAAGCGCTTCGGGCCGCCCTTGCGCCACACGTACTGACCGCCCCACGTGGCCACCGGCAGGATGGGGACCCCGGTCCGGATCGACAAGCGGACGGCTCCGGTCTTGCCACGCATGGGGGACAGATCGGGATTCTCGGTCATGCTGGTGCCTTCGGGATAGATCACCACCACCTCGCCCCGGTCGAGCGCGCGCGCCGCCTCCTCGAGCGGCGCCTGGTCCCCGGTTCCGCGGCGAACGGGGATCTGCCCCGCCCCCCGCAGGACCACGCGAAGGAACGGGTTCTCGAACAGCTCCGCCTTGGCCAGGAACCTCGGGCGCCTGCCCGCCTGTACCACGAAGTACGCGTGGGCCAGGGGATCGAGATAGGAGAGATGGTTGCCGACGATGATGATGGGCCCCTCGCGCGGCACCCGCTCGACGCCTTCGAGCCGCCAGTTGAACCACAGCTTCAGCGGGGGAAGCACCACCGCCTTGGCCACGTGGTACCACGGTTCCAGGAGGCCCTCCTCTCGGCGGCCGGATTGTATCCAGGGGCCACGGCCCATCCCTCGCGATAGCCTTGGACGATGCGGGTCATCGCCGTACCGGTGAAATCGCTCGCGGGGGCCAAGCGCCGCGTCGCCCCCGAGCTCACCCCCCTCGAACGCGGGGCCCTGACCCTGGCCATGCTGGAGGACGTCCTCGACGCTGCCCAGGCGGTGACGGGATGGGAGACCTGGGTCATCTCCCCCGACGAGGTGGTGCTGGAGATCGCCGTCCACCGCGGCGCCAGGTCGGTTCCGGAGGAGAAACCACCGCTCGCCTCGGCCGTCCGGCAGGTGGAGCGCCTGGCTCTGGAGAGGAAGGCCGATGCGCTCGCCGTTCTGCCGGGCGACCTCCCGCTGATCACGACCGAGGCCCTGACGGCGGCGCTTCGGACGCTGGGCCCGGTGGTCCTTGCGCCCTCCCACGACGAGGTGGGGACCAACCTGCTGCTCCGCCGGCCGCCGAGAGCCATCCCGGCCCGGTTCGGCCCACAGTCGTTCCGCCGGCACCTCGACCAGGCGGAGGCGCGCGGCCTCCCGGCCGCCGTGGTGGACCGGCGCGAGCTGTCGTTCGACCTCGACCTGCCCTCGGATATCCTGACCCTGCTCGCCACGGGACGGCGTGGCCGTGCGCGCCAGGTCTGCCTGGAGATGGACCTCCGCGAGCGGTTGACCGCGCAGGGCTAGGAGGACCGCGTGGCGCAGGGGACCATCAAGGACTTCGACGACGCCGAACGGACCGGAACCCTGCTGACCGATGACCGCACCGAGGTCCACATCGACCCGACATCGGTGGAGGGAGCGGGGATCAGGTACCTGCGCATCGGGCAGCGGGTGAAGTTCGACCTCGTCGAGGAGGGCGGGCGCAAGCTGGCCCGGACCCTTCGGATCGTCACCTTCGACTAGACGACCGGGCCACGGTCCGGCGGCGGCGGGCCACCATCTGCTTGATGTCCTTGCCGGGGATGAACCAGGGCAGGTCCCGGGCGGGAACGACGATCGGCGTGGCCGGCTTGCGAGGGTTACGGGCCACCCGGCGGTTCCGGCGCTTGCGCTCGAACGTCCCGAACCCCACGAGCGAGACGCGCTCCCCCTTGGACACGGTATCCCGGATGACCTTGATCGCCGCATCGATCGTGCGGCCGATATCCGCCTTGCTCGAGCCGGTCCGCTTGGCGATCTCCGCGATGAGGCCGTTCTTGTTCATGGGATCCGCCCTTCCCCCAGGCCGATGATTGCAACGTAACGACCTTGGGGGTGGCTGGTCAATTCCGCAGACGCCGTGGCACCATTGCGCCATGCGGCGGACGGTGATCGCGACGGCCCTGGCGGCGATGGCGCTCGTGGCGTGCTCGACCGGCAAGAACCGGGACTTCGCCAGGTACTACGACCCTGAAGGTCTGTTCAGCGCGAACCTCCCGGCGGCCAACGACATCGCCGTGGCACTGTCCGAGCCCCCCTCGCAGGGACCCTCCGTCCTGACCGGGGTGGTCTCCACGCCTCCCGCTCCATCCCCATCGCCCTCGAGCGGGTTCGGCGGTGGCCTGACCGACCTGGCCGCCCAGACGACGGGGCCGCAGGACCAGACGGTGTACGAGGCACTGGCCGTCACGACGGGCACCTTCCAGGACCTTCCGCAGATGGCCCTGGCGTTCCTGACCGGCAATCCGGTCGTGGACGTGCAGATCGAACAGGAGATGCGGCTCGGAGGGAACGCCGGCGAGCTGATCGTGGCCGACGTCGTGCGACAGGGGCAGAAGGTGGCCGGCGTCGCGGCCACCTTCACCCTGGGCCAGCAGGGCGTGGGGTACATCGTCCTGGCGATCTTCCCTCCGGGAGACTGGGCGAACGAGCGGTCGGACTTCCTCAAGGTGGTGGCTTCCTTCCGGCCGGGCGTTCCGCCGGGGATGCGGGCCTTCCCTCTGGCCGGCATGGCTGCCTGATAGCATCGGACGGCCCGGCCTTTGCGGCCGGGCGACGTTTGGCCCGTGGGGTAACGGTAGCCCGACTGACTCTGGATCAGTTAGTCCTGGTTCGAATCCAGGCGGGCCAGCCAATCGGCTCGCGCACCCCTTCACCTCTCTTCGCCACGCCGAAGTTCCTTGCCATGAACCCATGGGTATGGGGCAGACGAAGAACGAGTAGATGAGTGGAAAGGAGATCCGCGATGACCGAGCAGACCCCCGCACCGGTCGGCCCCGACTTCGCCCGTGGACAGGAAGAGGATGAGGACGCGCCGGAGAAGCACCGCAAGCCCCGGTTCCCCCGAGGGCAGGAAACGGAGGTTCCCGACGAGCAGCATCGCCACGAGGGCGACTTCGCCGCCGGCCAGGAGGAGAAGCCGCATCACCCCGAGGGCGGGGACCACGGTCGGTTCAGCAAGGGACAGGACGACCGGTAAGGAGCGGCGGCGAGCAGTCCTCGCCCGACCAGCTAGCTTCGGCTCTCCCGCATCAGGCCCAACACCGCCAGGGCCGTGACACCGAGCCCGACGGGCAACAGGAGCAGGCCGTACACCAGGCTGGCCCCGACCGTGATCGAGCCGAGGACCAGGACCACCGGCCAGGTACTCGCGGCCGGGAACGTGCCGAGCTCCTGCCCGGCGGCTCGGTCCGGTCTGGCGTCCGGATCGTCCTCCAGGGTTCGAGTCCGCACGGCCCCGTGGAGCACGAGGTAGCCGGCGACGATGAGCGGCATGAGCGAGAACGACCACAGTAGGAGCGTCCCGGCCGGCTCGAACGTGACGAACCAGTAGATCGTGCCCGAGATCGCCCCGAAGGCGGACAGCGCGAGCATCATCCATGCGGCGGTCCTCACGGAGCGAGCTCCGGATGGCGCAGGTCGAAGGCCGGGCGTTCCGAGCGGATCGGCGGGAGCGCGTCGAAGTTATGCTCCGGTGGCGGCGACGACGTGACCCACTCGAGCGAGTTGCCGCCCCACGGGTCATCCCCCGCCGGGACCCTTCGCCGAAGCGACACCGCCACATCGGCGAGGAACACGACCATCGCGGAGAACATCACGGCGTAGCCGATCGTGGAAACGAGGTTCGGCGTGTCGAACCCGATGTTCGGCGGATAGCTCACGTATCGCCGGGGAAAACCCCGAAGGCCCAGGACGAACTGCGGCCAGAACGTGAGGTTGAACCCCACGAACAGCAGCACCGCCACCACCCGCCCCAGCCGCTCGCGGAGCATCGCCCCCGTCATCTTGGGGAACCAGAAGTAGATCCCGGCGAAGATGGCGAAGACGGACCCGCCCATGATCGTGTAGTGGAAGTGCGCCACGACGAAGTACGAGTCGTTCATGTGGAAGTCGATGGGGGCCGAGGCGAGCATCACCCCCGTGACCCCACCGATCAGGAAGTTCAGCAGGAAGCCCAGGGCGAACAGCATCGGCACCGTGAAGCTGATCTTCCCTTTCCACATCGTGCCGGTCCAGGCGAAGAACTTGACCCCGGTCGGCACGGCGATGAGCAGCGACATGGCCGAGAAGAATGGGTTGCTCACGACGCCCGTGGTGAACATGTGGTGCGCCCACACGCCCATCGACAGCGCCCCGATGGCCATCGTGGCCAGTACGAGCCCCAGGTAGCCGAACAACGGCTTCCGGGAGAAGACCGGGATCACCTCGGTGATGATCCCGAAGAACGGCAAGATGAGGATGTACACCTCCGGGTGGCCAAGGAACCAGAACAGGTGCTGGTACAGGGCCGGGTCGCCGCCCCCGAGGGGGTCGAACGCGTGCCCGCCCAGCCGGCGGTCGATGAACAGGAGGGCGAAGGCCGCGACGGCCGGAGGGAACGCCACCAGCCCCAGGATGGCGGTGACCACCATGTTCCAGGTGAAGATGGGTAGGCGCCACATGGTCATGCCCGGGGCCCGCATCAGGAACACCGTCGCCAGGATGTTCACGCCCCCCATGACGTTCGAGATGGCGACGAGGACGATCCCCAGGATCCACAGGTCCACCCCCACCCCGGGCGAGTACCGCAACTCGGAGAGCGGCGTATAGGCGTACCACCCCATCGCCGCTCCCCCACCCGCCGATGCCACCCCGGAGAGCAGGATCAGCAGGCCGGCCCCGGCGAAGAACCAGTACGAGGTCAGGTTCAGACGGGGGAACGCCATGTCGGGAGCGCCGATCTGCAAGGGGATCAGGTAGTTGGCCAACCCGATCCCGAACGGGGCGACGAACAGGAAGATCATCACCGTGCCGTGGATCGTGAACATGGTGTTGTAGGCCTGCGTGGACACGACCTGGCGGGCGGGCTCGGCCAGCTCCACGCGCATCAGCCCTGCCAGCGCTCCTCCGACCAGGAAGAAGCCGAACGCCGTCACGCAGTAGAGGATCCCGACGTTCTTGTGGTCGGTGGAGGTGAGCCGCTCGACCGGGCCCATCCGGTGCGGCGGCTCCTCGGGCTGGGCGGCGACCGGACGTTCCAACGTGACGCTCACGCCGCCGCCTGTCCGGCCCGCATCTGCGCGAGCCACAGGGTGAACTCCGTCGGCTGAACCACGCGGACGCTGAAGGTCATGTACGCGTGGTTCAGCCCGCAGAACTCGGCGCACTCTCCGTAAAAGGTCCCCGCCCTCGTTGGCGTGAGGTCGAACACGAACGTGCGCCCGGGGATCGCGTCGTGCTTGTACAGGAAGTCGGGGACCCAGAACGCGTGGATGACGTCGTTCGCCGTGAGCACGATCCGGGTGGTCTGCCCGATCGGCAGGACCATCTGCGGCCCCGCCACGAACTCGCCGCTCGGTGGGCTCACGATCGTGACGCCCCGGCCGGGATAGGTGAACCGCCACCCCCACCGGTAGGCCTCGACGTTCACGACGACGTCGGGATCGGCCGAGACCCGATCCACCCGAACCTCGACCGTGGCCGACGCCGCGAACAGGCCGATGACGATCAGGATGGGGATGCCCATGTACACGAGCTCGAGCCGGTGGTTCCCTCGGAACTGCGAGCCGAGCGCATCGGGGTCCTCCGAGCGCCGGCGGCGGTACCGGATGACCGACCAGAAGATGAGACCGTAGACGACGCCGGCCACCGGGATGGCCGCGATGAAGAAGATCTGCCACAGCCGGAAGATGTCGGCCCCCTGCTCGGTGGCCCCCCGGGGCATCCCGAAGGACGCCGAACACGCCGTCCCCAGGAGGGCGAGGCCGGCCGGCGTCGCCCGGCGCCCGGATCGCAGGGCCCGAGTCATCGTCGGTCCGGCTCCTCGGTGGCATGTCCCGCCACGGGCGGCTCGGTCTCGATCTCGTCGAACCCTCCGGCCGCGTTCCGCCGGAACGTGACGCTCGGCGGCGCCGCCAGCGGGTGCAGGGGCCGGTCCCGCAGGTCGCGGCAGATCCAGTACGTGACCAGTCCGGACAGGATCGGTCCAAGGACCAGGGCCAACCGGAGGATCGTGTTGAACGAGTCCACCTCGATCCCGAGAAACTTCGCGACGACGTCGTTGCCACCCGCCAGCACCAGGACGACGAAGAAGGCCACGCCCGCGGCCCCGAACGCGCTTCGCACCGGCGCCTCCCGTGGATGCTGCGCGAAGTGGTGCCACTCGTGGTCCCCGCTCAGCCGGGCCTCCAGGAACGGCCAGAGCGCGAGGATCGTGAAGACCAGCCCCGGAACCACCAGGCCCGGGAGCAGGAGCTCCCCGATGGTGTGGCCGAAGACGTGGAACTCCCAGTTCGGCCACAGCCGGAGCAGCCCCTCGAGCCATCCGATGTAGTAGTCGGGCTGCGAGGGCGATGCCGTCGAGTACGGGACGAACGGGCCGTAGAGCCAGATCGGGTTGACCTGGAACAGCCCGCCGAGGAGCGCGATGACCCCGAACGTCGTGAACGCGAGGCCGATCGACTTCAGCGCGAACTTCGGCCACACCGGAGTGCCGGTCACCGTGTCCTCGGTTCGTCCCGGCGCTCGGAACTGCGTGTGGGTCTGGTGCCACACCACTGCGAGATGGGCCCCGAGGAGCGTGAAGATCGCGAGCGGGATGATGAAGATGTGCAGCACGAGCAACCGGTTCAGGATGTCGGGACCGGGGAACTCACCGCCGAAGAACAGGTACGCGAGCCAGGTCCCGACGAACGGGATCGACAGGATGATCGAGTACGCGATCCGAAGGCCCGCTCCGGACAACGCGTCGTCGGGGAGGGAGTAGCCGGTGAATCCGGCCCCGATCCCCGAGAGGAACAGCCCGATGCCGATCAGCCAGGAGATCTCGCGTGGCTTTCGGAACGCCCCGGTGAAGAAGACCCGGATGAGGTGGGCGATGATGGCGGCCATGAACACGAGCGCCGCCCAATGGTGCATCTGCCGCATCACCAGGCCCGCCCGGACCTCGAACGACAGGCGCATCACGGAGTCGTAGGCCGCCGAGACGGTCTGGCCCTGGAGCGGTTGGTACGGCCCCGCGTACGTCACCGGCTGGTGGGACGCGAGGTAGAAGAAGGACAGGAACGTTCCGGTCAGGACCAGGAGGAGGAAGCTGTACAGGGCGATCTCGCCGAGCATGAACGCCCAGTGGTCCGGAAAGACCTTCCGCAGGTTCCTGCTGATGAACGAGCTTCCGTCCAGGCGCTCGTCGACCCCCTCCACCCATCGCCGTACGATCACGGCGGCAGATCCCAGAAGCTGGGTCCCACCGGCGCCGTGAAGTCGCTCAGGGCGCGCATCGTGCCGTCGGGGTCGATCTGGATGGGCAGTTGCGGCAGGGCCCGGGCCGCCGGCCCGTACACCGGCCGCGCCCCGTTCAACACGTCGAAGGTGGACTGATGGCAGGGACAGCGGAGCTGGTGCACCTCCGCCAGGTACAGCGCCAGCGCACAGCCGGCGTGGGTGCAGATCTTGGAGTAGGCGACGTAGCCGTCCGGCGCTCCCACGAGCCGGTCGGCGGGAAGCTGGAGCGATCCCGACACGACGCGGATCAGGACCGCTTGCGAGTCGCCCGAGCCCACGGCGTCCTCCGGAAACACGGTGGTGAACGAATCCACATCCAGCGTGTCCCGGGTGACGAGGTTCCCGTCGACGTCCACGAGCCGTTGGCCGGCGCGCCACTCCGTCCGGAACAGCGAGGCGCCCGGGGCACGGCCCAGGGAGCGGACGGGGAAGATGGCGGCCAGCCCGAGCGCCCCCGCCGCCCCCAACAACAACCGGAACAGGAGCCGGCGGCGGCTCATCTCCTCGACCCCGCCGGCCATCGCCTCGGCCGCCGCCTCCTTTTCCTCCGGCGGCGGCGGGGCATGGCGACGGGCCTGCGTCACCTGGCCGATCCCGGGCATGAGGCGCGTGGCCCACACCATGAGTCCGGCTCCCAGCCCGGCCAGAGCCACGAACAGGAGGGCCCCTTCCACCTGCGGTTGGCCCCCCGCGATGTACACGACGAAGAGACCGAGAGCGGCGAGGGTGGCCGCGCCGAACGAGACCGCAGCGACGAGGGTCGCGCGCCTCACGTCTTCGACCCCGTCAATCTGATCACCACCAGCAGCAGCCCCAGGCCGATGACGACGGCGACGAACCCCTCCGCGACCGCGCCGACCCGTCCGAGCTGGAGTCCGCCTCGATCTCCGTGGTCACGGATCCACAGCACGTAGCGTGCGATCGAGTTCAGGTCCTGCTCGGACAGGTCCGCCGCGGCGAACTTCGGCATCACGCCGGGTCCGAACCGCACCGCCTCCCCGATCTGCCTGGCGGAGGAGGCATACAGCGATGGGGCGATCTGACCGCCGCCGACCGAGTCGCCGATCGCGCCGGCCCCATGACAGCCCGAGCAGTTGTTCAGGAACA
>Ga0134085_10001106_pt1 | contig 9693 bp, 8 predicted proteins | sample 15_taG_10_FD_123125 | JGI IMG/M metagenome (GOLD analysis project Ga0134085, IMG submission 123125) | Grasslands soil microbial communities from the Angelo Coastal Reserve, California, USA - 15_D_Rain_20cm_2_09182015 | ecosystem: Environmental > Terrestrial > Soil > Grasslands ...
CGGGTGACTAGTTCCTCCAGCAGGATGCGGAGGTCGTAGAGCTCCGTAATCTCCTCCACAGATAAGGGAGCGACGCGCGCACCCTTCCGCCGCTTCGTTTCCACCAGGCCTTCTGCCTCAAGGCGCCGGAGGGCTTCTCGCACCACAACCCCACTGACCCCGTACCGCTGGGCCAAAACCTGCTGCCTCAAGAATTCGCCCTCCGCCAGTTCCCCGCTAAAAATGGCCTCGCGCACGCGGTCTGTGAGCAACTCGTTGACAGACTTGAGTGACTCCTTGGGCTCTCTGGAAGAAACGGGGACTTCGGGAGTTGGATGGAATGTCTTCATCGCTTTGTTCTGATTCGGAGACGTCTTGCCATGAGCAGTCCGGGCCTCCTTGACGGCGGAAGGATAAATACTCGATAATCGATTATCGATCATGAGATCGTTCCTCTCCGTCGATATTTCCTCCTGCATGAATGGTTACGTAATTTAGTCATGGCAGCAACTGGTGCAGTTTGGCTCTCGGACAGAAGGCAGCTGCCTACGACCAGAAAGCTTCCTGGGGACGCAGCTTGGCCAGGAAGATCCCTGAAGCCGGGTAATCATTCACTTTGTCCTCCCCACAAACCCCGAGCATGCAGTGATCCCTGTTCGGGTCTCATTTCGCCTGAATGCTCGAAAAAGTGTTGCTTTGTCTCCGCCTCGGGGGAAGCGTTCTGTTGCGGAGTTGGCCCACTCGAAGAAGTTCGAGTCCGTGTGCGTGCCGGAGGTATACAATGCGTGAATTGAAGGCCATCGATGTGGCGATGGGCCGGCAGCCGGCCGACCTCATCATCCGAGGCGGTCGGCTCGTCAATGTGCTTACCCGTGAGATCTACCCAGCTGATGTCGCTGTGGCCGGGACTCGCATCGCTGCGGTGGGAAACGTCGACTACGCCGTCGGCCCTGATACTGTTGTCATCGATGCATCGAGCAAGTATCTGACGCCCGGTCTTATCGACCAGCATATCCATATCCATGAGACCCAACTGGATATCGTACAGTTTGCTGCCGCAGTGCTTCCATGCGGGACCACGGCCATCTGCACCGATTTCTATGGTGAGATGGTCGTTGGCGGGAGCCGCGCCGTACGCACGGTCTTGGACGCGGCACACGGCCTCCCGCTCAAGGTGTGGTTCATGCTCGGGACTCCCGGTTACTACCAGAACGATCCCTTTGGCCACTCCGGCTGGCCGAGCCACGAGGAGATGCTGGAGATGTTGGACTGGCCGGAGTGCTATGGGATGGATGACGCCTTCGCGGCAAAAATAGTCGCTGCAGATCCCCGAATCTTAGATCTAGTAGATGCGGTCCAGGCTCGCGGGAAGAAGGTGTGCGGCCATGGGTCCGAGATCCGTGGCCGGGATCTCAACGGCTGGATGGCATACGTGCGGGCTACCGACGACCACGAATCTGTCGATCCGGAGGAAGCCGTGGAGAAGGCGCGGGCTGGACTTCACATCTCCATGCGTGAAGGTTCAGGATGCTTCAACGTCTCCGCGGTGGCCCGCGCTGTTAGTGAATACGGCATCGATCCCCGCCGCTTCTGCTTCTGTGCAGACCTGATTTCTCCGTTGCAGATTGCTGAAGACGGACACATCGACAACGCCGTGCGCCGGGCCATCCAGAGCGGCATTCCGCCGGTTGTAGCGGTGCAGATGGCCACGCTCAACGCCGCCGAGTGCTTGAAGGTTGACGACGACGAAGGCTCGGTGAGTCCAGGAAAAATCGCCGACATCCTGTTGGTGGACGACCTGACCGCGTTCCACGTCGCTGCGGTCATTGCCAACGGGACTCTAGTGGCACGAGACGGAATACTTGTGACTCCCCTTCTCACGCGGCAATACCCCGAGTGGGCCTACGGCACAGTGCACTTCGCGCATCCTCTGACGCCCGAAGATTTCGGGCTACCAGGTGATTCGGAGCGAGGGGAAGTGGTGGTCAGGGTAATTACCGCTTCCGGCCAAACGTTGCTGACAGGGCAAGCACACGAGCGGATGACGCCGAAGCACGGACAGATCACTGCCGATGCGGATCGGGATATCCTGAAGATTGCAGCCGTTGAGCGAGTGCGAGGCACCGGAGAGATCGGGGTCGGGCTGATCCGCGGATTCGGGCTCCGCAGCGGCGCGATGGCCACGACGTACAATTCCCAGCAGCAAAATCTGATTGTACTGGGAACGGACGACCGGGACATGGCCGTAGCGGCTAATACGCTGGCGCGAACAGGGGGCGGGTTCGTCGTGGTGGAGCGAGGCGAAGTCCGGGGGCTGCTGGAGTTGCCGTTGTTCGGGCTGTTGTCGGATCGGTCCTACGAGCATGTGGTTAGCACCCTGAGGCGGCTCAACGTGGTTCTTGCGGAGATGGGCTGCCACCTGCCCGCTCCCTTCCACACGCTGGGTTTCATGGGTCTTCCGGTTGACATCGGCACGCTAAAGATCTCTCCGCGCGGTCTTGTGGACGTGTGGCAGAGCTCGATCGTCCCCCCGACTGTCGGATAGAGGCGCAGAGGAGTTAGGCTTACTGAGGAGGAGCCCGATGGACAAGATGATCATCACCGTTACGGTTGACTCGAGCATGTCATTTCCGCGTAATCCCTATTGCCCCCCACCCAGCGAGATTGAGCGGGTGGCAGAGGAGTATGTTCGTAGTGTCGAGGCCGGGGCCAGTATCGTGCATATGCATGGAGTTCACAAGCTCGAAGACGAGATTCAGCCAGACGGCCGCAAACTCTCGCGGGTAGACGTGGGCGGATGGAAGCGGATGAAGGACCTGATCCAGGCGAAGTGCGACCCCTTGATTCAGTTTGGAATCGCTTCCGCCCGTTTTGAAGAGAAAGTGCGACTAATGGACCTCCATCCGGATATGATGTCAATATGCTTCAACGCCCACGACGAACACTTTCAGCCTGACCCCGACTATCCGGCTAACGAGATCTACGCTACTCACCCGCGGCAAGAGCTGATTGAATTTTGCACCGCGGCCAATGACCGCAAAGTTAAGGTGGAGGTGGAATCTTTCCACACCGGTGCGTATTACAACATGCGCTATGTTACCGAGCGCGGACTCCTGCCCAAACCTATTTGGACCACGCTGTTTCTCGGCTGGCCGGGCGGTACCTGGACGCCGCCGACGCCACAAGGGCTAGTCTTTATGGTAGAAAATCTCCCTTACCCTGTGAACTGGAACGTTAGCGTCATGGATCCAGCGACCCACTGGCAGATCCTCAGCTTGGCCATCACTATGGGCGGCCATGTTCGCGTCGGCTGGGAAGACAATCCCTATCTCAGCAATCGGGCCTACGCGAAACGGTGCCACGAGCTGGTAGACAAGATCGTCCGTATTGCTAGGGAACTAGGGCGACAAGTAGCCGGCCCAGACGAGGCTCGGGCGATCATCTTTGGGAAGCGAGCAGCCTAATGCAGCAATCTCTCAGAAGGGTTCGTTAGGCGGCGCGGCGCTGGCGGACGTTTAGCGCTAGCAGGGCGGCACCAATGCCGAGAAAGGACACGATCAGGATGGTGCCGGCCAGCGCGTAGATGGTCGGCGACGTCCCAGCGTTCATCGCTCCGAACATGTAGATGGGCAGCGTGTCCTGCCCGCCGACAAGGAAATATGCCCGGCTGTACTCATTGAACGACAGCAGGAACGCGAACAGCGCCGCGCTGGTGATGCCCGGGCTGACCAGCGGGAAGATGATGTCTCGAAAGGTTTGCCAGTTGCTGGCCCCGAGGTCCTGCGCCGCCTCAATCAGGCTCCCCCGCAGGGCCGACATGCTCGTGAGGATGACGATAAAGGCAAACGGCAGCGCCCAAAGGATGTGTCCGGCTGTAATGGTCCATAGCGACGGAATAATGTTCGGCAACTTGAACACAATGGCCAACGACAACCCCTGGATCACACCCGGCACGAACATCGGGAACACCACGGTGTTGAACAGCAGCGACCGGTTCACGCTGCGGAGATAGGCCAGCGAAGCGAGGACGGCCAGCACCGTAGTAATCAATGCCGTGGCGATGCCCGTGACCACCGACGCTTTGAACGCTGCAATCATCCGCTCCTCGGAAAAGAGGATCGAGTACCACTTCACGCTGAGATGCGAAAGGCTGGGCAGATGGGGCAGCAGTCCCGGGTTGAAGGAGATCAAGAGCATGTACGTCGGCGGGACGTACACGAACAGCAACACCCCCACCGCGTAGATCAGCAGCAGGCGCCGGGCCCACTGCCGCCGGCGTGAGGAGTCCGCTGCCGGTTGCGCGGTGGTCATCTTGACACGCTCCGGAACAGCTCGCTCAGACCCAGATATCGGTTGCCGATGACCAGCAGCAGGATGAGCAACGCCAGCACCAGCGTGGAGATGGCGAAGGCCAGCGGGAAGTTCAGCACCCGCATGACGTCCGTGATCATGATAGCAATCATCGATTCGGCCGCCCCGCCCAGGAACTGCACTTCGACCGACGACCCCAACGCCATCACGAATACAAAGAGACTCCCGGCAAAGATCCCCGGCGTGGTGAGCGGAATCACCACATGGCGGAGCGTCTGCCAGGCGCTGGCGCCGAGGTCCTCGCTGGCTTCGAGCACCGACCCCTCGATCCGCGTCATCGACAGCAGGATCGGAAAGATCATGAAAGGCAGGTAGGACGCCAGCAGGCCGACCTGGACAGCAAACTCGTCGAACAGCAGCCACTCTACCGGCCGCTGGATCACTCCCAGCGCCTGCAGTGCCGTGTTGACCAGTCCGAGCCGGCCTAGGATGAGCCGCCAGGCGAATGTGCGGACGATGTAACTGGTGAAGAACGGGACCAAAAAGAGCAGCGACAACAACATCCGCAGCCGCGCACCCGCGAGGCGGTGCATGAAATACGCGATCGGGTACGCGAGTACCAGAGCCAGCGCGGTCGTGGTCACCGCAATACGCGCGGTCTTGATGATGACCGCCAACCGGCCGCTACTGACGATCGTCTGGTAGGCGTCAAACGAGAGATCAGGTTTGATCCAGTAGGTCGCGGGGTCGTAGCGCCAGAAACTCCAGAAGACGAGCAGCGCCAGCGGGGCCACAGCCAGCACCAGCACAATGACGTATGTGGGCAAGGCCAGGTAGAGTCCCGGGCCCCCCAGGCCTGCGGCCGCCGGGGAGGCGGCGACGCCCCCCCGGCGAATCGGGTTTACGCGTTGCGAAGCTTCTGCCACCACTCCTCGTACAGTTGGAAGTTGTCTGGACGAACGTTCTGCCAGTAGATGGCCCCCTTCATGCTGAAGAACTTCGACTTCACGTGATCGGCGAGGTCCTTCTGTTCCTGCATCGGCCACTCCTGAGGGTGGGCCTTGGCGTAGGTGACGTTGTTGTCGGTGGGGACCATGTACCCGCGCAGCTTGCCGAGGGCGTTGCCGTAGTACCCGCCCAGTTCCCAGTTGGCAAAGCGATGCGCGGCGTCTTTCCTGCCGCGCTGGCCGGCGCCCTTGAAGAGCAGGAGGTCGTTGGACCAACCCTCGTACCCCTCCTTCGGCACCGCATAGTCCGCCTTCACGCCAGCCCGGCGGGCAGCGTAGACGATGGGCTCCCATCCGGTCATCGCCCATACCTCCTGGCTGGTGACGAGCTGCACACCCTGCTCCCAGCCGTTCCAGAAGGTGCGGAACTGTCCATCCTTCTTCTTTTTGATGAGGAACTCCATGACCGCGCCGAGTTCGTCCTTGGTGAGGTTGCCGGGGTTCCCAATCTTCTGCAGGTTGTTCTCCTTGAGATAGATGGCGGTGAAGATGGCGCTATTGATCCAGGCATCTTCCATCGCCGTCTTCCCCTTGAGTTTGGGATCGAAGACGACCGCATAGGTGTCGACCTTCCCGACTTTCTCGGGGAGGTAGATCACGGAGTCGGCGTTGATGACGGTGGGGATGCCGTAGAGTTTCCCCTGGTAGCGGATGTACGGGATGTCTCTCGCCCAGGGCCAGAGGGTCTTGTAGTTGGGAATTTTGGATTCATCCCACGGCTCCAGCTGACCCCGCACGGCGAGTTCCTTCTCCGCGCCGCCCTGCAGGCCGCCGACGTCGTAGAGTTGCTGCGCGTTGCCGAAGATCAGCTTGCTGATCACCGGCCCCGGATCATTGCCGTTGTCGGTGAAGTTGACCTTAATGCCTTCCTGCTGCTCGAGCTTTTGCCAGTACTGCTCGATGGTCATGGTGCCGCTGGCCCAAAAGGTCAATTGAACCGTCTGCTTCTGCTGCGCAGCGGAAAAGCCCGGCCGCCGCAGCAGCTCGATGCCTCCCAGGCCGAGGCTCAGCCCCCCGACTCCCAGCAACTTCAGGAACTGGCGCCGGCTGATGTTCGATGGGTGATCGTACAGATTATCCATGGGTACCCCCCTTCTGGACTCCCCTATCTGGGTGCGCGCGACCGCGAATCTGATTTCACCTCCTCTCGTTCGTCCGCCACGTGTCGTGCGGGAACGCTGGGGAGGACGATGCTATCTCCCGCGTCCCATCCCACCGTGACGCGCGAACCGGCCGATGGGATCTGCTGCGCGCCGCCGGTGCGCTGGTGGGCACGCAGGCGCTGCCCTGTGTCGAGCACGAGGTACACCTCCACGACGGCTCCTTTGTAGATCACCGTATCCACGCGGGCCTCATACCGGTTCGTCTGCCTGGCCGCCTCCGGACCGATGACGATGCGCTCCGGGCGGACCATCAGCACCGCGGGTCCGACCCCCACGCCGCTGGCCACGCGGGCGCGCAGCACAAGACCGTGACTGCGAAAGGTCATGCCCGGATCGACCAGGTCCCCGCGGAGCAAATTTGCCGACCCGATGAAGTCCGCGACGAACTCGGTGCGCGGTGCCTCGTACAGTTCCCCCGGAGGTCCGATCTGCTCCAGGCGGCCGTCACGCAGGACGGCCACCCGGTCGCTCATCGACAGGGCTTCCTCCTGGTTATGCGTCACGGCGACGAAGGTCGTGCCCAGCCGGGCGTGGAGGTTTTTGAGCTCGACCTGCATCTGCTCGCGAAACTTCTCGTCAAGTCCCGTGAGGGGCTCATCGAGGAGGAGGACCGCGGGCTCGAGGACCAGGGATCGGGCCAGCGCCACCCGCTGGCGCTGGCCGCCGCTGAGGCGGCTGACGTTGCGGCGGTAGAAGCCTTCCAGGCCAACCAGGTGCAGCAGGCGTTCAGCCTGTTCTCGTCGTGGCGCGTCTGGAACTCCGCGAAGCATCAACCCGTATTCCACGTTGCGACCCACGCTCATGTGAGGGAATAGGGCGAGGTCCTGAAAGACGGTGCTGGTGTTCCGCCGGTTCGGGGGCACCCCCGTCACATCCTCGCCGCGGATGAGCACGCGTCCGGTCGTCGGATGTTCGAATCCGCCGATGAGACGAAGCAGAGTCGTCTTTCCACTGCCGCTGGGCCCCAATAGGGTGAGAAACTCGCCCTGGCGGATCTCAAGCGAGATGTCCTCAATGGCGGTAATCTCTCCGAACCGCTTGCTCACTTCCACCAGGCTGACTTCCGGAACGTCAGCGCTCATGCCATCATGCCCCGGCAGCCTGTGCGCGCATGTGGATGCGTAGCTGTCCGTACGGATCTACCTCCATCCGCTGGCCAGGATAGATCAGCGTCGTCGAGGACGGTTCCTCCACAATTGCCGGACCGCTACAGTGAAAGCCTGGCGCCAGCGCCTCTCGCTCATAGACCGGCACCGCGAGCACCCCGGCGTCCCCGAAATTCACCGGCCGGCTGCCCTTCCGCTCCGATCCGCTCGCATGTTTCGCCTGCAGCCGTCTGATCTCAGGGCGATGGGAGGCGTACAGCCCGGTCAGCCGGTAGTTCACCACCTCGATGGGGGTCTGCGCGAGCTCGAACGTATAGAGCTTCTTGTGCGCCGTATGAAAGAGCTGCTCGAGTGAGGTCATGGTCGTCGTGCCGTTGAGGTCAAGCGCGATGCTCACGGTGTGGTCCTGGCCATGGTACCGGGCGTCGAGACCGTAGCGAAAGAGGAGATGTGACGGCGCCACCCCGTCGTGACGAAACTGGGCCTCGACTTCCTCACGCAGTGCTGTGAGCGTGCGGACCACGGCGTCGATCGAGAGCTCACTGGTGCGGTTTAGCTGCGTGCGCACCAGGTCGACGCGCTGCTCGGTCATGAGCATGCCCAGGGCCGAGAAGTAACCGGGATAGTTGGGCACCACGACCTCCCGCACCCCCAGCTCCTGTCCCAGCGCCGCCGCATGCATCGCGCCGCCGCCGCCGCTGGCCACCAGGATGAAATCCCGTGGATCGTATCCGCGCTGGACCGAGACGAGCTTCAAGGCGTTGATCATGTTCGCGTCCACCAGCCGGATGACAGCCACGGCCGCGTCATCGACGGTGGTCTGTAGCCGATCGGCGACCTTCTGCATCGCGCGGCGTGCCGCCTCGACGTCGAGGCGCAGGCGGCCGCCGAGGAAATAGTCGGGGTTGATGACGCCGGCGAGCAGCTTCGCATCGGTGACGGTGGGCTCTGTTCCGCCCCGGCCGTAGGAGGCGGGTCCGGGATCCGCGCCCGCGCTCGCCGGACCGACCTTGAACGCGCCGCCGTCGTCAAACCAGGCGATCGATCCACCGCCCGCGCCGATCTCGACGATGTCCACGACGGGGACCTGGATGGGATATCCGGGAAAGAGACGAGTTTTGAAAAGTTTGTACTCCGTGCTGACCTTCGGGTGGCCGTCTTCGATCAGAGAACATTTGGCCGTGGTGCCGCCGATATCCATGGAGATGACGTTGGGCTGCTCGATCAACTGCCCGACCATGGCGGCGCCCATCACCCCGGCGACAGGCCCGGATTCGATCAGATAGATAGGCCGGTGCCGGGCCGCACTGAATGGCGTCGTGCCTCCGTTTGACTGCATGACGTGCAGCTCGCCGCGCAATCCGCCCTGGCCGAGGGCGGTTTCCAGCTGTCCAAGGTAGGTGTCGGCGATCGGCTGCACGTAAGCATTGAGCACGGTGGTGCTGCTGCGCTCGTACTCGCGCCATTCCCGCGTGATGTCGTGCGACGCGGAGATCGCCACGTCTGGTAAATGGCGCTGGAGATAGGCGGCGCAGGCATCTTCGTGCGCCGGGTTGGCGTAGGCGTGCAGCAGGCAGATGGCGATGGCCTGGATTTCATCACGGCGGCAGCGCGCGACGACGGCGTCGAGGTCTTCGGGCCGCAATGGCCGGAGCACCTGTCCGTCCCGGTCGATGCGCTCCCGCACCTCAAACCGCCAGCGCCGGGGGACGAAGGGGCGCGGCTTCTCGAACCGCATGTTATACAGGTCAGGGCGGTTGCCGCGGCCGATCTCCAGCACGTCGCGAAACCCGGCCGTGGTGACCAGCGCGGTCCTGACCCCTTTGCGTTCGGTGATCGCATTGATGACGATGGTCGTGCCGTGGACCACGTAGCCCACATCCGCGAGGCTCACCTCGCCGACGGCAATCGTGTCCATAACCCCGTCGGCGAACGCGCGCGGTGTGGTCAGGGCCTTGGCCACATCGATATCGCCGCTGACCTCGTCGAAGACGACGAGATCGGTGAAGGTTCCCCCGATGTCGGCTGCCAGGCGCAGGCTCACCGTGCGGCTCCCTGCGACCGCTGGGTCCGCTCCCGCTGCGTCGCATCGCGGTCCAGAGCCTCCTCGCGGATAATGACGCCATA
>Ga0134085_10001117_pt1 | contig 9646 bp, 10 predicted proteins | sample 15_taG_10_FD_123125 | JGI IMG/M metagenome (GOLD analysis project Ga0134085, IMG submission 123125) | Grasslands soil microbial communities from the Angelo Coastal Reserve, California, USA - 15_D_Rain_20cm_2_09182015 | ecosystem: Environmental > Terrestrial > Soil > Grasslands ...
CCCTTGTCGACGGTGAGCGGGACGCCATCCACCGCGAGGGTCATGCGTGTTTCGCCGTCCCGACCAAGAAAGAGGACGGTGCCCCCGGGGCCCACTTGGAGTTTGTATCTCTCGAACTCCGAGAACGGCAGGACGCGCGCGCCTTTCGTGCCGAGAATCTGGTCGCCCACCTCCGCGTCTTCGGGAGGGAGCACGAGGCCGACGTCCTTCGGGTCCTCGCCCGCGAGCAGCATGCCGCGGCTCTCGACGCCGCGCAGCTTGGCGGGTTCCAAGTTTGCGAGGACCGCGATTTTCCGCCCTCGGAGCTGCTCGGCGGAGTAGTTCTTCCGGATCCCCGCGACGATCTGCCGGTGCTCTCCGCCGAGATCGATCTGGAGGACGTACAAATTGTCCGCGTTCGGATGTTCCTGGACGTCGACGATTCGAGCGACGCGAACGTCGAAGCGGTCCATCGGGGCGTCTTCCGCATCGAGCTCGATTTTCGTGAACAGCGGCTTGCCCACGTGAAGTTCCTGGCCGTCCGGCACATCCTCGAGGACACCCTCCCACTTCTGCGCGTGCACGTCGGAGTCGTAACCGAGGGCATGCCACAGCCGCGAGGAGCTGAAAGGCAGGAACGGCGCCATGATGAGGGCGAGGGAGCGGCACATCCGTAAGGCGACGTGTAGCGCGGTCCCGCACGCCGCACGATCCTTCTTGATCAAATCCCACGGCGCCTTCTGATCAAAGTATTGATTGCCCAAACGGGCGAGCTGGACCGCCTCCTTCATCGCATCTTTCAGGTGGACATACTCCAAGTTCTGTCCGACCTTCTTCCACTGCTGTTCGATTGCGCGGACCATCGACTTGTCCGCCGCGTCGAGGAAGCCTGCGGGCGGTATCGCATGATTGAAGTTCTTGTCCGCGAACGTGAGGGCGCGGTGTGCGAAGTTCCCGTATACCGCAAGGAGCTCGCTGTTGTTCCGCTGGGCGAAGTCCGCCCACTCGAAGTCCGTGTCCTTGGTCTCCGGCATCGTCGCGACCCCGTAGTACCGGAGCTGGTCCGGGTCGAACCGGTCGAGGAGATCGGGCAGCCACACGCCCCGTCCTCGGCCCGCGCTCATCCGCTCCCCCGAGATGTTCAGATACTGGGTCGCCGGGACATCGTAGGGTAGGTCGAGCCCCTCGTCGTACGCAAGGAGGTAAGCGGGCCAGATAATCGTGTGGAAGACGATGTTGTCTTTCCCGATGAAGTAGTAGTGCCGGGCCTCCGGATCGTACCAGAAGTCCTTCCATCCGTCGGGTCGACCGTGGCGGCGGTACCACTCCCGCGTCGCGGTGAGGTATCCCATCACGGCCTCGAACCAGACATAGATCCGCTTCGATTCGTACCCGGGGACCGGCACCTCGATGCCCCAGTCAAGGTCCCGCGTGATCGGCCGATCCTTCAGGCCCTCCCGGAGCCAGCTTCGCATGAACGTGAGGACGTGGTGCCGCCAGTGCTCCTTGTCCTTCGAGGCCCATTTCGTGAGGGGCTTCTGGAACGCGCTGAGTCGGAAGAAGAAGTGCTTCGTCTCCTTGGGGATCGGCGTCGTGCCGTGAATCTGGCACTTCGGGTCCTTCAGCTCGAACGGATCGAGGAGCCTCCCGCAGTTCTCGCACTGGTCGCCGCGGGCGCGCGGGAACCCGCAGTGGGGGCAGGTCCCTTCCACGTACCGGTCCGGCAGGAACCGCTGGTCCGTCGTGCAGAACGGGGACGTCATCGACGCCTCGTAGACGTGGCCTTTCGCTTTGAGCGCGAGAAAGATCTCTTGCACCCACTGTTTGTGATGCGAATCGGCGGTGTTCCAGTAGAGGTCATATTGCACGCCGAGCTGCGCGATGTTCTTCTCGTGGAGCGCGTGGTACCGTTCCGCGATCGCGCTCGGCGGGAGGCCCTCCCGATCCGCGCGGACCGTCACCGGCGTGCCATGCATGTCGCTGCCGCCGACCATGAGGACCTCGTCCCCTTTCATCCGGTGGTACCGGGCGAAGACGTCCGCAGGGATGAACGTCGAGACCGCGTGACCGAGGTGCCGAGGGCCCGCCGCGTACGGCCACGCCACGCACACGAGGATCTTCGTCATCCGCGCGCCAGAAGAAGGGGGCCTCCCTTAAAGAATTCGGGATGCCGTCGGACCCCTGAAGGCGGTGCGCGAACTCGGCCTTGATAATCACGCTCAATACTTTTTGACCAAGGTTGTCATGGGCCGAAAACCACCATCCGGTGCCGCGCAGTTGGAGCGGAGTCGAGCGATGATCCAGCGCAGTACGCATCACGAGCTGAACTCGCGGCGCGAGATCGACAAGTTGATGGCGAAGCTGGGTACGATGCCGCAGATTCTCTGCTGGAATTGCCACAAGCTCACTCCGTTCGAGCTAGACCGATGCCAACATTGCAGTTCCGCGTTTGCGGGCAGCACGGGCGGCGCCTACAGCTCCGGCCGAGTCCCAGCGCCCCGGAGTGTGTCGGCTGGGAAGCCCGGTCGGGCGCGTCCGAAACGGACCCTCGCCGAGATCGTCGACGATCTCCAACAGGTGGACGAAGAGCCGACGTTCACCCGAGGACGGCCGCGGGAGAAGGAGCTGTCCGTCCGCCTCTATCAGTGTCCGTCGTGTGGTCGATTCGTTTCCGAGCAGGCGAGCGAATGCGCTTGCGGCGCCGGCTTCGCCCCAATCTCGGAGGTGACGTTCGCGTGCCCGCAGTGCGCATCGCGCGTGCCTTCCGATGTGGACGCCTGCCCCGTCTGCAGCGTCGAATTCGAGCCCTGGAGTGGATCGGGCGGATACGCCTACGCGTGTCCCCGCTGCGGATCGCATGTCGCGTCGGATGCGATCCGCTGTTCGTGCGGCGTCTGGTTCGAAGACTGATTTCCCCTCCAGTTATCAGGGCCGAGAACTGTCCAACAACCGCTTTATCGTTCGACTGCGTCGTTCTTTCCGTTGACGGGCCCACCCGTCGAAAGGACCCCAGCCCACGATGAAACCGAAACGCCCACGGATGTCGGGCCGGAAGACGTACTACCTCGTCCTCTGGTGGATGTCCCAGACTCCGTATGCGGCAATCTTCGAGAACCAAGTGGCCGCGGAGGCCGCGGCGAACGTCCGCAATGCGCTCATGGTGACGATCTCGGGCCGGGATGTGAAAGTGGACCAAGTGCTCGACTGGTACCGCCGCGACGAATCCGGCGCCCCGATGCCGGCCGAATGGCGGGATCTCGTCGGGCAAATTCACGTTCCCTGGCTCGCGAAGCCGAAGCCCGCGCTTTGATGCGCGAGCGCCGGCCGGACACCTTGGGCGGCGACGAGCGTTGCTTCCGGGTGCCTCTCCCGCTCTGTATCAATTCGGATAGGGGAACGCAAACGACTATAGCTCCAGACCACAGGAGCGGATGGGAGGGATCATGGCCCCGTCGCAAGGCCTCGTCGCCGAGTGCCCGACATGCCAGGCCACCGTCCCGGCCGACGCGACGGAATGCCCGCAATGCGGAGAGCAGTTCGAGTCGGAGGTCCCTCCGAGAGGGACTTCGGGCAGCGCAATCGGGGTTGTCGAAGACTCAGAGGACGAGGGGACGCGGGAGAAGTCGGGCCGCCGCGAGAAATTCCTCTTCTATACCGGAATCGCCCTGATCGTGTTCGGTGGTCCGGGGATCGCGCTGGGCTCGTGGCTCCACGACGTGCTGCGGATCCCGGTCGAGCAGTACACCGCCTTCGACACGTTCGGCGCGTTCAACCGGCTCGTCACCGCGGTCGGGCTCATCGTCCTCATCGTGGGTATCGTCTGTCTGATCCTCAGCTTGCGGTTGTCCCGGCCCACGGATGTCGAGAAGGACCTCAGCGCCCTCCGTGAGTCGTGAGTGGTCCGCGGATTTTCGTGGCCCCACCCCTATATCATTAAATACCGTGCAACGGATGCGAAACGAGTCGGCGGCAGGGGGCCGCCGCATGGAGTGATGGATGTCGTATTCGGGGTCTGGCTTTCGACCTCCCAACGTTCCGGTGGAGGAAGGGAAGGTCTACGAGGCCAAGATCGAGGATATCGGAAGGGAAGGCGATGGACTCGCGCGGATCGCGAACTTCGTGGTCTTCGTCCCGGGGACGAAGATCGGGGACGAGGTCAAGATCAAGATCACGAAGGTCCACCGGCGCATGGCGTTCGGCGAAGTCGTCCGCGAATGATGTCGCGCCGGTGCGGGGGAGGCAGGCGAGGCCGAGCGGGCAGCCCGTAGCGGGATGTCGGCCCCAGCTTCGAAAAGCGTAAAATAAGCTCCTTATATGTTCCCGGCCCCATCGAGTCCCGAGGACGGTTCCGTGCTCCGTTCCCGACCCCTTCTCGTCGCCTTCGCCGCCTCCGCATCTCTCGCGCTGGTCCTGGCGTCCTCCGTGGCCGTCGCGCAGTCCGGAGACTCGGATCGAGACGGCGTCCCGGACGACATCGAGAACGCGACGCAGCGAAACGTCGTCGCCGTTGCCGCGGGGGACGAATTCAACATTTCGAGCCGGCTCGCGAGCGCCCCGTACGAGGACCAGTTCGAGGTGTTCTACAAAGCGGGAAATTTCAGCGTGATCTACGAACGGGCCGGCGGCGGTGAGAGTTCTTACAATCTCGAGTTCCGAAATCTCATCGAGTGGGTGGACATGAACGGCAACCGGAGCATCGAGCCGAGCGAAATCGTCAACGTGACGCCGCTGGGGGCCGCGGCCTTTGGCGGTGTGCCGGTCACGAAGATGCGGATGGACAACGCCGACGGCGGGGTCGTGAACGTCTTCCTCGTCCGTAGCCGGTCCGGAGACGTGCGGCTGAACGTCACGGTCGCGGAACGGTTCATGCGAGTCGGCAGCCGGGTCCTGACGCCGATGGAAGTCAAGCTGGATCTCACGGTCAACCGCGTCTTTGTCGCGACGAACGCAAACCTGGGCCTCGACCTGGGAATCGACACGGGTGACCGCTGGGCATACGCGGACCGCAGTTGGGACGACCTAAACGGGTTCGCGCCGGACGATGCCGCGATCAGCGTCACCGGGAGATCGGCGAACAGTCCGGCCCGCATGTTCTTCTCGTGGTCCAAATCCGCATTCGCGGACGGTCGCCAAATCCCCGTGACGTTCTCGAGCGCCGCGGACGGGAACCCGAACCGGTCCGAATTGTATCTGGCGTACCCGATGGGGGCAAGCCAGCCGTCGGTCAAGCTCGTCCACGACCCGGTCCTCGGCGTCGACAGCGCGGCCTATGAAGGTATCATCAGCCGTCAGCCCCCGCTGCAGGGCGACGCCCTGGTGTACGGCGTATCCCTTGCGGCGATGGCCGTCCTCATCGCGGGGACCATCGTCTTCGCAAATCGCCGCCGCAAGAAGCGCGAAGAATTGGGCCGCAATCCTTAATGGCCTTTTCCTTTACAGGGCACGGTGGTCTCCATGGTGGCCATCGAGAACGTGCTCTTGGCAGCCGTGTCGGTTTTCGCTCTCGCGCTCACGGTCATCGGGGTGATCGCGGTCCGGAGGACGAGGGACGTCCATCTCGCGTTCCTCGCCGCCGCCTTCGCGGTCTTCTTCGTGAAAGGCCTGGTCCTGACGATCTTGCTCTTCATGGGCTCGATCGACCTCCGGCCCCTTTTCTTGGTGTCCGGGTCCCTTGACATCGTGATCCTGGCGTTGTTCTACGGGTTCACGCTGCGGCGCTGAGCGCTGCGTGGTCTCCATGGACAAGGAGATCCTCGCGGTCAAGACCCGGAAGGACCTGTACGACTTCGTCCGCAAGAATCCGGGCTTTCATTTGCGGGAGTTGTCCCGCGCTCTCGACCTCTCGATCACCCTCGCGGACTACCATCTTCGGTTCCTCGAGAGACACGAGCTGATCACCTCTGCGATGGACGGAGAGTACAAGCGGTTCTTCCCCCGGTCCCGCCCGGGCCAGGAGGAGGTCCGCGCCGCCCTCACGGACGTGGAAAAGCGGATCCTGGCCTTCCTGCGACAGCCGGTCCCGCTCCGGGTGATCAATTTCCTGATGGAGCGGGAAGCCGCGACCCACAAGGAGATCCTCGAGCAGGTGCCGGTTTCGCCGTCGACGCTGTCCCACCATCTGAAGAAGATGGAGACCGCGGGGCTCATCGATCGTGCGGAGCCGCGCGAGCGCGGCTACCGCGTGCGGGACCCAAAGGCCGTCGCCCGCCTCATGACGACCTACGAGCTGGCGACGCCAGACCAGGTCGACACGTTCATCCGCGTCTGGGGCGAGTTCCGCCTCTGACCCCGATTAGAGGATCCTCACGAGTTCCGTCGCGACCCATTCGAGGAAGTCTTTGTCCGTCGGCGTGAAGGAGTTTGCCTGATCCGAATCGATGTCGATTTCCGCAACCGCGGCGCCGTCGCGAAGGATCGGGACGACGATTTCTGCGCGGGTGTTGATGAAACATTGCAGGTACCGCGGGTCGTCGTTCACGTCGGGCACGACGATCGTCGCCTTTTCCGTAACCGCGGCTCCGCAAATCCCTTGGCCCACCGGAATGCGCGTATGCAGGGTCGCGGAGGGCCCCGACCATGAGGCGAGGACGAGTTCCGATCCGTCGACCGCGTAGATTCCGACCCATGTGAAGTGGGGGATTTTCCGGAGCTCCCGACACACGAAGTCGGTGATCGGCTTTCGCTGACTACCCGAGTGGATGATCTTCTCCAGGCGGGCGGCGACCTCGTCGTAACTGACCTTCCCCTTTTCGCCGGCCATCACCTCGCCGAACTTGCCGACGCCCTTCATCGTCGCATGCCGCGCGTCGAACGGTCGCGCCCGCCATAAGCCTTCCGGAATGCAGCCACGGATCGCGCCCTGCGTGTGCGGCCCTTGCGCGAACTCTCTGCGGAAGCGCCGCGGTGGGTTCCGCTCCGAGCATTGTCCGAAGGAAATGGTGAAACCTTCATATATCGCACGCTTCTAGCTAGGATTACAAGCATCCCTCCACAACGAGGCCGTTCCTGCTTTGTTGATACGACGAACGGCCTTGCCCCTTTTTCTTGCGGTTAATCATGCGGGTTGACCCCCTACCGCGCGACCTTGTCGAAAAGCGTTTAATAGAGTCGAGTGTTCCCGGTTTGCTTAGACAAGCATCCCTCCACAACGAGGCCGTTCAGGATTCCTGGACGGCCCTTTATTTTGGTTTCAAACATGGTTCGGAAACCTTTCTCGCCGATCGGTTCCACCGCGTCGAATCGCGTCATGTGAGCATCGAATTCGGTCTCCCTCCGCTTCGCGGGTCGTCGCCCAGACGCAGGGACTCTGCTAGGCCATCGGCGGGAATCTAATCCCGCGTGAATCGATTCCCACCTTGCGACCGTCGACCGTGAGGCGGCCCTCCGCGAACAGCCGAACCGCGAGCGGGAGAAAGATGTGTTCTTGTTCCAAGATGCGCGCGGCCAACGCCTCCTCCGTGTCACCCTCGTGGACCGGGACCGCCTTCTGGAGGATGATGGGGCCTCCGTCCACGGAGGCGTCGACGAAGTGGATTGTGCAGCCCGAGACCTTCACGCCGGCGGCGAGTGCGTCCCGCTGGGCGTGGGCCCCGGGGAATGCGGGGAGCAACGATGGGTGGATGTTGATGATGCGGTTGGGAAACTCGCTCACGAAATACGGCGAGACGAGACGCATGAAGCCCGCGAAGACCACCAGGTCGACGCGTTTGTCCTTGAGGACCTTCACGACCTCTCGCTCAAACCCCTCGCGATTTGCCCCAAACGTGCGATGATCGACGACGACCGTGGAAACGCCTGCGGTCCTCGCCCGTGCGAGCACGGGGGCCCCGGGGACATTGCAAACGAGGACCGCGAGGTCGACGTCGAGCTCCCCGCGCTTCCGCGCGTCGACGAGGCTCTGGAAGTCTGTTCCCCTCCCGGAGGCGAGCACCCCGACTCGGATTCGGGCCATCGTGGTCCCTCAATGTTTGAACAACCGGATCCCGGTAAAGACCATCGCGATTCCATGCGCGTCTGCCGCCGCGATCACCTCGTCGTCGCGGATCGACCCGCCCGGCTGGGCCACGACCGCGACGCCGCCTTTCGCGAGTTCGTCGATACCGTCCCGGAACGGGAAGTACGCGTCGCTGACCGCCACGCTCCCACCCGCCGCGCCTTTCGCTTTGTAGCACGCGAGCATGCACGCGTCCACGCGGCTCATCTGTCCCGCGCCGATGCCGACCGTCCGATCCCCCTTCACGAGGACGATCGAGTTCGACTTCACGTACCGACTCACGACGATTCCGAAGGAGATGTCGCCCAGCTGGGCGGGGCTGGGAGAGGCCTTCGTCACAACCTTGAACGCCTCAGGCTTCGGCTCCGGAAATTCCGTCGTCTGCAGGAGGATGCCGCCCAAGACCCGAACCATGTCGACGCCATGATCCTTTCGAAACGGTCCGCGGGTCTGGAGGATGAGGAAGGACCCTTTCTTCTTCGCCTTGAGGATTTCGAGGGCTTGCGGCTCGTATCCCGGAGCGATCACCGCATCGAGGACGTCGCCTTTGATCGCCTTCGCCGTCGCAAGGTCGACCGAGCGGTTCAGTCCCACCACGCCGCCGTACGCCGAAACCGGGTCGGCGGCGTGAGCCGCCTCGTATGCCTCAACGAGAGTCGTCGCAAGGGCGACCCCGGAGGGGTTCGTATGTTTGATCACGACCGCCGCGGGCCGCTCGAATTCCGTCGCGATCCGGAGGGCCGCATCGAGGTCGATCAAGTTGTTGTAGGAGAGCTCCTTCCCTTGCAGCTTGTCCGCGGTCGCCGTCGCGGCCGACGCGAACGGCTCCCGGTAGAGCGCTGCCTTTTGATACGGGTTCTCCCCGTAGCGGAGGTCCGCAATCTTGTCATCCGCGATCCGGAGTGCCGGCGGGAGGAGGTACCCTTGACGCCGGGCAAGGAAATTGAAGATCGCGGCATCGTATCGGGACGTGTACCCGAACGCCTCGAGCGCGAGTTCGTTCCGGAGCTTCTCGGGTATCGTCTGCTGTTGCCGCAGCGTGCGTAGGACTTCGGAGTACCGCGCGGGTCGGACGACGACGCCGACGCGGTTCGCATTTTTTGCCGCTGCGCGGATGAGCGAGACGCCACCGATATCGATGTTCTCGATGGCCTCCTCGAACCCGACGTTCGGTTTCGCAACCGTCTCCTCGAACGGATACAGGTTTGCCACGACGAGGTCGATGGCCACCGCTCCGAGATCCTCAAGGTCCTTCTCATCCCCGCGGGGCGCAAGGATTCCCGCGAAGATTCGTGGATGGAGCGTCTTCACCCGTCCGCCCAATCCCTCTCGGAGGCCCGTATAGTCCGCGACCGTCGTCACGGGGAGGCCCGCCTCCTTCAGCGTCTTCGCGGTCCCGTCCGTGCCGATCAGCTCAAAACCGAGATCCCGTAGGCCCCGCGCAAACTCGACAAGGCCCTCCTTATCCGAGACGCTGAGGAGCGCCCGCCGGGGGGAAACCATCCCTATTACCGAGTCGGAATGGGGAGAACCCAATTAAGGTTTCGGTGGACCGCCGAACTCGTCGGGGCCAAGAGTCGTCGCGTCACGCGGCGAGCTCCGGTCGCGGGAGGAGGCCCGCGTCTTTCACGATCGCGGGCACGATTTCCTCCCACCCGATCGGCATGACGTGGA
>Ga0134085_10001124_pt1 | contig 9599 bp, 7 predicted proteins | sample 15_taG_10_FD_123125 | JGI IMG/M metagenome (GOLD analysis project Ga0134085, IMG submission 123125) | Grasslands soil microbial communities from the Angelo Coastal Reserve, California, USA - 15_D_Rain_20cm_2_09182015 | ecosystem: Environmental > Terrestrial > Soil > Grasslands ...
ACCACCACCCGTCCCTTCGCGCTCGGATTCGTTGTCCGCAACCGCAGTGCCACGCCGCGTCTCTTGCGCTCAACGCTGGTCTTCAATTCGCCACCTGCGCGGGAGACCTGGGAAATCGAATTCTTGTTCAATGCGACCATTCCGTTGCCGGTCTGCAGCAAAATCAGAGACGCGGTCTCACCCGGTTCGACGTTGGATTCGACGTTGAAAGGATACGGAGACCTGCCCGGCGGTACGGAAGCCGGCTCGGCCGGCCGGCTTGCCGGAACCGCGATGATCTTGCCCCGGATCGTCTCTTTGTCGCCGATTCGGACTTCGACCGTCTCGCCGGCATTCGCCTCGAGCAACTCCGCCACGCTCACCGCTTCCATTGACTGAGCGGACTCTTTCTCAAATGCCACCAAGTCCTCGACTGTGGCGCCATCGTCGCGAGAGTACACCCAGAACGTCCCGTGGACGGACGCAGGCAGACTCTCGACGAGAAGCTTCACGTCGCCTTTCGGCAGTTCGCCTTCGCGCGCCATGAAACCCAGCCCGTTCTTGAACAGCGAGACCGCAATGAGCTTCGTCTTGAGTGGCGCGACCGCCTCGTCGTCAGCCCAGTTCCAAGACGCACCCATCGACACCAGGGTGCCGGCCAGAACAACGATCCTCTTCATTCTCATCGAGCGCTCTCCTTCTTCTTGGAAGTCAGTAATCCGTTGATCGGCATCATTATGCCCCTCGCTGTGCCTGCGGGAAGCGCACCTGTAATTCTTCGCCAGCTGAAAAGGATTTTCTTAGCGAAAATTCTTCGCGTTCTTCGGGCTTCGCGGTGAATTCCGGGCCGGACTCTCACCGCGAAGGCGCGAAGACGCTAAAAAAAACGCGAAGAACTTAATTAATTACGGCCCCAGGGGCCCTGAGGTGAGAATTTTTTGCTTGCGGCTGCGCGGCGCCTGAGCACAATAGATTCGTTTCAATCTGAATCCAACAAGGGGAGGGCGTATGCGAGCGACAACTGTTTGTCTGGTTTTTGTGTGTTTCGCGGTCGTCGTGTCTGGGGCGGCGCAGCAGAAGGGCGCGGATCCACTGAGCGGCACGTGGACGGGCGATTGGGGACCAAGCGCGGCGGACCGGAATCCGGTCACGGTTGAACTGAAATGGGACGGCAAGACTCTGACTGGAACCGTGAACCCCGGCCCGAACGCGGTTGCGCTGCAAAAATGCACGTTCGACCGGAAGACCGGTGCACTGCACATGGAGTGCGATGCAAAAGGGCGCAGAGGAAACGACATCCATTACGTCATCGACGGCAAAGTCGACAAAGAAACCATGACCGGCAGTTGGAATCACGATAACCGCAAGGGCGATTTCAAGATCACCAAGAAGTAAGAAGCTTCATCCTGGACGGAACGCCGTGCGCGTGGGGAGAGATCTGGGCGCCGGCCAGCCGTGCGCGATGAATTCGCCCGACGGCATTTTCTTACACGACGGCGACTTGCTCGCGATTCCGACGGATCCTCAATGCGGGTGCGATTTTTTTGTGCGTCCAGCAGACGTCGCAGCAGCGGCCATAGAACCGCGCGCGCTGCTGCCTTCCTTTAGGAGACTAACCATGGCAAACGCAAGGCGCTTTTGCATTTCCTTGGCGTTGTTCACTCTCGCGCCCGCGGGCCTCGTTCATTTCGCCAGGTCCGAAGGGTCTTATCGATTTCTCAAAGAAATTCGGATTGGCGGAGAAGGAGGCTGGGACTATCTCTCGATCGATGCGGCTGCGCGCAGGCTGTACGTCAGCCACGCCAACAAAGTCGTCGTCATCGATCTGGACAACGCGGCGGTGGCCGGCGAAATAAGCGATACTCCCGGAGTCCATGGAATAGCGCTCGCGCCGGAGTTGAATCGCGGCTTCACGAGCAACGGTCAGGAATCCAAAGCGAGCATCATCGATCTCCAGACGCTCAAAACGCTTTCGAAAGTCAACACCGGCGAGAACCCGGATGCAATCCTGTACGATCCCGGCCGGCAGGAGGTCTATACGTTCAACGGGCGCGGGCAATCGGCAACGGTGTTCGAGGCAAAGTCTGGTAAACTCGTGGACACCGTCCCCCTGCCCGGCAAGCCGGAATTCGCCGTCGTCGACACCAGGGTCAAGCGTGTCTACGCAAACATCGAAGACAAGAACTCTGTCGTCGTGATTGATACAGAGACGCACAAGATAGCCGTGACGTGGCCGATTGCGCCCGGCGAAAGCGCTTCGGGTATGGCCATCGATTTCAAGAATCACAGGCTCTTCGTCGGCTGCCAGAACAAACTCATGGTAATGATGGACAGCGAAAACGGCCGAGTCGTTTCGACGGTCCCGATAGGCCAAGGCGTGGATGCCAACGCATTCGACCCCTCCACCGGGCTGGCCTTTAGTTCTAACGGCGATGGTACGGTCACCATCGCTCGCGAAGAGACTCCCGAAAAGCTGGCTGTCGTGCAGACTCTTACGACAATGCGGGGCGCCCGAACCATGACCTTAGACCCCAAGACTCACAACCTTTACCTGGCGGCCGCTGAATACGAACCCGCCCTGCCCACCGTGCCGGGAGCGCCCCGCCCCCGTCCCAAGATCGTTCCCGGCACATTCAGAGTCCTCGTATACGGCATCGGCAAGTAAGACATCGCGAGTGAGCGCCCTTTAGCTAAATCCGTTATTGAAATGTGAGAGAATACACGCATGTCTGCCGACAACGAGTACATTCACGTTCGCCTGGCCGCGGCCGATGATGTCCCTTTGATCCTTGCGTTTGTCAAGGCGCTGGCAGATTACGAGAAACTGAGCGACCAGGTCGCCGCCGACGAGTCGCGTCTGCGGGACACCTTGTTCGGCAAACACGCCTATGCTGAAACTCTGATTGCTGAATTCAAAGGGGAGCCCGCCGGCTTTGCGCTGTTCTTCCACAGCTATTCGACCTTTCTCGCCCGTCCCGGAATCTATCTCGAAGATCTGTTCGTCAAACCCGAGCTGCGCGGCCGCGGCATCGGCAAGGCGCTTCTCGCGCGCCTCGCGCAGCTTGCCGTGGAGCGCGGTTGCGGCCGTCTCGAGTGGTTCGTCTTGAACTGGAACCAGCCGGCCATAGATTTCTATCGGTCCCTCGGCGCCGAGCCACTGGACGAATGGACCTTTTACCGCCTGACAGGAGAGGCCCTCCAGCGTCTGGGGAGGCGGTGAGGATGTCCGACAAATCAGCGAAGAAGCGGTGCGGTTGGTGCGGCACGGATCCGCTGTACATTGAGTACCACGACAGCGAGTGGGGCGTCCCGCTGCACGACGACCGGAAGCTGTTCGAGATGCTCATTCTCGAGGGAGCTCAGGCGGGGCTGAGCTGGCTCACCGTGCTCAGGAAGCGCGAGGCCTACCGCACGGCCTTCGAGAACTTCGACCCGGAAATTGTTGCGTCCTACGATACCCGGAAGGTGCGCGAGCTGCTTCGGAACGACGGGATAATCCGCAACCGGCAGAAGATCGAGGCCGCCGTCGGGAACGCGCGCGCGTTTCTGGAAGTGCAGCGCGCGTTCGGCAGCTTCGACGCGTATGTCTGGCGCTTCGTCGGCGGGAAGGCGAAGAAAAACGCCTGGAAAATCCTGTCCGAGCTTCCGGCCTATACGCCGGAAGCCGAGGCCATGAGCCGGGACCTGCGGTCGCGGGGCTTCCGTTTTGTCGGGCCGACCATCTGCTACGCTCATATGCAAACCACCGGAATGGTAAACGACCATCTCGTAGACTGCTTCCGCTACCGTCAAGTCGCCCGATAAACACGCCTGGTACCCAGCCGCAACCAAAAACCCTGTCAGATTCTTTGCGTCTTCTTCGTGTCTTCGTGGTGGATTGATCCTTTCGACGATAAAGAATTTGGCAAGGCTCTTTTCGTCGTCTATGATTTGAGTTGTTCATCCCTGGTATCACCGCGGGCGCCGTGGAGCGGCGCATCACTTCTTTCGCCGCTCAGGACCGCTTCATCCGACAATACTGAACAGGAGGGAGCATGTCTCTTCTCATGCCTTCGCGTCGTGCGTGCCTGCGCGCGCTGACGGCGGCATTCCTTTGTTTGGGTGGCACTGCTCTAATGGCCCAGTCCACCGGCGCGATCGCCGGCATGATCTCAGATACCACGGGCGGCGCCATCCCGGGCGCCTCGATCATGGCAACCAACCAGGCGACGGGATTGAAATGGAGCACGATCTCCGGAGGATCCGGAGATTACCAGATCGTGGCCCTCCCCACCGGCCCCTATCAGCTTGAAGTCCAGGCGCCGGGCTTCCAGACCCAGGTAATCAAGAACTTGCCGGTCGCCGTGGCTCAAACAACGGCGCAGAATATCCAGCTCACAGTGGGTCAGATCAGCGAAACGCTCACGGTCGACGCCGCGGCCCCGGTCGTGCAGACGGCAACGATGGCGGTCAGCCAGGTCGTCGACCAGCGGACCGTCCAGGAGATCCCGCTCAATGGGCGCCACTTCGTCGATCTCGGACTGCTCCTGCCGGGTTCGGTCGTGCAGCCCCAGAACGGATTCCTCACGGCCCCCCTACGCGGTCAGGGCGCTTTCGCCTTCAACACGGCCGGAAACCGCGAGGACACCGTCAACTTCATGATCAACGGCGTCAACCTGAACGACATGGTCCAGAATCAGATCACCTTCCAGCCGTCGATCAACACCGTCTCGGAATTCAAGGCGGACAATTCCACTTTCAGCGCCGAATACGGGCGCAACAGCGGCGCCATCGTCAACATCGCGACGCGCTCCGGCTCGAACCAGTTCCACGGCGAAGCGTTCGAGTTTTTCCGGAACGAGAAGCTGGACGCGAAGAACTTCTTTGACAATCCCAGCCTGCCCATTCCTCCCTTCAAGCGCAACCAGTTTGGCTTCTCCCTCGGCGCGCCGATCTGGCTCGGTCCCGGGCTGAACGGCAAGGACCGCTCGTTCTTCTTCTTCAGCTATGAAGGTCTGCGTCAGCGTCAGAAGGTTCCTTTCAACACGATCGTGCCGACCGCGGCGGAGCGCGCGGCCGTGACCGACCCCGTGGCGCTGCAGTTGCTGAAGTTCATCCCGCAGGCGAACCTGCCCGACAGTCGGTTCGCCGGCTCGGGGACGGCGCCTGTGGACATCAACCAGTGGACGCTGGACATCTCGCACCGCCTCAACTCGAACGACACTGTGCACGGCTATTACGCCAACCAACACGACCTGCGCCAGGAGCCGAGCCTGCAGGGGAACAACATCCCCGGCTTCGGAGACACCCGCAAGTCGCAGCGCCAGATCTTCACCTTCGGCGAGACCCACACGTTCGGCCCGGCCGTGGTCAACGATTTCCGCTTCGGCCTGAATCGGATCTTCATCACCTTCGACCCGAACGCCAGGCTCAATCCGGCGGCCTTCGGCATCAACAACGGCGTCAACACCGATCTGGGGCTGCCGCAGATCAACATCCAGGGGTCGGTGAATTTCGGCGGGCCTTCCGGCTTCCCGCAGGGGCGCGCCGACACGGTCTTCGTGTACTCCGACACCCTGAGCAAGCTGGCCGGGCGGCATTCGCTCAAGTTCGGCGGCGAGGTGCGGCGCTTCCACAACAACAACTTCAGCCGGGACACCGGTGTCATGGTTTTCACGGGCTTTGACAAGTTCGAGATCGGGAGCGCCAATTCCTACACGATGACACAGGGCGGCGTGTTCAGCGGGGTCAGGACGGCGGGCATCGGGTTCTTCGCGCAGGACAACTACAAGGCCGCGTCGAACCTCACGCTGGAGCTCGGCGTGCGCTGGGAATTGAATACGACTCCGGCCGAGGTCGCAAACCGTTTTGTCGTCTTCGATCCGTCGAGCGCGAAACTCTTGCAGCTCGGCAACGGTCTCGACGAGGTCTATCCGAACAACTACAAACAGTTCGGTCCTCGCGTGGGATTTGCCTGGGATCCGTTCAAGGACGGCAAGACCTCCATCCGCGGAGGCTACGGCCTGTTCTACGACCAGCCGGTGACGAATACGGTCTCGCCGCTGGCCTCGAATCCGCCGTTCGGCATACCATCGGCCGCAATCGCGACGTCAAACACCGTCGTCTCGCTGAGCGATCCGCTGGCAGGCGCGGGTTCGGCTGCGACCTCAAGCCCCGCCAACATCAGCCGGGATTTCCGGAACGACTACGTGCAGTCCTGGAACCTCAATCTCCAGCGGGAAATCGTGAAGGACCTCGGCGTGCAAATCGGCTATTTCGGGTCGAAGGGGACGCACCTCCGCATGTCGTGGAACATGAACCAGTTCGTCAACAGCGTGCGGCCATACGCCGGTTTCTCGAACATCAACACGATCGACAGCGTCGGAAATTCCAGCTACAACGGGCTGTGGGTCAGCGCGACAAAGCGGCTGAGCCGCGGGGTGCAGTTCAGCACGAATTACACCTGGTCGCACTCGATCGACTACAACTCGCTCAACTCCCAGGGCGTGACGGCGCAGGACAGCTTCAACCGGCGCAACGAACGCGGCTCGTCGGATTTCGACGCGCGCCACCACTTCAATCTGAGCTTCCTCTACGATTTGCCGTTCAAGGGGAACCGGTTGATTGAAGGCTGGTCGCTGTCGGGCATCGTCACGTCGCAGTCGGGCAATCCGGTGAACGTCATCGTTTCGGGGGCTGCTCGGACGGGTCTGGCGACCCGCCGCGCGAATGTTGCCGGCGACTGGCGCCTCTCGAACCCGGACCCGGTGGCCTGGTTCAACAAGTCGGCGTTCTGCGCGCCCGGCGCGGCGGGGTGCGCGGGTCCTCCGGTCTTCGGCAATATCGGACGCAACGTCGTGACCGGTCCCGGGTTCAACAACGTGGATTTCTCGGTCATCAAGACCACGAAGATCAGTGAAGCGGCGCACCTGCAGTTCCGCACGGAGTTCTTCGATCTCTTCAATCACCCCAACTTCGGGCAACCCGGCAGGATCGTGGGCGCTAAGAATTTCGGCATCATCGAGAGCACGCGCTTTCCTCCCGGAGACAGCGGCTCCGCGCGGCAGATCCAATTTGCCCTGAAGGTCCTGTTCTGACTGCAACCAATGAAACCTTCGCATTCCTTCGCGCACTTAGCGCCTTCGCGGTGAGACTGAGCCGGAGTTAAACCGCGAAGACGCGAAGAACGCAAAGGGTCGCCAAGAGACGCCGCGATCGAGACACTAGCTCTTCGAGGCGGAGCCCCGGGTGTAGGCTCGTCAACGGGAGCGAGAAAAACCGGTTGTCCTGGTAGCCCAAAGCCGCGGCGAGCTGGGCGAAGGCCGCCGTCACATCGTCCTGGGCACCGACCAACATCAGCTTCGCTTCAGCAAGGTTCACGTTCGCGAAGCTGACGTCGAGTCCCACGGCCAAAAACGGCGCAATATCAAGCGACACAACGGGTGCAATTAGAAGAAGTGCGAGTCAGTCCTGGACGGAGCGGCGTGCAGGGAGTTCAGTACAGGGAGCGGTAGCGACCTGGTCAGGACGCACCCATCGGGCCGACCCGCTCTCTACCGGTCGCGGTACTGAACGCCCTTGTTGTTCTCGTATCCGCGAGCTATTGCCTCGCACTTAATTGCACCCCGACACAACGCGCTTTCATCGACGCGGCGGCGGGTATGCCGCTCCAGGAAGTTCAGGCCTCGTCAAGACTCCCTCGACGGGACGACCAATAGAAGGCGGTCCGCGGCCGCTATCACCTGCAACGTCACGTCATGGATCTTGAAGAAGGAGCGCGACCCCGGATCATGCACGCCCAGGACCACGAGGTCGTGGTTTCCCTCGCGTGCCTCGGCAAGAATGCCCGCGGCCGGCGAGTCCGACTCGCGGACACGCACCTCGCTCGCCACATCGATCGACCGCAGCGTCGCAGCAGCCCGTTCCAGATGTGCGCGTGCCACGGGCCCCGCCTCCGCGGCCCTCCGGGCGACATAGAGGAGCGTCACCGCGGCTCCGAGTCGCCGGGCCAGCCGTCCTCCGACCTGTACGTCTGTCTTTCCGTGTTCCCCGGCCGCCGTGCAGATGAGGACGCGAGACAGCGACTTCGTTTCACCTTTGACGAGCAGCACGGGGACTTCCGACTCTCCCAGGATTCTGAGTGTCAGGGGGTCGAGCCCGTGCGTCCGCGGATCCGGGACCTTGAGCCGCCTCGGTCCCGGCGCCAGGATCACCATCTCATGGGACGGATCCGCCTGCCGGGTCGTCTGGATGGCGGAATCATGGTATTGGAAGCGGACCTCGACATCCGACAGGCCCGCATCGCGCAGGCGGCTCTTGAGCGTCCGGCGCAGCGTAGCGGCCGCCTCCTTCGTCTCTACGAATGCGACGAGAGTGGCCGACGCGCCGAGGCGGTCGGCGAGCAGCCGCACGAGCCGGAGAGGAGCATGCAAGCCGGAGTCCGTCTCGAGCACCATCAGTCGCGGCGCGGGGGGCGTCAGGATGTGCCAGCCACGCAGGTGGACCCACACTTCACGGCTGAGCGGCGCCGAGTCGGCTGGAAGAACGGCATCCAGCAGCAGCCCTTCCTCACCGAACGGCAGCGGGGGCGCGATCTGCCTTGTAGCCGCCAGATGCGCCAGCCGCACGCGAACGCGTCGCAGGGCCCCTGTGAAGGACTGCTCGGTGATGAGCCCGCGACCAATGGCGGGCATGGAACCCTCGGTTCGCTGTTCGCTGAGGACTACTTGCTCCGGGCGGATCAACACCTGGACACGATCGCCTTCGTAGTGGGGAACACCCGCGGGAAGAGGCAGGCAGATTTCGCCAAAGCAGGCCGCGCCCTTCTCCGCCCGGCCCGTCAGTACCGCGCCGCCGCCCAGGAACGTCGCCACAGAAAGGGATCTCGGCTGTGCATAGAGGGTTTCGGCCGTACCCACCTCCAGCAGCCTCCCGCGCTCGAGCACTCCGATGCGGTCGGCCAGCTCGAAGGCTTCCTCCTGGTCGTGCGTCACGAGAATGGCCGTCACCCCGAGCTTCCGCTGGATCTCTTTAAGGCTGCGGCGCAGCTGGGTGCGAATCTTTACGTCGAGGGCCCCGAACGGCTCGTCCAGCAGCAGCACTTTGGGCTCGTAGGCCAAGGCCCGGGCAATTGCGACCCTCTGCAATTGGCCTCCCGACAGCTGTCCCGGGAATCGTTTCCCAAGGCCTGCCAGGCCGACCAGGTCCAGAAGCTGATCGCGCCGGCGGCGCCGCTCGGCAGCGGGAACGCGCCGTATCTTGAGCCCGAACTCGATGTTCTCGGCCACGGTCATGTGCCGGAAGACGGTGTAGTTCTGGAAGACGAAGCCGACGTCGCGCTTCTGGGGCGGAAGTCCCGTCACATCCCGGCCGTGGAGCAGGACGCGTCCGTGGTCCGGCGCAAGGAGGCCGGCGGTGATCCGCAGGATCGTGCTCTTGCCGCTGCCGCTGGCCCCCAAGAGCACAAACAGCTCGCCCTCCCGCACCTCGAGCGACACCCGGTCTACGATGACCTGCCGGCCGAAATCTTTGGCGATCTGTTCGAGAGCGATAGACATACAAGTTCATCAGACGGCTAGTTGGAAGCATACCAGACGAAGATGTGAATACGTGAGCCTGCCAAGTCGCCCTTTTCATAGATC